>Ga0137412_10003539_pt1 | contig 12451 bp, 14 predicted proteins | sample CZODoug2_1_16fun_FD_122160 | JGI IMG/M metagenome (GOLD analysis project Ga0137412, IMG submission 122160) | Vadose zone soil fungal communities from Angelo Coast Range Reserve, California, USA - CZODoug2_1_16fungal (Hybrid Assembly) | ecosystem: Environmental > Terrestrial > Soil > Vadose zone...
AGAGCGGGAAGCACAGCGCGTCCTGCATCAGGCCGGACAGCGGCGAGAGATCGGAGTAGCTGTTCACGCCGACCAACCGCATCGCGTCGTAGACCACCTGCACGCACAGCTCGGAGCAGTAGACCTTGGTCATGATGGCGAGCTCGTCGCTGGCCCGGGCGGTGTGGTCGAGTTGGTGGCAGGCCTTCCAGGTGAGGTAGCGCGCGGCCTCGATGCGCATCTTCAGGTCGGCCAACATGTAGCCGGCGTTTTGATGCTCGATGACCGGGACGCTGCCCGAGCGCTTGTCGGTCTTCGCGAACTCGAAGGCCTCGTCGAACGCCGCGCGCATGACGCCGACGCACGCCGAACCGATCAGCGCCGCGGTCCAGGAGAACGAACGCCGGCAGATCGCCTCGCCGTCACCGGGCTTGCCGAGGATGTTCCCGGCCGGCACCCGCACGTCGGTGAAGTGCACCCGCGGGGAGGCCACCGCCCGGTGTCCGGCGGTGTCCAGGTAGCCGACCACCTCGACGCCGGACGTCGCACCCGGCACCACGATCACGGCCAACGACTCCGCCGGCGGCTTGGTCAGGTCGGTGCGGCAGACGACGGTGAACAGGTGGGCGCCGTTGCCGTCCCACCCGCTGCCGTTGGTGGTGAAGTGTTTCTGGCCGTTGATCACCCACTCGTCGCCGTCCAGGCGCGCATGCGTCTGCACACCCGCGGTCGGGTCCGGGCAGTCGAAGTTGGCACCACCGGTCACCTCGGTGAACGCGAACGAGGCCAGTCGATTTTCTGGTTCGGCGAGGATCTCCGACACCCACTGCTGCTTCTGCTCCTCGGAGCCGAAGCCCATGATCGGCTCCATGCCGAGCCCGGTGGCCAGCAGCGTGGTGGGCACGTTGATGTCGACCCGGGTGAGTTCCTCCGCGGCGATGGCGAAGTCCAGCGCGGGCAGTCCGCCGCCGCCGTACGCCTGCGGGAACAGTGCATGCACGAACCCGGCCTTGGCCATCTGCGCGTAGATCGGCTGGGTGGCGAAGAACCGGTCCTCCGGGCGGGGCAGCGGGTCGATCAGACCACGGACCTCGGACAGCACCGCGGCGGCAAAGCCGCGCGCATCGGCCTGCAACGTCTGCTGGGCCGGGCTGAGGGTGAAGTCGATCGCCATGGGGTCCCTCCTCGGATTCGGGTGTGCTCGCTCAGGGCGACTATGCCCCGCTCGGGCCCCGCGCAACACCCGCAGATGCACCCCCGCCACACCCATCTTCGGGCCGTGTAGCAACGCATCCGCGGGCCCGGATACGTTGCTGGGCGGCCCGAAGTTGGCGTGTCCCCGGCCCGATCGGGGCCCGGCGCCGTTGCCGAGGAGGTGCACCGTCGTGACCACTCATGGCACGCCCCCGGTCCTGGTGCTGATGGGGGTTTCGGGGTCCGGGAAGTCCAGTGTGGCTGCACTGTTGGCCGGGCGATTGGGGTGGCCGTTCGCCGAGGGCGACGACATGCATCCGCCGGCCAACATCGCGAAGATGCACGCCGGTCATCCCCTCGACGACGAGGACCGCTGGCCCTGGCTGGCGCGCATCGCGTCCTGGATCCAGGAACGCTCAGCCGCCGGCAGCGGCGGCATCGTCACCTGCTCCGCATTGAAGCGGCGCTACCGCGACGTGCTGCGTGGGCCGGGCGTCGAGTTCGTGTTCCTGGAGAGCCCGAAGGACCAGATCGCCGAGCGCTTGCTCGCCCGGCACGGCCACTTCATGCCGGCCTCGCTGCTCGATTCCCAGTTCGCTGATCTCGAGCCGCCGGAGCCCGACGAGAACGCTCTCATCGTCGAGGTGACCGGCACCGCGGAGCAGACCGCGCAGGAGATCCTCACCCGGCTGGGCCTGGCCGGGGAAGGACCGGGGTCGTGACGGCCGCGCTCGCCACGCTGCCCGCCGCAGTGCCCACCGGCGCCCCGTGGAACTCGCACGACACCCGCCTGGTCACGGTCACGTTGCTCGGCATCGGGCTCATCGTCACGTTGATCGTCGCGGTGAAGCTGCACCCCTTCCTCGCCCTGCTGGTGGGGTCGGTGGCGGTCGGGTTCGCCGCGGGGGTACCGACGGACAAGGTGGTGACGAACTTCGAGGCGGGCGTGGGATCCACCCTGCAGGAAGTCGGCCTGCTGATCGCGTTGGGCGCGATGCTGGGCCGGCTGCTGGCCGATTCCGGCGGCTCCGACCAGGTCATCGAGACGCTGCTGTCGCGCACCCGCCATGTGCTGCTGCCCTGGGCCATGATGTTGGTCGCGGTGATCATCGGGCTGCCGATGTTCTTCGAGATCGGCCTGGTCCTGCTGCTCCCGGTGATTGTGCTGATCGCCAACCATTCCGGGTATCCGCTCATGCGGATCGCGATCCCGGCGCTGGCCGGGCTGTCCGTGCTGCACGGCCTGATCCCGCCACACCCGGGGCCGTTGATCGCGATCGCCGCGGTGCACGCACAACTGGGCACGACGCTGGCGCTGGGCATCCTGGTGGCGATCCCGACGGTGATCCTCTGCGGACCACTGCTGGGCATCGTGTTGGCGCGCTGGGTGCCGGTGACCGCGGCCGCCGCGCCGGTCGCACCCCGCGATACCGCGACGGCTCCGCAACGCCGACCGAGCTTCGCCGTCACCATCGCCACCATCCTGTTCCCGGTGATGCTGATGCTGGCCAAGGCCGGCGCGGACATCGCCTGGAACACGGGGCATCCGCCGCAGGCCCGGCGGATCCTGGACTTCATCGGCGAGCCACTGGTCGCGCTGACCCTCGGGGTGCTGCTGGCGATGGTGACCTTCGGGCACGCCGTCGGGTTCACCGGGCCGGACATCTCCGCGCGGGTCACTGCTGCCGTGGGCCCGGTCGCGGCGGTCATTCTGATCGTCGGTGCGGGCGGTGGGTTCAAGCAGACGCTGATCGGTGCCGGCGTCGGCAACTCCGTCGCGAAGTTCGCCAACGGCGCGCACCTGTCCGTGCTGGTGCTGGGCTATCTCATCGCGGTGGTGCTACGCCTGGCCACCGGCTCGGCGACGGTGGCCACGGTCACCTCCGCCGGGATTGTTGCGCCGCTCACCGACAATCTGACGGGCACTCATGCCGCGCTGCTGGCGCTGGCCATCGGCGCCGGATCGCTGTTCCTGTCGCACGTCAATGACGCCGGCTTCTGGCTGGTGAAGGAGCTGTTCGGGCTCACCGTCGGGCAGACCTTCAAGACCTGGTCGGTGATGGAGACCGCCGTGTCCCTGGTCGGGTTCAGCCTGGTGATGGGCCTGTCGGTGGTGATCTAAGCCCGGCGTCACCCGGTGATGGCGTCCAGCATCGCCGGCGAACCCTGGATCGCGGTGCGCTGCATGTGGTGCAGCACCCCGCGGATGCCGCCGAGTTCCTCGCCACCACCGGCCCGGCCCGGCCCCCCGTGCACCAACGTCGGCATCGGCGTGCCGTGCCCGGTGTTGTCCGGAGCGGCAACGGCGTCGAGCACCAGCACCCGGCCGTGCCACGGGGCCACCCCGCGCACGACCTCCCGCGCCACTGCCGGGTCCGCAGTGACGAGCGAGCCGGCCAGCGAACCCTTGCCCCGCGCCGCCAACGCCACCGCGTCGGCCACCGAGGAGTAACTCAGCACCGTGCTCACCGGCCCGAACGGCTCCACGTCGTGCGGTTCGACGGCGCCGGCCCGCGCGCGCAACAACACCGGGGACAGGAAGGCGCCACGCTCGGCATCGGCGTCGACCACCTCCACCTGATCCGGCGACCCGAATACCACCTCCGCGGAGGAACGCAGCGCCTCGACCGCCTTGCGCACCTCGGCGCGCTGCCCCAGGCTCGCCAACGCCCCCATCCGCACGCTCTCGTTCAGCGGGTTGCCGACGGTGATGCCGGCCAGCTTTGCCGACACCGCCTCGATCACCGCATCGCTCATCGCCTCGGGGACCAGCACCCGCCGGATCGCGGTGCACTTCTGGCCGGCCTTCACGGTCATCTCGGTGACCACACCTTTGACGAACAGATCGAACTCCGGCTGACCCACCGTCACATCCGGACCGAGGATCGAGCAGTTCAGCGAGTCCGCCTCGACCTGCAACCGCACCCCGCGGTGCAGCACCGACGGGTGCGCGCGCAGCACGCCCGCGGTATGCGCGGAGCCGGTGAACGCCACCGAGTCCTGCTCGCCGAGCACGTCGAGCAGCCCGGATGCGCTGCCGCACAGCAGTTGCAACGACCCCTCGGGCAGGATCCCCGAGGCGATGATGCGCCGGAGGACGGCCTCGGTCAGGTAGGCGGTCTGGCTGGCCGGCTTGACGATGCTCGGCCGGCCGGCGAGGAAGGCCGGTGCCAGCTTCTCCAACATCCCCCATACCGGGAAGTTGAACGCGTTGATCTGCACGGCCACCCCCGGCCGTGAGGACCAGATGTGCCGGCCGGCGAACACGCCGTTCTTGCCCAACGGCTCGTCCGGTCCGTCGATGAGCACGGTGTCGTCCGGCAGTTCCTTGGCGCCCTTGCTCGCGTAGACGAACACGGTGCCGAAACCGCCGTCGATGTCCACCATCGAGTCGCGCTTGGTGGCGCCGGTGCGCGCGGACAGCGCGTAGAGCGATTCCTTGTCCTCGCCGAGGAAACCGGCCACCTGCTTGAGCAGCGCGGCGCGCTGCCGGAAGCTCAGCGCCCGGATCGCCGGACCACCGACGGTGCGGGCATGCTCGGCCATCCCGGCCAGGTCCAGCCCGGTCGCGGAGATCCGCGCGACCTCGTCCCCGGTCGCCGCGTCCAGCAACGGGTCACCGGCATCCGACGCGCGGAACCAGGCGCCACTCGCGTAGCTCTCCAACAGATCGCTCACAGCGGGGCCACCTTTCGTCTACATGCGACAACCATTCGTTGTTACTTCATCGCACAGTAGTACGTCAGTCATCGCCGGGGAACCCCACCGTAGGACGGGGAGACCGCTGGAGTCAGGCCCCGACCTCGGCCATCGCATGACCGTGGACGGGCAGCAAACCCTCCAGCCGGGCGACCCGCGCGGAGAGCAGGATCGTCACGGCGGCGCCGACGATTGCCACCGAGGGGCCCATCACGGCTTTCATCTCCGCGTAGAACGTCACCGACACGTAGGGCAACAGCGAAAGGGACAACGTGGCCTGGGCGCCGAGGAGGATCGCCCACAGCAGGGTGAGGCGCCAGAACAGCCGCTGCACGCGGGGCCGGCCGTGCAGGTCCTCGTCCATCGGATAAAAGTCCGCGGCGAGGTAGGAGATCACCGGACGCGCGGTGGACAGCGAGGCCAGGAACACCATGGCGACCAAGGCCGTGCCCAGGGCGGGCTGCAGGTAGTAGACGCGCGTGCTGTGGAAGGACAGCGCCACCACGGTCTTCACCGTCAACCCGAGCAGGCTGAGCCACAACAGTCCGGAGGTTCGCCGCCCGGTGCCCATCCGCCACGCCACCGCGCCGTAGCACCAGGCCAAGGCGGCCGCCAGTGCGAGCACCAGGTTGCCCACGAGCAGGCAGAGCGCGAACAGCGCGGCGGGGACGACATTGGAGGCGAATACGTTCCACGCGACGTGCCGCACGATGCTGCGCAGCGTCGGACGGTGGGGCGGTGCGATGTCTTCCATCGGGTGGGTCAGCGTTTCCGCTGGCGGCATCCTGACGCTCCTCACGCTGACCGGATCTGCCCTGTGCAGACAACGGTTCGAGCGCGACGCTGCGCTGGATACGGGTTTCGGTCTCCGGCGCGGGGCTACGCCCGCCGGTCACATCCCGCGAGCGCGCAGCGAGAACGTACGAGGTATGCAACGACCTTCACGGTAACAGCCGTGGGTTAACGCACGGGTGTCTTTCCGAATCCGACCGGGTCCGCTTGCTCACACATCGCTGTGACCGGCGCCACCTCGCCATCCGCCGTCAGACCCCGTCGGCAAGTGCTTCCAGGACGACGCCGTCCGCCGGCACCGGGGGCAACGAACCCGTTCGTTCCACCCACTCGGCGATGTCCCGCAGCTTGCGGTTGAGCTGCTGGCTGGTCCCCGACATCCGGGCGAAGGCGTCCTCCGTCGTCAGCAAGTGACGAGCCATCAGAATTCCTACCGCCGTGCCGATCTGCCGGCTGGACTGCAGCGCCATCTCCAACTGCTCGACCTTGCGCGCGTTGAGCGCGTTCTGCACGGTCAGCCCGGCGAACGGGGCGAAGATCACCGCCGTACCGATGTCCCGGTCGTCGAAGGCGGACGGCTTGCGCGCGTAGAAGCTCAACGCGGCCCGCTTGTCGCCCGCCACGGGCACCCGGACACTGAAAATGCTGCGCGCGCCCAACTGCGCCACACACTGCCGCCCGAACGTCGGGCAGCGCGGATCGGTGCCCACGTCATCCACCCGGGCGATTTCCTCCCCCTCGGCGACCCGCAGGAAGGGGCCCTCGCCCAGGGCATGCTGCAGGGCGTCGATCCGGGCGGGCAGGTCGTCCGTCGCGGCCCAGGTCTTCGGGTGGCCGCGAGGACCCAACACGGTCAGACCCGCGTGCGCGGCGTGCGGAATTGCCCGGGCCGCGCAGCGCACCACTCGGTCGGCGTCCAGAGGCTGCCGGGCCTCGTTGACCATCTCGACGAGCTCGGCGAATTGCTCCCCCAACGCGGCAAGGTTCTGGACCACGTTCCGTTCGTCGTTCACGTTTCCGCCTCGAACCCAACGCCGGGTACGCGACCGCTCGCACGCCCCGGCGTCCCGATCCTACGAATTCGCAGCCCGCCGGCCAGAACCCGGCGATCGCGCGACGCGCTACCCTCGGTGCTATTCGCCCCTCTCGCGGCGCCGCGTCGGGCAGGCCAAACCGTGGCCCTCTGCCGGTGCGCCGGAGGCGACACATCGACGAATCGCGGCACGCCGCGCTGGCTGTGCACTTCATCCAACTCGGTCAGGCCATGACCGCTCAGGGGCAGCTGGACCCGGAGCGGCTGGTGACCCTTGCCGCCACACTCGTCGGCACGGACGCGAACGTCAGCCTGACCGTGCTGCCCGCTCGGGGCGGACCGCGCACACTGGCCGCCACGAGCCCGTTGTCGCTCGCCGTCGACGCACTGCAGTACAGCCTGGGCGAAGGTCCGTGCCTGGAGGCGATCAAGGCCGACGATCTCACCCTCACCGGCGACCTGGGGCATGACGATCGATGGCCGCAATTCGGTCCGCGATGCGCCGAGGATTTGGGTGTGCACAGCATGCTCGGCGTGCGACTGATGCTCGACGGCCCGGAACGCGGGGCGTTGAACTTCTGTGCCCTGGCGCACGACACCTTCACCGACGCCGACGCGGAGGTGGCCGCCACGCTGTCGCCGTTCGTTTCCCTGGTGCTGCAGAACGTGCTGCAGGAACGCCGGCTTGTCGACCTGGAGACGGCGTTGTCCTCCAGCCGGAGCATCGGCACTGCGGTCGGCATCCTGATGGCCAGCAAACTGGTCACGGCGGAGGACGCCTTCAGCCTGTTGAGCCGAACCAGCCAAGAGCTCAACCGCAAGCTGCGCGACGTCGCCGCCCAGGTTGCGCTGACCGGTGAACTGCCGCCCATACCGACCCGCGAGCGGGCTGCGGAATAGCGGTCCCGGGGACTGCTCGACCTTCATCTGACACCTCCTGAGGGCTGGGAGCTGCGGTCTCCCGCCCGGCCGGGGCTGCTTCGATGACACGCGGTTATCTACCGCGAACGCCGGAGATTTTGTATGCTGCCGAAGGGGTAAATGTCAAGAGGTTGTTTGCTGAACAGAGGTGAGCGTGGCGCGACCTGACTCACGGGCCGGCCGAGAGCCGCTGCCGATCGCATCCGACGGCGGAGCGCCGGACTCCGCCGCCGGCGTCTACGGGATCTCGGTGGCCGCCGAGTTGGCCGGCTGCGGCATCCAGACGCTGCGCCTCTACGAGCAGCGCGGCCTGATCACCCCGGCGCGCACGACGGCCGGCACCCGGCGCTACAGCCTTGACGACATCAACCAGATCCGGCACATCGCCGGCCTGCTCGGTGCCGGTCTCAACCTCACCGGCGTCGGGGAGGTGCTGGCCCTGCAGGCCGAGAACGCGGGGCTGCGCGGAGAGATCGAGCGCCTGCAGGACGCCGAGAACGAGCCCCCGGGGGATGGCGGGTAGCGGGGACGATCTGGCAATCGCCGCGGCCCAGCTGGGGTCCGGCTGAGGTCATGCCAGGGCCTCGGCGGCCTGCAGCCCGTGCCGCAGCTCGGCGAGGATCTGGGCGATCAACCGGGAGATGTGCATCTGCGAGTAACCCAGCCGCCGGCCAATCTCACCCTGCGTCAGTTCCTCATAGAAGCGCCAGTGCAAGATGGTGCGGTCCCGCTCGGACAGCCGCGCCACCAGGGGGGCCACCGACCGGCAGTCCAAAAACATCTCGATGGCCGGGTCCACGGCGCCGACCGCTTCGCTCAGCGACGGTGCGCCGTCGTCGTCCCGGCCGATCGGACTGTCCAGGGAGTCCAGCACGTAATGGTCCCCCACGGTCATCGCCTCCAGGACCAGCTCCTCGGCGATGCCCACGTCGGCCGCGAGTTCGGCCACCGTGGGGGAACGGCCGAGCCGGTGCGAGAGGGTTTCCGTGGCCTTGTTCAACCGTGCTTTGGTCTCCTGCAGGCGGCGGGGTAGCCGGATCCAGCGACTCCGGTCCCGGAAGTACCGCCGAATCTCGCCCTGCACGGTCGGGCGCGCGAAGGAGATGAACTCCACGCCGCGATCCGGGTCGAAGCGTTGGATGGCCAGGATCAGCCCGACGAAGCCGACCTGTTCCAGGTCCCGGCGGTCGATGGAGGAGGTGCGGTGCCGGGCGACCACCCAGCGCACCAGTCCGGTGTAACGGTGGACCAGCGTGCTTTGGATGCGTTCGCGCTCGGCGGCATCGGCTCGGGCGAGGGCCCGGAAAAGCTCCGTGTCCTCGTTCTGCGGCGCGACGGAAGTGTATGTGGGCAACGTGGGCCACCCTTCGGCGAGCTCCCGTCGTCTTCAGGATCGCAACCCCGACCTACCCGACACGCGCCCGCTCTAACCCGACCTCAGCTGATTTCGGCCACGCGTTCGTCCGCGGGCGGCGGTCCCGGCGAAGTGCCGTCGCCGAAGGTCCGCCCACCGAGCGCGGCGCGACCGTGCGGCGCGGTCCACCCCGACAGATCCGGTCCGACGGGCACGATGCCGTTCGGATTGATGGTGTGGTGCACCCCGTAGTAATGGCGCTTGATGTGACTGAACTCGACGGTGTCGCCGAACCCCGGCGTCTGGAACAGGTCGCGGGCGTAGGCCCACAGCACCGGGTCCTCGGTGAGCTTGTTGCGGTTGCACTTGAAGTGGCCGTGGTAGACCGCGGCGAAGCGCACCAGCGTCGGGAAGAGTCGTACGTCGGCCTCGGTGATGGTGTCCCCCACCAGATAACGCCGAGCAGAAGGCCTACCAGGAGGCCCGTTGGTGACGACCTCTCCGCTGGGCACGTCGATGATGGCCGGCACTGTGATTCCCTTGTCGTAGTGGGGATCACGGGCCAGATAGGCCTCCTGCAGCCGCTCGATGCCCAGCACCGGATCCCGCCCGCCCGGGTCGAGGGTGAACGCCCAACTGCGCTCATCGTGAGTCGGACCGGCGATGCCCATGGGCAACGCATCCTCCAGACCGAGCAGTCGCCGCACGATCACCGCACGGTGCGCCCACGGGCAGGCCCGGGAGACCACCAGCCGGTATCGGCCGGGCTCGACGGGATACCCGTCCTCGCCATCGACGGTGATCCGGGTGTCGAGGTAGGCGGTGTCCCGGCTGAACTCCCCGCTCATGACAGCGCCGCGCGCAGTTCGGGCAGCAGCTCCTTCTCCGCCCACCACAGGTAATCCCGCTGCTGGTTGCCGCCGATCTGCAGCAGTGCCAGGTGGGTGAACCCCGCCTCGGCCCAACTGCGGGCGGCCGCGACCACCGCGTCGATGTCGTCCCCGCACGGAATGGACTCGGCCACGTCCTCGGGCCGCACGAATTGTGACGCTGCGTCAAATGCCGTCGGACCCGGCAGCTCGGCGTTGACCGACCAACCGGACCCGAACCACCGGAACTGTTCATGTGCGCGGGTTACCGCGGCCCCGCGATCGGGGTCGTAGGACATCGGCTGCTGGCCGTAGCGGGGTTTGCCGTTCCCTCCGCCGGAATCAAAGGCGGCAGGCAGGTCTGCATTGGGCTCGACCGCGATCAGGGCATCGCCATGTGCCCCGGCCAACCTGCAGGACGCCGGACCCGAGGCGGCGATCGCCAACGGCGGCGGACGCTCCGGCACGTCGAACAGCCGCGCGTTCTGCACCTCGAAATGCTGACCGTGTCGGGAGATTTCCTCACCCCGCCACAGGTCGCGGATGATCTGCACGGCTTCTTCGAGCATGTCGTGTCGCACGTCGACCGGCGGCCATCCGCCACCGACCACGTGTTCATTGAGGTTCTCTCCCGCACCCACTCCGAGGGTGAACCGACCCGGTGCGAGCAGGGCGGTGGTCGCCGCCATCTGCGCAACCAGCGCCGGGTGGTAGCGGCGGATCGGACAGGTCACGAAAGTCATCAGCGGCAACGCGTCTGTAGCCTGCGCGACCGCGCCCAGGACCGACCAGGCGAACGGGGCGTGGCCCTGTTCCTCCAGCCAGGGGAAGTAGTGATCACTGATCACGGCGAAGTCGAAACCTGCGGCCTCGGCGGCCACGGCATCCTGCACCAGCGCAGGCGGACCCGCCTGTTCACACATCAACGTGTAACCGAACTTCATCGCGACTCCCTCTTAGCGGCGGCGCTCCCGCACGACCATCACCACGGCGGCGAGGCCAGCCGCGCCCAGGCCCACTGCAGCCGGCGTCTGGGCAACCTGCTTCACCCGCAGCGTCACGTCCGACACGCGGCGGCGCGCGGGTGCGGTGCGCTGCGCGACCTGGGCCTTGACGTCCAGCCGGTGCGCCAACTCGGCGGTCTCGGTGGCCAGCCGCTCCCGGATGCGGGCGTTTTCTTCCTGCAGTTCGGTCATGTTCGGTGAGCTCATCGGCGGATCTCCTCACGCACTCGGGCGACGTCGTCCTGCGCGCCGGCCACCGCGCGCTCGGGCTTCGGCGGCAGCGCGGATGTGGTCCGGGTCTTGCCGGTCAGGCCGAGCACGGCGGCCAACGCGAACAGCCCCGCCGCCACCGCGAGTGCGGCCAGCCAGGTGTCCATGACGAGCGCCAGGCCGGCAATTGCCGCGGTGATCAATGCACCGACGCCGAACAACGCGGTGATACCCGCGGCGCCCATCATGCCGATGCCGACACCCGCCCGGGTGCCCTTGTCCTGCAACTCCTTGACGGCCAGCCGCACCTCGCCGCGGGCCAGTTCGGTGGCGTCCGACGAGACCGCGGAGGCCAATTCCCCCAACGACATGTCCTGCGGTTGTGGACGTGACGAGGTCTGCATGGTGCGTGCTCCTTGTCTGTGGCTTGCCTACACCTACCTGTTACCCACCACCCCGAAGGCAACGCTGGGCGGACCCTCACCCACCGATGGCGCATGACTGATGGCAGCCGGGGCAGAACCTGAGGAGAACCAGCGTCGAGGTGAGGGAGGAGAAGCCAATGCCACGCCCGCTGTGGGGCGCCAAGCGCGAGCGCCAGTACGAACACATCAAGGAGGGCCTGACCGAGCGAGGCCGCAGCGAGGACACCGCCGAGGAGATCGCCGCCCGCACGGTGAACAAGGAGCGGGCCCGCCACGGTGAGGCCAAGTCGGCCAGCCGCACCTCGACCAAGGACATCTCGTCGGGCCGTCGGGGCGGCCTACGATCGCACAGCGGGCCCCGCGGGCGGACCAAGGAACAGCTTTACAACGAGGCCAAGCACAAGAACATCAAGGGTCGCTCGAGGATGACCAAGGCCGAACTGGAGAGGGCAGTGGGCCGCTGAGACCGGTCAGGCGTCCGCGGCCAACGGGGCCCGTTCGCGGGTCGCCAAATGGGCCACAATTACCCCTTCACGCAATTCCGGATCAAGGATTGCGTAGGTTCCCTCAAGCGGAGCCATTTGCCCGCCTTTGCACGCGAGCGTGGCATGGAAGGGGTTTCCGCTTCTTCCGGATCTTGAACGAGAGCCGCGCCGCCGTGATGCACGATCGCGCGCAACCCGGCGGCTCCATCGCTATGGCCACCGCTCAGAACAATACCCATAACCCGCGGGCCGTGGGCTTCGGCGGCCGAAATGAATAGTGGATCGGCGGCGGGACGCGTGTGGTGGACTTTTGGCCCCTGACGGATCCATTGACGTTGATCTCGCAAGACACGTGCTCACCGGTCGTCTGCACAGTGAGAGCGAACAACCCTTTAGTGGCCTCGCGCGTAAACGTGAGGTACCAGTGAGCAGACTGATTGTGCAGCTGCTGCATAGTGTTCATAGCACCGACGACGCGGTCGATCG
>Ga0137412_10003540_pt1 | contig 12449 bp, 7 predicted proteins | sample CZODoug2_1_16fun_FD_122160 | JGI IMG/M metagenome (GOLD analysis project Ga0137412, IMG submission 122160) | Vadose zone soil fungal communities from Angelo Coast Range Reserve, California, USA - CZODoug2_1_16fungal (Hybrid Assembly) | ecosystem: Environmental > Terrestrial > Soil > Vadose zone...
GATCTCCGCACCGCGGTCGATGCCGACGCGGTCGACGCGGAAGTCGATGTCGTCGCCGGGCAGGACCATGCCGAGGAAGCGGGAGGTCCAGCCGACCAGTCGCGCGGGCGGGGTGGCCCGGCCGTCGGTGGCGGTGACGACGTGCTGCGCGGCGGCAGACAGCCACATGCCGTGCACGATGGGCGATTTCAGCCCGGCGAGCAGTGCGGCGGCACGGTCGGTGTGGATCGGGTTGTGGTCACCGGACACCACGGCGAACGCGCTCATGTCGGTCGGCGCGGCGACGGTGACGTCGCGGCGCCGGCGGCGCGGCGTGTCGGTGGCGTTGTCGGTGATCGCTCCACCGGCGCGCGCCGGATCGGACAACGCGACGGCACCGGTGCGGCCGCGAATGGCGAACCGCTCCTCCAACTTCACCAGCACGGTGCCATCTCCATCGGAGATGGTCACCGAGACCGGCACAACGCGGCCGACCTCGGTGTCGACGGCAGGCGAAGCCGTTGCGGTGACGGTCAATTCAGCCGCAGTCTTGGGCATCGGCGCGAGCAGGTGCGCCGCGTGATCGAGGTGCACCAGGCTCAGCAGGCCCTCCACGATCGGGAAGCCGGCGTCGGTGACGGCCGCACCGATGACGGAGAACACGGCGGGCCAGCAGCGGCCGACGAGTGCGTCCGGCACCAGGGTCAGGCCGGGGGCCAGCGGCGCGCCGAACGTCGCGGTGACGCCGGTGTGGTCGGCGACCTCTTCCGGGTCCCAGGAGACCGTGACGGTGGTGCTGTCGTTGGTCACCGGCGGCAGGGCTTCTGGGCCCTCGGCACCCGCGGCGATCGCCAATACGGCGCGCATCGCGGCCGACGCATCCTCGGTGGTGACGACGGGCATGCCGCCGTCGACCGTGGCGGTGGGCAGGGTGAAGCGGATGGTGATCCAGATGTCGGACAGCGGAACCGACAACACGACCTGCTCACCGGCCAGCTCCAGACGTGCACCCGTGGACGGGTGTGTCGCCGAACGGTTTTCGTTGACCTGCCACTCGCTGGGCTCACCGATGCGGTGCACCGGGTTGATCGCGGTGCGGCCTGCCCACAGCACGTCGGGCGAGTCGAGCACGACGGCCAACGGGCCCGTGACGTCGACGCGGGCCTGACGGCGCGACACCACGGCGACGGCCTCGGCACCGGATGCGATCACCTCGTCGATGGACGCCTGCTCGAACCGGTCGAGCAGCTCACCGACCGGCTCGTCGACACGGGTGATGCCCGCGACGGCCTCCGTGCCGGGAATGATGCACACCTCGTCGGCCGTGTAGCGCGCGTCGTGCGCCTGCCACAGCGAGTCACTGCGCCACCAGCGCCGTACGTCCTTGTCGATGACGGGGACGAAGTTGACCGGCTTGCCGAGGGTCTTGCACAGCGTGACGAAGAACGGCAGGTCGGCGGGGTGCAGCTTGACGGCCTCCGCGTCGGGGTAACGCGCCAGCAGCTCCGCGACGGCCCGTTGCGGATCCTCGAGCAGCGCTTCACCTTCGGCACTCACGCCGTACAGCGTCTCGATCGCGCCCGAGTCCGCGGGATTCAGCCGGGCCTCGGCCCGCTTGAGCATCTCCTCGAACCGGTCGCGCCAGGTGTCGGCCAGCCACGGGCTGCCAGGTGCGGCGGTGTCAGCGGTGCTGTCGCCGTCGCCGATCGCCAGCTCGACGTAGCGCTGCAGCCACTGCAGGTACGTCATGTCGGCGACGTCGCCGAAGTACGGCTTGGCGGTGTCGGCCATCGCGGCGATGATCTCGTCGCGCCGTTCGGCGACAGCGTCACCATCGCCTGCGACCTCGTCGAGCAGCCGGCCGCAGCGTGACGCGGAGTTGTCGATCTCGTGGATGTCGGCGCCCAGCTGGCTGCGGCTGGAAGCCATGCCGCCCTGGGCCTTACCGGCGCCGATCCATTGATCGGTGCCGTTGGTCTCGACCAGCAGCTGCTTGACCGCGGGCGACGTGGTCGACTCGAGAGCGGCCATCGCCGCGGTGCCGACCAAGATGCCGTCGACCGGCATGTCGGGGAAGCCGTAGCGTGCGGCCCAGCGGCCGGACAGGTACTCCGCGGCGCGTTCCGGGGTGCCGATGCCGCCACCGACGCACACGGTGATGTTGGCGCACTTGCGCAAATCGCCGTACGTCGACACCAGCAGGTCGTCGAGGTCTTCCCAAGAGTGGTGTCCGCCTGCGCGGCCGCCCTCGATGTGCACGATGACCTCGCGGGTGGGGACCTCCGCGGCGATCTTGATGACGGACTTGATCTGCTCGACGGTGCCCGGCTTGAACACCACGTGGGTGATCCCGATCTCGTTGAGCTCGTCGATCAGGGCGACGGCCTCCTCGAGATCGGGGATGCCCGCGCTGACCACGACGCCGTCGATCGGCGCGCCGGACTGACGGGCCTTCTGCACCAAGCGCTTTCCGCCGACCTGCAACTTCCACAGGTACGGGTCGAGGAACAGCGTGTTGAACTGGATGGCACGGCCCGGCTCGAGAAGTTGCGTCAACTCCTCGATGCGCGCGTCGAAGATGGGTTCGGTGACCTGGCCGCCACCGGCGAGCTCGGCCCAGTGCCCTGCGTTGGCCGCAGCGGCGACGATCTTGGCGTCGACGGTGGTCGGCGTCATGCCGGCAAGAAGGATCGGCGAGCGTCCGGTGAGGCGGGTGAACTTGGTCGACAGCTTCGTCGACCCGTTGGGCAGCGTGACGATCGACGGCGCATAGCTCGACCAGGCGGGCGCGACCTCGGGTGCCGCACCGACGGTGAACAGGTTGCGCTGCCCGGCCCGGGTCGCCGCGGCGACGATGCCGACGCCGAGCCCGCGGATGACGGGGGCCGTGACGCGGGTGATGGTGTCGCTGGGGCCTAGATCGATGATCCAGCGCGCGCCTGCCTGGTGCAGCCGCTCGACCTCGGCGACCCAGTCGATGGGCCGCACGAAGATCGACTCCGTCATGTCGTGGGCGAGCTCGGTGTCGATACCGGTCCTGGCGGCCCAGCGGTCGACGAGGTCGACGCCGTCGGCCAGCCGCGGGGTGTGGAAGCCGACCTCGACCTGCACGCTGTGGAAGACCGGTGCGAACACGGCGCCACCGCGCAGCTTGTTCTTGCGCTCGGCTTCTTCCTTCTCGGTGATCTTGCTGCAGTACAGCTCGAACCGGGCCAGCTGTTCCGGGGTGCCGGTGATGACGACCGACCGGCGGCCATTGCGGATCGACAGCACCGGCGGCAGCACGGTGCGCACATCCGTTGAGAAGTCCTCGAGCAGTTCGGCGATGCGATCGGGATCGGCATTGGTGACGGAGACCATCGGCGACTTGTCGCCACGCCCGACCATGCCGCGGCGTCGCGATACCAGCGACCCTGCCGCGCCGATCAGCTGCAGCAGCGCCAGCAGTTCGGCGTCGCGGGTCCCGTTGAACTTGAGTGATTCGCAGGCCATGGTGCCCTGTGAGTGACCGGCCATGGCCACCGGAGGCGTGCCATCAAGATCGAGCCCCTGACGCTTCACGGCGCGAATGGCGGCCATCTGCGCCAGCAGGATGCCGGGGCCGGAGATCGCGGCGGTCGTGAGCTGCTTGGACGTGGGCAGCGGCTCGTCGGCGGCCAGCGCGCGCACCCACTGCATCGGCTGGAAGCCAATCGGTCGCACGACCACTAGCTCGCGGGCGACGGGCTCCAGCAGTAGTTGAGCCTCGCCGACGACCTCGCTCAGCTCGGATTCGATGCCGGCCGAGCTGATCAGCTCTTCGAGGTTCTCCAGCCAGTTGCCGCCCTGCCCACCGAACGCGACGGCATACGGTTCGCCGGCGTTGAGCAGGTCGACCAGCGCATGCGCGCCGGTCAGGGTCGACGAATTGTCGCCTGCGTCGTTGCGGCCGGTGGAAACTCTGTTCTGCTCGTTGATCGTCACGTCTTGTCCATCTCCTCGGTGCGCTGGGCGCGTATCGCTCGTCTTCAGGCTTGTCTTCTCGGCGGCTCGGCCCCGCTCGCATGCGGGGTCCTGCGATTCGGCGTCGAATCTCGCTGGCTCCGGTCTCGTCTCCTCGGGCGTTGAGGAGTGCGGCCGGACTGCCCTCCCGGGCGGCCCAGCGGACGGGCCAGCCCCATAAGAGTGTCATGAGAGCCAGGACCATTTTCTGCCCTCAAATGGTTACTGGCGAGTTCTACGCACGGGTAACCACATATTGCGTAACGCGGGCTTCCGGCGGGCCACGAGTCTTCCGGGACAAACGTCCTGCATGCGCGTGGTTACGGTCGAGTAGCAACAACAGCGCAGATCAAGGCAGTATTGTTACCGAATCGTTATGTACGAATTCTGGGTAACCGACGGGATCGTCGCCGCCTCGCACTAGGCGACAACATCGACCAATGTGTCTACCCAACAGACCGGCGGCGGCCCAATAGTTTGCTGCCAAATATTACCGGTCAGTAAGTCTTAGTCCCACTGCCCGAATCGGGGCTTGAGGACCTGATTGATGTCGACACCGACACCACCGACACTCTGCTTGTCGATCTCTACCTGGTGCAGGTGCGCCGCGGGATGCGTGAATCCCTTTGGCGAACCCCAGTTGTGTTGCCAGAAGTACGAGCCGATGCCGTCCTGGAGTGCCCAGTCGATCGTCTTCGAATTGGCGTAGACCCCGACCCGCTGGCGTCCCAGGACCGACTCCCAGGCCTTCAGATAGGGCACGACCTGCTGCTTGTACTGGTCCAACGACGGGTCGTCGTCGATCGAGGCGTAGATCGGCGCGCCGTAGGACCCACCTGCGGCGACGTGCAACTGCCAGCCCCGCTTGGCGTGCTGCACGCCGGCGTTCTGGCCGCCGAGCCAGTCGGCCGTGTCCTCTTTGCCGTACTGGTAGCAGGACACGATCTTGAGGCCGCTCTGGTAAAGGTCACGAGCCTCCGGTATCTGGATGGGCTTGCCAAGCATCCACTGACCGCCTGGGCGGCGGTCGGAGACGTACCTGATGGCACCCGCGGCACCGGCCGCGCGGATGTCGGATGCCTTGATCACTCCTGCCGCGTAGTCGAGCAGGATGCCTAGGGGCGCCGCGGACGCCGACGGTGCAGCCGTCGTTGCGGAGATCGCTGCCAACGTGCCGCCCAGGCCGAGCACGGCGGGCGCGACGGCGGCGTACTTGAGTACGTCGCGCCGGGAAATCGACATGCACCCCAGGGTATGACAACTACCTCAATATTCTCACCAGCGCCACTGGTCACAGAGGTATCAAAGTTTCTGGACGGCGGCCCGAGGTAGCCGACGGACGGAAACAGTCGGTGAAACACCGGTTCCATTCGAAATCCATACTTTGGGCTGCAGTTCGACCCACCGATCCATACGATTCTCGCCATGCCTGCTGGGCCGGATTCCGGGACCGCCACTGTGTCGTCTACGGGGCCGTCTTCTAAAAGGAGGACGAACCCCACCGCCCAGGGGAAACCGCAGATCGAGTTGATCGGCGTCCGCAAGGTGTTCCACGAACACGGCACCAACGGCGTCGTCGCGGTCGACGGTGCCGACCTCACCGTCGAGGACGGTGAACTGTTCGCGATCCTCGGCCCGTCGGGGTCCGGCAAGACCACCGTGCTGCGCATGATCGCCGGCTTCGAACAGCCCACCGCGGGCACCATCCGGCTCGGCGGGGTGGACGTCACCTCTTGGCCGGCCCGCACGCGCGACGTCAACACCGTGTTCCAGGAGTACGCGCTGTTCCCCCACATGACGGTGGCCCAGAACGTCGAGTACGGACTGAAGGTGCGCGGCGTGGCGAAGGCCGAACGGCGGCGCCGCACCGGCGACGCGCTCGACATGGTCCGGCTCTCCGCTCAGGCGCCGCGCCGCCCTGACCAGTTGTCGGGAGGACAACGTCAACGCGTCGCATTGGCAAGGGCCCTCGTCGGTCGGCCGCGCGTGCTGCTGCTCGACGAACCCCTCGGCGCACTCGACCTCAAGCTGCGCGAGCAGATGCAGGTCGAGCTGAAGGCCATCCAGCGCGAGGTCGGCATCACGTTCGTCATCGTCACCCACGACCAGGACGAGGCGCTCACCCTCTGCGACCGCCTCGCCGTGTTCAACGATGGCCGCATCGAACAGGTGGGCCGGGCAAGGGACGTCTACGAAAAGCCCGCCAATCGCTTCGTCGCCGACTTCGTCGGGACGGCGAACGTACTGGACGGCGCCGCGGCCGACGCACTCGTCGGTAGGCCGGGCACGTTCGCCATCCGACCCGAGCGCATCGCCGTCTTCGCGCCGGACACCGACGCCGTGCCGGGGGTGCGGACGGTCGACGCGACGGTCTCCGAGGTCATCTACGCCGGACCAACGACCCGGATCGTCGCGAACGCCCCACCCGGTGTCACCCTGACCGCCACGGTTCTCACCGCGAGCACCTGGCTACCCCCGAACATCGATCACGGCGCGCCAATCACATTGGCGTGGAAGGAAAGTGCCGTACACGACCTGGACGGCTGATCCAACTGACAGGAGCACCAACCATGAAACCCACACTCGCGCGACTCGGTCTCACCCTCGCCGCATGCGCGGCCCTGGTGGTCGCCTGTTCGAGCTCGGATACTTCCGGCGGTACCGGTCAGGCTCCGCCGAAGCTGGAACCGCTGAGCGCGGTGGGCAACGGCGAGGGCGAACTCAACCTCATCGCATGGGCCGGTTACGCCGAGAACGGGTCCAACGACCCGAAGGTCGACTGGGTCACCCCGTTCGAGAAGGAGTCCGGCTGCAAGGTCAACGTCAAGCTCGGCAACACGTCCGACGAGATGGTGCAGTTGATGAGAAGCGGCCAGTACGACGGAGTTTCGGCCTCAGGCGACGCCACGCTTCGGCTGATCTACGCCGGTGACGTCGCGCCGGTCAACACCGCGCTGGTGCCCAACTACGCGTCGATCTCGCCGTTCCTCAAGGACAAGCCGTGGAATTCGGTCGACGGCAAGATGTACGGGATTCCGCACGGCTGGGGCGCAAACCTGTTGATGTACAACATCGGCGTCGTGCACGACGCCCCGAACTCGTGGGCCTCGGTATTCGACGGGGCGAACGAGTACAAGGGCAAGGTGACGGCCTACGACTCGCCGATCTACATCGCCGACGCCGCGCTCTATCTCTCGAAGACGAAGCCGGAGTTGGGCATCAAGGACCCGTACTCGCTGACGAGCGCACAGCTCGACGCCGCCGTCGAGCTGCTCAAGGCGCAGAAGGAGAACATCAGCGAGTACTGGTCGGACTACACCAAGGAAGTCCAGGCGTTCGAGTCCGGCACCTCGGTGATCGGCACGACGTGGCAGGTGATCGCCAACACGATCGGCACCGAGAACAAGGTCCAGGTGAACACCGTGCTGCCGAAGGAGGGTTCCACCGGGTGGTCGGACACCTGGATGGTCGCGGCCAAGGCCGCCCACCCCAACTGCATGTACAAGTGGATGGACTGGATCACCTCGCCGAAGGTGAACGCCCAAGTGGCCGAGTACTTCGGCGAAGCGCCTGCCCAGACGAAGGCGTGCGAGTTCACCACCGAGAAGGACTTCTGCGACATCTACCACGCGACCGATGAGACGTACGCCGCCCAGATCCACTACTGGACAACGCCCCAGAAGCAGTGCGTGGACGGCAGCGGGGACAACTGCACGGCCTACGACGAGTGGGTCGACAAGTGGCAGCAGATCAAGGGGTGACGGTTGGCGCCAAGGACGGACTGACCACCGAACCGCCCGCGGCGTCGCCCCGCAGGCGGTTCGGCCTGGCATTCCTGCTGGTGCCGCCGCTCACCTGGCTGGCGGTGGCGTACCTGGGTTCGCTTGTCGTACTGCTGGTCTCGGCGTTCTGGACCACCAACTCGTTCACCGGCGCGGTGGTGCACACCGTCACCGGAGACAACATCACCAGGGTGTTGACCGACGAGGTGTTCCGGACGGTGACGCTGCGCACCGTCGGGGTGGCGCTGGTGGTCACGGTCCTTTGCGCGGTACTGGCGGTGCCGTTGGCCCTCTACATGGCCAAGATCGCGTCACCCCGCATGCGTCTGGCACTCGTGGTCGCGGTGACGACCCCGCTGTGGGCCAGCTATCTGGTCAAGGCGTACGCGTGGCGGATGTTGTTCTCACCGGCGGGCCCGCTGGCCTGGGCCACCGGGTACAGCCCTGGCTACGGCCTGATCGCGACCGTCGTCACGCTGACCTATCTGTGGTTGCCGTACATGATCATTCCGGTTTTCGCGGCGTTCGAGCGCGTCCCCGACTCGCTCATCGACGCAAGCTCCGACCTCGGTGCATCCGACGTGTCGACGTTGCGAATGGTGGTCGCGCCGATGGTGTTTCCCGGCATCGCCGCCGGGTCCATCTTCACGTTCTCACTGTCACTCGGTGACTACATCGCCGTCACCATCGTCGGCGGCAAGACACAGCTGCTCGGCAACATCATCTACGGACAACTCGTCACCGCCAACAACCAGCCGTTGGCGGCCGCGCTGTCGATCATCCCGTTGTTCGCGATCGTGCTCTACTTGCTCGCGATGCGGCGCACGGGCGCGCTGGAGAACGTCTGATGCTTTCTGCCGGCGTACGCCGCATGGCTCGAGCCTGGACCGTGCTGGTGTTGGTGTTCCTCTACGCGCCAATGCTTCTCGTCATCGTCAACGCCTTCAACGCGTCGCGCACATTCGCGTTCCCGCCGACCGGGTTCACCCTGGCCTGGTGGGCGGACGCCGCGGGCAGCAGCGGGATGTGGAAGTCATTGGCGAACTCCGCGCTCGTCGGTGTCGGCGCCACCACGATCGCACTGGTGCTGGGCACCATGGCAGCGTTCGCGGTGCAACGGTATGACTTCTTCGGCCGCAACACCGTCAGCTTCCTGGTGGTGCTGCCGATCACGTTGCCCGGCATCGTCACCGGCATCGCGCTCAACGCGACGTTCACCTCGGCGCTCGGCATCACGCTCGGGCTGGCGACCGTGATCATCGGACACGCCACGTTCTGCATCGTCATCGTCTTCAACAACACCCAGGCCCGACTGCGCAGGCTCGGCACTGCCCTCGAGGACGCCTCCGCCGACCTTGGCGCGTCGTCGTGGCAGACGTTCCGCTACGTGACGTTTCCGATGATGCGCGGCGCACTGGTCGCCGGTGCGATCCTGGCCTTCGCGCTCAGCTTCGACGAAATCGTGGTCACCACGTTCACCGCCGGACCGACCGTGCAGACCCTGCCGATATGGATCTTCGGGAACCTGTTCAGGCCCAATCAGGCTCCCGTGATCAACGTGGTCGCGGCCGCACTGACCGTGCTGGCGATCATTCCGGTGTGGCTCGCGCAGCGGTTCGGCGGCGACCCGGCCACGACGAGGGTCTGACCGGTCAGGGCACCTCGGGATCCAAGTCGCCACCGCGGCCGAACAGTGCCGCCCGCACGCCGAGATGGTCGGCCAGGTCGCCGCCGGCGCGCACGATGGCGAAGAACTCCGCGATGTGCGCGGAGTGGAAGCCTCGTCGCAGCAGATCGCTGATGACCCTCAACTGATCCAGGTGACGATCGCCGTAGAAGGCCGACCGTCCCTCGTGGCGCGGAGGATCGAGCAGACCACGCTCGCGGTACGCCCGAATGTTGCGGACGCTGACTCCCGACGCCTTGGCAAGTTCGTCCAGCCGGTACTCAGCCAACCCAAGGCTCCCTCAAAGGGCCGGTCAGAGCTCTGCGCATGCGCGGTCCGCAACACCGCATAGGCACACTGTAGACCCGGATCGAAGTTTGCGAGAGGTCATCGTTCGAGCGACCTCGTGAAATCGATTGGCCTTCAGAGGCAGCCGTGCGCAACGATGGATCGAGTGCGTGCCTGGATCATCTGGGCGACGGGGCTGCTGGCCTACGTCGTCGCCGTGCTTGACCGCACCACCCTCGGCGTCTCCGGACTGAACGCCGCCTCTCGGTTCGGCGCCAGCCCGGGCATGCTGTCGACGTTCGTCGTACTGCAGGTCGTGGTGTATGCCGCCGCTCAGATTCCCGCCGGTGTATTGCTCGACCGCTTCGGGTCGCGGGCGCTGATCGCCGCAGGCGCCGCGCTGATGGCCGCCGGCCAACTCATCCTCGCGCTGACGACGTCGCTGCCCGTGGCGATCGGGGCGCGCGCCGTCGTAGGACTGGGCGACGCGTTCACCTTCATCTCGGTGCTGCGCCTGGTGCCGCACTGGTTTCCGCCGAAGCAGGTTCCTCTGCTGAGTCAGTTCACCGGCATCTGCGGCCAGCTCGGTCAGGTGCTCTCCGCGCTGCCATTCCTGGCCCTGCTCACCGGGACCACCTGGGCAACTGCGTACGTCTCGGTGTCCGCGTTCGGTGTACTGGCGCTGGTGCTGGTGCTGGTCGTGGTGAAGGACGGCCCGCACGGCCGAATCGTCGCGACCGAGACGATGTCACCGCGCGCCACCCTTGCCAGCCTCAAGACGGTATGGCTGCGGCCAGGCACCCGGCTGGGCTTCTTCACGCACATGGGCACCCAGTTCTCCATCACGGTCTTCGCGCTGATGTGGGGTGTCCCCTACCTGACGGTGGCTCAAGGCCAATCCATCACCGTCGCGGGCGCACTGCTGACCGTCTCCGTCGTCGTCGCCATCTTCGCCGGCATTGCGATCGGCATCTTCACCGGGCGCCAGCCGCACCGGCGGTCATGGGTGGTGCTGTCGATCATCGCGAGCAACGCCCTGGTGTGGACCGTGGTGCTGGCCCTTCCCCACCGCGCGCCGCTCTGGTTGCTGGTCGTCCTCGTCGTGATCATCTCGATCGGCGGCCCAGGGTCGATGGTGGGGATGGACTTCGCAAGGACGTTCAACCCCAGCGCCACGCTGGGTTCAGCCCAAGGCATGGTCAACATGGGCGGATACCTCGCCTCGCTCTTCGTGATGCAGGCCGTCGGCGTGATCCTCGGCGTGGCAGGCGGATATTCGTTCGAGTCGTTCCGGCTGGCCTGGACCGCGCAGTACGTCATCTGGATCGTGACCGTCGTCGGAATCCTGATCACCCGCAAGAAGGCTCGCGCCCTGATGAAGGCCGAGCAGGAGCGCTCCCTCCTTGAGACCTTCGAGGCGAGCTGAGCCGCTACGAGGGGTCGGCGAGGCGATCCGAGATCGCCGCTTGGGCGTGCTGATGCCCGCGCACTTCGAAGCCCACCACGGTGACCGCAGGTGCCAGCGTGACGACCAGGAGGCACAGCGCCATGGACACGCCCACCCACGCGAGCAGGACGGCGATCACCAGGACGGCCGCGGTCAGCGTCAACAGCCAAAAGTGGAGCATGTCCCAGCTACGCACCAGCATCCCGTAGATCAAATAGATCAGGCCGATGTACACGCCCACGGGGACCGCCACTGCGAACACGGTGCCCATCTCGCCGAGCTCGGAGTGTCCCTCGATGTAGTAGGCGGCGGTATGCAGTCCCGCGCCGGTGGCGACGATCGCCGCGAACACGGCCATGTGTACGTAGCCGAACGGGAAGGACAGCTCGCGGCGGGCGTGCAGGATGTCCGCGGCGGGCACCACGAAGTACACCCACCACATCCCGAAGGTGAGGCCGGTGCCTGCGATCACTAGCAGGATGGCGTCGGTGGTCCAGCCGTGTTCGCCCACCACGGCGGTCAGCGACGCAACGGTGCCGACGACGCCCTCACCGAGCGCGATGATCGCCAGCAGGCTGTACCGCTCGGCGATGTGGTGGGCATGCCAGGGTGTGCCGCCGCGGTTCTCGGCCAGCCACGGGCCGAACATCTCTGCGCCTACCAGCAGCGCCCAGATCGCCAAGGAGATCACCACCGGCGCGTGCACGAAGATGGTGCCGATCCAGCCGACCTGCACCGCGCTCACGACGGTCGCATACGTCAGGCAGGCCGCGCGATGTTCGGGATCCTGGTGGGCGGCCCGTAACCACTGCCCCACCAACGCGATTCGCATCACCACGTACCCGGCGACCAGCACGGTGTTGTCCACGTGCTCGCCGTGCTCGATGGAGGCGAAGAACGGCGGCAGCCCCAGCGCGAGGATCAGTACGCCGACCATCTGCATCATCGTCCACAGGCGATAGATCCAGTCGTCGGTGTCGTACGCCGACGCGAACCAGGTGAAGTTGATCCACGCCCAGCAGACCGCGAACGTCGCGAACAGGAAGGCCGTGAGCCCGGCACCGACGTGGCCGGTGACGAGCAGGTGGGAGAACTCCGAAGCCGCGATGCCGAAGGCGATGACGAACGTCAGGTCGAAGAGCAGTTCCAGCGGCGTCGCCACCCGGTGTTGTTCGTGTGGGTCGCGGCCCGTCATGCGGCGCAGGCGATGCGCGCGCACCGCTGGCCGTGGGGGCTCGGGCTGCTGTTCAGGCTCGTTCACGGGCCCCGTCCTTTCTCGACGGCGGTGACCGTACCGGCTCGACGA
>Ga0137412_10003542_pt1 | contig 12442 bp, 11 predicted proteins | sample CZODoug2_1_16fun_FD_122160 | JGI IMG/M metagenome (GOLD analysis project Ga0137412, IMG submission 122160) | Vadose zone soil fungal communities from Angelo Coast Range Reserve, California, USA - CZODoug2_1_16fungal (Hybrid Assembly) | ecosystem: Environmental > Terrestrial > Soil > Vadose zone...
TAGGCATCCGCCGCCTCATCGCCGAGAATATATTTGGAGATGACGCCGGCCTCGAGCGACCGTGCGACGCCGGCCTTGATCATCATCGACGCATTCGGTTCGAGCGTATAGCCGCCGTCAAAGGTACCTGCCGTCAGCGCGTTGACGTGCTGGCCCATGTCGAGCTGGTCGATGGTGTAATCGCCTTCCTTCAATCCGTTTTTCGCCAGGACGGCCTTCGCGGTGTTGAGGTTGGCCGGCCCCGGCGCCGACATCAGCTTGGCGCCCTTGAGGTCGGCGATCGTCTCGGCCTTGAAGCCGTTGCGAACGACGAATTGCTCCATCTTCCAGACCTTGGTCTGGCTGTTGACCGCAATATACATCGCGACGCCGGGCTTCTTGACATTGGCGTTCAAGCCTTCGAGCGTGACCAGCACGGCCGAGACCTCGATCTGGTTGGTCATCATCGCCGCGACGTTTGGCGGACCGCCCATCAGCTTGGTCATTTCGGGTTCGATGTTCTGCTCCTTGAAGAACCCTCTTTCCAGCGCCACGAAATACGGCAGCGAGGAACTGACGGGAAAGACACCGACCGAAACCTTGTCCTGTGCCAGCGCCTGGCCCGACGCGGCCATGCCCAGCAAGGCGACCGCGCTGGCGATCAGGCGATTTAGTGCATTCATGATCCGCTCCTGTCCTCGACACCTGACCTCCGGGTCAGGCGCCCCCGTAAACCGCCCAATTTAAAGGCAAGGAACGTGCCGGATTCCGCGGCCGGTTCGATAATTATCGATCGGGAACCGCTCAAGCCTCAGGCGTCGTCGGGACGTTTCACAGCCGCAAGACGGTCGCGCAGCGGCGCTTCATTGCGGAGCTTGCCCGCGGCCTTCAACGCAGCAAGACGATCGCGGCCCGGCGGCATCTTTCGGGCTTCTCCAAGCGCTCTTTCGGCAGCGAGCGACCATTCGGATTTGCCGGTCAAACTTCGAGAATCGTTCACAACGCACTCATTTACTGATCGCAAATATTGATTGCAGGGCTCGATGGACGGCCGGGTCAAACCGGCCGTCCATCGTGGTGCCGAGGAGGACGGGTTACTTCATCGCGTCGTAGATCGCGAAGCTGTAGGCCCCCTCCGGCTTCTTGGTGATGACCGGATCCGAGCCGCCCGACATCAGCGTCGCAACGGTCCGGTCGTAGTCCTTGACGTCGAGCTTGCCGTCGGAGACGCCGAGCAGCTTTCCGACTTCGGTCATCATCCGCTTCTGATCTTTTTCGGTCTTCGCCCCGGTCGAGTCTCCGGCCAGAATGATTTTCACGGCTTCGTCCGGATTCTTCTTGGCGTAGTCCCAGCCCTTCATCGAAGCCTTGACGAATTTTGCCATCTTGGACACGAACGCGGGATCCTTGAGGTTCTTCTCAAGCACATAGAGACCGTCCTCCAGCGTTGCGACGCCCTCGTCTTCATACTTGAAAACGGTGAGCTGGCTCGGCTTGTAGCCACCGTCGATGACCTGCCAATATTCGTTGTAGGTCATCGTCGAGACGCAGTCGGCCTGCTTTTGCAGGATCGGATCGACGTTAAAGCCCTGCTTGATGATCTTGACGTCGGTGCCAGGCTTGAGACTGAGCTTCGACATCCAGGACAGGAACGGATATTCGTTGCCGCCGTACCAGATGCCGATGGTCTTGCCCTTGAAATCGGTCGGCTTCTTGATGCCGGTGTCGGCGCGGCAAGTCAGTTCCAGGCCCGACTTCTTGAAGGTCTGGGAGATGTTGACCAGCGGCACGCCTTTTTCGCGCGAGGCCAGCGCCGACGGCATCCAGTCGACGACGACATCGGCGCCACCGCCCGCGATGACCTGCGGAGGCGCAACGTCCGGGCCGCCCGGCTTGATCGTGACGTCGAGCCCTGCGTCCTTGTAGAAGCCCTTTTCCTTGGCGACGAAATAGCCGGCAAACTGGGCCTGCGAAACCCATTTCAACTGGATCGTCACCTTGTCCGCGGCTTGCGCCGCGACACAGGACAGACCGAAGGTCATACCCGCTGCAAGTGCCAATATCTTCTTCATACGATGCTCCGATTAGCTTTAGAACCCGCCGAACTAGGCTCGATAGGATGGATGCCAGAAAGTGGTCGCGCGCTCGGCGAGCGCGACAAGTCCGTAGAACGCCATGCCGGCGATCGCGGCGAGCGCGATTTCCGCCCACACCATGTCGATCGCCATGCGGCCGGCCTCGGTCGAAATCCGGAAACCGATTCCCTGCGTCGGCGTTCCAAAAAATTCCGCGACGATCGCCCCGATCAGAGCCAGCGTGGCGTTGATCTTCAGCGCGTTGAAAATGAATGGCATCGCCGCCGGAAGATACAGTTTGGTCAGACTCTGGCGGTGACCGGCACCATAGGAGCGCATCAAATCTCGCTCCATGTGGCCTGCCGCGGAGAGGCCCGCGAGCGCGTTGACGAGCATCGGGAAGAACGTCACCAGCGCGACAACGGCCGCCTTCGACGGCCAGTCGAACCCGAACCACATCACCATGATCGGCGCGATGCCGACCAGCGGCAGCGCGGAAAAGAAATTGCCGAGCGGCAACAGCCCGCGTCCGAGAAACGGAACGCGCTGCGCCACGATCGCGACCGCGAGCCCTGCCCCACAACCGATCGCGTAACCGATCAAGACGCCCTTGATGAAGGTCTGCACAAAATCAGCGCCAAGGATCGGAAGCGAGGTTGCAAACCGCGCCGCAGCCGCACTCGGCGACGGCATCAGCACCGGCGGCACGCCAAGACCGCGGACCGAGACCTCCCAGAGATAGAATACGAAGGCTCCGAACAGCAGCGGGACGGCAATATCGAGCGCGCGGCGCGACTGCGTCCCGCGCGGGCGAACCGCGGCCAGCGCCATCACGCACAGCGCGGCGCCAAGCCAGGTCGCCAGCACGATGAACCAAAAGCCCTTTGCGGCGGAGCCCGCGATCGTGGCGTCCTGCAGCAGCGCGAGCGAAATACCACTTCCGCCGAGGGCGCCGGCAAGACCGAGACCGATTGCCCATGGCGTCCCGACGAGAGCAGCGGCGGCGAACAAGGCCGCCCCCGACAGCGTCATCGCAAGGATGACCGGACGCGCTGCAAGGCCTGCCGTTGCTTCGCTCGACAGAGGCAACACCACCGCCAGCAGCATGCCCGCCGCAGCCACCGAAAATCCCAGCCGAAGTCTGCGCGGATTCATGGCCGCGTCCCCATCTGCGTGGCCACACCGCGTTCGGCGAGCCCAACGAGGCCGATCAGGCCGGACGCCATCACCGCGGACGCCAGCAGCGCACTCCAGATCTGGACCGTTTGGCCGTAATAGGAGCCGGCAAGCAGGCGAGCACCGATGCCCGCCTCGGCTCCGGTCGGCAGTTCGGCAACAATGGCACCGATCAGCGAAATCGTGATCGCGACCTTGAGGCTGGCAAACAGATACGGCACGGCGGCCGGCCAGCGCAATTTCCACAGCACCTGCCGCGGCGTCGCCGACCAGGTCCGCATCAGCTCGAGCTGCATCGGGTCCGGCGAGGTAAAACCCTTGACCATGCCGATCGTGATCGGAAAAAAGCAGAGATAGGCCGAGATGATCGATTTCGGCAGCAATCCCTGCAGCCCGATTGCCCCCAGCACGACGATGAAGATCGGCGCCAACGCCAGGATCGGTACCATCTGCGAGCAGATGATCCAGGGCAGCAGGCTTTTTTCCAGGACGCGGCTGTGCACGATCAGCAGCGCCAGGCCGACGCCGAGCAACGCGCCGAGTACGAAGCCAAACAGCGTCGCCGACAGCGTCACCATGGAATGAAATACCAGACTGCGCGGTGCGGTGGGCGGATAGCCGAACACCGAATCCAGGAAAGCCGCCAGCAACTGGTGGGGCGCCGGCAGCAGCGGCCGCTCGGCGCTCATCGTGCCGGAAATCAGGTCACCGATGGTATAGGCGGTCTCCTCGCGCTCGAAGGCGCCGCGGACCAGCGACAGATTCATCAGGATCGCGGCGACGTACCAGACGACGATCAATCCCGCCACGATCACGGCAACCGGCAGATATCGCTCGACCAGCGGGTGGCGCCGCAACGCCGCGGGTTGCCAGGACGGGAGGGCCGCTGCGCTATTCGTCATAGGCGTGTCCCGCGCGCAGGCCTTCGCGAACGCGATGGGCGATCTTCAGGAATTCCGGCGTCTCCCGTATCTCCAGAGTTCGATCCCGCGGGAAATTGCACTCGATGATGTCGATGATCCGGCCGGGACGCGGCGACATCACCACGATCTTGCTCGACAGGAACACGGCTTCCGGAATCGAGTGGGTCACGAACAGAACGGTCTTTTTCGTGGTGCCCCAAAGATGCAGCAGTTGCTGGTTGAGATGGTCGCGGACGATCTCGTCAAGCGCGCCGAACGGCTCGTCCATCAGCAGCAGATCGGGATCGAACGAAAGCGCACGCGCAATCGAGACCCGCTGCTGCATGCCGCCGGACAATTGCCAGGGATATTTGCGTTCGAAGCCGGTGAGATTGACCAGCGCCAGATATTTCTCCGCCCGTTGCTGCTGCTCGGTTTCGGAGAAACCCATGATCTCGAGCGGCAGCTTCAGGTTTTTCTCAATAGTCCGCCACGGGAACAAAGCGGGCGCCTGAAACACGTAGCCATAGCTGCGCGCCAGCCGCGCCTGCTCCGCGGTCATGCCGTTGACCAGAAGACTTCCCGATGTCGGTTGCTGCAGGTCGGCGATGACGCGCAGCATCGTCGTTTTGCCGCAGCCCGAGGGACCGATGAAGGAGACGAACTCGCCGTCGGCGATTTCCAAACTCACGTTCGACAACGCATCGACCTTGCCGTCCGCCGTTTCGAACGACAGCGAAATGTTGCTGGCATCGACCACCAGCCGCTTTGCCGACGACTCCGGCGGAGCCGCCGCATCCTTGTTGCTCATGGAAATAACGTTGGCCGTCGAGGGGTAGTCTCCGCTCTCCGGTCGCAGACTAGCGCTCGGCTCGCTCACAATGTATCGCTTTGGCTCACGCGAGGCCATGGCCGATACTGGCAAACGCCGGCCGGAATGGCGCGCCCAATGTTTACGCACGCGGGAAGAATAATGAGCATGGACGCGCATCAATTTAATGCACCCTGCCCATTACCGCAACCGTCTCTGGTTTTGACTTGGGTAAGGCGTCGGCGGATAATTTGGGCCAGCCATGAAGCCAGCTCCCTTCAAATATATCGCCGCCGCCACGCTCGAGCAGGCCCTGGCTCTAAAGGCCAAATACGGCGACGACGCCAAGTTTCTGGCCGGTGGCCAAAGCCTGATCCCGGCAATGAATTTCCGCCTGGCGAGGCCGGCGGTACTGATCGACATCAATGCTCTCAAGGAGTGCTCCGGCATCGCGCCGCACGGAAGTGGCGGAACCCGTATTGGAGCCCTCACCCGCTACCGAACGCTCCAAAACGACGGTTCGTTGGGCGTGGCCTTTCCACTGTTCGGCGAGGCGCTGCCGCATATCGCTCATCCCCAGATCCGGAACCGGGGAACGATCGGCGGCAATCTTTCGCATGCCGACCCAGCCTCGGAATTGCCGGCCCTCGTCGTCGCCATGGAAGCCGCGATCAAGGTCAAGGCCAGCACGCACGAACGACGGATTGCGGCCGCAGACTTCTTTCAGGGCCTGCTGACCACTGACTTGCAGCCTGACGAAATGTTGGTGGAGATCGAACTCCCGGCGCCGCAGCCACGAACCGGGACCTGTTTCTCGGAAGTCGCGCGCCGGCGCGGTGATTTTGCGTTGGCCGGAGCCGCCGCCAGCATTACGGTCGACCAGGAAGGCCTCTGCACGCATGCGCGGCTTTCTCTCTGCGGCGTCGGCGAAACCCCCGTCGATGCAAGCGACGCCGCTGCCATTCTCGTCGGTCAGCGTGTTGACACCGAACGAATGGATCATGTCGCCGATGCGGTCCGGCGCATGATCGAGCCGCCCGGCAATGTGCACGCGACCCCCGATTACCAGCGCCATGTCGCAGGCGTACTGACGCAGCGGATACTCGCGACCGCTTACGACCGGGCCTGCCATGGCCTCTGATCCGCACGACATCAGCGTATCGGTCAACGGCAAAACCTATCAGCGAACCGTCGACTCGCGGCTATTGCTCAGCGATTTCATTCGCCACGACCTGCTGCTCGCCGGGACGCATGTCGGCTGCGAGCACGGTGTTTGCGGTGCCTGTACCATTTTGCTGGATGGACTGCCGGTCCGCTCATGCCTCCTGCTCGCCGTGCAAGCCAATGGCCATGAAATCTCGACCGTCGAGGGCCTCGCGGCACCGGACGGCACGTTCAGCACGCTGCAGCAGGCCATGCACGATCATCATGGTTTGCAGTGTGGCTATTGCACGCCCGGCATACTCATGACGATGACGGCCTTCCTCAACGAAAATACGTCACCGAACGAAGATGAAATTCGCGAGGCGCTTTCGGGAAATCTGTGCCGGTGCACCGGCTATCAGCATATCGTCGACGCCGCGATCGCGGCGGCCGCCAAGATGCAGTCAGGCTCCCGATGACCACGCGATATTTCGGAGCGCCGATCAAGCGCAATGAGGATCGACGGCTTCTCACCGGCCAGGCGCTGTTCATCGACGACGTCGAATTGCCTGGGATGCTGCATGCCGCCTTTCTCCGCAGCCAGGTCGCCCATGCGCGCATTAAATCCATTGACGTTTCGGCAGCCCGCCAGCGCCCCGGCGTGATCGCCGTTTACGTGGCAGACGACCTCGGCGCTTACTGGCAGCATGGCCCGCTGCTGGTACCGCCGCCGCCAATCCCTGGAATCATATTCAACCAGCGAACGCAGGTGCCGCTTGCCAAGGACAAGGTTCGCCACGTCGGGGAGCCGCTTGCGGTCGTCATCGCCGAAAATCGCTATATCGCGGAAGACGCGCTCGACGATATCGTGGTCGAGCTTGAGCATCTTCCGGCGGTTGTCGATCTCGAAGGCGGGCTCGACGCCGGATCAGTCAAGGTGCACGACGACCTCGATTCCAATATGTCAGCGCGCGTTCGCCAGACCAAGGGCGATTATGCGCGCGCCGCCGCCAAGGCAGATCGCATTATCAAGCGCCGCTTCCGGTACGAACACGGCATTTCATCACCGATCGAGACCCGTGGCGTCGTTGCGCATTGGGATGCGCGCGGCAACCAGATGACGATCTGGGACACCACGCAAGCACCTGTTTTCGTGCGCAATGGCCTTGCAGGCGTGCTGGGGCTGAGCGAGCGGCAGGTCCGCGTTATCGCCCCCTTTGTCGGCGGCGGCTTCGGTCCCAAGATCATGATGTTCTACCCCGAGGAAGTGGTGCTGCCGTGGGTGTCGATGCGGCTCAACCGGCCGATCAAATGGATCGAAGACCGGCTTGAGCACTTCTTTGCGACCACCCACGAGCGCGGGCAGATCCATGACGCTGAAATGGCTGTGTCGAAAGACGGCCGGATCCTTGGAATCAAGGATGTATTCCTGCATGACGGGGGTGCCTATGATCCCTATGGACTGACCGTTCCGCTCAACAGCCAGTGCACCCTGCTCGGCCCCTATGTGGTGCCTGCCTATGACAGCACCTTCACGGCCGTGTTCACCAATCTGCCGATCGTCACGCCCTATCGCGGTGCCGGACGGCAACATGGCGTCTTCGTGATGGAGCGGCTGCTGGACCTGGCCGCGCAGGCGCTCGACATCGATTGCGTCGAGATACGGCGGCGAAACCTGATCCCGCCGGACGCCTTTCCGTACAAGAACGAGATCATCTATCAGGATTTTCAGCCGCTGGAATACGACAGCGGCAACTACGAGCCCGTGCTCGACATGGCGCTGGACGCGATCGGCTATCATGCGTTCCTGAAGGAAGAGCAGCCAAGGCTGCGCGCGGCCGGACGGCACGTTGGCATCGGCGTCGCCTGCTATGTCGAGGGAACCGGCATCGGCCCCTATGAAGGCGCAAAAGTTCAGATTCAGACCAATGGACGGGTCAGCGTCGCCACCGGCATTGGCACCCAGGGCCAGGGACATTTCACGGTGTTTGCGCAGATCGCAGCCGACCAACTCGGCGTGGATGTCAGGGATGTCGACGTCGTGACCGGCGACACCGACCAGTTCTATTGGGGCGCCGGTACCTTTGCCAGCCGCGGCGCGGTCGTCGCCGGCAACGCTGTCAATGAGGCGTCGAGGTCGGTCAGACAGAAAGCGCTGAAACTTGCCAGCGACATATTCGAATGTTCGGAAGACGACCTCGTGATCGAGAACGGCAGCGTCGGCATCGTTGGTATTCCCGGAAAAGTCATTCGCCTTGGCGAACTGGCGCAACGCGCCAACCCCATGCGAGGCGCCGTGAAACCGGGAACGGAACCCGGCCTGGAGTCGACCCAATATTTTGGTCCAGCGAGCGGCGCCACCGCCAACGGCGTCCATGCGATGATCGTCGAGATCGATCCGATGACGTTTGATCTGAAAATACTGAAATACGTGGTGGTGCATGACTGCGGCACCGTGATCAATCCACTCATTCTCGCCGGCCAGATTCACGGCGGTGTCGCGCAAGGCATCGGCAACGCCTTTTACGAAAAGCTTTGCTTCGACGATCAGGGGCAGCTTTTGAATGCGTCACTAGCCGATTATCTGTTGCCGACGGCGCTGGAGGTACCGCGCATGGAACTGGCGCATACCGTGACCGCCTCGCCGCTTAATCCGATGGGCATCAAGGGTGCTGGCGAAGCCGGTGCCATCCCGGTCGGGCCGCTTTTCGCGCAGGCGATCGAGGACGCGCTTCAGCTTCGGGGCACTGTCGAACTGCTGGAAATTCCTCTCAGCCCCAGCCGGCTGTTTGAACTGACGCGAAACTCGTCAAATAGTTGGGGGCGTTGATGCAGGCGAAGGTTTTCAGATTGTCCATGGCGCATCCCGGCGACCTCTCCGCGCTGGAACAGCTCGTTGTAGCCGGCACCATTCACGCGGCCGATATCGTCGCCATCATCGGCAAGACCGAAGGCAATGGCGGCGTCAACGATTTCACGCGCGGCTATTTTACTCAGACGCTGATGGCACTGCTGGCGGGACATCTGGGCAGACCGGCGACGCAATTGATCCGTGAAATTCCCTGCGTGCTGTCCGGCGGCACCGAAGGCGTCATGAGCCCGCACTACGTGTTGTTCTGCCGCAGCGGCGGTGACGTTGCCCCGGCCGGAAAACCGGCGCTGGCGATCGGCACCGCCTTCAGCGCGCCGGTTGCGCCCGAGGATATCGGCCGGCGCGCGCATGTCGAAAGCGTCGCCGCTGCCGTTGCCGAAGCGATCAAGGATGCCCGGATAGATAATCTCGACGATGTCCATTTCGTTCAGGTGAAATGCCCTTGCGTGACGGTCGCCCGCGCCCAGGTCGCGGCCAGTGTGGGCAAGACGGTCCTGACATCGGATTCGAACAAGTCCATGGCCTTTGCACGCGCGGCAGGAACATTCGGCGTCGCCTTGGCGCTGGGTGAACTGCAGCCCAGTGGCTTTGACGACTCTTCACTGCTGAGCGATTTCTCGATCCTGTCGTCGCGCGCCAGCATCTCCTCAGGCGTCGAAGTCGAGAGCAACGAGGTGATCGTGCTCGGCAACAGCCCGCATTGGTCGGGGCCGCTCCGCGTCGCACACCGGCCGATGGATGACGCGCTCGATATCGGCGCGATCGTCAACGTGCTGGCCGATCTCGGCATACCGGCATCGCCGCAAGTCTCCGCGCGGGACAAAACTCGCATCGCCGCGGTACTCGTGAAGTGTGAGCCCGACCGCCGCGGCCACGTCCGCGGCAACCGCCACACCATGCTTGACGACACCGACATCAACGCCCAGCGGCACATCCGTGGCGCCGTCGCCGGGTTGGTGGCGGGCGTGATCGGTGATAGCCGGATCTTTGTGTCGGGGGGCGCCGAGCATCAGGGTCCTGACGGCGGCGGCTTGATCGCGGTCATCGCTTCACAGGACGAGGGCCAGGCGTGATGCGGATCGTCATCGTCGGCGCGGGTGTGGCGGGCTGCGTGATGGCGCGGCAGCTTTCGAAGCTGCCGGATATTGAGGTTATCTGCCTCGAACGCGTTGCGCCGGACGATCATTCCGAGTCCGGTACAGGCCTCAATGTCGGCCCGAATGCCGTGAAGGCACTCAGGACGATCGATCCGGATCTCGCACAGAAGATTACCGAGGCGAGCTTTCCCTGGACCACTTGGCGGACTTCATTGACCGATGGCCGGGTGCTGTTCGACCTTCCCCTCACGGACGTCGCCGACGCTCCGGGATGGCGTATCCGCTGGTCCGAGCTTTACCGGGTACTGCGCGATGCCGCCGCCGGAAGCATCTCCTATGGCTGCACGATCACCCATCTCGGTCGTGATCCCGCGGCTCCGCACAAGACGACGATCGCATGGATGCAGAATGGATCATCGCATCGGCTCGACGGCATCGATCTGATGATTGCCGGAGACGGCCGCTATTCGATGGTGCGGCAGGCCATGTCCGGCGACCCTGCCGTACGCCACGTCGGCGTCTCGATCTTCCGCCTGCTGGTGCCGGATACATCGGCTGGCCTGATCGACGACTATGAGCAGTGGTTCAACGGTCCCAATCGCCTGCTGTCGTTTCGGGTTCCCCCTGGACACATCTATATCGCCGGCACCTTCCCGATCGCACCCAACGCGCAGGTTCCGGATCAACTGAAGGCGGCAGACGCCTTGCGCGCGGCCTACACGCCGGCGCAGAAGCCTCCGAGCGATCAGGCGAAATGGATGATCGATCAGATCTGCAACAATGTCGACGATACCCATTGGGCACGGATGCAGGAGCATGATGCGCTTTACTGCGCGCACGATTGCGACGTGCTTTACCTCGGCGACGCCGCTCATGGCATGGTCCCGACGCTCGGACAGGGCGCGACGCAGGCTTTGGAAGATGCGGCCTGCGCGGCAACGATCATCACGCAGAACTATCTGACTGGGAGACGCGACGTCAGGCAATGGCTCGACGGCATCAACACGGCGAGAGGAGCCCGCATGCGCTTTGTGATGGAGTTCTCGCTGGAAGCGACGGATACCATGCTGGAAGGGTCTGATCCGGTCGCAGGAACGCTGCACAAAACCGAGACAAGCTTCATAGATCGATTGAAGATTCTCTATCGTGACGTAGGATTGCCAGCAAACAGTAACCCCTCTCACGCAGCCTAAGGCAAAGGTACCGCCATGACCGCATCGACATTGCCACTCGCCACCGTGTACGGCCTGTATCACATCGCGATCAAGACCTCGGACCTCGGCGCCACCCGGAAATTCTGGACCGATATCATTGGCCTGAAGGAAATACCGAGGCCCGATTTCGGCTATCCCGGCGCGTGGCTCGGATGTCCGCAGCCGGGCGGCCTTGGCATCATCCATGTTTACGCCGGTGGACCGGCGCTCGGACCCGAAGGCAAGGCGCCGAACGGCACCGCCGCGATCGATCACGTCTCCTTGTCCTGTGCGGGTTATCGCTCCTACGTCTCGCGGTTCAAGGCTGCGGGGCTCGACTGGCGTGAGTTCATCGTGCCGGGCACCTCGCTCTGGCAGTTGTTCGTCTACGATCCCAGCGGAGTCCAGCTCGAGCTCACCTTCGAATCCGGCATCGAAGGCAATGAAAAGCCCGACGTTTCCCCAGGTCGCATTTATGTCGCCGGAAAATCCTTCTTCGAACCGGCGAAGTATCCGGAGCTCGCATAGGCCGGGCGGGGGTGTGGCAAAGGTCGACGCCTCCCAGCGTCCGCTATGGATGCTCTCTGCAACCGAGCTTTCGGTCGCCTATGGCAACGGCTTGCGGCCGACGGATGTCGTTGAAGCCACGCTCGATCGCATCGACGAGGTCAATCCGGCGCTGAACGCGATCGTGACGCTCGACGCCGACGGCGCGCGCCGCGCGGCGGAAGCCAGCACGCAACGCTGGCGAGCGGGCAACTCCGCCGGCCCGCTCGACGGCGTGCCGATCTCGATCAAGGACAATATCCTGGTTGCCGGTTTGAGAGCGACATGGGGCAGCAGGCTCTATGCTGATTTCATTCCCACTACTGACGAGTTGCCGGTCCAGCGGCTGCGCGACGGAGGCGCCGTCATTCTCGGCAAGACCAACGTCCCGGAATTCACGGTTCACGGTTTCACGCACAACCGGCTGTTCGGGACCACAGGCAACCCCTGGAACACGGCATTGACACCGGGTGGATCGAGCGGCGGCGCCGTCGCCGCGGTTTCGACCGGCTTGGGAGCGATCGCGCTCTGCACCGACGGCGGCGGCTCGATTCGAAGACCCGCCGCGCACACCGGCTTGATCGGCCTAAAACCTTCGCGCAGCATGGTGCCTCGCGGAAAAGGGTTTCCTGCCATCCTCGGCGATTT
>Ga0137412_10003543_pt1 | contig 12437 bp, 13 predicted proteins | sample CZODoug2_1_16fun_FD_122160 | JGI IMG/M metagenome (GOLD analysis project Ga0137412, IMG submission 122160) | Vadose zone soil fungal communities from Angelo Coast Range Reserve, California, USA - CZODoug2_1_16fungal (Hybrid Assembly) | ecosystem: Environmental > Terrestrial > Soil > Vadose zone...
TCCCATTCCGAACCCGGAAGCTAAGCCCTTCAGCGCCGATGGTACTGCACTCGGTAGGGTGTGGGAGAGTAGGACACTGCCGGCATTTAACCTGATTGTGGGGGGTTGGTTCGTGGCGATGGATATCGCCGGAACCAACCCCCCATTTTTCTGTCGTGCCGTCGATGACCTCGAGGCCGACTCGGTGTGCCGGTGGTCAACGACCAGCGGTCTCGTACGCTGGGAGTATGGCAATGGACGGGCGTGCGAACTCGCCTCGGCGTGGCACCGGGGGAACTCGGGGTGACGGCACGGGCTGGAAGTCGCGCGGCTCGGGTGCATCCGCCGGTGCGGGCGGCTCCAGATCGCCGCGCGGCGCAGGTGGCGCTCGGGGCGTAGGCGACAGTCGTGGTGCCGGCGGTACCCGCGGCGCTGGCGGCAATGGTGGTGACCGCGATCGCGGCGGCCGTTCCGGTGGTCGGGATGCGGGGGACCAGCGGCAGCGCTCCGAGCGGCACTCGGATTGGCAGTCGGGTCGAGACAGCAACCGACAGACTGATCGGCAGAGCGATCGGCACGGTTCGGCCCGCGATCGCGGAGATGATCGCTCGAGCGGCCCAGGCAGCCGCGGCAGCGACCGGCCGTCTGGTCGGTCCGGCACTGGGCGCGGCGGCGAAGAATGGCGCAGCGACCGGCGCGATGACCGGCGGGGTCGAGACGAACGTCCCAGGGCTGGGGATGATCGGGCCCGCGATGACCGGTCGAGGGGTGGAGACGACCGGGGCGGTCCGTCCCGTGAGCGGCCGCGGAGCTCTGACCGGCCATGGAGCTCGGGTCGGCCCGGCGGGTCGGGCCGGGGCGAGGGAGATGTGGACCGACGTGGCGGCGGCGGCGAGCGGTCCGACCGGCGGCGGGACGACGCGTCACGTCGTTACGGCGGGGACGACCGGCGGAGCAACGCCGGCGCCAACCGCGATCGCCCCCGGCGCTTTGACTCCGACGATCGGCCGCGGCGGTTCGACTCGGACGACCGTTCTCGTGATCGCGGCGGCCGCCCCGAGGCGAGCGACCGCCCGCGCCGGTACGACAGCGCGGACCGGCGGGATCGGGTCGGCGACGATCGACGCGGGCCGGGTGGCGGCCCGGAGCGGCGTTACGGCGGCGACCGTGACCAGCGGGGCAGCGGCGACCGCCAGCACCGGGGTGACCGGGACCGCCCGGCGAGCTCCGGGCAGCGGGGTAGTGGCGACCGCGACCACCGGGGCGAGCGGGACCGACCGGCCAGCTCCGGGCAGCGGGGTAGTGGCGACCGCGACCACCGGGACCGACCGGCCAGCTCCGGTCAGCGAGCCCCTGACCACCATGATCGTGGCGATGGGAGCCACCGGGAAACCCGGGCCCACGGTGACCAGCGTGATGACCGTGACAGGCGTGCGGCCAGTGGCTCGCGAGGTGACCGGGACCAGCAGAGCGCAGACAGCCGCGACCGGTACAGCCGGCCGGAGGGCCAGGACCGGCGGGAGAAGGACCGGCGAGAGAAGGACCGTGGCGCGGCGGGGGCACGCAGTGGCTACTCGGCGCCGGCTGACAAGCGCGGTGGCTCGACCCGCCCGCCGCATCGAGACTCGGTATACAAGCGGTCTACCTCGGATCAGGAGGCCGAACGGACGCCGACGCAGCCCGCGCCACAGCTGCCGGAGGGGCTGGAGGACGTGAAACTGGCCGCCGAGGTGCGGCGCGACTTCCTCGGCCTGCGCAAGGACGTGGCCGACGTGGTCAGCCAGCACCTGGTCGCCGCTGGCAGCCTGCTCGAGGACGATCCCGAGCGCGCCCTCATCCACGCCCGGTACGCCCGGAGCCGGGCGTCCCGGCTGGCGGTGGTGCGCGAGGCGGTCGGACTCGCCGCGTACCACGCTGGCGAGTGGGCCGAGGCGATTGCCGAGCTGCGCGCCGCTCGCCGGATGGGTGGCGGGCCCGGGCATCTCGCCGTGATGGCGGACGCCGAGCGCGCCCTGGGCCGGCCTGAGCGAGCGCTGGAGCTGTCCCGGGGGCCGGAGGTCGCCGAGCTGGACGACGACGAGTCGGTCGAGCTGCTCATCGTGGCGGCCGGGGCGCGGCGGGATATGGGCGAGGCGGACGCGGCGGTGCTCAGCCTGCAGACACCCGAGCTGGACCCGGCGCGGCGCAAACCGTGGAGTCCGAGGCTCTTCTACGCCTACGCGGACGCGCTGCTGGGCGCCGGCCGTCGGGATGAAGCGGTCCGGTGGTTCCTGCATGCCGCCGAGGCCGACGACGACGAGCAGACCGACGCGGCGGAGCGGCTGGCCGAGCTGAGCGCTGAGCCGGACGCCGCCCCAACCGGCGGCCCCAGCTCGTGACCGCGCTGCGCGAGCGGCACGACGCGCTGCTGTTCGATCTGGACGGCACGCTGTTCCGGGGCGGTACCGCACTGCCCGGCGCGCCGGAAGCGGTGGCCGCCTCGGCGCGCGCCGGCTGCCGCATCGGCTACCTCACCAACAACGGCTCGCGCAACGCCGCGCAGGTGGCCGAGCACCTGCGCGCCCTCGGCTTCGACGCCGACGAGCAGGAGGTGGTGACGAGCGGGCAGGCCGCCGCGCGGCTGCTCGCCGAGCATCTCGAGCCGGGCGCTGCCGTGTTGGTGGTGGGCTCCGCGGCACTGGCCGGCCAGCTCATCGACGCCGGCCTGAGCATCGCCGAGCGCGCCGAGCAGGCCCGCGCGGTGGTGCAGGGGCACTCTCCGGACACCGGCTGGCACAACCTGGCCGAGGCGTGTCTGGCCATCCGGGCCGGCGCGGAATGGGTGGCCTGCAACACCGACGCCACCCTGCCCGACGAGCGGGGTGAGCTGCCCGGCAACGGCGCCATGGTCCAGGCGCTGATCACCGCGACGGCCAGCCAGCCCCTGGTGGCCGGCAAGCCGGAGCCGGCGCTGTACCACGAGGCGGTGCGTCGGGCCGGCGCCGAGCGCCCGCTGATGGTCGGCGACCGGTTGGACTCCGACATCGCCGGCGCCAACGGCGTGGGAATGCCCAGCCTCCTGGTGCTCACCGGGGTCTCCGATGCCAGCGCTGTGCTGACCGCACCGGCTCGGTTGCGGCCGACCTACCTGGGTGCCGACCTCGGCGCGCTGGCCGGCGCGGAGGAGAGGCTCCGGATTGCCCCGCAGGCCCCGTGGCGGGCCCGCCGGGAGGGCGACGAGCTGCTGCTGGCGTTCGACCCGGCGTCCGCCAACAACTCCGCCGGCGGGTCGGAACCGGACCCCGTGGCCGCGCTGTGCGCCCTCTGCGACGTGCACTGGCGGGCCGGTGGCGGCCCGGTCCGAGTGCGCTCCGCGGATTCGGTCGCGGCCGCCGCACTGGACAGACTCGGCCTGGCCGTAGGCGCTGCGCATCCGGCGGGCGACCCGGTCGGCTAGCGTGGGTGGCGATGAGCACAGATCAGTCGTGGCCGTCCCGCCCCGTGCCCGGCGGACCACCCGAGGCTCCCGCGCCAGCCGCTGAGCCTGACGCCCGCGCGGCCGGCGGGGAACCCGAGGGACCCCTGGCGCGGGTCGCGGCGGAGGTATCCGCCCTGGATGGCCTGCAGGCGCGGCCCACCAGCGAACACGTGGCAGCCTTTGAGCGGGTGCACGTCGCCCTGACCGACGCGTTGTCGGCGATCGACGGAGCGTGAGCTCAATGCCCCGCCGAGCCCGGCTGGACGCCGAGCTCGTCCGTCGTGGGCTCGCCAGGTCGCGCCAGCAGGCCGCCGAGCTGATCGCCGACGGACACGTGCTGGTCCGCGGGGTGGCGGCCACCAAGGCGGCCACCGCGGTGGAGACGGACGCGCCGGTCATCGTCCGCCGGGAGGACGGCCCGGAATGGGCGTCCCGTGGCGCGTTGAAGCTGCTCGGCGCGCTGGCCGCGTTCGAACCTGCCGGGCTCACCGTGGCCGGCCGGCACTGCCTGGACGCCGGCGCCTCCACCGGTGGCTTCACCGACGTGCTGCTGCATCGGGGCGCCGCGCGGGTGGTGGCCGCCGATGTGGGCTACGGCCAACTGATATGGCGGCTGCGCTCCGACGATCGGGTCCAGGTGCTGGACCGTACCAACGTCCGCTCGCTCACCCCGGAGGCCATCGGCGGCCAGGTCCAGCTGACCGTCGCCGACCTGTCCTTCATCTCGCTGCGCACCGTGCTGCCTGCGCTCACCGCCTGCACCGAGCCCGGCGGTGACCTGCTGCCGATGGTCAAGCCGCAGTTCGAGGTGGGCCGGCGCCGGCTCGGGCCCGGTGGCGTGGTGCGCGAGCCGGAGCTGCGGGTGGCGGCGCTGCGCGAGGTCACCGAGGCGGCCGCCGGGTTGGGCTGGTTCCCGAGGGGCGCGGTGGCCAGCCCGGCGCCCGGGCCGGCCGGGAACGTCGAGTACTTCGTGTGGCTGAGCGCCGGTGAGTCAGCGCTCGGCGGCGAAACGGGTGACGATGTGCAGACCATGCTTGAGCGCGCGGTACAGGAGGGCCCCCAGTGACACGTGAGGCTCTGTTGGTGGTGCACTCCGGCCGCAAGGCCAACCAGCGGGTGGCCGCCGGGGTGGTGCAGCGGCTGGCGGCCGCCGGCATCCGCCTGCGGATCTTCGCCGACGAGTGGACCGAGGAGCCGCTGGACCTACCGGTCGGCATGGAACCGATCCCGATCGAGCCCAAGCCACAAGCCGCCGAGGGCGTCGAGGTGGTGCTGGTGCTTGGCGGCGACGGCACCCTGCTGCGGGCCGCCGAGCTGGCCCGGCCCGCAGGAGTGCCACTGCTCGGGGTCAACCTCGGCCGGGTGGGATTCCTCGCCGAGGCTGATCCGGAGTCGTTGGACGAGGCGATCACCGCGGTCATCGAGTCCGACTATCACGTCGAGGAACGGATGACTCTCGAGGCATCGGTGATGCTCAACGGGGGCCCGGTGCGCAGTTCATGGGCGCTCAACGAGGCAGTGGTGGAGAAGGTCAACCGAGGACGCATCCTGGATGTGGTACTCGAGGTGGACGGCCGCCCGGTCACCGGCTTCGGCTGCGACGGCGTGCTGTGCGCCACCCCGACCGGGTCCACCGCGTACGCGTTCTCCGCCGGCGGCCCGGTGGTCTGGCCCGAGGTGGAGGCGCTGCTACTGGTGCCATTGACCGCGCACGCGTTGTTCGCTCGGCCGCTGGTGATCTCGCCGAGCTCAGCGGTGGCCGTCGAGCTCGACGCCCGGGGCTACCCGGCGGTGTTGGTGTGCGACGGACGACGCACCATCCCGGTTCCGCCCGGCGCCCGGGTTGAGCTGACCCGGGGTGAGGCGCCGGTGCGGCTGGTCCGGCTCCGGGAGCAGCCGTTCACCGACCGACTGGTGCGCAAGTTCTCCCTGCCGGTGCGCGGCTGGCGCGGCGCTTCGACACCCCAACACCCGTGCTGACGACGCCAAACTCGACGACTCCCGATCCTGTACCCGGTCAGCTCAGACTTTAGAACCTGAAGTAGTCGGAGATGGGCGGAAACTTCCCGGAGAGCTCGTAGGAGCCGATGAGTGCGTTCTTCGCGTCGAGCGAGTCGTGTGAGCCGAAGGTGCGCGCGTTGCGCCAGAACCGGTCGAACCGGTAGCGGTTCGCGGTGCTGCGTGCCCCGGTCAGGTCGTGGATGCGCGAGGAGACGTCCAATCCGGCGCGGGTACTCGCCACCTTCGCGCGGAAACCACGCACGCCCATCTCGTCGGCGCACACCTCGAGGCCCGGGTTTTCCAGCTCTCCGGCCACGGTCAGCAGCAGCGCTCGGGCCGCCGCGAGTTCGCTGGACATCTCGCCGAGCTGGCGGTGCATCAGCGGGTCGTTCGCGGCGGCACCGAACTTGGGCATGCCCGGCCGGTTCACCTCTCGCAGATAGCCGACCGCCGCCTCCAGCGCACCTTCGCCGATGCCCTGCAGAAGCGACGCGTGCAGCAACATTCCCGCGCACAGGAAGTACGGGTCCGCCGGGTGGGTCGGGAAGTGCCATCCGTCGGGGACGAATACGTCCCGGTAGGTGATGGTCTGGCTGTAGGTGCCGCGCTGACCCATGTTGTCCCAGTCGTGCGCCAGCGTCAGCGCCGGGTTGTTCAGCCGAATCAGCGCGTGGTGCCGCGGCGCGTTCGCCACGTCCTGCTGGGCACCGACCAACGCGAAGCTGGCGCAGGCAAGGTCGCGGCCACCCCCGCCGCTGTTGGTGTTGAACGTCTTGGTGCCGCTCACCTCGAGGCCGCCGGCCACCCGCCGCCCCACGACTCGGCCGGTCCCGCCGGTTTCCGCGTTCGACGCGACCAGCCGACGTCCCTCGTGGATGATTTCGTCGGCGAGCTGCTGCTTCGTCTCACTCGGCAGAGCCGAGGCGAAGAGCTCCCGCGCCACGAGGGTGGTGGTTGCCCAACATTGGCCGGTGGAGCCGTCGGCGGCGGCGATCTCGGTGCCCGCCTCCATCACCTCGCGCCAGCCGCCGTAGAGCCCGCCGTCCCAGAGCCCGCCGAACTCGGTGGGCACGTTGATCCGGTGCAACCCGGCGTCGCCGAGCAGCCGCATGTTGCGGGTCGGGTCCGAACCGGTGCTGTCGATGGTCGGCCCGTCTTGGGCCAGCACGGGCCGTAGCTCCCGGGCGCGCTCGACGACGGCGCGGCGGGTGTTGGGCAGGCCGGTGCGTTCGATCGTGGTCATCTGCTCTCCTCGCGGCGGATTTGTCCTCGGTCATTGAAGATCCATGGCTCGGTCTCGGCGCTGGGGGATTTCTCCAGCAGCTCGATCACGTAATGGGTGACGGTGTTGTCACCGGTATTTCTGATGCGGTGTGGGGTGAGTGGCGCGCGGTATCCGACGGTGCGGTACAGCACGAATCCGGACCGGGCCTCCTGTACCAATCCCCATTCCGGATCGCCCAATTCCTGCCCCTGGGCATGGCCGGGGTCGGGCCACAACACGACGTGGTCGTGGTGGTGCTGGTGGAAGTCGAACATCTGGCCCGGAGCCAGCGTCATGGACCACACCCGGACCCGGTCGTTCTCGAAGATCAGGGTGTCGCCGGGGGCGTCGGGATACTCGGTCATGCGATGTCCTTCCGCACTGAAGTGGTCGGTACCGTATCGTCCCGACGAATGTAGCCGGGACGGGCCCGTCCTGTCCAGTGCTAGGCTCACCGGCCATGCCTGGGACAAAGCGAGCGCCTTCCGGAGCCGCCGTGCTGCGGCCGGATCTGACCGACTCGATCGTCGAGGCCGCACTGGACGAACTGGCCGAGAAGGGCTACCAGGGTCTGTCCATGGACGCGGTGGCCCGCCGCGCCGGGGTGGGCAAGAGCGCGCTCTACCGCCGCTGGCCCTCCAAGCAGGACATGGCGGTGAGCATCGTTGCGCAGCTGGGTGTGCCAGCGGTCGAGGTGGCCGACACCGGATCGTTCCGGGGAGACGTGCGTGCATTGCTGGACTCGATACTGCGGTGGTTCCAGGACGGCAGGCTCGGGCCGATCTTCACCGACCTGATCGGCGTGGCTCGGAGCAACGTCGCCCTGGGGGACGCGCTGACCGAGCACCTCGGCGAGCCGCGACGCCAGCGGGGTTCGGTGATCCTGGACAGGGCGATCGAGCGCGGCGAGATCCCGATGGACACCGACCGCGAGCTGGTGATGGACCTGCTGGCCGCTCCGGTGTTCTGGCGCCTGCACGCCCGGCGTGAGGTCATCACCCCGCAATATCTGGATAGCGTCACGGACTTCGTGATCAGGGGGCTCCGGTGAGCTGGCCCAGGGCGGGAGTCCTCTCGACCTGCCGGCTCAGCAGGCGCTGGTAGGGCCCGGCGGACGCCGCGAGGTCGACCGGGCTGCCCTGCTGGACGAGGGTGCCGTGCTCGAGTACGACGATCGTGTCGGCCAGCGCCGCGAGGGACAGATCGTGGCTGATCAGCAGCGTGCCACGGTCCCGGGTGAGGTTGCGCAGCGTGGGCACCAGCTCGGCGATGGCATGGTTGTCCAGGCCGGTGGTGGGTTCGTCGAGGACTAGCAGCGGGGTGTCGCGGAGGAAGGCCCTGGCCAAGGCGATGCGTTGGCGTTGCCCGCCGGAGAGCTGGGGTCCCCGGTGGCCGAGTTGAGTCAGGTAGCCGAGGGGAAGTTGACGGATGAAGTCTTCGGCGCCCGCCGCTCGAGCCGCTTCGGCGATCGCCTCCGTGGTGGCGCCGGGGCAGCCGTAGGCGATGTTGTCGGCGACGGTACCGGTGAGGATAGTGGTCTCCTGGGGCAGCAGGGTGAGGCTGCGGCGCAGCGCGGCGAGCCGGTAGTCGCGCAGGTCGGTGCCGTCCAGGTAGATCTCCCCCGAGGTGGGGTCGTAGAACCGGGGCAGCAGCCGGGTCAGGGTGGACTTGCCCGCTCCGCTGGGCCCGGTGACCAGAACGAGCTGCCCGGGGTGCACGGTGAACGAGACGTTCCGCAGGCCTGGGGTAGGTGCCCCGGGGTAGCTGAAGCTGACCCGGGAGAGCCGCAGCGTGCCCTGCCGAGCGGGCGTGGTGACGATCGGGATGGTGGTGTGGGCGGGGCGGTGCTCCGCCGGATCGGTAACCACCGGGCGGGCGGCGAGGATCTCAGCCAGTCGGTCGCTGCTGGCCCGAGCCACGCTGACGCCCAGGATGAGCTCGCCGAGGCGGTGCAGCGGCACGAACAGGAAGCCCAGGTAGGTGGCGAACCCGACCAGCTCGCCGAGGGTCATCCGGTTGGCGGAGATCTCCCAGGCACCCATGCCCAGGACGGTGAGGATGGCCAGCGTCTCCAGCAGGTCGGCGAGCGGGGTGTACAGCGAGGACAGCTTGGTCTGGGCCAGCCGGACCCGTCTCCAGTCCTGGCCGTCCGAATGGAGCTGGCGGGCCTGCTCGCGCTCGGTGGTGTACGCCTGGCTCAGGCTCACCGTCGCGATGCTCTCCTCGAGCCGTCCGGTGATCAAGCCGTTGCTGGCCCGTTCGTCCCGGGACAGGGCGTTGAGTCGGCCGGACAGTCGCCGGGTGGTGATCAGCAGCAGTGGCAGCAGGGCAGTGACCACAAGCGCGAGGTCCCAACGGAGGTAGAACACGGCGGTGGCGAAGAACAGGACGGACACCGCCGAGTTGATCAGTTGGACCAGACCGGAGGACACCATCGACTCGATCACCTCGACGTCGGCGGAGAGTCGGGCCACCAGGTCGCCGAGGCTGTGGCGGGTGAAGAAGTCCGGGCCGAGGCGTTGCAGGTGAGCGAAGGCGTGGTCACGCACCCGCAGTAGGAAGCCCTCGGTGGCTTTGCCGGTGAGGTAGTAGCCGACAAAGGTCGCCCCGGCGCCGATCAGGGCGGCCAGGATCCACCAGCTCGCGGGCCCCCAGAACGCGGAGAGCCCGCCGGAGTCGGTGAGCCCGTCAATGATCTCGCTGAACATCCAGACCGCGGCCGTGTCCGCCGCCGCGGCAACTATCAGCAGCAGCGTCGCGATCGTCAGGGTTCTCCGGTCTGGTCGGGTCAGCGGCCAGAACCGGGCCAGCACCTGACGAAGATCCTGCCGGGCGGCCCGAGCTGTCATTCCGAGTGGCCCGATTGGTTCCGTTTCGGTGTCCTCGGAGGACTGGGCGGAATCGCCACGATCGTTATCCATGGTGTGGTACTCCGAACCGTTCGATAATGACGTGCCGTGCCCGGCGCGTGGTTTGGGGGATGGCTCAGCAAGCCTTCGTCACGGCATTGAGGCGGGACCCACAGAGCGTGGATCCCGCCTCTCGGCCTGCCCGGGCAGCCCAGGTCAGCTGCTTGTGCCCGGAGTTCCTATCGGGTCACCGCCCGCGCTGAGGTGCCTGCTGCCTACGCACCGGCTGCTTCGGGGCCGGACGACGACGCGGGGGAACCGGGTTGAACTTCGACATTGTTGACTCCTAGAGAGCGATTTGTTCGGCGCTTTCGCGCCCTGACACAAATGACTCTAGGAACGATTACTGTGCTTTTGATCAGCGTTACTCCTGCGGTCGTTAGGAGACGCGCGAGGGGGCCAGCGGGGGAATGTCGGCCACCCGGTGGTAGATGGGCAGCCCTCGCTCGGTGGCGATTGCGACGTCCTGGTCCGCGCCGGTGGAGGCCCCGGGTAGGCGCAGCACCGCGTCGCAGTGGGTCAGCAGGCGCTCGGCGGTCGGGTACATGATCTGCTGTGCGATCGGGTCGCCGACACTGCTACCACCGGCTCCGTGCAACACCGGAAGGGCGACCCATTCGCCGATCATCGGGAGGTGGCCGGCGCGGAAGATAGGCCAGGCGGCCTCCTCCAGGCGGGCCAGGTTGCGGGCGAGCAGGTCAGGGTCATCGCCGGTGCCCGAACGGTAGGGGCCGGCGATCAGGATGAGCATGGGTCGGGTCATCCGGCCACGGTAGTGTGCAAGAATCGGCAGAAACAAGGAGAAATGTGCATGCTGGCTGCCCAGCGTCGTGAGGTGTTGCTGGCTCGTCTGCGCGGTGACGGCAGGCTGGTGGCCAAGGAGCTGGCGCTGGAGCTGGGCATCTCCGAGGACAGCATCCGCCGGGACCTGCGCGATATGGCCGCCGCCGGGTTGTGTCAGCGGGTCTACGGGGGTGCCTTGCCTGCCTCACCGGCGGTCGGGGACTACGCCGCGCGCACCACGATCAGTGTGACCAGCAAGGAGTCGGTGGCGACCCGGGCCGCCGGACTGATCCGCCCCGGCTCGACCGTCATTGTGGACGGCGGAACCACCGCGCTCGCGGTGGCCAAGGCGCTGGCGCCGGACCTGAATGCCACCGTGGTCACGCACAGTCCGATTGTTGCCTCCGCCCTGGTCGACCACGCCCTGGTCGAGGTGGTGATCATCGGTGGGCGATTGTTCAAGCACTCCGCCGTGAGCTGCGGGGCGGCCGCCGCCGAAGCCGCCGAGCGGGTACACGCCGACCTGTTCCTGATGGGCGTCACCGGCGTACACCCCGATGCCGGGCTGACCACCGGTGACGCCGATGAGGCCGCGATGAAGCGCATTCTGGCCAGTCGCGCCGCCGATACCTACGTACTGGCCTCGGCGGAGAAGATCGGCGCCGCGTCCCGGTTCGCCGTGCTGCCGCTGGATGAGATCGCCGGGATCATCACCGACAGCCCCGGCACCAACCCGACCGTCCGCCGGCTCAGCGAGCGCGGCATCCCCGTTCTCGGACCGGGCGGTGAGGACTCCTAGACTGAGAATGCCTGGTCAGACCCCCGCAGGGTGATCGAGTCCGGGTCGTGAGCCACCGGTGTGAGATCTCGCGCTGGTCCAGCGGGGGTCGAGACGCAGCGCCACCGAGGTGGTCCGGCGGCACACCGCGAGCCTGGAGGAGTCGCGGAGGCCGTCCCGGTGGCAGTCGGCGATGCTCGCCAGTAGTCGGCGCAGGACCACGGCGGTCACTCCGGGCCCCAGTGTGTCGACGGCCTGGGTAGCGCGGTCCACCGCTTCGCGGACCGCATGCGCCCTGGGTTCGGCGCGCAATGCCGTCAATGCCGTGGCGGCCGCCTCGACGGCGCGGTCCAGCCTGCCGGAATCGAGCAGCTCCGTGCTCTCAGTGGTGTCAGCGGACATCGCCGCAACCTCCTACTGCGCGTGGCCAGGAGCTGGGCGGCCCGGCGCGGCGGCGGTAACCCCGCGCGACGAATCGGGTATCGCTCGCGGCCCGGCCCAGCTCCATGGGTGGGTCAGTGGTGCGTGGTCACTTCTTCTTGCCCTTCTTCTTCTTTGCCATCTCGGTCCTCCCTCCGTTGTACCAGAGGTCAACCTGAGGTTGACTGCCACGTGGTCAACCTATCATTGACTACCGTCAACCTATCGTTGACTCGCTGGTCGTCAAGTTATCATTGACGGCGTGGCGGTCAGAGGCTCCTCGAAGCAGGTGCGACACGCGCTGGATGCGGTCGAGTCCGCGCCCGATGCCCTGGAAACCTTGGCCGCCGCTCGGCGGTTGCGCGAGGCCGCGGAGACGCTGGAGTTGGCGGCCGTCGCCGAACTGCGTCGACAGGGCGGAACCTGGATGCAGATCGGCACCGTCTACGGGACCACTAAGCAGGGTGCCCAGCAACGGTTCCGTGACGCATTGAACCGTGACCGGGTGCGAGAGCCGGCAAAAGATCACTGACCGGAGAGCGCGCTTCCGGCGGTCGCCCCCGCAAATGGCGCGAGGTTGTTCGTGATACGGCGCGGTGAACTGGTGGGCGGAGTTTCTTTCGGACGTCGTGATTCGCCTCCCGGTTCCGAAGGTCGCGTTCGTTGTCCTGATCGTGTGGTGAATGCTGAGGTGATTCGACAGCCAGATGAATGGGGGAGTAGTGTCGCCGCTGGGTCGGCGGTATCGCCGGATCGGTGGTGCGGATCAAATCCGCCGAGTTTGAGTGTGGAGGGTCGCCGGAATGGCGCAGAAGGTCACGGTCTCGCTTGTTGACGATTTGACTG
>Ga0137412_10003544_pt1 | contig 12437 bp, 8 predicted proteins | sample CZODoug2_1_16fun_FD_122160 | JGI IMG/M metagenome (GOLD analysis project Ga0137412, IMG submission 122160) | Vadose zone soil fungal communities from Angelo Coast Range Reserve, California, USA - CZODoug2_1_16fungal (Hybrid Assembly) | ecosystem: Environmental > Terrestrial > Soil > Vadose zone...
TGTGGTCCTCACCCGAGCTGGCCGCCGACACACTCGCAGCGTGTGTGCGCGCAAGCGACATCGCGTTCATGGGCCTCGACGAGGCCAGCGCCGCATTCAACACCGCCACACCGGCAGAGATCCGCGCGGCGTTCCCAGAGCCCGAGTACCTCGTCGTCAAGAACGACGCCCACCACGTGACCGGATTTCACAAGGGCGAGGCGATCGAAGTTCCTGCCCTCTCGGTCGAGGTTCACGAAAAGATCGGCGCTGGAGACGCGTTCGCCAGTGGATTCCTCGCCGGTATTACCACGGGCAGGGCCGTCGACCGCGCACTAAGATTGGGACACATCTGCGCATTCACCACACTGACCAGTGCAGCCGATGCGGTAGCACCGCGCCGCGAGGTCATCGAGCGGCTCATGTCGTTGCCCGACGAGCAATGGCGGACAACGACATTCGAGCCCACCCAAGCGTAAGCGCAGGCGCGGACTTCACCCTGCTCCGCGCAGGCTAACATTTCGACGTGCCAAACGATCCGCTGTCGATGCAGGAATCGATACTTCGCCTGCAGAACTACTGGGCCGAAATCGGTTGTGTCATTTCGCAGCCATTCAATACCGAAGTGGGTGCGGGCACCATGAATCCCGCCACGATTCTCAGTGTGCTCGGCCCGGAGCCCTGGAGATCGGCGTATGTCGAGCCGTCGGTCCGCCCCGACGACAGTCGATACGGCGAGAACCCGAACCGCCTCCAGACGCACACTCAGTTTCAGGTGATCCTGAAGCCGGAACCCGGCAATCCGCAGGAGCTTTACCTTCGTTCGTTGTCGGCATTGGGCATCGACGTGAACGCACACGACGTGCGGTTCGTCGAGGACAACTGGGCACAACCCGCGATCGGCGCATGGGGCCTTGGCTGGGAGGTCTGGCTGGACGGCCTCGAGATCACGCAGTTCACCTACTTTCAACAGGTAGGTGGCATCAATCTCGATCCGGTTCCCGTGGAGATCACCTATGGCTTGGAACGCATCCTCATGGCCATTCAAGGTGTCAACCACTTCAAGGACATCCTCTTCGCGCCTGGCATCACATACGGCGAGGTGTTCGGACAGTCCGAATACGAGATGTCGCGGTACTACTTGGACGAGGCCGACGTTGACGCGACACGTGTTCTGCTGGAGACCTATTCCAAGGAAGCAAGTCGACTCACGGAGCTTCGCCTCGCCGTTCCTGCCCACGTCTTCGTGCTGAAGTCTTCGCACGCATTCAACGTCCTCGACGCGCGCGGTGCCATGTCGACGACCGAGCGCGCCAAGTGGTTCGCCACGATGCGGGCGCAATCACGCTCGGTCGCCGAACTGTGGACCGAGCTGAGAGCCAGCGCTGATCATCCGCGCGGCACCCATACGCCACTGCCGTTGGCTTCCGCGCCAGATCCGGTGGACGACGTCGCCGAAGGGCTCTTGATATTCGAGATCCTCGTCGAGGAACTGCCACCGCACGTCGTCGAGGCCGTGGCAGGCGACGTCGAACAGACCCTGTCCGAGCTCCTCGCGAACACCGCATTGTCTTATGGGCGAGTGCACGTCACCGCCACACCGGGGCGCATCGTGATCAGAATCGAAGACATCGCCCAACGAGAAAGTGACCGAGTCGATGTCAAGCGTGGGCCAAAGGTGGCTTCGGCGTTTGCCGCAGACGGCGAGCCGACACCGGCACTCCTCGGGTTTCTGCGGGCGCAATCTGCCGACGTCGCCGATCTAAGTCGCGTCGACTTCAACGGGACCGAGCATGTCGCACTGGACGTTCCAAAGCCGGGGCGCCTTGCGACGACGGTCCTGACCGAGCTGCTGTCGAAGCTCGTGGCCGGATTGCGATCCGACAAGAACATGCGGTGGAACGACCCCGTCTTGACCTACAGCCGACCGATCCGGGCAATGCTCGCACTGTTGGGGAACACCGTCTTGCCAGTCACAGCGGGAGCCCTTCTCGCGGGGCGGGTCACCAGAGGCAACCGCAAGCAGTCACACTCTGCGTCCACCACCGTGACGCATGCCGAGGAGTACGCGCCGCTCATGCAGTCCGAGGGCATCCTCATCGACAGGTCGGAGCGCCGGGTCGCTGTCGTTGCCCTCGCCGAGGACTTGGCGCGGCAAGCCGGTGGCGTCGTCGACACAGACGCCGAAGCCGAACTGCTAGACGAGATTACGGATCTGGTCGAGTCTCCGGTCGGAATCCTCGGTCGGTTCGACCCGAAATACCTCGACCTGCCCGATGACGTCCTCACCACGGTGATGCGCAAGCACCAACGCTATCTGCCCGTTCGCACCACCACGGGCGAGCTGTTGCCCTTCTTCATCACCATGGCCGACGGGCAATGTGATCACGAGATCGTAGGGCGCGGGAACGAGACCGTCGTGCGCGCACGGTTCGAAGACGCCGCCTTCTTCTGGCGCGCCGACCGCGAGATCGAGCCGCGCGAACTGCGGCGTCGACTGACGGCGTTGACGTTTCACGAGCGACTCGGATCAGTGTCGGACCGGGCGGACAGAATCGCCACTCTTGCAAAGGCTTTCGCGACCCGCGCCGACCTTTCGAGTACTGAGCTGGAGAACCTCGCGCGGGCGAGTTCGCTGGCCAAGTTCGATCTGGCATCCCACTTGGTCGTCGAGTTCACCTCGCTGGCGGGAATCATGGCCCGCGAATACGCCCTGAAGGCAGAAGAATCCGAAGAGGTCGCCCAAGCCCTTTACGAGATGGAACTGCCCAGGCACCACGCGGACCACCTGCCGCTCAGCACCATCGGCAAGATTCTCGCCCTTGCCGACCGGTTCGATCTCCTTGTCGGCATGCTGGCGGTCGGTGCCAAGCTCACCGGCACGTCAGACCCCTACGGGCTGCGAAGAGCAGCGCTGGGAATCGTCCGAATCGTGCGCACGGCACCAGAATTGGCCGCCTTCACACTCCCGTTCGGCTTGGAGACGGCAGCAGAGCACCTGCGCACCAGTGGATGCACGGTCGACGCAGGCGTTCTCACCGTTGCGAGTGAGTTGTTGGACGCCCGTTTCGCACAACGGTTGCGCGACGAGCAAGTGCCCGCCGCCTTGATCTCGGCGGTAGCGCCGGCAGCAACGGCATCGCCCCTCCGCGCGGATCGTCTGCGAGCAGACATCGAGGACTCGATCACCCGACACGGGCAGCTGTTCTTCGATTTGGTGGAGGCACTGCAGCGGGTCATCCGCATCCTGCCGCCCGATGCGCCTCGCTCCTACGATGTGTCGATCTTGACCACTGAGGCCGAAGTCGGGCTGGTCAACGCGGTTGCCGAAGTCGCCCAACTGCCGGACGTACCCCTCGTCGACTGGACCTCGCACGCCCATGGGCTCGTCGCCGCGCTCCAGAAGTTCTTCGACGACGTGCTAGTGATGGCAGACCAACCGGATCTGCGAGAGGCTCGCCTCGGCCTGTTGGCGGCCGTACTCGAGGCGGCTCCATCGGGCATCGACTGGCAAGCAGTCCATCTACTCCGAACCGACGCCGAGTAGGCGCCACGTTCACTGACTTTGCAGGCAGGCAGTGATGTCGGTCAGGCCAGCAAGGACGTCGGACGCACCGGCGAAACTCACACGGAAGCTGTTCGCCGCAATTTCTGCGAGCACCGAATCGGACAGGTCGAGGGCCGTGGCGACGGCGCGATAGTTGTCGTTGACGTATCCGCCGAAGTACGGCGGGTCATCGGAGTTGATGGTGACGAGCACCCCGGCGTCGTGCAATTGGAGAAGTGGGTGCTTCGCCAGGTCCGGGGTGACTTGCAGTCTCTGATTCGACAGCGGGCACATGGTCAGCGGGATGCGCTCGTCGGCAAGGCGTTTGACCAGATCCGGGTCGTCAGCCGCGGTCACGCCGTGGTCGATGCGTTCGGGACGGCAGAGGTCGAGTGCCTCGCGAACGTAACTGGATGGGCCGTCCTCGCCGGCGTGGATGGTGGTGCGCATGCCGAGCCGCCGGCAGGTGCTGAAGTAGTCGACGAACTTGGACGGCGGGTTTCCCCGTTCAGCGCCACCGAGCCCGAACCCGAGCACGCGGTGATGCCAGGGCTTGGTCAACTCGACCAGCTCGAGGGCGGCCTGCTGTGTCCGATGTCGTTGGGCAGTGAGGATGAGCGCGCCGTCGATGCCAAGATCGTCACGGGCGTCGTCGATGGCTGACAGCACCCCGTCGAGTTGTACGCCGATGTCGACGCCGGCATCGAGGAAGGTCTGCGCCCCGAAGAACATCTCGGCGCGACGGACCCCGTCGTCGTGCGCGCGCTGCAGGTAGGCCGCGGTGAGGTCGTAGAAGTCTTGGCGCTGCCGCAGCACGCCCGCCCCGCGGAACAACAGAACCAGGAAGTGTTCCAGTCCATCGAAGAGATAAGCCTGGCGCAGCTCGTCGACGCTGCTCCAGGGCACCTCAATGTCGTTGCGGGAGGCCAGGTCCAGCAGCATTGTTGGCTCGAGCGTGCCTTCGAGGTGAACGTGGAGTTCGACTTTGGGTAGGGCGGCGATCAGGTCGGGACTCATGAGTCCCACTATCCACGTGCTGGCTGACGGGATACTGTCAGCCCGTGAACCGGCGCCGGAATGGCGCTTGGATCTTCGGCAGAAGTATCCCCGGCGCAGCCTCGACCACCTCGGGAATCATCGGGATACCGGCACCGACCATGTTCTCGGCGTAGAACTGGGTGCCGTCATCGGGGTCGGTCTCCAAGTTGAGGACGAGGTTCGGTTTCCCGGTAATCGTCACCCGCCATCCCCGGCTGACCGGCACCGATGGAATGTCGTCCGAGCAGGCCCATTGAGTGACCTTCTTCAAGGCGATGCTGTCGGAATCCTTTGGCACGCTTTCCCAAACCTGGGATATCGCGGCAACCGTCCCTTGCGAGACGACTCTTCCCGCCACGCTGATGTCACGGTGCGCAGGGATCACCTCGCAACTCCATTTCACGTCGACGAGATCGATGTCAAAGGTCGCCGCCATGTTGTAGATCACCTGACGGAACGCTCGATTGAACATCTGGGCGAACGGCGACTCTGGCGACCAATCCTTCAACTCCAAGCCGAAGCCCATCGTGTCGAAAAGCAGTGCGGCAGTTGAGTTGCTGCAGTCATAGGTCTCCGCGATGGTCACTGCCGTGACGTCGGCGCACAGCCCGGTGAGCGTAGGCGCCAGGCGTTCTGCGATGAAGCCCGGGTTGACTCCGGCCGCCGTGAACGTGGAATCGCCTATCCGGCAGGCTTCTTCGACGGCTTCGCCGAATCCGTTCCCAGCGGCAGCGGGCATCGAGTGGTCGCCGGTCAGCGAGATCACGCTCTTGCCCGATCGCAGCAGTTCGACGGCCTCGCGGTCGCTCTCGGTGGTATCCGGAAGCATCGCTGGCAAGAACAGCACGACGTCGGCGTCGGTATCGACGAGAGATTGCGCATCGCTAGTGGCGCTGATCCCGATGGGTCCGATACCGGCGAGAACGCCGACGTCGATCCCGTCCTTTTCTTCGCTCCACACCCGACAGCCGACGAGCTCCAGATCCGGGTGTTGGTGAACCGCGCGGATCAGGGCCTGCGCGTTGTTACCGGCACCCCATTGAATGACGCGATAGACCAACTCAACCTCCCGTGGAGCGCCGCCCCAGATCTCGCGATCAAAGCAATCTATCATAGAGCGATTTAGTTGGGAGTCGGTTCGAGCCCCATCGGTGTGGGTTGCCGCAGTGCCCGCGCGTTAGTGTGCCTTCGTCGGCCGCAGCGAACAGGAGTTGAGCAAGTTCATGACCGCAGCAGCAGAAGCGTCGGAGCTCCAATCGCGGGTTGGCCACTACTACCAGGCTGACGGCACCTATCTGGTCGGCCGCGAGAAGGTCCGCGAGTTCGCCCGTGCAGTGCAGAACTATCACCCCGCGCACTGGGACGTCGCCTCCGCCGTAAAGCTGGGGTACCCGGACGTCGTGGCGCCGCTGACGTTCACGTCGGCACCGGCCATGGCCTGCAATCAACGCATGTTCGAGTCGGTGGTCGTCGGTTATGACATGTACCTGCAGACCGAGGAAGTCTTCGAGCAGCACCGCCCGATCGTGGCCGGCGACGAACTGCGCACCGACGTCGAACTGTCGTCGGTGCGCAGGATTGCAGGCCGAGACCTCGTCACGGTGACCAACACCTTCACCGACGCAGCAGGCGAGCGGGTGCACACCCTGCACACCACCGTCGTCGGCGTCACCGCCGAGGACGTCGATCCGGCGATCAAGTCGGCCGTGCAGGGCGTGATGATGCACGACGTGAACATGCTCGGAGCCGATGGAACCGGTGCCGAATACCGGAAGACGGTGCGACCCGAGGGCGACGTTCGCATCGCCGAGGCCGACTCCACCCGCACGCTGGGAACGCCGTCCTTCGATGACGTGAACGTCGGCGACGAGCTACCGGTGCACCACGCCCGCCTGTCCCGCGGCGACCTGGTGAACTACGCGGGCGTGTCCGGCGATGCCAACCCGCTTCACTGGGACGAGGACATCGCCAAGCTGGCCGGGCAGCCCGACGTGATCGCCCACGGAATGCTCACCATGGGTTTGGGTGCCGGTTTCGCCTCCGCATGGTCAGGCGATCCCGGCGCGGTCACCCGCTACGCGGTGCGGCTGTCCGCGCCCGCGATCGTATCGGCCGCCGGGGGCGCAGACATCGAGTTCAGTGGCCGGATCAAGTCGCTGGACCCCGCGACCCGCAGCGGTGTGGTGATCGTCGCCGCGAAGTCCGGTGACCGGAAGATCTTCGGCCTCGCGACGTTGAACGTCCGCTTCCGCTGACCGGAGGCCCCCGCTTGGGTGCTGCTGCTGAAGTTCACGCTCATGCGCGGACCTGCGGGTGACTGCTGCTTCGGGACGCTGTGCAGCCAGTCTCGCTGGCAGCGTCCCCGCATGATCAGCACGTCTCCGCCGGCAGGGATGAACGTCGTGCTTCGGCCCCCCGCGTTCGGCCGAATCAGGAATCGGCGCGTGGCGCCCAGACTGAGTACCGGAACGATCGCGGTCTGGGGGACGTTGGCCGGTCGGTCGGCGTGCCAGCTGGTGCTGTCCCGGTGGTCGCGATACCAATTCATCCAGATGCCGTCGTAGGGCACGCCGCAGTACTCGCTGAACGCTGCGGCCAGTTCGACTAGAAATGCTGGGGCGGTAGCCAAGTCGCGGTACTCGTGGGTGAGCCGCGGTTCGTCGACTTCACGGTTGTACATCCAGCGTCGCCGTTGCTCCCATCCGGTGAGCTCGCCGAGTCGGCGTAACAGTTCATCGTGACCGGTGACCAGTCCATGTACATGGGTGATTGACGACTCTTCATCGAGCTGATGGTCGGTCGCGCCATCGAAGGCAGCGATGTTGATTCCCGGCTGTTGTTGGTCGCGAGGCTCGTCGAAGAGAGTCAGGTCCCCACCCCGATCGACGCTCAAAGTCGTGCGGCCCGATCCTGCACGCCGTTCATTGCCTCGATGTACGGGATGGGGCCGTAACTGATTCGCGCAACGCCGATTTGGGCCAGTCGCTCGTTGTCAGGAAGACCGTCCATCACCATCACGTTGACGGGGAGTGCCGACTCCTCACAGATCCGTGCGATCAACGCCTCCTCCTGGAGACCAGGAATGAAGAACCCGGATGCCCCGGCGTCCGCGTAGGCCTTGGACCGGTTGACGGCTTCGTCGACGGTCACACTGGGCTCGTTGCCCTGACCGAGGAACAGATCGGTGCGCGCATTGATGAACAAAGCAACTCCCACCTTGTCCGCAGCTTGTCGGATGGCGCTGATCCGTGCGGCCTGCCGTTCGGTGTCGTACAAACCCGATCCCTTGACCGCACGATCTTCGAAGTTGATCCCGGCGATGCCGAGGCCCAGGAGTTGAGAGACGTTGTCCGCCAACGCAGCATCGTCGTCGGTATAGCCACCCTCGAAGTCCGCGCTGACGGGGACCTCCACGGTTGCCGCGATGCGTTCGATGATCTGTCTGGCGAGCGCGATCGGGATGTCTTCGCCGTCGCGATACCCCTGCGCCTCGGCGACCGACCAGCTGCTGGTAGCGACTGCCGGTGCTCCCGCCTGTTCGACTGCCTTGGCACTGCCGGCGTCCCAAACGTTGAACAGCGCGAGGGGCGTGCCCTTGACGTGCAGGTCGGCGAACTGGACCGCCTTGTCGTTCTGACTCATGCGCTCGACGCTACGGGGGCGCGTCAGAGCGGCGCTATCAGAAAATTCAGGCCCTGACGGAGCGTTGGAACGCCGAGGGCGTGACGCCGTAGACCTTCCTAAATGCCGCAGTGAAATGACTGTGGCTGGTGAACCCAAGGTCGAAGGCCAAGTCGGTCAAGTCGTCGGAGTCGGCGAGCAGATCCAAGGACCGCGCCAGACGCAGTCGCAGGTGATAGCGATAGAGCGGCACACCCTCAGCGTGCTTGAAGACCTGCGTCAAGTACACGGGGGACACCCCGACCGATTTAGCAGCGTCACTCAGGGTCCATCGGCGACGCACGTCAGACGACAACAGCAATTTCACGCGGTCTGCGAGCTTGCGCGGGCCCGACCCATTGCTGTTGGGAGCGCTCCATCGCTTATCGCCGAGCGTGTGCCGCACGAGTTCGAGCGTCAGTTCTTCAGCTTCCAGTGCATCGACAGTGCCGCGCTGAAGCCGCTGACGTACGGTCGCCGCCAGTTGTTGGGTGCGGTGGTCGGCGCGTACGCCCAGGCGATCGAACGCAGCCCGGCCCTTCGGATGTCGATAGCGGGCTGGGGTCAACTCCAATAGCGTTTCGGGGTCGACCCTGATCGATACCGTCGAATCTCCGCCGTCGATCGGATGGCTGACCCGATAGGGCTCGTCTTCGTTGATGAACAGGACCTGGCTGGCTTCGACGACGGTGTGGCTGCTGCCGACGTGATGAACGTAGACACCGCGGTACGGGAAGACCAGGTGGGTCGTGGTCGCGCACTCTTCGCCGGCGCGATGCCGAATGTGTCCCGGACACATCACGTTCCACACGGCAGCAATATCCGTTGTCAGGATCGGCGTCGCGGCGAACTCAGGCATGGCACCCCCTCACGTCGAGGTCAACGCGCGACCGACGCTACCCATGCCCTACGACACGGCTCGCGCGGCGCCATCGCGGGCGTGTGAATCTGACGACGCAACACGCCGCTGGGGCGTCGCCAGATGCACAAACGGTCAGGGCGATACGGCGGGAATGGCCTTTCCTGTGACGTTCCTGTGAGAGCCGACATAGATACTTAGTTCAGGTAACCTTTGAAGGGTGAATCTCGGTCCATGGGGCGATCTCACGGCGCTCGCCGCCGTGATGGAGGTCGTCTTCGCCACCTGCGTGTTCGTGTACATCAGCCGGCTGGAGACTCGGACGTCTCACCCGTTGGGCGAAAAGGTCGGCGCCCACAAGGCGGTGCTGGCCAAGCTCCGCAAGCGCGAACCGATGTCGCAAGACGAAGTGGACTATGCGACCGAGCTGGTCGCCGACGCTCGATCACCGCTCGCGTACGCGATCCCCGCCGCTCTGTTCACGACCGGATTCTTCTACGTGGTCGGCTGCCTGTTCATGCTTCATCTGGATGGAGGCAATCCCTCCTTCCGAACGTTCGTCGGAGGCATCCCCATGTTGACCTCCATGAACATCGCCGCGCAACTGCGCAGGGTCGCGAGGCTGAAGGGGAAACTACGCGACGTTTCGGTGCTGGAGCCCGAGCCGACTGGCGAGCTGGTTTCAGCCCGCTAGCGCAAGCGGCTGCCTTCCACGATCATCCGATCACGCACGATCATCCGATCAGGATCTGGCGTGTCGCGGCGCTTCAGCAATCGGATCGTCGTCTTCCCACAGCAGCAGTTGACGAACTGCCGCGCGCGATCCGTAGGGCTGAAGCATTTGGCTGGCTGGGCGGGGACGCACCTTCAGCGGCCACCAGAACCAGCGGCCGATCAGCGCGGCGACGGCCGGCGTCATGAATGAACGCACGATGAGCGTGTCGAACAGCAGGCCGAGCGCGATCGTCGTCCCGATCTGACCGAGGATCCGCAAGTCGGCGAACACGAACGAGGCCATCGTGGCGGCGAACACCAGACCGGCCGCCGTCACCACCGAGCCGGAGCCGGCCATCGCCCGGATGATGCCGGTGTTCAAGCCGGCACCGATCTCCTCCTTGAACCGGGAGATCAGCAGCAGGTTGTAGTCCGACCCCACCGCCAATAGCAAGATCACCGCCAGTGCGAGCACGATCCAGTACAGATCGATGCCCAAGATGTCCTGCCAGATCAGCACGGACAGCCCGAACGAGGCACCCAAGGACAGCGCCACGGTACCCACGATGACGAACGCGGCGACGATGCTTCGGGTGATGAACATCATGACGAGCAGAATCAAGCAGAGCGCCGCGATCCCGGCGATCATGAGATCGTATTTGGCGCCGTCCGCAATGTCCTTGTAGGTGGCAGCGGTGCCGGCGATGTAGATCTTGGACCCGGCCAACGGAGTGCCCTTTACGGCTTCCTGTGCGGCGTGCCTGATGGCGCCGATGTGCGAAATACCCTCTGTCGTAGCGGGATCGCCGTCATGGGTGATGATCATGCGGGCGGCCTTGCCGTCCGGTGACATGAACAGCTTCATCCCGCGCAGGAACTCGGGGTTGGTGAAGGCCTCCGGCGGTAGATAGAAGGAGTCGTCGGTCTTCGACGCGTCATACGCCTGGCCAAGGGCGGTGGAATTCTGCAGTGCCGCTTCAGTCTGGTCGTTGATGCCCGAAGTGGTGGCGTAGTTGGTCAGCGTCAGATCGCGGTTGGTCTGCTGAGTGGCGATCTGTGGCGGTATCAATGCGAGCAGCTTCGGTTGCAGCGCATCCAGTTTGGCGATGCTGCCCGCGACATCGGACAGTTGGCTCGTCAGCTGATCGATACCGTCGAGTGCATCGAAGAGAGACCGTAGCGCCGCGCAGACCGGGATGTCGAAGCAGTGCGGCTCCCAGTAGAAGTAGGCGCGCAGCGGCCGGAAGAAGTCATCGAAGTTGGCGATCTTGTCCCGGAGATCTCCTGCCGTGGCCACGGTGCTCTGGAACGCCCTGGCCTGCTCGTCGGTAATGGCGCCGGACTGTTGCTGCAGCGCATACTGCTGCCGCAGAACGTCTATCGAGTTGTTGATCACGTCAACCTGTTTCAGCAGGTCGGCGCCGCGGGCCTGCTGAAACGGCAGATTGTTGATCTGCGACGCGCTGCCCGCGCTGATCTGGAACGGTATCGACGTGTGGTCGAGGGGCGTGCCCAGCGGACGGGTGATCGATTGCACCTGTGCGATGCCGTCGGTGTGGAAGACCGCCTTGGCGACTCGTTCCAGCAAGATCATGTCGGTGGAGTTGCGTAGGTCGTGGTCGGCTTCGATCATCAACAGCTCGGGATTCAGCCGCGCCTGGGAGAAGTGGCGTTCGGCCGCCGCGTAGCCGACATTGGCCGGGGCGCTGGCGGGCATGTAGGGCCTGGCGTCGTAACTCGTCTTGTAGGCCGGCAGGGCCAGCAGACCGATGAGGGCGACGGCGATCGTCGCCAGAAGGATGGGCCCTGGCCAGCGGACGATGGCCGTGCCGATGCGCCGCCAGCCCTGCGTGCGCAGCGGGCGCGCGGGATCGAACAGCCCGAAATGGCGGCCGATGATCAGCAGGGCCGGTGCCAGCGTCAACGCCGCCACCACTGCGACGAGGACGCCAATACCGGCGGGCACGCCGAGGCTCTGGAAATACGGGAGCCGGGTGAAGGTCAGACAGAGCACAGCACCGGCAATCGTCAGGCCCGAGCCCAAGATGATGTGCGCGGTCCCGTGGTACATCGTGTTGAACGCCGACACGCGGTCCTCGCCGGCATGACGCGCTTCGTGGAAACGGCCGAGAATGAAGATCGCATAGTCGGTTCCGGCGGCGATGACCAGAAGCGTCAGCAGGTTGGTCGAGTACGTCGACAGCTCGATGATGCCTGCGTTCGCGAGCACGGCGACGACGCCGCGAGACGCGGTCAACTCGATCATCACCGTGAAGATCACGAGGAACACCGTGGTGAGACGGCGGTAGAGCCAGAACAGCATCACCGCGATCACGCTGAGGGTGATCAGGGTCGTTTTCAGGGTGCCGTGGCGGCCGACTTCGAACTGATCGGTGACCAGGGGCGCGGCGCCTGTGACGTACGCCCTGACACCCGGGGGCGGCGGTGTGTTGTCGACGATGTTGCGCACCGAATCGACCGACTCGTTGGCCAACGACTCGCCCTGATTGCCTGCGAGGTACACCTGCACCAACGCCGACTTGCCGTCGGAGCTCTGCGACCCGGCCGCGGTCAGCGGATCACCCCAGAAGTTCTGAATGTGCTCGACGTGCTTGGTGTCCTTGGAGAGCTTGTCGACCA
>Ga0137412_10003545_pt1 | contig 12435 bp, 12 predicted proteins | sample CZODoug2_1_16fun_FD_122160 | JGI IMG/M metagenome (GOLD analysis project Ga0137412, IMG submission 122160) | Vadose zone soil fungal communities from Angelo Coast Range Reserve, California, USA - CZODoug2_1_16fungal (Hybrid Assembly) | ecosystem: Environmental > Terrestrial > Soil > Vadose zone...
CTGGTAGCTGAGCAATTACCCTCAGCGGCGTTCGACTGCTTTATCCTCACCCAGACGCTTCAGTTCATCTATGACACCCGAGTGGCCATCTCCAATGCCTATCGTCTTCTCAAGCCGGGAGGTGTGCTACTTGCGACGGTGCCGTCTGTCAGCCGGATTGATCAAGATTGCAGCGCCGACTATTGGCGTTTTACCGCAGCCTCTTGCACTCGATTGTTCACAGTCGTTCGGCGCCGAGAATACGACCGTGAAAAACTACGGCAATGCGCTGACGTGCATCGCCTTTCTCGCGGGAATGGCCCACGAAGAGCTATCCAAGGAGGAACTAGACAAGGATGAAGAGGCTTTCCCCGTGTCATTGGCATAAGAGCGGTGAAGGCGTTATGAGTGAAGCGCTGCCGCCGAACAAACATCGACCTGGTATCAAAGACAGCCCACAAAGTAAGTCCTCATTGGGACAGCTCTCAGAACTGGTCTCTGTAGTCATCACTTGTCACAACCACGGTCGCCTTCTCAGTGAAGCAATCGAGAGCGTGCTTAGCCAAAGCTACGAAGCTTTTGAAGTTATCGTCGTTGTTGATGGCTCGGAAGAGTCGCAACGCCTGCTGCGCACGGTCTCCAACCTGACGCACTTGACACTGGCGCCGAAGCCGATGCAGCGCGGCGGCATCGTGATGCTCGCTGACATCGCAATGCGTAAAGCGCTGGGCTACGGTCGCGAGCCGCCGGCGCCGAGAAAGAAGGCCACAGGACGGTACAGGATCGTCCGATGACAATAGTCTGTCATCCGTGAAATATCCGGAAGCGATTGATTGGCAATAGGAATCGTCGGACTTGCTGTGATTGAATTTGCCAGAAATTGGGGCTTGGTGGTCGATTTTCTTGCGAATTCGGGTTTGCGATTCCCTGGAATCTGAAGCTGTGCTTCTCTTTGCTTGGTGGGGTCGAGCGGAGGGATTTCGATGCGGCCAAGGGAACGGCGGGAGAGCGGCGAGCAGGATCTGTTTCGTTCGCGGCTCGATCAGGTCATCAATATGAACCACGCGCTGGTGAAGCTGGCACGGACGATCGACTGGCGGTTTTTGGAAGAGAAGTTCAGCGCGATCTACAAGGACGGCCCAGGCCAGCCGCCGCTACCGACCCGGCTGATGGCGGGGCTTGCGATCCTCAAGCACACCTACAACCTCAGCGACGAGGTGGTGTGTGAACTGTGGATCGAGAATCCGTACTATCAGTACTTCTGTGGCGAGGAGTTCTTCCAGCACCGGCTGCCGCTGGATCGTTCCTCGATAAGCAATTGGCGCAATCGCATGGGCGAAGAACGGCTGCAGGCGCTGTTGCAGGAGAGCCTGGCGGTCGCGACCAAGAGCGGCGCGATGAAGCCCGGTGATCTCGCCCGCGTCATTGTCGATACCACGGTGCAGCCAAAGAATATTACCTTTCCGACCGACGCCAAGCTGCTAAACCGGGCGCGCGAGAAGTTGGTAAAGCTGGCGAAAAAGCTGGGCGTGAAGCTGCGGCAGTCTTATGCGCGGGTCGGCAAGTTCGCCCTGATCCAGCATCAGCGTTACGCTCATGCCAAGCAGTTCAAGCGCGCCAACAGGGCTTTGCGCACGCTCAAGACCTATCTTGGCCGCATCATCCGCGACATTGCCCGCAAGATCGACGGCGATTGCGGGCTGGAGGCAGCGTTCGCTCATCTGCTGAGCCTGGCGAGCCGCGTACGCGCCCAGGAGCGAGGACAGCGCGGGCCCAAGGTCTACAGCCTGCATGCGCCCGAAGTGGAGTGCATCGGCAAGGGCAAAGCACACAAGCCGTACGAGTTCGGCGTCAAGGTCAGCGTTGCCACAACCCTCAAACACAGCAAGGGCGGCCAGTTCGTCGTCCACGCGCAAGCGCTGCCCGGCAATCCCTATGACGGCCATACGCTAGCTGGCATCATCCCGGCGATCGAGCGACTTGTCGGCCATACCATCGAACGGCTCCATGCCGATGCCGGATACCGCGGCCACAACGCGCCGGACGACTACAAGTTCAAAATCTATACATCCCGGCAAAAGCGACGGGTGACGCCAGCGATCAAGCGAGAGATGCGCCGCCGCTCTGCCGTCGAGCCTGTCATCGGCCATCTAAAAGAAGATCATCGAATGGACCGCAACTATCTCGCCCACCGACACGGCGACTTCAACAACGCCGTCCTCGCCGCCGCCGGCTACAACTTCCGCCGCCTGATCGCATGGTTCAGGATTCTATTGCGCTTCTACCTGGCCGCGCTCTTCGCGCCGCCAAACACCCTGGCGGCCTGAAAAACGGATTCTTCGCGGCCGACTAATTAGGGAATGAATATTCCCTTTATGGAGACCCGATGACAATCGCCACGACCGCCGATATCTCGCCCGATCGAGACACCGTTTCACGAGGCCTGACATTCCTCCTTGCTGTGTCCTGCGGGCTGATTGCCGCAAACATCTACTACGCGCAGCCTCTTATCGGTCCGATCAGTGCGGCGCTCGGCCTGCCGCTGCATGCCGCAGGGCTGATCGTGACCATGACGCAGATCGGTTATGGCGCCGGCCTGCTTTTGATCGTGCCGCTTGGCGACCTCACGGAAAATCGCCGGCTGATCTGCATCGCGATCGGCGTCGGAGCGTTCGCTCTTTTGGGCGCCGCATGTTCGACGCATGCCTTGCCGTTCCTGGTGGCAGCTTTATTCATCGGTCTCGGCTCCGTTGCCGTCCAGATCATTCTTCCCTACGCGGCGCATCTCGCGCCTGAAGCGGCACGGGGGCGCGTGATCGGCAATGTCGCCACGGGATTGATGCTTGGCATCATGCTGGCGCGTCCGATCGCGAGCTTCCTCACCGCAATCTCGTCCTGGCATGCCGTGTTCCTGTTCTCGGCCGCGGTCATGATGGTGCTGGCGATCGTGCTGAGCCGGGCCCTGCCCAGGCGCGCCCCGGTGGCGCAGCTTCACTACGGCGAGCTATTGAAATCGATGTTGCGGCTGGCGCTCGCAACCCGCGTTCTGCGGCGCCGCGCGCTTTATCAGGCATTTCTGTTCGCCGCGTTCAGCCTGTTCTGGACCGTGACGCCGCTGTTGCTGGCAGGTCCGGAATTTGGGCTGTCTCAACGCGGCATTGCGCTGTTCGCGCTCGCCGGCGTCGCCGGAGCGATTGCCGCGCCGATTGCCGGCTACGTCGCGGACCGGGGCTGGAGCCGCGCAGCCACCGCCTTCGCGATGCTGGCCGCCGCGCTGGCGTTCCTGATCACCCATATCGGACATCCCGGCTCGCCGCTTGCGCTGGCGCTAATGGTCATCTCCGGGGTGCTGCTGGACTTCGGCGTGCAGGGCAACTTCGTACTGGGAGCTCGCGCCATCTTCGCGCTGGGACCGGAGTCCCGCAGCCGTCTCAACGGGCTATACATGGCGACATTTTTTGCTGCCGGCGCCGGCGGCTCTGCGCTCGGCGGCTGGGCCTTCGCGTATGGCGGCTGGCCGCTGGCATCATGGATTGGCTTCGCGCTGTCGGTCGTAGCGCTGCTCGCTTTCGCCACGGAGTAGCGCTTGCCGGCACGAGATGACGCGCCGCGTGGTTCAGCCCTCGTCGCTCTCGAGCCTGAAGATGCGCGAGCCTTCGCTGGTCGATAGCAAGCCTGTCTCGCCGTAGAGATTGAGCTTGGCGCGGGTGTCGGTGATGTCGAGATTGCGCATGGTGAGCTGGCCGATGCGGTCCGCCGGTGTGAACGCCGCGTCCTCCACCTTCTCCATGCTCAGCCGCTCCGGCTGATAGGTCAGATTGGGGCTCTCGGTGTTCAGGATCGAGTAATCGTTGCCGCGGCGAAGATCGAGCGTCACCTCGCCGCTGACGGCGCGAGCGACCCAGCGCTGCGCGGTCTCGCGCAGCATCAGCGCCTGCGAATCGAACCACCGCCCCTGGTAGAGCAACCGGCCGAGGCGCATGCCGCTGATCCGGTATTGCTCGATCGTGTCCTCGTTGTGGATGCCGGTGACCAGGCGCTCATAGGCGATGTGCAGCAGCGCCATGGCCGGTGCTTCGTAGATGCCGCGGCTCTTTGCCTCGATGATCCGGTTCTCGATCTGGTCGCTCATGCCGAGGCCGTGCCGGCCGCCGATGGCGTTGGCCTCGAGAAACAGCGCGACCGGATCAGTGAAGGTCTGGCCGTTCAGTGCGACCGGCTGGCCTTCGACAAAACGCACACTGACCTGTTCGGGCTTGACGACACAGTCGTCGCGCCAGAACGGCACGCCCATGATCGGATTGACGATCCTGATGCCGCTGTCCAGGCTCTCGAGGTCCTTGGCCTCGTGGGTGGCGCCGAGGATATTGCTGTCGGTCGAATACGCCTTCTCGGCGCTCATCTTGTAGTCGAAGCCATTGGCGGTCAGGAAGGCCGACATTTCCGCGCGGCCGCCGAGCTCGTCGATGAACTGCTGGTCGAGCCAGGGCTTGTAGATCTTGAGGCTCGGATTGGTCAGCAGGCCGTAGCGGTAGAACCGCTCGATATCGTTGCCTTTATAGGTGGAGCCGTCACCCCAGATGTTGACGCCGTCCTCCTTCATGGCCGCGACCAGCATCGTGCCGGTCACGGCGCGACCGAGCGGCGTGGTGTTGAAGTATGTGGCGCCGCCGGTCGAGATGTGGAAAGCGCCGGACTGGATGGCGGCGATCCCTTCATGAACCAATTGCGTGCGGCAATCCACCAGCAGGGCTTTTTCGGCGCCGAAGCCGAGCGCCTTGCGCGGGATCTCGTCGTAATCGGCCTCGTCGGGCTGGCCGAGATTGGCGGTATAGGCGAAGGCGCGGGCGCCTTTCTGCTTCATCCACAGCAGCGCCGCGCTAGTGTCGAGACCGCCCGAGAACGCAATTCCGACTTTTTGCCCCTTGGGCAGGCCTTTCAGGATCGTACTCATGAAGCTTCCAATCGGTCGTCATTGCGGATGTTGGTGGCGAGTTGGCTGCGCGAATATCAAATTTCGCGGGCTTAGGCACGCCCTTCTTGGACACGCGCTTAATCGGGTGGCGCACGCAGGTCTCAACTTGCAGGTCTCAACTTGCCGGTCTTAACTTGCCGGTCTTAACTTGCCGGTCTTGGCCCCACCTCGCGGCCGAGCCAGCGCTGCGTCCGGCGGAAGCCCGGCCAGGCGAGCCGGCTCAGCGCGGCGTCGATCCGCGCATCGGTCAGCCGGGTCGCCGACCAGCGGTAGATCAGCGCGTAGGCCAGCCAGATCACCAGGAACGTCACCAGTCCCGCGATCGCGACATCGGTAAAGAAATGCCCGCCGAACGCCATCCGCAGGGCGCTGGTCGCCACGCCGAATACGGTGGCAGCAGCGTACGCAACAGGCCGCCACGGCGGCGGCGTTAGCGCGGCCGGCGCCAAGGTCCAGAACGCGGTGGCGCCCTCGCCGGAGAAGAACGAGCAATTGCGGCCACAGCCGCCGCGCGGGTCCCACCACGGCACGAACGGCAGGTCGCCGTTGAACTCGCTCACCACGACCGGGCGCGGGCGGCCCCAATAGCTCTTGAAGGTGAGGTTGGTCAGCACGCCCGCGGACAACAGAAGCGTCCCCAGCAGGAACACGATCGCGCGTCCCGACATCATCAGCGGCCGGTCGGGCCGCACCAGCTTGACGATCAGTGCCGCGATTGCCGGCACCGCCAGTCCCCAGGCGATCCACATCGCGGCGTCGCGCGCGACGCCTGCGAGCCAATTGAGCTTGAGCGGAAACGAACGCGTCGGCGCGTCATAGAACAACGCGGCGAGCTTGAGATCGAGTTCGGGATAAACGCCGAACAGCAATCCGATCACGAGCGCCAGCGACAGCGCGATGAAGAGTCCGGTTCGGTTCATGACGCGCGGTTTAGCGGAGCGGGTGAGCGGTGAAAAGAGCGGCGTTTGCTTTACCGCGGCTGCTGGGAACCGGACGGCATCGGCGGCGGCGCAAGCGGAAGCTGTGGCTCGCGCCACGCGCCGGCGTTGCGGCCGGCGATCATCCAATAGATGAAACCCGCGACGATGCCAGCGCCGGTCATGATTTCAAGATGGCGGCGCACAATGCCTTCGAAGCGCAGCGTCTCGGTGTCGAACGGCACGAGGCCGAGATAGCAGGCGAGCCCGACCAGGCCGCCGCCGACCGCATAGGTCAGCGCGCCCCTGATGTAGAAGGCCTCAGTGATCGCGGCCACGATCATCGCCGGCAACAGCGCAAAGCCGGAGACGAAGATGAAGCCGAAACCAAGCACGATGTTCAGCGCATCGCGATCCACCCGGCCTGTGCCGAGATCGGAAAATTCCGGAAACAGCACCGCGCCGACCACGATCATCCCGGCCACCAGGCAGGCGGCGAGGAAGGCGAAGAAGATGACGAACAGGCGGCCGATCAGTGCCATCGGATTCTCGGTCTTGCCAGAACGACCTGCTCGACGTCATGGCCGGGCCTGTGCCGGCCATCCACGCGCCGCGGCACGTCAACTGCGAAGGGCGTGGATGCCCGGCACAAGGTCGGGCATGACGGCATCTTGCGGAGCGTTCTCATTCAATCCGTCATCGCCATGGCGCGTAGCGCCTCGCGTTCGCGGGCCGATAATTTCTCGGTCTCCGATTTCAACTGCCCGCAGGCGGCGAGGATGTCGCGGCCGCGCGGGGTGCGCACCGGCGAGGAATAGCCGGCATTGAAGATGTATTCGGAAAATTTCTCGATCTGGTCCCAGTCCGAGCATTCATACGCCGTGCCGGGCCAGGGATTGAACGGAATCAGATTGATCTTCGCGGGGATTCCCTTGAGTAGCTTCACCAGCAGCTTGGCATCGTCAAGCGAATCGTTGACGCCCTTCAGCATCACATATTCGAAGGTGATGCGCCGCGCGTTCGACGCGGCGGGATAGTCGCGGCAGGCCTGCAGCAGTTCCGCGATCGGATATTTGCGGTTCAGCGGCACCAGTTCGTTGCGCAACTCGTCGCGCACCGCATGCAACGAGATCGCGAGCATGACGCCGATTTCCTCGCCGGTGCGGATGATGTTCGGCACCACGCCCGAGGTCGACAGCGTGATGCGCCGCCGCGAGATGCCGATCCCTTCATTGTCGGCGACGATCAGCAGCGCATCGCGCACCGCCTCGAAATTATAGAGCGGCTCGCCCATGCCCATCATCACGATGTTGGTGACGAGCCGGCCGCCGCTCGGCGTGTCGCGGTCGGCCCAATCGTTGAGCCGGTCGCGCGCCACCATGACCTGGCCGACGATTTCGCCCGCGGTGAGATTGCGCACCAGCCGCTGCGTGCCGGTGTGGCAGAACGTGCAGTTCAGCGTGCAGCCGACCTGGGAGGAGACGCACAGCGTGCCGCGATCGGTCTCGGGGATGTAGACGCACTCGACCTCATGCGCCTTCTGGAAGGAATCGCCGCTCGGCAGTCGCAGCAGCCATTTGCGGGTGCCGTCATTGGAAATCTGCTCGGCGACCACTTCGGGGCGATCGACCGTGAAATGCTGCGCGAGTTCGGCGCGGGTGTCCTTGGAGATCGAGGTCATCTCGTCGAAATTCTTCGCGCCGCGGAAATACATCCAGTGCCAGAGCTGTTGCGCGCGCATCTTGCGCTGCGCGGCGGCGACGCCGATCTCGGCTAGGTGCGCGGCGATCTCGCCACGCGACAGGCCGATCAGCGAGGGCCGCTTCGGCGGCACATAGGCCTCGAGCGGGGTCTTTTCCAAAGGCACCGGTATACCGCCGGACCCGACGTCGGGTTGCATTCGATTGGCCCAATAGCTGCGCCACGGGCGTCATGCCCGGGCTGAAACGCGTTGTCGCGCCAGATGCCGCGGCCGTCACGGCTGGCGGCGCCACAAGCGGCTATATAGCAGTTACCGCCACAATTACGACGGCGTCAGCGCCGGCAATCCTGGGCAATTTTGTCGAGCGCCTGGGCCAGCCCCTTCAGTGAGAAGGTGTCCGTGGTTTCGGTGCCCTTGGCCGAGACGCCCTTGACGACCGCATCGGCGGACTTCCGCATGGCGTCGACCAGCCGTTCTTCCTCGGCGGCGTTCTTGATCCACAAGCCGTCGCCCTGGGTATACATGGCGTAGGACGCGCCGCCGACATCCACCGTGGATTCTGAGCCGGGCTTCAGCGCATAGCCGATCATAACAGAGACTTCGTTAACCACCTTTTCGGCCGGGCGCGTCGCGACGAAGGCATAGGCGGGATCGCGCGGGCGATTCGGCGGATTGGTTTTCGACGTCGTGGGCTTGGCCAGCGCGAAGCACACCTTCTTGCCGTTCGCAGTCGCCGTGTAGGCGCCCCAGGTGCCGAACTGTCCGATCAGGTTCGGTTCCGCGCCGACCGCGGCCGGCACGGCCGATTTGGCTTCCGGCTTCGGGACACTCTTTGCAGCCTTCGGAGCCGGCCCGCCTTGAGCCGAGGCGAAGTTCGAAACCCCGCACACCAGCACCCACGCCGCCAGCGCTGTCAGTATCCGCCAAAAAAACATGATGAGACGTTGATTCCCCAGGGCCTTAGTTCCATCAATATTGTGACTGGAAGATGGCCCAGCTTAGGCGCGCCGTGTGAGCATTGGATAACCGAAAAGCCATAGCTTTGATACCGTATTCGCTTTGATACCGTATTCGGAAATACCGTTGCGAAGTCTGCAAGCCTAGCCCTTCGCGCGCCCAGCCCGCTGTTTTTCCCATTGTTCGGCGGTCCATTGCAAGAGGTCCTCGGCGCCGGAACCGCGCAGATGTGCGCCGCCGTCTTGCACGACCATTTCGCCATTTATGTAGCCGGCGCGGTCACAAATCAGAAAACTCGCGAGATCGGCCAGTTCGCCATGCTCGCCGGTGCGGCCGAGCGGGTTCCGCGCGCTCCAGCCCTGGTCGCGGCCCTCGGGCCGAAGCTGCCCGGTCGCGCCGGGCGTGGGAAATGCGCCGGGCGCAATTGCCACGGTGCGAATATTTTTCGGTCCCCACTCCACCGCGAGGCTCTTGGTCATCGCCAGCACGGCCGACTTCGCCATCGCGGATGGAACCGTGAAGGCGCGGCCGGTAATGGTGGAGGTTGAAAGGATGCTCAGCACCACGCCTTTGTGCCCGCCGTCGATCCAGCGCCGGCCCGCGGCCAGCGTGGCATACATCGCGCCGTGCAGGGTCGGCGCCAGGATCGCGTCCGCCGCGCGAAACGACAGATGCTCGGTCTGCGCGATGAAGGTCGCGGCGGCGTTGTTGACCAGCACGTCGAGCGGCGCCTCGCGCCAGACCGAATCCATCATCGCATCGACGGCCGCGCCATCGCGGATGTCGCAGCGGATCGCGGTGACTTTGCCGCCGGTATCGCGACGCATCTCGGCGGCGGTGGCTTCCAGCAGTTCCAGCCTGCGACCGCAGATGATCAGCTCGGCGCCAAGCTCCAGAAAACGACGTCCCATCGCAGCGCCAAGTCCGGAGCCGCCGCCGGTGACGAGGATACGCTTTGCCGCCAGCAGGCCCTTTTCAAACATCGTTTGATTCCCTCACCTATTTCCCGCGCCGATTTTGATTCGCGCCGCGATATTGTCGCCCCGCGCTAAATCCGGCATGAAGCGTCAAGCGCCAATTTGGGCTCGAACGTCAGGTGTGTCCATGAAAGCCATTCTCTGCTCGCAATATTGCCAGCCCGACGATCTCGTCCTCGCCGACGTTCCCGATCCCACAGCCGAGCCCGGCCAGGCCGTCATCGCGATCAAGGCAGCGGCCCTGAACTTCTTCGACATCCTGATGATCCAGGGCAAGTACCAGATCAAGCCGCCATTTCCGTTCTCCCCGGCCGCCGAGGTTGCCGGCATCATCGAGAGCGTCGGCGCAGGCGTGACCGATCTGAAGGTCGGTGATCGCGTGGTGGCGTCCTGCGGCCATAACGGCGCACGCGAGAAAATCGCGCTGCCGGCCAATTCGATCGTGAAGATTCCCGACAGTCTCGATTTCGATCGCGCCGCCGGCATCATCATCATTTACGGCACCGCGCTGCATGCGCTGGAAGATCGCGCGAGCCCCACGCAGGGAGAAACGCTGGCAGTGCTGGGCGCGGCCGGCGGCACCGGACTGGCGGCCTGCGAGCTTGGCAGACTGATGGGACTCAAGGTGATCGCCTGCGCGTCGTCGGACGAGAAGCTCGAATTCGCGCGCGCGCACGGCGCCGAACTCGGATTGAACTACGCCAAGGAAGATTTGAAGGAAGGCCTGCGGCGGCTCACTGGCGGCAAGGGCGCCGACATCATCTTCGATCCCGTCGGCGGCAGCTATGCCGAAGCCGCGCTGCGTTCGATCGCATGGCAGGGCCGTTTTCTGGTGATCGGCTTCGCCGCCGGCGACATCCCCAAGATGCCGCTCAATCTCGCGCTGCTCAAAGGCTGCGATATCCGCGGCGTGTTCTGGGGCCATTGGGCGCGGCTCAATCCGGAGAAGAATCGCGCCAATCTGGAGAAGCTCGTGAAGTGGACCGCCGAGGGCAGGATCTCCTCGCATGTCGATCGCACCTTCCCGCTGGCACAGACCGCCGAGGCGCTGAAGGTCCTGGCCGGCCGGCAGGCGATGGGCAAGGTCATCCTTCACCCCTGAGTGAAATCCTTGAGCGCGCGTTTCCCGCGATGCATGCCTCGCGGCGACGGCCCGATAATTGGACTCGACTCCCACCCGCATCAGTAGGCATGGTTGCAATTGATCGCGCCTGAGGGGAAAACGCTCAGAAAATAGGCCGAAGGCGTCTGCGACGTTGTCGCGAGATACTTTTTGCAACAATCACAACGAAAAAAGGCCGCCGATTTGTCTCAATATGAAGCATCGAGTTTGAATCTCCGCGAAAGCGCCACGCTGCCTTTTCGTCGCCTCAATGAAATCAAAATCTCTCCTCATTCGCGCCGGGCATTGGTCCGATTCAACCAGAGAGTCACTGGTAAGTAGACGGGCACTCAGGACGCAAAAAAATGCCACGAAACTCGCGTTGGCATGCTTCCTGATTGTTCAATTGTTGCGTCTGTTGCGTCACAGTGAGTGGGGAACATCACCATGGTGGAACAAAGGTCACGCTTCCGGTCGCCGGATCCCGACTTTGAAGGTTTCAGTGAGGACATTACCGGCCGCCGCGCCAGGCCTTATGCATTCGGGCGATCGGCCCGCTCGGATTTCGAGGAGGATTCCGCGCCGATTTTCCTCTCCGAGCAGGAGGACGAGTTCCTCCCCGAGCAGGACGGCGAACAAGACCCGTGGGAAGAATCCAATCTGTTGCCGAAACAGAAAAGTTCCGTTTCGCTGAAAATCCTGATGGGCGTTCTGGCGGCCTCGGCGGTCGCGATGCTGTTTGCGCTGTTCACCTCGGACGCCATGCGCGACGCCATCGACAGCGCCAAGGCTTCTTTTGCAGCCGTGCTGCCGGTTCCCTCCGCCAACGCGCAGCCGGAAACCACGCAACTGACGGCCCGCGATATTCAATTGAAAGATCCGACCCGGCTGGCGCCTCCCGGTAGCCGAGCCAGCAGCGCTCCGAACCAGGTCGCCATGGTTTCTCCGTCGCGCGAGGACATTCAGAACGCCTATCAATCAGCACTGCAGAGGGCTCCGGCGGCGGCGCCGGCCCCGGTGCTGCCCGCGATCCCGCCGCCGGTGGTCTCCGCCCCGCCGGCCGCCCCGATGCCGGTCGTCTCCACGCCACCCGTAGCCCCAGTGGCCGTCGCCGCACCCACCACGGTCCTCCAGCCAGTCGTCGTTGGACCCATGGCGTCGCCCTCGCCCACCGCTTCGCCGACGGCCCGGCGGATCGATCCCGACGAACTGGCGATGTTGATGAAACGGGCGAAGAGCCTGCTCGCTTCAGGCGATATTCCACCCGCGCGACTGCTGCTGGAACGCGCCGCCGACGCGCAGGAGCCCATTGCCGCATTCCTGCTGGCGCAAACCTACGATCCCGACGTACTGCGATCGCGGGATGCCCGCAGCATTACGCCAGACCTGGAGTCCGCCCGGACCTGGTACCAGAAGGCCGCTCAGCTCGGTTCAACTGACGCGCAGCGGCGCCTCGCTCAAATGCAGAATTAATTTCAAGGGGGATATATGCGACGTTTAATTGGAATGGCGCTCGTCGCCATCATGATGGCATGCGGTTTCGCGGCCCGCGCCCAGGATAAAACCTACGATCCGGGCAAGATCAGCGACAGCCTCAAGGCGATCTTCCAGTTCGGTTCGGCCCAGACCAAGCAGGCGCTGAACGCCAACACGGTCACGCTGATCACGGGCACCATCGGCGGCACCTATGTGCAGTTCGGCGCCGACCTGTCGTCCGTGCTCGACGACGGCAACAATCTGCGGGTGCTACCCATCGTCGGACGCGGTTCCGTGCAAAGCATCGCCGACATCCTGTTCCTGCAGGGCGTCGATATCGGCGTCGTGCG
>Ga0137412_10003546_pt1 | contig 12435 bp, 6 predicted proteins | sample CZODoug2_1_16fun_FD_122160 | JGI IMG/M metagenome (GOLD analysis project Ga0137412, IMG submission 122160) | Vadose zone soil fungal communities from Angelo Coast Range Reserve, California, USA - CZODoug2_1_16fungal (Hybrid Assembly) | ecosystem: Environmental > Terrestrial > Soil > Vadose zone...
TGCGAGCCGACTGGTTGCGATTGTTCGGAGTCGAGGAGGTACAGTCGAAGCCGAGGCCGCACAAAGCATCGGGATTGAAGGTGAGAACCTGCGGATATTCAAAGAGCGAGCCCGAGAGCCGGTGGTTTCTTGATAGCTGATAGTCAATTTTTCCGACGTACCACGTAGACTTCGTCGGCGTCGATACGATGGCGCTGAAATTGTTAACGGTCGCTGTTGTGTCAGTGGGATGTGGTATGTAGCCCAAAATTGCCTGGGCAACTGGGTCAATTTGGGTAGGGAGCAGCACGTTCGATCCGCCGTTAAGGGGAGTACGGGCGCAATTGCCAGAACAAGAATTCTGATCGTAGATGGTCGCCTTAAAAAGCGGGTCGGAAAAATCGCCGTTGCGCATCGCTTCGGTGGGAACAGTGGTCTGAAAAAAGTTCCCCTGGTTTACTGGATTGCGCTGATAGTTGAAGAAGAAGAAGAGTTTGTCTTTTACAATCGGGCCGCCAATGCTGCCGCCGTACTGATTCCATCGGGCAGGTGCTTTCTTACCCTTATTGAAGAAATTTCGCGACTCGAACACGTCGTTCTGGTTGAATTCATAGAGCGAACCGTGGAAGCGGTTTGTTCCACTCTTGATAACGACGTTCAAAGCGAGCAAACTATTGCCTGTCTGAGCTCCCCCATTGCCTGCGTTGACCGCAACTTCTTCAATCGAGTCGACGGGAGGGTAGTTGTTGCTCGCGTTCATATCACGCGGGTCGGTTGCGCCCGTACCGTCAATCTGGAAGTTAGCCGAGTAGGACTGTGTCCCGTTGACCGCTACACCCTCTCCTCCGGCGGCATTTCTTCCTCCGCCTCCACCGACCCCGGGCAGTACTTTTGTTAACTCGTCAAGCCAACGTCCTCCGACAATTGGCGAATCTAAGACTTCCTTGGTGCTGATGTTAACGAACTGATCGGACGTTTCCGTCTGCAGCAAGGGAGCCTCGGCGATGACCGTGATTTGCTCCGAAGCAGAACCTATCTGCAAAGTTGCATCGATAGCGATAGTCTGGACCTGGAGTGTGACGCCCTGGCGGACTAAATCCTTGAACCCGGCCTTCGAGAACGTAATTGTGTACGGCCCAGTTGGGACAGACGGCACGTCGTAGATGCCCTCCGAATTCGTCGCGGAGGCAGTGCTTACACCGGTCGCCGTATTGGCGATAGTTACCTTTGCATCGGCCACTGCCGCACCGGAGGAGTCCAGCACCGTACCCTTGATTTCCCCCGTGTTCGCGTTTTGGGCCGACGCGAACTGGCTTAGCATCATCGCCAAAAGCAGCAAACAGAATGGGACATACGGGCAGCGCGAACTCGCCTTCATCACGGAAGACCTCCTGGTTATGTGAACTCTCTTGGGCATCACAACGTCGAACTCGGCTCCCGCTTGCCCACACTGGGAGCGTTCGACACGGGACTTGCCAACCGCGAAATGACCGGCATCATTCTCCGCAGTCTCCTCCGCCGCAGTGGATTGTATGTTTAACGTTTAAGCTGACGAATCCGCCGAAAGTAGGATTGGCCGTAAAATCTTCAAACTCGATAACCCTATGAAACCGTGTAGGATCCTGACTTTTCTTGATATGAAATCCCATAAGCCGGAATCGCGAGACTACCGCATTCCTACTTTCGGAGGATTCACGTTTATCCGGCGGCGTTTAGAATTCTCCTCTGCCACAGGTCTCACGGGCGCGGGTCTGGCACGTCGACTCATCCACACAGAGTACGGATCATTACAGAGTAGGAATCATGAAGAAGATTGTGCTGGGCGCAATTCTGCTGCTGGTGTTTTCAGCTCCAGTTGCCGCCGCAACCCGGTTGAACTTAAGCAATGATTGGTCGTTTCTCACCGACCCCGAAACGAAGGGTGAGGCGGCGGGCTGGCAGAACCGACTCCCTGCAGGCGCCGACTCCGTCAATCTCCCGCACACCTGGAACCTCGGCCGGCACGATGGCTATCTGGGCAAAGCGTGGTACTTCCGCAACTTCGAACTGCCGACGCGGTCTCCCGACTTGCACGTGGAACTGCATTTCGGCGCAACGTTCTATGCCGCCCGCGTTTGGTTGAATGGCGTGGAAATCGGAAAGCATGAGGGCGGCTACACCGCGTACGCTTTCGACATCACGACACATTTGCAGAAGAACAATTTTCTGGCGGTTGAATTGGACAACCGGATCAGCGCCACCACAATTCCCGGTCTAGCGATGAGAGGCAAGGACGACGCCTGGTATGACTGGTGGGATTATGGCGGCATCGTGCGCGATGTCTGGCTTACGCTTGGCGGCCCGATCCAGGTCCATCGTCAGGAAATTCGCAGCCAGATTGATCAAGATAGTGCTGTCGTACAAGACCGGGTCTATTTGGAGAACAATCTGAAACGGACGGCGCAAGTGTCCGTTCTTGCGACAGCTTACGGTCCTGACAACCAACCTGCGGCACACGAGAGTCATTCGGTTACGCTGACTCCCGGCGCAACCGACGTTCCGATCGCGCTGAAAATTGCGGGCCCGAAACTCTGGAGCATTGACCGTCCGAATATGTACCGGATGGTCGTGCAACTAACCGGGGACGGCGCAAACGTTCTGGACGAACACAGCGATACATTCGGCGTGCGGAAAGTGGAAATCCTGGATCGTCATCTCCTGGTCAACGGGGAACGCGTGCGCCTCACGGGCGTCACGCGGCACGAAGGCTCTCCGTGGGAAGGGCTCGCTGAAACGCCCGGAACCATGCTCCACGATTACGACGACATGAAAGCGCTGCAAGTAACCCTGACACGGCCAGTGCATTACCCGCAACCTTCATTCATCCTGGACTACGCGGACCGGCATGGCATCCTGTTGATTCCGGAAATCCCGATGTGGCAATTCAGTGAAGCGCAGATGAAGAATCCGGCCACCATGGCGCTGGCCCAACAGCAGATGCGCGAGATGATTGAGGAATCCGGCAATCATCCGAGCATCTTTGGCTGGAGCGTGTGCAACGAAAGCGCTACCGGGACGCCGGGCGGGATCGCGTACTTTCACGCGATGCGTGAGTTCATTCGCAAAATCGATCCCGGCCGATATGTAACGTACGCCGATGACAACCTTCCGAAATTAGATCGGGCAGAGGACTCCGCCGCGAACGAAGCCGATTTCCTTCTGATGAATCAGTACTTCGGCAGTTGGCACGGGCCTGCGGATGCATTATCGGGCGCGCTGGACAAGGTCGACCGGATGTTCCCGAACAAAATGGTGATTATTTCGGAGTTCGGGCTGGCGGGGATCTTCTCGAAGTACCCCGAGGAAGCGGATCGGATGCGCGTGAAGATCATCCAGGACCAGATGCCGGAACTAGCCCGCCGCGATTGGATTGCAGGCGCAATCCTATGGTGCTATCAGGACTACAAGTCCCGCCGCGGTCTCCGGCCGGGCTGGGACGAGGGTTATGTGGAGCACGGATTGGTCGATGAGTATCGCCAACGCAAGCCCTCGTATTATGTCTGGAAGGATCTGAACGCGCCGGCAGCTGTTGATGCGCAATGGAACCAGGAAATCGGAAAGCTTCCGTCCACCTCTACCGTTACCGTGAAACCGAACGGCGCGGCTGACCTGCCGTCTTATCCTCTTCACAACTACCGCCTCGCGTGGGAATTGTGCGACGAGGGAGGAAAGCTGCTGGCAAGTGGCGAGAAGAAGTTTCCCGAGTTGAGCGATGTCCAGAGTGTGTCGGTTGAAGTCGGAGACCAACCCGCAGCCATCGCTTTAAAACTTCATCTTACCCTGCTACGCCCCACCGGCGACGTAGCTGCGGAGAAGTCTTTAGATTGGCACGCTGGCAGTCAATCGGCCAGCGCGGTCGGGGGAACCGTAACGGCACACTAGCGCTTCGAATCTCGACGGGTGAGATGGAGCAGGAGAAACAATGGAAGGACGCGGGACGCATTTTGCCATGCTGGCCGCTCTATTGGCCGCCATGGCCTGCTCGGCCTACGGCCAAGACTACGCCATCGGAGCCGATGTTTCGTTCCTAGCACAAGCGGAACAACAGGGAGTAGTCTTTAAAGACAACGGAACTCCGACGCCAGGGTTGCAGATTCTCAGGAATCACGGTTACGGGTGGATTCGCCTCCGCCTGTTTCATACGCCCACCACTCTTCCCAACACCCTCGAGTACACCATCGCCTTAGCTAAGGACGCCAAGAAACTTGGGTTTGAGTTCTTGCTCGACTATCACTACGCCGATGACTGGGCCGATCCAGGCAAGCAACCCATCCCGAAAGCTTGGCAGGGCAAATCCCATAAAGAGCTGGTGCAGGCAGTCTTCGAATACACGCGCGACACCATCTCAGCTTTTCGCGACGCAGGAGTGCTCCCCGACATGGTCCAGGTCGGCAACGAGATCACGAACGGGATGTTGTGGCCGGACGGCAAGCTTCCAGACAATTGGGACAACTTCGCGCAACTCGTGTATGCGGGGATCAACGGCGTGGATGCCGGCCGGGGAAACGGTCCTCGCCCGAAAATCATGATTCACATTGATCGCGGCGGCGATCTCAAGGGAACGAAATGGTTTCTCGATAAACTGAATTCCTACGATGTCCCCTACGACATCATCGGCCAGTCGTATTACCCGTGGTGGCACGGCAGTCTGAATGATCTTCGCGAAAACCTGCAATTCATGGCCGCCGAATATCACAAAGACATCATCGTCGTCGAGGCGGCGTACAACTGGCGTCCCGGAAATTACATAAACAAGTTGGCGCCCTTTCCAGAGTCTCCCGAGGGACAGAGGACTTTCCTCGACGAGTTGAACCGCGTCGTAATGGAAACGCCTGGCGGACGCGGTAAAGGCGTGTTCTGGTGGGAACCGATGGTGCAGGGAGAACTCACCATTCGAGGGTTCTTTGACGATCATTACAATGCTTTGCCGGTGGTCACGGTTTTTGATCGGTTCGCGCACGGCAAGTAACCGCGGCACTGCAAATTGCTCGCCGGACATGCGTTTCTCGTTGCGCAGGAACAAGTGCGGAGTAGCCCTGAAAATGTCATACTTTCCACCGAGCGTGGGGACCCGCGTCCGGCTCCCATGAACTCCGTCGACCCAGTCGTTTGCGTCCAGATGAATCGCGCAGAGCGTGGCTGCAAGCTCAGACAAATCGTGCTCACCGCCGCAGCGGCGGTAGGGCTCTGTCTCCTCTCTCTTGTCCCTCGCGCTTTCGCTTTTCCCGTAGACGCGCCTACGGTGGGCTACACCGAGCGCACCTGGCAAATGCAGGATGGGTTGCCGGAACAGGTCGTCCAGGCCTTCGCCCAAACCGCGGACCGATATCTGTGGATCGGCACCACCGGCGGCCTCCTCCGGTTCGATGGTGAAAGATTCCTCACGTTCGATCGCGAGAACACTCCTGCGTTCAGCGAGAACAACGTTTTCTGTCTGCTGGTGTCGCGCGACAACAGCCTGTGGATCGGAATGGAAGGCGGTGGCCTTCTCCGCTATAAAAATGGAACATTTCGCTCCTTTTCCAGCAGCAATGGCCTGACCAACAACTTCGTCCGCGCGCTTTCGCAAGACAATCAGGGAAACATTTGGGTTGGAACCGACAACGGATTATTCCTGGTTACGGGCGAGCAAGTTCGACGGGTCGATAACTCGGACACCCTGCCTCCGATTGCCGTTCACGGTATGCACGAGGACAGTCGCGGTCGGCTTTGGGTCGGCGGTTCGAAGCTATTTCGTTTGGATGGCGGTTCAGCCACCGAGTACCACCTGATGGGTGAAGCCAGCCAGAACCGGGTCAAGTCCATACTCGAGACGCGAGACGGGTCTGTGTGGATAGGAACGGTCTCCGGTCTGCAAAAGATGGCGCCCGGAGGTCCCCCAGCAACCGGATTCGAGAGAGTGCCAGAAATTATCGGCACCGTTCGTTTTCTGCACGAGACCTCCGATGGAACGCTTTGGATTGGGACAATCGGTCACGGGCTTCACACATTTCACAACCATCGTTTTGCCGAAATCACGGCGCCGAATGCTTTGCCCAGCAACACGCTCTTGAATCTTTTCGAGGACAGCGAAAAGAACCTTTGGGTCGGGACCCAAGGCGGAATGGTCCGGCTGAGCAAAACACCCGTGCGAACTGTCAGCTTGCCGGACGCGGCGGATTCGGACGCCGAAACCGTCTACCAGGACAACAATGGCGATCTCTGGGTTGCGGCGGTCAACCTGTTCCGTTATCGATATGGCAAGGCCACTCCCTATCAATTTCCGGGCCTCTCGGGAGTGAGAATCCGAAACGTATTTCGCGACCGCGATGGTGCGCTGTGGATTGGAACCGAGGGCCGGGGCGCCTACCGCCAGGTTGGTTCGCAACTCGTTCATTATTCCACCCAAGAGGGGCTGGTGAACAATTTTGTGCGCGCCTTCTTGCAGGGCCGTGACGGCAGCGTATGGATCGCTACGGATGAAGGCGTCAGCCGGTGGAGGCCCCAAGGCATTACCAACTATCAAATGCACGATGGACTGTGCTACTTCAGCACGCGCTCAATTCTGGAAGACCGGAACGGAGACATCTGGATTGGCACCGACCGAGGTGTGAGCCGATTGCACGGCGACAATTTTGAAACAGACGGCGCCACTGAAGCTCTGAAGAATGAGAAAGTCTGGGCCATCCACGAGGATTCCGATGGCGGCCTATGGTTTGGAACGCGCACTGGCGGCCTATACCGCTGGCGATCCGGAAAGCTCACGCACTACACCGCGACCCAGGGCCTCGCCAGCAATGGCATTTATGAACTTTTAGAGGATCGCAAAGGCGCTTTGTGGATCAGCGGACCGAATGGGATCTCCGCGGTGAATCGCCGTGAACTCGATGCCATCGCCGATGAGCCTTCCCGCCGAGCCGCCATTACCCTCTTTGGCGTTTCCGACGGACTAGAGACTATTCAAATGTGCGGCGGCGAAAAGCCTGCGGGCGTACTGACTGCACAGGGAGAAGTTTGGTTTCCCAGCAGCAAGGGTCCGGTCCGCGTTTCCGTGGATCAACCGAAGCCGTCGAATCCAGCCCCGGTCGTAATCGACCAACTCGTCGCCGACGGCCGGCAAATTCCTACAACGGAAAAGATTTCGCTTGGCCCCGATAACGCGAAGCTCGAACTCCATTTCGGCGTGGTGCTTCTACAGTCTCAAGAGCGCGTTCGTTTTCGCTATATGTTGGACGGCTTCGACAAGAGCTGGAGTGACCCTTCGCTGGCACGCGTAGCCTACTATACGAATCTTCCTCCGGGGCGGTACCAGTTCCGCGTAGCAGCGTTCGAAATGAACAATCCGGAACAAGTCGCACAGTCCGCGCTCGAGATTGTTCAGAGACCGCACTTTTACCGGACAGCCTGGTTCCTGGGGTGCTGTGTGCTTCTACTTGCGGGGATCGTCTGGGGCGCCTATCAGTTCCGGCTAGGCCAATTGCGAGCGCGGTTCCAGGCAGTTTTAGATGAGCGCAACCGTCTCGCCCGGGAGATGCACGACACATTGATCCAGGGCTGCGTCAGCGTTTCGGCCTTATTGGAAGCGCACTCCAGCATGGAGCAAGCGGAGCCGAATACCACGAGCGACTTACTCGACTGTGCCCGAACGCATCTGCGCTCCGCCATCGATGAAGCTAGGGAAGCGGTGTGGGATCTGCGGCAAAATTCTGACGTCACGGACATTAGTCCATTACTGGAACGAATCGCAGGGCGCGTCAGTCAGGAGTTTGTAGTGCCCGTTGCCTGCAGCGTTTCCGGCAAACCCTATGCACTCGATCAATCCACTGTACACGAGGTCCTGATGGTCGCACGTGAAGCTCTTTACAACTCCGCTCGTCACGGCCACCCTCGCAGAGTCGAGCTTGAGATTCGGTTTGAAGAAGATATGTGTCGCGTGGAAGTGCGAGACAACGGATCGGGATTCGATCCTGCGATGCTTTCCTCCACCACCGCTGGACATTACGGATTGATCGGAATGAAAGAACGAGTGGAGCGAATCGGTGGCAAGTTTATCCTGAAGAGCCGAGTCGGAGAAGGAACTGAGCTAACAATCCAAGTCCCGCGCAAAGGCATTCTATCCCAGGAACGGGTACCGGAGATGACGCTGTGAACCAGAACGTAAAGATGACTGTGATGGTGGTGGATGACCATCCCCTGATGCGCGTGGGAATCACGGCGATTGTGAACGCGCGGCCCGACATGACAGTGGTCGCTCAGGCGGAAACAGGGGAACAGTCCGTCCACCTGTACCAGCGGCACCATCCGGATGTAACCCTGATGGACCTGAAGCTTCCCGGGAAAATGGGCGGGGCTGAGGCGATTGCGGCGATCCGCTCGACGGACCCCAACGCCCGTTTCATCGTGGTCACCACCTACGAGGGAGACGTCGATATTCATCGTGCCCTCGAAGCAGGGGCGCAGGGCTATGTCATCAAAGGGATGCCCTACCAGACCTTAGTCGAAGCTCTCCAGAAAGTGCATGCCGGTCGACGGTTCGTACCTTTGCCGGTCGCGCGCACGCTCGCCTCGCGCATGCCCGACTCGGACCTGAGCACCCGCGAGATGGAAGTCTTGCAACTGCTGATGAGCGGCAAGAAGAATAAAGACATTGCCAATCAGATGGGCATCACAGAAGCCACAGTGAAGAGCCATGTCAGCGCCATTCTCATGCGGCTGGATGTAAGTGATCGCACGGAGGCAGTCGTCACGGCCTTGCGGCGCGGTCTCGTTCATCTCTAGCTAAAGCCGCGGAAGTCAAAGCCCGGAATCCTTGATGGAAGAGAGACGCCCCCGCAACACCGTTATGGATGCTTTCGGCAAAGTAAACCTAACGTCCGCAGTTCCAGATATCTGAGAAGTTACAGGTTCCTGATTCGGATCAGCGTGGCTCGTTGGGCCCCCCGAGTGCCATACGTACTGCTCGGTGCCAAAGGTCACCATGGTTATAGACCCGGAGAAAGTGGCGTGTTCGCTGCCGCCCTGGTGAAAGGCTAGCCGCACACTGTGAGCATTCGAGGGGTCTTTGTTGATAATCATCACCGACCACGTGCCATCGGGAAGCCGGACCGGATAGGCTGTGATCAAAGCATGTCCCGCACCGTCTTTCGCTTCAGCGGAAGCCGCAAAAAGCTGGTGGGCGCCCGCGCCATGCCGCACCCATTCCAGGTTGATCATGCGGCTGGCATGGTACTGCGCGGTGTGAGCACGAATGTTCAGGTTTTCGTCCGCGACAAAATTTCCATAGGTGCTCCATCCATTGCAGCTCGAGCGAAGCGCCTCGGGCTGAATGGGCGAGTGATAATAAACGTCGCCGCCCAGCGTAAGGAACGATCCCACGCTATCCCCAAGCCACAAAGCGGAAAAAATGTCAGTCATCTCCTGCGTCAATCCCCACGAAAGATTGCTTTCCGTATTGATGAGCGGCACATTCGCGGGAACGCCGTCCGCTCGCCAGATCTTGAGAATTCCCTCGGTGAGTTCAGGTTCGCGATAGAGATCCGACCAGGTAACTTCGCACGGCGGAAACGGATAGTGCTCGAACGACATGAACGCCAAGTCCCCAAGCCGTCCATGTTCTTTCAGGTAGTCAACGAATCGTCCGAGCCAGGAAACGCGCCCCTGGGCGTCGGGCCAAACCTGAATGTCCTCATTCACGCCCTCGAAAATCGGGCCGCCTAGCTGGAGCGCGGGATACACCTTGTGGATTGCTGCTGCAAACTGTAAATACAGCGTCCCGTAATCCTCCGGCAGCATCTTCTGGCCGTCGGGTTCTTCTCCCATTTCCACATATGAAATAGGATAGCCACGCTTCTTCACATAGGCAATTTCGGCAGCGGCGTCTTCCGGCGTTCCATAGAGCATCGCAATGGGAATCATGGCCGGCAAATGATTCGTTATGCCGCTGGTGTAGAAGAGGTCCATGCCAGTCTGATCGCCAGATTGAGGATCGAGATCCGAGGCCGCGTGCCACGGATCCACCGAGGATGCGCTGACGACGGTTTGGCCTGCATCCGGAAGATGCTTCACTAAGTCCACAAATTCGCCGGTTTCGGTGGAGGTCCCGGCCGAGAGTTCGCGGATGGCGTACCCGGCGGAGTTCCGGCGGTCTTTCGAGCCACTCTCACCAGTATTCGAGGACTGCGTCATCCAAATGCGGATGTAGCGCGCGGGCACGGGCGCTGCCGACAATTTCAGTACTTCACTTCCACCCCGGCCATCACCTACAACTCCATTTGGAAAGGAAATCCACGCTCCAGCCGTCGCACTCGTCAAAGGGTCCCGTTCCGAAGTCCAATATTGCACCAGGTAGCGCCGCGCGTACGGACTCGCCCAGTCAATACGCAGAGTATCTATCTTTTCCGCAGCGCCCAGATCGAGGATCACCCACTGCGGATGCAGAGCGTCATCCTCACCCGTGAACTTGCTCGTCAGATACGGATTGCTCTTCCAGTACGTCAGGTTCGGACCCGCGAGCGGACGATCGCCGCTGGTCGCGAAGCCGCGGTGGGGCAGCGCATAGGCGAGGATGGTGCGGATCGGTTCCTTGAGGTCGGTACTCCCGGTGAAGTATCCGCGTCGATGCGCCACGTCACTCCAGCTGCCGTTCTCGGTCCAATGCCACGCGGCCATCCGCAGCTCGGTGTTGTTGCGATAGGTGATCGGTCCCCAGCCGGCCGAGAGCGCTTCCTGGATGATGTGCGGCGTGTACACGCGGTTGATGTCCGTCCGTGAGAGGACGTCGATCGAGCTTCCCAGGGCGGAGTCGGGATCGAACGTATTGATGGCGTGGCCGGGTGTGACGTCGACGCGAACGACCGATTGGGAAAATCCAGGAGAGGCTAGCGCCGCCAGCAAGAATGCGATTCGGGCTGTCATGTTTCGGAACGTAGAGATGCTCGGCGGGCATCGCAAGGAAGCTGTATGTTCTCGCTCGCCTCTCACCGAGAAATCGACGTGCGCATCAGTGACATGAATTGGATGCAGGTCGAGGAATACCTGCGGCGCGATGACCGCGCGGTGCTGCCACTCGGCAGTACCGAACAGCACAGTTACCTGCGGCTGACCGTGGACTGCATTCTGCCCGAGCGGGTCGCCGCGGAGGCGGCCGAGCCGCTCGGCATCCCCGTGTTCCCCGTCGTGGCCTACGGCGTCACGCCATACTTCCGCGAATTCCCCGGCTCTATCTCGCTGCGCGTCGAGACCCACCTCGCGCTGGTGCGAGACATACTCGACAGCATGGCGCACAGCGGCTTCAAGCGCATCATGATCTGCAACGGCCACGGCGGCAACGGCGCGGTGCAGCAGTTCGTGCAGGAGTGGGCCGCCGACCACCCCGGCTGCAAGGTGCTCTTCCATAATTGGTGGAACGCCCCCAAGACCTGGGCGAAGGTGCAGGCTATCGATCCCGATTCGTCGCATGGTTCTTGGATGGAAAACTTCCCCTGGACCCGCGTGCCCGGCGTGACGCTGCCCGACGGCGGCCGGCCCATGACTCCCGTGGAGCAGATCCGCATGATGGATCCGGTCGCGCTGAAGAAGCACCTGGGCGACGGAAACTTCGGCGGTCGCTACGAGCGCTCCGACGCCGACGTTCTCGCGCTGTGGCAAGTCGCAGTGGAGGAAACGCGCGCGTTGCTCAACGGCACCTGGGGCGCGTGAAGTTCCTGGTCTGGGGTGCCGGGGCGATCGGCGGCACCCTCGGCGCTTTCCTCGCGCGCGCCGGTCACGACGTGACGCTGGTCGACACCGTCGCCGAGCACGTCGCCGCCGTCAATCGCTCCGGCCTCACGATCTCCGGGCCGATCGCGGCGTTCACGGTCCGCCCAACCGCCCAACCGCCTAACCGCCTAACCGGCTCCTGGGACACGATCATCCTCGCGACCAAGGCGCATCACACCGAGACGGCCGTCCGCGCGTTGCTCCCGCATCTGACCCCCGCCGGGTGCGTCGTCTCGGCGCAGAACGGGCTGAACGAGCTGGCCATCGCCGCCGTCGTGGGGGAAGCGCGTACCGTCGGCGCCTTCGTGAACTTCGGCGCCGACTACCTGGAGCCCGGCTCGATTCTCTACGGCGGCCGCGGCACCGTGATGGTCGGGGAGGCGTTCGGAGAGCCGTCGCAACGCGTCACGCCCCGCGCGCTCGCGATCCGCGACGCCTGGCGCGACTTCGAGACCCTAGCCGCCGCGACCCCCAACATCTGGGGCTACCTCTGGGCCAAGGAAGCCTACGGCGCCATGCTCTTCGCCACGGCCCTGACCAACGAGTCGATCGCCGACGGCCTGGCGCGTCGCGAGTACCGCCCGCTGTATATCGCGCTGGCGCGCGAGATCCTCGCCGTGACGCTGGCGCGCGGCGTGCACCCCGAAGCGTTCGACGGGTTCGATCCCGCAGCGTATCTGC
>Ga0137412_10003547_pt1 | contig 12433 bp, 11 predicted proteins | sample CZODoug2_1_16fun_FD_122160 | JGI IMG/M metagenome (GOLD analysis project Ga0137412, IMG submission 122160) | Vadose zone soil fungal communities from Angelo Coast Range Reserve, California, USA - CZODoug2_1_16fungal (Hybrid Assembly) | ecosystem: Environmental > Terrestrial > Soil > Vadose zone...
CCAGGTGCACTTCACGTCGGCGCTGGTGAAGGGCTTGCCGTCGTGCCACTTCACGCCGTCGCGCAGCTTGAAGGTGAGCTTGGTGCCGTCGTCGCTCCACGCCCATTCGGTCGCGAGGTCGGGCACGATGTGATCGGGCGCGTTCTGCTTGGATTTTGGATCGAAGACCACCAGGTTGTTGTAGATCGACATGAAGGGCATCACGGTCGAAATCGTGGCCTCCTCGTGGATCGAGGCGCTGGGCGGATTGTCGCGATGGGTGACCCTGAGCGTCCCGCCGGCCTTCTGCGCCGACGCCGGAACAGCGCTTGCGGCGATGACGAGAGCCGCCATCGAGGCGGCGATGAACCCACGCATCCTGTTTCCTCCGGCTATGCTTGCTTGGCCTTGCTTGACCATCACGCTATCACCTCCGACGCGCGTGGCGTAGAGTCGGAACATGCGAATGCTTGGTTTGCTGGCCGGAATGGCCATGGTGCTGGCGCTGCCGGTCGCGGCGCAGGATTATCCCACAAAGCCGATCCGGATCGTGGTGCCGTTCGGGCCGGGAACCGCCACCGACATCGTGGCGCGCACCGTGGGCGCGCAGCTCTCGAGCCGGACCGGCCAACCGGTGGTGATCGAGAACAAGCCGGGCGCCGAGGGCCAGATCGGCGCGCAGGCCGCCGCGACGGCCGCGCCCGACGGCTACACGCTCTTCATCACCACCCAGACCACGCAGGCGATGAACGTCCATATCTACAAGTCGCTGCCTTACGATCCGGTGAAGAGTTTCGCGCCGATCTCCGGCCTGTCGCTGGGCGCGCAGGTCGTCATGGTGAAGAACGAATTGCCGGTGAAGACTGTCGGCGAGCTGATCGAGCTCGCGCGCAAGCAACCGGGCAAGCTCAGCTTCGGCAGCGGCAACGGCTCGAGCCGCGGCGGCGCCGAGCTGTTTCGCATCATGGCCAAGGTCGATCTCCTGGGCGTGCCCTACAAGACCCAGCCGCAGGCGATCAGCGACCTGATGGGGGATCGCATCGACGTCATCTTCTCCGACTTCACCACCGGCCTGCCGCCGGTGCTCGACGGCCGGGCACGCGGCCTTGCCGTCACCAGCAAGAAGCGCATCCCGGGGCTGGAGCAGTTCCCGACGGTCGATGAAAGCGTGCCGGGCTTCGAGATGTGGGCGTGGACCGCAGCCTATGCGCCGGCCGGCACGCCGCGGCCGATTGTCGACAAGCTGAATACGCTCGTACGCGAGTCGGTGGCGTCGGAATCCTACCGTGCGCTGACGCACACGACCTATGGCGTGCCGTTCTCTGGCTCGCCCGAGGAGCTTGCCGCCTTTCAAGCGAGCGAGACCAGGAAGTGGGGCGAGATCATCGCCGTCGCAGGGATGAAGGAGCCTTAGGCACTCTGCGGCCGACGCGCCGCCGCGATCTGCCACATCGCGGCGACGAGCACGCAGGCCGCGACGGCGAAAAAGGCCATGCGGTAGCTCGCGAGCGAGGCGATCAGGGCGAAGATCGGCGGGCCGATCACCGCGCCCGAAAAGGCAAGCGCGGTCTGCACCGAAGCCACGGCGGCGGCCTCGCCGGGCGGCGAGAGGTGGGCGAACTCGGCCTGTGACGTGCCGTTCCAGCTGATGACGACGGCGCCGTAGCCCACGACCGCCAGGCCGATCAGCCAGAACGGCGTGTCGGGCTCCAGCAGGCCGACGGCGATGCAGCCCAACGTCATGCCGACGCCGGTCCATCCCAGGAGCTGCATGCGCGGCAGCCGATCGCTCATGCCGCCGCTCACCAGCCGCACCGCCGTTCCGACGATTTGCGAGGCCGACAGCAGGAAGCCCGCGCGGGCGATGCTGAGCCCGCAATGTTCGTAGAGGTAGGTCACGAGGTAGAAGGTGAAGGTGTGCTGGGCGATGACGTAGACGATCGCCGACAGGCCAAGCACGCGGAGCTCGCGATGGGCGAACACGAAGCGGATGGATCGACCGATGCCGATCGACGGCTTGCCGGCCGTGACCACCGCATCGAGGCTGGAGCGCAGAAGCTCGACGACGAGCGCCGTCACCACCGCGGCCGCCGCGGCGACCAGGCTGGCGCCGCGCCAGCCCACGAGATGCAGCAGCAGCGGAAAAATCAGGCCGGCCAGGGCAAAGCCGATGGGCACGCCGGTCTGCTTCAGCGAAAACACCATGCCGAACCACTCGCGCGGCACCCTCGCGGCCAGGACATGCGCCGACGCGGGATTGATCGGCCCTTGTGCCGCGCCGATGAAGATCACGGCGATCACCGTCGCTGCGACCATCGACAGCGCGTTGAAGGCAAGCCCGATCGCCGCCATCAGAAGGGCGGCCTGGCAGATGCGCACCGCGCCCAGCCGCACGATCGGCTCGGCCGCCGCCAGCGCGGTGACGGCCGCGACGCCATAGATGATGGCCGTGAAAATGCCGACAAGCTTGGGATCGATCGCGAGGTCGGCGGCGACCGCCGGCATCATGACGCTGAGCGCCAACACGCTGAGCGAGATCATCACCTGGATGGCCAGCATGGTGGCCACCGGCACGATCGCGCGATGCATCATCTACCTTCCGACAAAGACCACCTCACCCTGAGGAGGCCCGGAGGGCCGTCTCGAAGGGTGGGCAACAGGCACGGTGTCTGTTGCCCATGCTTCGAGACGCATCGCTGCGCGATGCTCCTCAGCATGAGGTTGGCTTTGCATCAACGTTACATGAGCTCGGCAACTACATCCCGTAGAGGTCGGCCTTGTTCAGCACCGTATTGCGCAGGATGCGGATCGAGGCGACGTCGACCATGATGCCGTCGACATTGATGGCGCCCAGCCCCTTGGCCTCGGCCTCGGCATAGGCCTTCTCGAGTTTTCTCGCCCGCGCGATGTCTTCGGGTTTGGGCGAGTAGATCTCGAGCGCGTGCTCGATCTGCGAGGGATGGATCGCCCACTTGCCGACGCAGCCCAGGATCATCGAGCGGCGGCATTCCTCGCGATAGGCCTCGGGATTGCGGAAGTCGGCGAACGGGCCGTCGACCGGATCGATGCCGGCGGCGCGGCAGGCCATGACCAGGCGGAAGCGGGCATAGTGCCAGATGTCGCCGGGATAGCCGTCGGACTCGCCGACATTCTTGTTGGTGACGCCCATCGAGGCCGAGAAGTCGCCCATGCCGAACACCAGGCATTCCAGGCGCGGCGTGCACTTGGCGATGGCGTCGACGTTCTGCATGCCCTCGACCTCTTCGATCAGCGCTTCGAGGCCGATGCGCCGCTTGAGCTGCAATTTCTTCTCGAGCTGGTGCAGCAGCTTGTCGGCGAACAGCACGTCGGCCGGAGTCATGACCTTGGTCATCATGATGGTGTCGAGATGCTCGCCGGCGCCCTCGACGACCTCGATGATGTCCTCGAAGGCGTATTCGGTGGTGAGGTCGTTGATGCGCACGCAGCGCGTCTTGCCCGTCCAGTTGAGCGTCTTCAGCGCCTGCACGATCTTCTTGCGGGCCTCGCGCTTCTGGCTGGGGGCGACGGCATCCTCGAGGTCGAGGAAGACATGGTCGGCTTTCGACTCCGATGCCTTCTGCATCATCTTCTCGCTGGAGCCGGGCGTGGAAAGCTGGACGCGGCGGGGGCGGCGCGGACGGTCGGTCATGTCATGTCTCCTCAGGCAACGATCTTCCCGGCCCTGAGGCGCGCAATTTCCGCGCCACCGAGGCCGAGGGAGTTCAGGTACTGGTCGGTATGCTCGCCCAGCAAGGGCGCGCGATGGCGCACGCGGCCGGGCGTCTCGCTCATCTTGATGGCGACGCCCGCCACCTTGGTCTCGTGGTCGAGGCCGGGGTGCGGCACCGACACCACCATGTCGCGGGCGGCGAAGTGCGGATTGGCGAAGACGTCGCGCACGTCGTTGACCGGCGCGAACGGCACCTGGCCGCCGAGATGCGCCAAAAGCTCCTGCTTGGTGCGCTGGCCGGTGAAGGCCGAGACCGCGGCGATGATCTCGTCCTGGCGGTCGCGGCGGTCCTGGACGGTGGCGAGCCGCGGGTCGGTGGCCATCTCCAGCCGGCCGATCAGGCGGCAGAGAATGGGGAAATGAGTGTCGGTGTGGGCGGCGATGGTGACGTGGCCGTCCTTGGCCGGGAACATGCCGAACGGGCAGAGCAGGGGATGGTGGTTGCCTTCCGGCACCGGCACACCGCCGGTGTAGGAATGCTGGTGCACGATGCGCTCGCACATCGACAGGATGGCGTCGACCATGCCGACATCGACGAACTGGCCCTGGCCGGTCTTGTGGGCGCGCAGGATGGCGCTGACGATGCCGACGGCGCACATGGTGGCGGGCATCAGGTCGCCGATGCCGGGGCCGACCTTCATCGGCGTGTCCCGGTCGGGACCGGTGATCGCCATGACGCCGCCGAACGCCTGGGCCACGACGTCGTAGGCCGGCCAGTCGGTGTAGGGGCTCCTGCCGGTACGCCAGTCGCCGAAGCCGCGGATGGTGGCGTAGACCAGCTTCGGAAAACGCTCGTGCAGGGTCTCGTAGCCCAGGCCGAGGCGATCCATGACGCCGCCGCGATAGTTCTCGACCACGGCGTCGGCGCCGTCGCAGAGCCGCATCGCCAGCTGGCGGCCTTCCGGGCATTTGAGGTCGATGGCGATCGACTTCTTGTTGCGGTTCACCGAGGCGAAGTAGCCGCCGAACGCCCGCAACTTGTCGTCGGCATGGTAGGGGCCGATGATCCGCGTATGGTCGCCGTCGAGCGGCTCGACCTTGATGACCTCCGCGCCCTGGTCGGCCAGCAGCATGGTGCAGAACGGCCCCGCCAGCATCTGGGTGAGGTCGACGATGCGGACTCCGTCGAGGGCGCCGAGGACTTCGCTCATGGTTACTCTTTTCCTCCCCACGCAACGCGTGGGGAGGTGTCCGCGTAGCGGACGGAGGGGTCAGAAGCCACGAACGGAAGCCCATGACCCCTCCGTCGGCGTAAGACGCCGACACCTCCCCAAGCTTTGCTTGGGGAGGAAGGCGCCCTCGTCATCATTTGTCGCCCCAGTGACTGCGGCGCTTGATCAGCACCCAGCGCTCACCCTCGAAGACATGCTTGTCGTCCTGATTCACGCCGTAGTGCTTGAAGCGCACGATGCCAGCGTCGGGCTGGTCGGCATCGGTCTTCTCCAGCACCTCGGAATAGCAATAGAGCGTGTCGCCGTGGTGGACCGGCGCCTTCAGGCGGATCTTGTGCAGCCCCAGCTCCATCAGCGCGTTCTCGGCCGTGTCCTGGGCGGCAAGGCCGATGCACATCGAGATGGTGACGCCGCCGAAGCCCAGCCGCTGGCCCCACGGACTCGACTTCATCAGGTGCTCGTTGAAGTGACCTTCGGCGGTGTTCATCGTGACGTTGGTGATCCACACCTGCTCGAGCGGCTCGACGGTCTTGCCGCGGGCGTGCTTCAGCACCTCGCCGACGGTGAAGTCCTCGAAGTAGTTGTGCTGTCCGGTGAGGGAGGAGACTTTCATCAGTTCCTCCCCCGCCCAAGCAGGCGATCGGAGATGATGCGCTTCTGGATCTCCGACGTGCCCTCGAAGATCTTGGTGAGGCGTGCGTCTCGCCAATGGCGCTCGACGGCGTGCAGGGTGGTGTAGCCCGCGCCGCCATGGATCTGGATGCCCTCGCTGCACACGCGCTCGGCCATCTCCGAGGCGAACAGTTTTACCATCGAGGCTTCCTTGTCGCAGCGCTGGCCGGTATCGATCTGCTCGCAGACGAAGTAGTTGAGCTGGCGCGCCGCCTCGATCTGGGTCGCCATCTCGGCGATCTTGAAGCGGATCGCCTGGAAGTCGCCAATCGAGCGGCCGAACTGCTTGCGGTCGCCGGCGTACTTGATCGAATCGTCGAGCGCGCCCTGGGCCAGGCCGATGGCACGCGCCGCGGTGTGGGCGCGCGCCGTCTCGAGCCCTGAGGTGGCGTAGTAGAAGGCCTGGCCTTCCTCTCCGATCATGTTCTCGGCCGGGACGCGGCAGTTGTCGAAGGCGAGCTCGAAGGTCTTCCAGCCGAAATAGCCGATCTTGGGAATCGGCGCGCCGTTGCAGCCGGGCGGCAGCTCGCCACGCTTCTTCTCGAGGAAGAACATCGAGAGGCCGAGATGGCGCTTGCCGGCCGGTGCGTCCGAGGTGCGCGCGATGATGATCATGAAGTCGGCGCCGTCGGCGAAGGTGCACCAGTATTTGTTGCCGCTGATCAGCCAGCTCGCGCCATCTTTCTTGGCGCGGCAGGAAATGTTGGAGATGTCGGACCCCGCGTTCGGCTCCGACATGGAAAAGGCGCCCAAGAATTCGCCCTTGGCCATGCGCGGCAGATAACGGCCGCGTTGCTCCTCGCTCATCATGTGCGCGCCAATCAGCAGGTTGCCGCGCGCGATCAGCGAGGCGACGCTCATCCAGCCGCGCGACAGCTCCTCGGTCACCAGGCAGTACTCGAAGCAGCCCAGCCCGAGGCCGCCGTACTTCTCCGGGATCAGGATGCCGAAATAGCCCAGCTCGGCCATCTTGTCGCGCAGATCCATCGGGATGTCGCCCTTTTCGGGGTCGAGCTTGTTGGCGACGGGCAGCACCTCGTTGAGGGTGAATTCGTGCGCCTGCTCCTGGATCATGCGGCGCTCTTCGGTGATGTACGGCATCTTACGGGTTCCTGAGTCGCACGAGGTTGGTGCGCTTGAAGTCGATCGTGAGTTCGTCGCGCTGGTTGAGGCCCTTGGTATGCCAGGTGACGATGCCGAACCCCTTGTGCGAGTCCGATATGCGCCGGTCCAGCACCTCCGACTCGGCACGTAGAGAGTCGCCGGGATAGACGGATTGATGGAAGGTGAGTGCGTTGACGCCGAGGAACGGCCCGCCGCCCTCGCTCAGATCCTCGACCGTGAGACCGAACACCGTGGTGAAGACCAGCATCGGATTGGCGACGATGCCGGGATGGCCGTGCGCGCGGGCATAGGCGGCGTTGAAGTAGTGCGGATTGAAATGCAACGTCAGCGTCGAGAAGAGGGTGCTCTCCGATTCGGTGATGGTGCGGCCCCAATGGTGCCTGAAGACGCGCCCCGGCTCGAAATCCTCGTAGCGGTTACCCTTGGGCATCGGGCGGGCACGGGTCCTGAAATCTTCTGCCATTCGTACTCCATATACCATCCGCGGCGTTGGCCCGGAGATGCAGTCAAGCCGGAGCGCGGACCTCCAGGTCCGCATCATGATCATGAGCGGACTCGGTCGGGGTAACCCCCGACCTGAGGAGGTCCGCGCTCCGTTTACGTCAGTCCCTCGCCGACGCCCTCGCGAGTTCGCCCACATCCGTGAGGCTGTCGATGCGCTCGATGGCGTCGTGCAGGCGCTTGGTCCCGGCGGCACCGAGGACAGGCGTCACCAGGCTCTCGAACTTGGTCTCCAGCGCCTGGCGCTGCTTGGCGACATCGGACCACGGAATGCCCGAATCATGCGTCGCCTCGAGGGTCGTGCCGTCGTCGAGCTGGATCGCCATCTCGGCCACCGAGTGCGCCCAGTTGGGCTTGAACTCGATCGACATCTTGTCGCGCAACGTCTTGATGCGCGGCTCCCGGGTGACGGCCTCGTTGTAGGAATCGAGGTTGGCCGTATCGACGCCGGTCAGCGCCATGGCCACGGTCTGGCGCAGCGAGAACTTCGCTTCGAGGCCGCTGGTCGGGTTCTCGATGTTGCAGACCTTGTCGGCGCCGGCATCGATCCTGAGCAGGATCTTCTTCACCCGCTCGGGCGGGAAGTTGCTCTTCAGCCGGATCTCCTTGGCGCATTCGATGGGTGCGTGCGTCAGGTAGCAGGCGGCGTGGTACTTGAAGAGGTTGTTGCGCAGATGCCAGCCGGCCGGCGGCTCACCCAGCGCCTGTTCGGTGTTGAGATGGTCGCTTTGCGAGGAGGCGAAACCCTGGTCGCATTCGAGCGAATCGCTGCGCGCGGTAAAGCCCTTGGCGGCGAGCCGCGCGGCGCGCAGGCCGTGTTCCGACGCGGTGCCGGCATGCAGTGGCTTGCACATCGTGCCGAAGTTGGATTTCAGCCCGGCGGCCTGTGTGGCGGCGATGCCGAAAGCGACGGCGAGCTGCTTGTCGCTCAAGCCCAGCATACGGCCAGCCGCGGCAGTGGCGGAAAACGAGCCCACCGTGCCGGTGACGTGGAAGCCCTTCTGGTAGTGGCTGGGGGAGACCAGCCGGCCGACCCGGCCCGAGGTCTCGTAGCCCGCGACGAAACTCTCGATGAACAGCTGTCCCGACGCCTTCAGCTGCTCGCCGAGCGCCAGCAGGGCGGGGACGACCGTGACGGTCGGGTGACCGCCCATGGAGAAATTGACGTCGTCATAGTCGAGGGCATGGCTGGCGGCGCCGTTGATCAGGGTGGCGGCCGACGGCAGGACCTTCTCGGAACGGCCGACCAGTGTCGCCGGGCCCTTGGCGCCGTCTTCGAGCGCCTCGCGCACCAGGATGTCGGTCAGCTCCTCCTGCGCCCCGGCAACGGTGACAGCGAACCAGTCGAGCAAACACTGCTTGGTGCGCTCGACGAGGTCGTCGGGCAGGTCGCGCCAGGCGAGAGCGGTGGCGCGGCGGGCGATTTCGGCGGTGACGGGAATGGCGGCCATGCTGCCTCCTGTGATGTTGCGGCCAAAGTGTCGGCTACTGGCCGGCGGTTTGTCTACGTCAGCGGACGCGCTACATGGATGCCTCTTCCGAAGTGCAGGCATTGCTTGCCGACCAGGGTTTCCGCAATTCCCGCTATCGGTTTTGGCCGATCGCCGATCACCGGGTCGGCACTCGATGCCAGTAATACGACACAATAGTGCGCCGGCGCGGGCCGCGGCGACCGGGAATTCTTTCGTACCGCTATAGGGGCTCGCATTTCGTAAGCAGAACGGGATTGGGCAATTTGCGCAATTCCCGCTACCCCTCGGCGAGGAATTGCGACGGCAGTGCCTGCAGGGGTTAGCGCAGTTGGCGCAGTTAGCGCAGTTAGCGCTAGCCAACTGACGGCGCGTGGCGGACTTGACGCGGCCCCGGAAGGGTTTGCCTACGGACTGTCGGCAGGATGCAGTGCGTCGAGGCAGCTGCGCCGCGCCGCGCCCATCCTCCGGCAATCTGGAGTCGATCTCGGGCCAGGCATCGCTGCCCGCGCTCGCCGAACCGTCGAAGTGAATGAACATGATGCCGATCCTCGCCATGGGAGAGTCGGCAGGCATACGCCACAACATTGCTCAGTTCTGTCAAGCGGGCTTCCGAGCAACGATATGGAAGATGTGTCAATGCTGAAACACGGGTTCAAAATACCGTAGGGAGCGCCAATAAAATCAAAGGCTTAGTGAGTAGGCTGGGAAAACTTCTAACTAATTCTGACAAACCGATCCGCGCGGCAGGTCCTTAGCCCTGCCCAAGCGTCGGCCTCGTCGCGCGTGACGAACGGCCAGAGCGCCACGTCTTGCAAAGCCACAGACTTGGATGGCGGCGCGCGTCAGTTATTTGTCGGGAAATGTCAATGCGAGCGCTACCCGCGCAGGCCATCTTGCGCCAATGAAAGACTATCTGCCAGACCATCACGACTACCAACGCGATCACGATCGGCAGCGCCGCGAACACAACCTCAATGCCGAGCCCGGAAACGGCCACCGGCCGTCGCTGCGGCGCAGGCTGATCCTCGGTATCATCTTCGGCTCGTTCTTCTTCCTCGTCGTCAGTTGCTTCTACTTGGCCGACCTCGACGTGCCCAAGATCGACCGCGCCAAGTTCAAGTTCAACCATGGAGACAGACAATGACGACTAGTTCTGTCGGGCTTGTGCGGTCGGCAAGTTGTAGAGCGGGCGGCACTCCGTGCGATCGGCCATGTCTGAATTGAAAGGACATCGCTCGATTGCATGGACATCGACATTCGCGACTTCGCGGCTGATCACTACGCGGAAGCCAACAAACGACCGCCGCGTCCCGAGATCGAGGCCTACATCAAGGCTTACGACGCGAGGAGGCAGGCCGATGCGGACGCACGAGCTGCGCCAACCCCGTGGGGTGGGGTAATACCGCGGGCGGGCTCTATACCGACCACCCTCGCTCGCCACACGGCGATCCTCGCCGTGCGTGGCTTGGGGTATCCACGGCACGTCGGCGGCGCTCAAGGGAGATCACTCTCGCGATTGCCTGTGGCCGCAAATGTAAGGGGCGCCCCGCACGGCTCATTGACCACCGCCGACATATCCTTGACCGTTACCGCTAGTTACTTCAATCGGCGGTTTGAATGTCGAAGTCGCACAGGATCGATGCGCGGTTGGCCATCAAGGTAGTCGACGATTTGCATAAGCGCGGCGTGAACGCCGACGGCCTCGTCAAGGAAGTCGGCCTGAGGCGCGCCGACGTGTCCGATACGGACAACCGCATCCCGTACTCCGCCACACTTGCCCTGATCGAGCGCGCCGCGACGACACTTGGCGACGCCAGTTATGGGCTTCGCCTGGGTGCAGCGCAGGAAGCGAAAGACAGCGGAATGCTCGGCTTCCTCATGCTCAATTCGCCCACCCTGCTGGACGCGCTCACTAATGCCCAGCGCTACTTCCGTGTTCTCGGGGAGGGCGAGGACATCGAGGTCGAGCGCATCGGGCCGCACGTCACCCTGCGCTTCCGCGAAACCGACAAGGCTCTCCGCGGTTTACGTCACAACTCGGAGTACATAGCTGCGATCATCGTGCGGGCCTGCCGCGATATGACGCGCAAGCGTATATCGCCCGTGCGCGCAGAGTTCATGCATGGGCGCCCGAATGCCAAGGTGGCCTATTCCGACTACCTGGGCTGCCCGGTGAGGTTCCACGCCGAGTGGGATGCGCTGGTTTACGACGCCAACGCGATGCGCCTGCCGGTAGTCGGCGCCGACAGCAAGCTCTTCAAGGTGCTCGAGCGAGCGTGCCAAAAGATCCTCGGCCCAACACCGAGGAAGCAGGACATTGTTCACGACGTGCGGCAGTTAGCAATCGACAGGCTCGCCAAAGGGACGCTCAATTTTGACAATGTTGCCCGCGAGTTGAACATGAGCAGCAAGACGCTTGAGCGCCGTCTTGCCGCTCTTGGCACCACTTTTAGCAGCCTGCTGGATGACATACGGAGCGGCCTTGCGAAGCGCTATCTCTCGGATACCGACTTGCGCCTGGAGCAGATCACCTACCTGACGGGTTATTCGGAACCTGCAGCACTGGTGCGTGCGTTTAGGCGTTGGACGGGCACAACACCAATGCAATTCCGGGCAATGCGCTCCTAATCGCCGAGCATCTGGCGCTGCCGGTCAATCTTTTGGCGCCGTCGGCGAATGACGAGTGCCCATTGGGCTCGCAACCAGCCTTCGCATCGATCCACGTAGGTCGTCGTCCCAAGTCAACAGACTGTCTTCCGGGGTCAATGCCGGTTCGAGCCGCTGGTGCGATATGGGGGCACACACCACGGGCACTGTACAATGAACGATACAGCTCGCCGACTGCGCGCGCAGAAGGCGTATTCCACCGATCCTGCTTATCTCGAACGAATGGCTCGCGAAGAGGAAACCCGAGGCGTTGATCGCACCAATGATGCCTACCGCCGAGGGCGGGAGCGCTTTTGCGCGTCGCGAAGCCTCGACGGAGATCGTGCAGACTGCCAGTGCCCAATGACGCCCACGCCATCGGCGATGGGCGCCGCCAGCGCGTCGGCGTGGCCCTCGGCGATGCCGAGACCGGGCCCCCACGTGGGCCCCAGACACCGCTAAAGCCTCCGCGCAACGATATGGAAGATATGCCAGTGCTTGGCGTTGCCGCGCGGCGTGGTGCCGTCGGCTTCCTCTTCCTCGAACATCTCAAGCTCGAAGCCGTCGAGCAGGGCGAGCGCCTCGTCGCGGCTGACGAAGGTAATGTCGGGCCGTCCGACCCAACTATCGCGCGGGCCATACCATTGCCCGCTGAACCGGCCGCCGGGCGGTAGGGCTTCGCGGATCCGCTCCCAGACGCTGCGGAACGCTTCGGGGTCACAAAGCGGCATGGCGAAGCTCGAATTCACCAGGCTGACGCCGATCGGCAGCGGCACCTCTTCCAGTCGCGCCACGATCGGCGTGAGGTCGCTGCCGGCCGGCAGGGGACGTGCCTGGAGTTGGCGCAAAGCCTCGCGCTCGGCATCGACGGCCACCACCCTCCAGCCGCGGCGCAGCATCTCGACCACGTCGCGGCCATCGCCGCAGCCGAGATCGATGACGAGCGCGTCGGGGGAAGGCGCGCCGAACCGGTCGAGGGCGGTGAGCAGCGTGCGCCGCGGCGGCCGGTCGCGCAGCTTCTCGTAATAGGTCGCCCAGCCGGCTGATTTGTCTTCCGTCATGCGCTCGCTTGCGGCGGCTCACGCTTGTCGCCTGCCGCCCCGTGTGATCGTATC
>Ga0137412_10003548_pt1 | contig 12433 bp, 14 predicted proteins | sample CZODoug2_1_16fun_FD_122160 | JGI IMG/M metagenome (GOLD analysis project Ga0137412, IMG submission 122160) | Vadose zone soil fungal communities from Angelo Coast Range Reserve, California, USA - CZODoug2_1_16fungal (Hybrid Assembly) | ecosystem: Environmental > Terrestrial > Soil > Vadose zone...
TGAAAGGCCCAAACCCCAGGAGGGCCAGAGATAGGCTCCCAAGGGTCCCTGAAGTCCCGGAAGGGTTCCCAAGCGTCCCTGAACTCCCAGGAGGGCCCCTTAAGGCTCCCAAGTCCCCTGGAAGTCCCCCAAGTCCCCCAAGTCCCTTCAAGTCCCCCCACTTTTAAAAAAACTTCCTCACCAGCGTTAAATATTTCCACATTTTTTAATTTTTTTTTCTCAGCTTTTGAGAGCAGTGCTTTTATACAAAAAGAAAAATAAAGAAAAATATTGATTTCTTTTGAGAGAAGTGTTACTTCGAACAATGCTTTTGACCAAATCATAAATTTCGATCAATAAAAATTCTCACACATTAAACGAGCCCCGATCAAATATCGTGGCAAAAAGAATACGAAACAAAAAGACGTTTAATAAGAGAATCATTGTTAAATTGGTAAAAATGGCACTCTCAAATGGAATATTTTGGGTGCGACCTTGATCTAACCCATGAGAAGACACTTCCATCGCCACCTCGCGCACGCCGGCAGCCCGCAACACGGCGAGTTCGCGGTGCAGCGTGACCACATCGGGTGTGGTCAGCGTGGGCCGCTCGAGCGAGGAGATACGGCCCCAGCCGATGGTCCCGATGTAAGCGGCCTGGGCCCCTAAGCGTTCTAGACATTGCGCCAACAGATAGGCGCATGTGGTTTTGCCGTTGGTTCCCGTAATGCCGGTGATGCGCATCTGCGACGAGGGCCAATTGAAGAATCGATCGGCAATGCGGCCCACCAATCCTTTGAGCCCCGGTATCGCCGCCGCGAACACCGTCGCCGGCAGCTTCGGCGGCGCGACGTCGGCACTGGGTTCCCACAGCACCACCGAGGCGCCGCGCGCGGCCGCCTCGGCGGCAAACTTGAGTCCATGCACCGTGCGGCCGGGTAAGGCGAAGAACAGGCTCCCGGCACGCGCCTCGCGGCTGTCGAGCGTGATGTCGACGACGTCGCGTGGTGCGATGTCGGGCACGGTGACGATGCCATCGAGCAGCCAGGTGAGTGAAACACTCATGGCGTGTCGCTGGCCTGCACCAGCGTGGCCGCCGGCACGTTCTGCAAATCATCGGGCGGCACGTCCATGAGGCGCAGAGCGCCGGACATCACGCTCGCGAATACCGGCGCGGCCACCGTGCCGCCCTGCGCCAGCGTGCCGCCCTGGTGCAAATCCCGGCTCGGCTCGTCGATCACCACCACCGTGGCCAGTTTCGGGTGCGACGCCGGCACCAAGCCGGCAAACACCGCCATGATTCGATCGGTGGAATAGCCGCCCGCAATTGATTTGAACGCGGTGCCCGTCTTTCCGGATACTCGATAGCCGATGAGCGAGGCGCGCGTGGCGGTACCGCCCTTTTCAACGACCTGCTCCATGAGTTGGATCAGTGCGCGCGCCACCTTGGGATCGAGGACCTGCTTTCCCGGTACCGGCCCGGAGACGCGCTCGAATGAAATGGGCCGCCTCACCCCGCCGGCGCCGATAGTCGCGTAGGCGTGCGCCAATTGCAGCGGCGTGACCGACAGTCCATAACCATGCGACAGCGTGGCGATGCCGATGGGGCGCCAGTGCGCGTAATTGCTGAGCATGCCGGCCGACTCGCCAGGATAGCTGCTGCCGGTCACCTGGCCCAAGCCCAGGCTGGTCAAGGTGCTCCAGATTTGTTCGGGCTGCAGCGACAGGGCCACCTTCGCGGTGCCGACATTGCTGGACTTCGCCAAGATCGTCGCCAGATCGATCGCGCCCAAATTGTGCTCATCCTCGAACACCTTGGTGCCGACTTTTAGAAACCCGGGCGAAGTGTCCACCACGCTGTCGGCGCGATACTGTCCCGAGGCGAGCGCCGCGGCCATGACGAACGGCTTGATGCTGGAGCCTGGCTCGAAGATGTCGGTGGCGGCACGATTGCGATACAGCTCCGGCTTGAGCTGGTCACGGTCATTGGGGTTGTACGAGGGCTGGTTCACCATGGCCAGCACTTCGCCGGTCTCCACGTCGATGACGATGATGGAACCGGCACGCGCCTGATACTCCTGCATCGCCGCTTTCAATTCACGGTAGGCGAGATATTGGATCCTGAGATCGATGCTGGTGACCAAATCGCGGCCCGGCCTGGGGGCCCGGATGCTTTCGACGTTTTCCACATAGCGTCCGTACATGTCCTGGATGACGCGCTTGGCGCCGTCCTCGCCGTTCAGCAACTGATCGAAGCCGAGCTCCAAACCCTCCTGGCCCTTGTCGTCGATCGTGGTGAAGCCCACCACATGCCCGGACACTTCGCCCGCGGGGTAGTAGCGCCGATACTCGCGCAGCAGGTATACGCCGGGAATCCCCAAGGCCTTGATGTGCGCCGCCTGCTCAGGCGGCATGTGCCTGACCAAGTAGAGAAACTCGCGGTCCAGATTGCTGGTGATCCGCCGCGCCAGCCACTGCTGATCCTGCTTCAAGGCCTTCGCGAGCTTCGGCAGCTGATCGATGTTGTCGTTGAGTTCCTGCGGATTGACCCAGATGCTGTCGACCGGCGTCGAGACCGCGAGCGGCTCGCCGTTGCGATCCGTGATCGCGCCGCGATGCGCGGCGATCTTGACCACCCGCATCGAGCGATCGTCGCCCTGCTTGGCGAGAAACCCGTGGTCGAGCAATTGCAGCTCCACCGCCCGCGCCACCAGCAACGCCGCTCCCGACAGAACCAATCCTAAAATCACGGCCGAACGCCAGCGATAGCTCTTCGCCTGAGCGTCGTTGTCGCCGGCGCACAGTTTCACGGCCGCACGATCCGCACATCGCGGGTTTGCGGCAGGTTCATTTGCAGCTTGGCATTCGCGACCCGCTCCACGAAGGCGTGCGAAGACCAATAACTCTGCTCCAGCTGCAGGCGTCCCCACTCCATCTCGAGCGAGTCGCGTTCGGCATTGAGCTTCTCGAGGTGCACGAACATATCGCGGGCTTTGTGCCGGGCGTAAATCACCTGGCTCGCGGAACCGAGCACGGCGAGCCACAACACGGGCATGACCAGCGGCAACCAACGACGGTACTTCATGCGGCTATTCCTTCGGTTGTGCGTTCGGCGACGCGCAGACGCGCACTGCGCGCGCGTGGATTCCTCGAGATTTCGTTCGCATCGGCCTGGATCGCCTTGCCCACGAGCCTGAGCGTCGGACGGGCGTGCGCCGGTATGTCGGGCAGCCCCGCGTACATCGGGTCGGCCAGCGAATGGCGGCGCATGAATTGCTTCACCATGCGGTCTTCGAGGGAATGAAAGCTGATCGCCGCCAAGCGGCCGCCGGGCGCCAAGCGCGCGAGGGCCGCGTCGAGGCCCGCTTCGAGTTCCGCGAGTTCGCGGTTCACATGGATGCGCAGTGCCTGGAATACCCGGGTGGCGGGGTGCTTGTGGCGCTCCTGGCTGCGCGCGACCCGGGCGATCATCTCGGCCAGCTGCAAGGTGCGTTCGAAGGGCTGGGATTCCCGATCCTTCACGATGGCGCGTGCTATGCGCGGCGCCTGCCGCTCCTCGCCGTATTCGCGGAAGATCCGCACCAGTTCGTTCAACGGGGCGCCGTTGACGACGTCGGCGGCGGTCATGCCCGAGTCTCCGGACATGCGCATGTCGAGCGGCCCGTCTTGGGTGAAGCTGAAGCCGCGCGCAGCGTCGTCGAGCTGCGGGGAAGACACGCCGAGGTCGAACAAGATCCCGTCGAACTTGAGACCGCGCTCGACCTGATCCGCGCAATCCGCCAGCGAGGAAAACGGCGCCAGAAAAAACGCCGCGCGCGGATCGGATGCGAAGCGCGACTTGGCCTCTGCAATGGCGGCAGGATCGCGGTCGAGGCACACCAAACGACCGTTTGCGATGAGGTTCTGCAAAATCGCCCCTGCATGTCCGCCTCGACCAAAAGTGGCGTCCAAGTAGGTGCCACTCGCCCGTATGTTCAATGCGGCCAGTACCTGAGGTAGCAGTACCGGCGTGTGCCCCGCTGTCGTGTCGCTCACCGTGCCGCCCGGCTACAGCGACAGCGTTTCAAGTTCGGCGGACAAATCGGTCGTGCTGTCGTCGCTCGCCAGCCACTCGTCACGCCGTTCGTTCCACCGCGCCTCATCCCAAAGTTCGAACCGCGATCCCTGCCCGATCAGCATGGCGTCGCGCGTCAGCAGGCCGAATTCCCGCAGTTTCGGCGGTAGTAAGACGCGCCCATGTCCGTCCAGTTCCAGATCGGTTGCGTGGCCGACCATCAACCGCTGCAGGCGCCTGGCTTGCGGGTTCAAGGTCGGTAAACGCATCAATTTGCGCTCGATTTCTTCCCAATCCGGCAGGGGGTAGATGAGCAGGCACTGGTCCTTGTCGACCGTCACCACCAATTTGCCGCCGCAAAGCTCTTGCAGCCGCTCTCGATACCGGGTCGGCATGACCATCCGGCCTTTCACATCGAGAGTTAGTTTGTTGGCGCCCCGAAACATCTTTGGATGGGCCGCAAGACCCATTCTCTCCCACAATTTCCCACCGGGCACCACTATAGGGAGCCGCGAGACGCACTGTCAACGCCTTAAGTTAAAAAAAACCCGACCCGACAGTGACTTAGGTCACATTTTGGGGGCAGCCGCGACGTGCCGCGATTGAGTTTGTGTGTAATCAAACTCTTAGGAGATCTTCTTGAAATTTGCTGCAGGAGCGAAAAGTCGCGATCTTCGGCTAAAATCCGCGATCACGCCGCGAAAACGCCATACCCCGGCGCCGATCCAACACCAATACAAGGCGAACTGATTTTTTTGGGAGATTTATTCTTTTCCACCCTGCTCGCGAAGCGAGCAGCTATCGGACGGGGTGTCCTCACCCCGTGAATAGGGCGCGTTAGCGCAAGAAAAGAGTCGGCCGTTAAGCCGGGTTCTGTCTTGGACAGTCATTCCTCTGGGATGCGCGTCGCCGCGCAGCTCTAGCGACCTACCCGGAAGCCTCATGTGGGCCACATGTGCGGCCGACAGGCGCCGCGTGCTTCCCTATTTGGTCTTGCTCCAGGTGGGGTTTGCCGTGCCGCTGATGTTGCCACCCGCGCGGTGCGCTCTTACCGCACCATTTCACCCTTGCCGGCGCCGCTTGCGCGGCACTTAGGCGGTATCTTTCTGTTGCACTTTCCGTGGGCTCGCGCCCCCCAGGCGTTACCTGGCACCGTGCCCTCTGGAGCCCGGACTTTCCTCCATCCTCTCCAGCTTGCGCTGACGAGGACAGCGACTGCCTGGCCGACTCTTGGGGTGCACCATACGCAGATATGGCTATGAATGCGAGGTGGATTGAGTCGGGCCCCATCCTGGGCCCTCCCCCTATGGGCGCCTGCGGCGTCTGCTACGGCATCCTGCCTCCGCATTCCTGTTTGAGCAGCAGCGCGCGCTTGTAGGCCTCGTTGTCGCGCGCCTCGGTGATTTGCGCGGCCAGGCGCGCCGCCTGCTTGAGAGGCAGTTCCGCCAGCAGAATTTTCAGCGCCCGGTCGAGCGCGCCGCCATGACCGTCCGCGCCGCGCTCATCGTCGGCGACGGGTTGCGGCTCTCCGGCGATCACCAACACCATTTCTCCGCGGCTGAAATCAGGGTCGGACTCGGCGCGCGCGCACAGATCGCGCAGCGAACCGCGATAGGCCGTTTCATGCATCTTGGTGATTTCGCGCGCGGCCATGGCGCTGCGCTCGCCGCCGAAAACCGCGGCGCAATCTTCCAACGTTTCGCGCACGCGATGCGGCGCTTCATACAGCACCAGCGTGCGTCCTTCCCCGCGGAGCGACTGCAGCCGCTTGCGGCGCGCGGCGCCGCGCGCCGGCAGAAACCCCTCGAAACAAAACCGGTCGGTCGGCAGCGCGCCGATCGACAGCGCGGCGATCGCCGCACAGGGTCCGGGGATGGCGACGATCTCGAAGCCGGCCGCCGCCACCGCGCGCACCAGGTCGAATCCGGGATCGCTGATCGCCGGGGTGCCGGCGTCGCTCACCAGCGCCACCGAGGTTCCGTGCCGCAGTTTCTCGATAATTTCGGGCGCGCGATGGCGTTCATTGTGATCGTGCAGCGACAGCTGCGGCGTTTGAATGCCGAAAGCTTTGAGCAGCACGCCCGTGTGGCGCGTGTCCTCGGCCGCGATCAACGCACAGTCCGACAGCACGGCGCGCGCCCGGGGACTCAAGTCGCCCAAGTTGCCGATCGGCGTCGCCACGACGTACAGCCGACCTGCCGGCCCGTTTGTCATTATAATCCGCGCCTCTGTTTGAAGATCCAGGAGCAGAAGGGTATGGCAGCGATCTCTCGACGTCCACGGCTGCCTCTCTATGCGGCTCTCGCGGCATCGCTGGTATTGGCCGCGTGCAGCCTCGTGAAGCCGGTACAAGCCCCGGAGGACAAGCAAGAGCGCGCGTTGCATCTGGTGCGCGACGGCAAGCATGCGGAGGCGGCGCAGGCCTACGAGGAACTCGCGAGCCTGCAGCCGGCCGAGCATGACAACTACGAGCTGTTGAGCGCCGAACAATGGTTGGCTGCGGGCAATGTCGCCGCCGCCAAACAGGCATTCGGCGCCGTGTCCGCCGAGGCGCGCACCCGGCTGCCGGCGGCGCGCGCGCTGGTCGCGGCGGAAATCGCCTACGCGGAGAACGACGGCGCCCGCGCCATTCGCGAGCTCGATCAAATCGCGGTGCCGACCTCGGCAGACCTCGCGCAGAACTATTGGTGGATCCGCGGCCGCAGCGCATTTCTGACCGGACATCCGGTCGAAGGCACGCGCGCCCTGGTGGAGCGCGAGCGCTGGCTCACCGATCCGGCCAGCCTGCATGCGAATCGCGCGGAGTTGTTCGACCGGGTGCGGAGCGCCGCGGAACGCGGCCAGCCTATGAAAGCACCTCCCAAGACGGACCCCATCGTCGTCGGCTGGCTGGAATTGGGGCCGGTCGCCGTCGGACTCGCGCGCGATCCCATGCGCGCGGCTGCGGCTTTGGCGAACTGGAAGCGCCTGTACCCGCAGCATCCGGCGAACGACAGCGTGCTGGCGATGGCATCGACCCAAATCGCCGCTGCGACGGAATTTCCCGATCAGATCGCGCTGCTGCTGCCGCTGTCGGGACGCGCCGAGCCCGTCGGCGTCGCGGTGCGCGACGGCTTCATTGCCGCGTACCTCGAACAAGCCGCGTCGACCCGGCCGCGCTTGAAAATCTACGATGTGGCCGCCGAATCGGTGGGTACCGCTTATACCCGCGCGATTTCAGAGGGCGCCGGCTTCGTCGTCGGTCCGCTCACCAAGGAGGACGTCGCCGCCGTGGTGCCCTTAAGCACCGGAGGCACGCCGGTGCTCGCCTTGAATTTTCTGGGCGACTCGATCAGCGCGCCGCGCAATTTTTATCAGTTCGCGCTGCTGCCGGAAGATGAGGCGCGCATCGTCGCACGGCGCGCCGCCGCCGACGGCAGGCTGCATGGAGTGGCCATCGTGCCCGGCGGCGAGTGGGGCAATCGCGTCGCCGCCGCCTTTGCGGATGAGCTGGCGCTGCACGGCGGATCGGTGCTCGACAGCCAGCGCTACGAGGCCTCTCAAGCCGACTTCTCCGATGTCATCAAGCAGGTGCTGCAAGTGCACGTCGTCAAGGGCGAGCCGTCGACCCATCGCACCGATGCCGCCTTCGTATTCGTGGCCGCCGCCTCCGCGGGCGTCGCTCGTCAGATCCTTCCGCAGCTGAAATTCCACTATGCAGGGGATGTGCCGGTGTACTCCATGTCGGACAGCTTCGAACCGGATCCGGTCGCGAACAGCGATCTCGACGGCATGCTGTTTCCCGACATGCCGTGGATGGTCGCGAACGATCCGGTGACCGTCCAGATTCGCGATGCCGTTCACGCGGCATGGCCGGCCCGGACCGCGCGCCGCGATCGCCTGTATGCGTTCGGCTTCGATGCCTACCGTCTGGTGCCCGCGCTGCGCTCGAAGTCCCCTGCCGCGGCGAGCGAAATCTCGGGCGTGACGGGCAAGCTACACCTCGACGACCATAATCGGATCCGCCGCGATCTGGACTGGTCGCAGATCAGGAATGGAGTGCCGAACGCCTTATAGGCGGATCAAGCGCTATTTGGGTTTGACCGCTGCGACTTTCTTCGCATCTTGTTGTTCTGTGAGAGCCGCGGCAACCCCATCTGCGAAAGTGCGCTTGGTTCCGATGTATCTAGACTAATGGGACCTTTGTCCCATGTCGAGTCACCCCCTGCGAATTTCCCGTCACAAGTCAAAAGCGGAGGACCCAGCGCCTCGGCCAACACCGCTTTTGACTCAGCCCCGTTTATGTATATACTTGTTTATACATCAAGGTGATCTATGCCGAAACATGCAACACTGACACTACAGCGATGGGGCAACAGTCTGGCAGTGCGGATCCCGGCAGCGGTAGCACGTTCCGCCCGATTGAAGGTTGGCCAACCGGTCGAGGTTTCAGCACAGGACTCCAATGTGCTGGTCAGGGCGTTGGGTGAACCAAGACTGACGCTGGCGCAAAGACTAGCCGCATACGATCCGGAGCAGCATGGAGGCGAAGTCATGGCGACGGGTCGCGTTGGGAGGGAAGTGTTCTGATGGCCCTCCGCAAGACCTGGAGTCCCGATCGCCGCGACATGATTTGGATCGACTGCAATCCGCAAGCCGGCCGCGAAATGAAGGATGTGCATCCGCTCGTGGTTCTTTCCCCAAGGGAGTTCAACGAGCGGACTGGGCTCGTGATTGGCCTGCCGATGACCACGGCCGCATACAACGACACCAATCCCTTCGCCGTGAAGTTCGAAGGTCCCAAGGGTGTGATCAGTTACATTCTCGCTCACCAGCCCAAATCATTCGACTGGCGCGCTAGAAATGCGAAGCCGCATCCGCTCAAGAAAGTTCCGGAGGATTCGTATGCGCGCGCCTGCGACACCCTGAACCAAATCATCGAAATTGGCGGCTAGCCGTCTGGTGCCTCATTGATCCCCAATCGCCGCGGCAATCGGCGAGTTCCCCCCACCGGCATGAGGAAAAATGCCTCCTCCGTCACCCCTTTGGTATCGCGGACACCAGCCAGTTCGTGAAGGGGCTGATCGAGCGGGTCGTCCGCGAGTGCGAATGTTCCCCAATGCACACCGACGCTGCGTTTCGCGCCGAGATCCAGGTGGATCTGCACCGCTTCCTCGAGATCGACGTGTTGATCCTTCATGAACCAGCGCGGCAGACAGGCACCGACGGCGATCAGCGCGATATCGAACCCTCCGCCTTGCCGGAGAGTCTGGCGGGCGGCAAAGCGCTCACGGATATCCGCGAAGTCCTTGCTGTAGCCCGTATCGCCGCTGAAGAACCAGTGCAGATCGGCGCCGAACACCGCCCATCCACCCCATAGCGTGCGGTTGCGGTCGCTCAACGAACGGCCCGACCAGTGCTGTGCAGGCGTGAAATGGAAATTGACGGGGTGGCCTGCGGCGCCCTCGTGGGCATAGCTATCCCACCAGTCGAGTTCGATGGCCCGCGTAATGCCGAGTTGTTCCAGCCACGATTTGAGACCCAAGGGCACCAGAAACAGCGGTACCCCGCCGGCTTGGTTTGCCAGCGTTGCCACGCTGGCCCGATCGAGGTGGTCGTAGTGGTTGTGAGAGATCACCACCACATCAATATGCGGCAGGTCGCGCAAGGCGATGCCGGGCGCCTGGGCGCGCGCGGGTCCCGCGAACTGCACGGGCGATGCGCGCATCGAGAATATGGGGTCGGTCAGCACATTCAGCCCACCCGCTTGCACCAGCATCGTTGCATGACCGATCCAGGTCACAGCCGGAATCATGCCGCTACCCGCTTGCGCGTTGCGCGCAATGAAATCGAGTTCGGCGGTCACCTGTGGAGTGGGGATCGTCGCGGCCGGCGGTAAACGATTGCGAATCCGCTGCAATTGCCACCGAAGCAGATCACCCAGCGATTTGGTGACCGACCCGATGTAGTTGTTCCGGAATCCTTTCGCCGTGTGATGGAATTTCGTCGGCATCAAATCATTTTGCCACGAACCGGAAGGATATCCCTGCTGACGAGTGCGCCCCGTCCGCCCAACCTAGCGTGTGTGTCCACAGATTCCTGCCTGCAACGCGGTACTGCGTCCGAGCAACTGGCGGCGGACTATCTGCATGCGCGGGGTCTCATCGTGCTCGCACGCAATATGCGCTGCCGACTCGGCGAGCTTGACCTCGTGTGCCTCGACGGCGGCGTGCTTGCCGTCGTCGAGGTGAGGCAGCGCGGAAAGATCGATTTCGGCGGAGCGCTCGCCTCGGTCACCTGGCGCAAGCAGCGGAAAATCATTCGTGCCGCTCAATTCTTCCTGCAGCGGAAGGCAGCGTGGCGCCGCCATGTGATGCGCTTCGATGTGCTGGCGGTGGAAGGGATGCCCGACGGCTCGCACCGCATCGTCTGGGTCAAGGACGCCTTTCGCGCTACTTGACCACCTGCAGTTTCGGACGCTTCGGTTTGGGGGCGCCGTCCTTTCCGGCGGCGGGCGCCGCCGGCGGCCCGTCCGTGGGATCGGGATCCGCATCGCCCTCGGGGAAGATCATGCCCTGGCCGGTCTCGCGCGCGTAAATGCCCAAAATCGCCCGCACCGGGACCTGCACCGCGAACCCGACGCCGCCGAAGCGCGCCTCGAAGCTGACGAAATCATTGCCCAATTTGAGCATCTGAGTCGCGGAGAAGCTCACATTGAGCACGATTTTGCCGTCCTTCACATATTGGCGAGGCACGGTCACGCCTTCGGCGGCCGCATCCACGACGATGTGCGGCGTCTCGCCGCTGTCGGAAATCCACTCGTGCAGGGCGCGGAGAAGGTAAGGGCGTCGTGGCTTCAATGCCGCATATCCCGTTCGGCCTCACTCAAACAGGAACGGAACGTCGAGCGCGCAAAGATCGAATTCATGTATTTCGTGATGGGCTGGGCTTGCGCCGGCAGTTCGATTCCGTAGCTCGGCAACCGCCACAATATGGGTGCGATGCTGGCATCGACCAGGGAGAATTCATCGCTGAGAAAGAACGGCTTCGCCTTGAACACTTCCGCGCTCGCGCAGATCGCCTCGCCCAGTACCTTGCGGCTGTGGCCCGCGGTCTTGCTCTGCGGGTCCGCCTCGATGTCGCGCGCCAAGGCATACCAGTCCCGCTCCACCCGATACAACGCCACTCGAAATTGCGCGCGGGTCACCGGGTCGATGGGCATGAGGGGTGGGTGCGGAAAGCGCTCGTCCAAGTATTCGATGATGACGCGCGAGTCGTATAGCACCAGATCGCGGTCTACCAGGGTCGGCACGCTGTGATAGGGGTTCAGGTCGAGCAGGTCCTCCGGCAAATCGTTCAGGTCGACGTTGACCAAATCGATCGCGATTCCCTTCTCGGCAAGGACCAGACGCGTCCGGTGACTCCAGGGGTCAGCCGGCGCGGAAAACAGTGTCATCACCGAACGACGTGCCACTAACGCGATCTCCTAGGGAGCTTAGACACACGGAACTCCCCGCCGCTGCGTCAGTGGACGTCCTTCCAATACTCTTTCTTCAGCAAGTAGGCAAACGCGAAGAACACCAGCAAAAACAGCGTCACGAAAACGCCCATCGTTTGCCGCTTGTCCTTCACGGGCTCGCCCGCATAGTCGAGAAAATTCGCGATGTCCCGAACGAACTGATCATACTCTTCTGGCTTCAAAGCGCCCGGGGTCATTGCATCGACCCCCACCAACACCATTCGGGCGCTGCCGTGCTCGTCCGGCTCGTTCTTGAATACCGGCTTTTGCAATCCGTGCAGTTGGGCCAGTACATCTGGCATTGCAGCACTCGGCAAATACAGATTATTCACGCCCCAAGGGCGGGTCTTGTCGACGTAGAAGCCCTTCATATACGAATAAAGGTAATCCGCGCCGCGGGCCCTCGCGATCAGCGACAAATCGGGCGGCTGCTTGCCGAACCAGCCCTCGGCATCCTTTGGCATCGCCGAGTTGATGGTATCGACGACCTTCTCGGACGTGAACATGAGATTGCCCGCGAGTTCCGCTTCGGGGATCTTGAGGTCCGACGCCATCCGGTTATAGCGCAGATATTTGAGCGAGTGGCAGCCGGAGCAGTAATTCATGAAATTACGCGCGCCGCGCTGCAGGGACTCGGTGTTCTTGATGTCCGTGCCCGACGGCAGCAGCGCAATCCCCCCCTCCTCGTCGGCCACGGCGGCCCCGGCGGAAAGAAACGCGATCGAGATCAATACCCAGCTTTTAAGCATGTCCTGTGACCCTTTCCGGCACCGGCTTCACGCTGTCGAGTTTCGTGTACCAGGGCATCAGCAAAAAGAATGCGAAATACAGTGCCGTGCAGATCTTCGCCAGCTGCGGATAGATGCCGGACGGCGGTTTCAATCCGCAGACGCCGAGGATGA
>Ga0137412_10003550_pt1 | contig 12430 bp, 10 predicted proteins | sample CZODoug2_1_16fun_FD_122160 | JGI IMG/M metagenome (GOLD analysis project Ga0137412, IMG submission 122160) | Vadose zone soil fungal communities from Angelo Coast Range Reserve, California, USA - CZODoug2_1_16fungal (Hybrid Assembly) | ecosystem: Environmental > Terrestrial > Soil > Vadose zone...
CCCGTGCTGATCCGACGATTGGGTCGATCGAAGTCGGCGGAGTGATGTTCGGCCGGCGCCTGCAGCGAACCGCGGCGGGCACCGAATCGATGTATCTGATGGCCGCCTATGTCTTCGATGAACTGCGATACCGCCGCTACGAATGGAAATGCGATGCTCTAAACGCCGCGTCCATCGCGGCGGCGAATCGACTCGGGTTCAGCTACGAAGGCACCTGGCGTAACGCCACGATCTACAAGGGCCGTAATCGGGACACCGCCTGGTTCGCCATCACCGACGACGGCTGGCAAAACCTTCGTCCGATCTATCAGGCATGGCTGGCGCCGTCGAACTTCGTTGATGGTCGACAGCGCTCGGCCTTGTCCGAACTCGTACTGAGTGCGGAGATCAACCACTGACGTTTGTGCAGCGGCGGCGTTCACGTGAACGCCGCCAACTTCGATCAAAGTGCGCCCTACCGTGTGATTCGCGTCTGAATCCACGGTAGAGCGCACTTCGATCGGGAAATGCTCGTCACCGATACGAGCGACCTAGTGCATCGAGCGGGCTCGGCGGGGGAGCAGCCAGCCGATCGCGAATGCGACCCCGATCAATACCAGCGTGACCAGCAGGGTGTCCTCGGCCGCGACGAGATGCCGCCCCGCAATCGCCGCCGCGCGCGGGCCACCATCTTCTAGACGGATCTTGTCGAAGAACAGCGTGGTCAACACCGCGATGCCGAGGGAGGATCCCAGCTGCTGCAGGGATTCGAGCAGCCCGGATGCGGATCCGACCTCGTGATCGTCGATCTCACCGATGATGATGCTGAACAGCGGGACGAAGATCATCCCCATTCCGAAGCCGAATATGGCCAACCCCGGTGCCAGGTCGAAAATCCCGACGCCGCCGTGGATCGCGTGCAGCGACAGATAGAGAACGACCGTCCCGATCGCCATGATCGTCAGGCCGATGTGCAGGATGGGCCGGCCGATCGCGGTGATCGCCCAGGCTCCCACACCCGAGCCGAGAAATGCGCCAATCGCCATCGCCGCAAGGTAAAGACTCGCCTTCATCGCGCTGAAGCCCAACCCGATCTGCAGGAACAAACCGGCGGTCAGCGAGAAACCCACGACCGTACCGAAAAATACCAGCGTAAAGATGACACCGGAAACGTAGGACCGCTTGCGCAGCACGCTGAACTCGATCAGCGAGCTACGGCCCGTCCGGGTGCGCCGGCGCTGCTGGGCGACGAAGAGAGCGAGTGCCGGAACGGCCGCGGCGAGCACGCCGAATATCCAGGTTGGCCAGCCGAGCGCGCGGCCGTCCACCAACGGAAAGACAATGAGAAAACCGACCAGAGCCATCAACCCGGCTCCGATGCCGTCCAGCCGCATTCCGCGGTGCTGACCGGCGCCGGCCGGCAACACCCGAGCGCCGATGATCAAAGCGAATATCCCGATCGGCAGGTTGATCAGGAACAGTGCCCGCCAGTCGGAGCCGAACAGATCGGCCTTGATCAACAGCCCGGCCACCACTGGACCAGCCACAGTGGACAGTCCGATGACCGGGCCGAATGCGGCAAACGCCTTGCCCATTTTCTCCGGCGGGAAGATATCGCGGATCAGCCCGAAAGTCTGTGGGGTGAGCGCGGCCGCCGACAGTCCTTGAAATACGCGCGCGGCGATCAGGGACTCTGGCGACCACGCGAATGCACACATCGCCGACGCCAGCACGAAACCGCTCAGGCCGATCATCAGCATCCGCTTGCGGCCGAACATGTCGCCGAGCCGGCCGCCGGTCAGTAGCCCGACCGCGATCGCCAGCGTGTATGCGGCGGCAATCCATTCCAGCGCCGAGGTGGACATTGACAGGTCACGCTGAATCGAAGGCGCCGCGACGTTGACGATCGTCGAGTCGAGGATGTTCATGATCATCGCGGCGAGGACGACGGCGAACCCGGTCCACGTGTGGTCGCGCCGCTGCACCGGCGGCGAGGCGACTCGCCCGGGTTGGTCGAGAACGGTGGTCATGGTGCTCCTTCATCGAGTGGCTGACTGATCGAAGGCTAGGAGTCAATGAGGAACGTTCCGTTCCTGTTGGCCAAGTAATATCGTCGACATGTTGGAGACCTCCGGACGACTGCTCAACCTGCTCTCGCTGCTGCAGACCCCGCGCGAGTGGCCCGGACCCGAGCTGGCCAGGCGGCTGAACGTCACCGTTCGTACGGTGCGCAATGACGTCGATCGGCTGCGCCAGCTCGGCTATCCGGTGCACGCCAGTCGCGGCGCCGTCGGCGGTTATCGACTGGAGGCGGGGACCGCGATGCCGCCGCTGCTGCTCGATGACGACGAGGCCGTCGCGGTCGCGGTGAGCCTGCGCACGGCCAGCGGCGGCGCGATCGAGGGCCTGGAAGAGACGGCATTGCGGGCTCTGGTCAAGCTGCAGCAGGTGCTGCCGCAGCGGCTCGGACGGCGGGTGGACGCGCTGCAGTCGCACACGGTTCGGGTCTCGGCTCGGCGCCGTGGACCACAGTTGGACGGCCGGCTGCTCGCGATGATCGCCGGCACCGCGCGCGATCGCGAGATCATGCGCTTTCAGTATTCGGACTATGCCGGCTCGGCCACCGAGCGGCGGGTGGAGCCATACCGCCTGGTGAATTGGGGACGGCGCTGGTACCTGGTCGCCTTTGATCTGGAACGCAATGACTGGCGCACATTTCGGGTCGACCGGATCACCGAGCCGCGCTCGGTCGGCCACCGGTTTACCTTGCGAGAGTTGCCGGCCGAGGACATCGCCGCTTATGTCGCCGCTAAGACCCGGCAGGTGCAGATGAAGGTACGCGGGCGGGTGATCGTGCACGCGGCCGCCGAGCGGGTCGAGTCCCGGATGGGCGGCTGGAACGAGGGCAGCATCGAACCGCTTTCGGCGGATCGTTGTCTACTGCAGCTGGGCGGCAGATCGGTGGCGGATATCGCCTTCTGGCTCGGCGTTCTCGACGCCGACTTCGAGGTGGTTGACTCGCCGGAGCTGGCGGCCGCGGTCAAGCGCGTCGCCGACCGCTACACCCGCGCGACGCCTTGATTTCCCGCCGATCTTGAAGATATGGCCCATCAATGTCCGAAATGTGGGGCATTATCTTCAAGATCGGCGGGGAGAATTGAGCCGAAGGGGTTGGTGCGGACCGCCTCTTCGGCGAAATGGCAGGCGACCGCGTGTCCGTCGCCGGCCGGCCGGAGCTGCGGTTCCTCGATGCGGCAGCGTTCCTGGGCCAGCGGGCAGCGCGTATGAAATCGGCAGCCGGCGGGCGGTGCCAACGAGCTCGGCACCTCACCGCCGATTACCTCGGTCCGCCGCGCGCTGCTCACCGTCGGGTCGGGAACCGGCACCGCCGAGAAAAGCGCCTGCGTATACGGATGATGCGGCCTGGCGTAAAGCGCATCGCGGTCGGCAAGCTCCACGATCTTGCCCAAATACATGACCGCGACCCGGTCACTCATTTGGCCAACCACGGCCAGATCGTGGGCAATAAACAAATACGACAGACCGAGGCGGTCCTGTAGGTCGGTCAGCAACTGCAGGATCTGCGCCTGAATCGATACGTCCAGCGCCGACACCGGCTCGTCGAGTACGAGAAAGGTCGGCTCGGCGGCCAGCGATCGCGCGATCCCGATCCGCTGACATTGGCCACCACTGAATTCATGCGGAAAGCGTGATACCGCATCGGTAGGCAGGCCGACCAGCTCCAGCAGCTCCTCGACCCGCTCGCGCTGCCGGTCTTTCGGCACCAGATGATGTACGTGCAGCGGTTCGCGAATGAGCTGTCCCACTGTATGCCGCGGATTCAGCGAGCCGATCGGGTCCTGGAAGACAATCTGCATGCGCCGACGCAGCCCGGTCAGCTCACGCCGACCCAGCTCGGTCAGCTCCTGCCCGTCAAATCGAATCCGTCCCTCGGTCGGCCGTTCCAAGAGCAGCACCGACCGTCCCGTGGTGCTTTTGCCACAACCGCTTTCGCCTACGAGGCCGAGGGTCTGCCGCGCGTCGAGGGTGAAGCTGATCCCGTCGACGGCGTGCACGGTCTCCCGGCTCCGGACGAATGTGCCGGCGCCGCGGACGTCGTAATGCATGACCAGCCCGTCGACCTCAAGGAGTGGGGCATCAGTCATGATGCGACCTCCGCCGGCTCGGTGACCGGGTGCCAGCAGGCGATCGCGTGGTTGGTACGGAATTCCTCGAGTGGCGGCGTTTGGGTGCGGCATTGGTCGGTGGCCCGTTCGCACCGGGGCGCAAACGGGCAGCCTTCGGCGAGCTGGGTCACCTGGGGCGGTGCGCCCGGAATGGCGTGAAAGACGCGTGATCGCCGCGCGGTCAGGCGCGGTACGCAGCGCAGCAGGCCCAATGTGTACGGGTGAGCGGGCCGCGCAAACAGATCCGGCACGGACGCCGTTTCCATGACCCTGCCCGCATACATGACGACCACCCGATCGCAATGCCCGGCCACAATTCCAAGATTGTGCGTGATCAGAATGGCACCGAGATTCGAGCTCTCGACGAGCTCGTCGAATAGGTCGAGGATCTGCGCCTGAATTGTCACATCGAGCGCGGTCGTCGGCTCGTCTGCGATTAAGAGCTTGGGTGCGCACGCCATCGCGAGCGCGATCATCACGCGCTGGCGTTGCCCGCCGCTCAGCCGGTGCGGGTATTCGTGCATGCGCGTCGCCGGGTCCGGAATGCCGACCGACCGCAGCAACTCGATCGTGCGCTCGCGTCCTTCCCGCCGGGTCAACCCGAGGTGCAGCCGCAGCACCTCTTGTAGATGTGCCTCGACGGTGAGCACCGGATTCAGCGATGTCAACGGATTCTGCGGGATCATGCCGATCTGACCGCCGCGGATATGGCGCAGCTCGGATGTCGACAAGGTACGAATGTTCTCGCCGCCGAACACGATGTCGCCCGCCGTGATCTTTCCCGGCGACGGCACCATCTGCATGACTGACAGTGCCGAAACGCTTTTGCCGGAGCCGCTTTCGCCGACGACACCGACTCGTTCGCCGGCATCTACCTGGAGGCTCAGCCCCTGCACGGCATAGACCGTGCTTCGTTCCAACGCGAACGAGACATGCAGATCCCGTATCTCCAGCAGAGCTTCGGGCATACCGGCCTACCTCGATGTGGGATCGAGCGCGTCACGCAGGCCGTCCCCGGCAAAGCTGAACGCCAGGGTGGCCAGCGCAATACAGATGATGGGCGTTAACGCGACCGTCAGATTGATGGAGAGGTACTGCTCCCCGTCGTTGATCATCTTTCCCCAGTCGGCAAGCGGATCCTGCACGCCGAGGCCAAGAAAACTGAAGCCGGCCGCGGCGAAAATGGTGGCCGGCACCTGCTGGACAAAGAACACGATCATCGGCCCGACCGCGCTCGGCAGTACGTGCACGATGATAATCCGCCAGGTCGGCACCCCCATCGCCTTTGCGGCCAGCACGAAGTCCCGGTCGCGCAGCGTGAGATACTGCGCCCTGGCGAGCCGGCCGAATCCGACCCACGACGTTATCCCGAGAAAAAGCAGCAGCTTGAGCACGCCGCCGCCGTACAGGGCGATCAGCAGCAATGCCATCAAGACCTGCGGGACCATCGTGAAAACCTCGAATGCCCGGAGTGCAATGAAATCGATGACTCCGCCGAACCATCCGCTCAGTATGCCGATCGGGATCCCGATGATCGCCCCGACCAGCGGCGCCCCGATCGCGATGGCCATCGACGTCCGGGCGCCGAAAATCGCCCTACTAAGCAGATCCCGGCCCAGCTGGTCGGTGCCGAGGAGGTGATGCAGGCTTGGTCCGGTGAGCGACTCGTTGAGATTCTGGGTGGCGTACCCGAACGGCGCGATCACCGACGCCAGCGCCGCGACGACCAGGATCAGCACCGCTATGACTCCACTGACGAGGGCCAGCCGATTCCTTTTGTAGCGATACCACGCCGCGTGCCAGAAGCTCGAGCTGCTGCGTGGGGTGGCGATTCGTTCCTGCAGCACGGTCATCGGGATAGCCCTTCCAGCCGAACCCGAGGATCAACGAGTGTGTAGGCGATATCGCTCAGGATGTAGCAGGTGCCCCACAGGACTGCCACGATCAGTACAAGCGCGAGGATGAGCGGATAGTCCCGATGCAGGCTGGCCGTCGTGAAGTAGCTGCCGAGCCCGGGTAAGGCAAACGTCGCCTCGATAAAGATCGAGCCAGTCAGAATATTCGGAATGTTCGGCCCCATGATTGTGATCAGCGGGATCAATGCGGTACGCAGGATGTAGCGGAGCGTGATCCGCCGCTCCGACAACCCGCGGGCGCGACCCATTCGTACATAATCGGCATACGTGACCTCGAGCGTGCTTGCCCTTGTGTAGCGCGCCATCAGCGCCATCGGATAGAGCGAGAAGGCGATCACCGGCAGGATCAGATCTTCCGGCTGACCCCAACCACCGGCCGGCAGCCAGCCGAGCTTGACCGAGAAGACCGAGATCAGCAGAAAGCCGACAACGTAGTTCGGCAATGCGACCCCGGCCGTCGATACTGCCGAGGTCAGCAGCCAGTCCAGCCACGTGTTGTGCTTGAGAGCCGCAATGCAGCCCATGATCAGGCCGCCCACGTAGGAAATACCGATCGTGATACCGCCGACGATCAGCGTGATCGGCCACGCTTTCCGAATGAGCTGGGTGACCGACATGGTCGGCTGCTCGAACGGAATGCCGAGGTCCCCGTGCAACAGTGCCCAGAGCCAATGCAGGTACTGCCGCCATATTGGTTGGTCGAGCCCGTATTTGCGCGTGATGTTAGCCAATGCCGGCCCGCGCAGCGGTTGCTGGGTCTGGTCGAAGGGGCCGCCCGGCACGGCGTGCATCAGCCCGAAGATCAGCATGGTCACCACGAGCATGACCAGCAGGAGCGTCAGGAAGCGTTTGGCGAGATACGCAATCACCGCAGCAATTCCTTACAGTACGCCGGATTGCTTCTGGCGTGGCCAGCTGCTGACGCTGTTTGCGACGTAGAGCTGCTGCAGCGAGTTGCTCGTCGCGCCGAAGCCCGGCCACTGGATGCCGTCGTAGCCGTCCTTGTTCTTGGCCAGCGCGCTGCCCTTTATGTATGGGGCGTAGTAGTACCCGTAGAGCAGGTGGAAGACGAACACGGCCGGCGCCTGGTCGGTCATCAGGGTCTGCGCCTCGGTGTAGATCTCCTGCCGTTGGGCGGCCTTGCTCTCGGCGGCCCCCTTGGCGAGCAGGCCGTCGTATTGCGCGTTGTCCCAGTTGTGTCGGCCGCCGCTCTTATACACGCTCAGCATGTTGGACGCGTCGAAATAGTCCATTCCGTAGGACACGAAACCCATCTGGATTTGCGTGGGCTTCTTGTTCATCCGGGCGTAGAAGGTCGTCTTGTCGAGCTCCTGCAGCTTGATGTTGATGCCGAGCTGCTTGTTCCAGTTTTGGGTGAGCGCCTGCACCACGGACTCGGTATTGGATACGGCGTTGGCCCACCAGTTGAACGTGACCTGTGGGAATCCCTTGCCGTTCGGGTATCCGGCCGCGGCGAGCAGGGACTTCGCCTTCCCGGGGTCATAGTTGGTCAATGGCTTGAGCGGATCCTCCACCGCAAACGGGTATCCCGGTGTGAGGTAGCCGTAGGCCGGCGTGGCAAGCGGCGCCAGCAGGCTCTTGACCAGTGAGTCCCGATCGACGCAGTGGGCCAACGCCTGGCGCACCTTGACGTTGTTGAACGGCGCCTTCTTTGTGTCGAAGAACGTGTACCAGATCTCGAAGTCGTTCGGATTCTTGTAGAGATGAAGATTCTTGGTCCTGGAGTTCTTCGCCGCGATCTTGAGGTCGAGAGGGGTCACGCTGATCGTGTCGATCTCACCGGTTTGGAACCGGGGCAGCATGTCGCCGCCGGCGTAGATCTTGCCTACCAGGGCGGCGATGGGCGGCGCGAAGGGCCCGGAATACTTCTTGTTCGGTCCGAGCACGATGGTGGCGGTCGGGTCGAATTTGGTGAGCGTGTACGGCCCACAGGTCACGCAGGTCGCGGGGTTGATGTTGTAGCTCCCCGAGCCGTATTTGCTGAGCGCGGCCGCCGACAGCGGCGTGGTGTAGAGGCAGGCGGACGGGACATACGCGATCGGGCCCTCTGTCTGGATGACCAGCGCATATTTGTCGGTGCCCTGCTTCACCCCGATCTCGCTTGTCGGGACCTTGCCCGCCACGGCTTCGGTGTAGTTCTTGATGACGCCCGACCAGAACCAGCTGAAATCCCAGGCATGCTTGGGATCGGCTGAGTAGCGCAGTGTTTCGATGTAGTCGGCGGCGGTGAGCTCCTTGCCGTCCGACCACATGATCCCGGGACGGATGTGGAACGTCCAGCTGTTGCCGTCGGCCGCCTGCTCCCATTTGGTCGCGGCGCCGGGCACGATGCTGTAGTTCGGGTCCAGCCGTACCAGCGGAATATTGAACTGATCGGCCAGCGGGGCACGCGAATATACGCTCTCGTAGAAATCGAGGGCCTTATAGCTGGCCCCGGTGGAGTCGAATGCCTGCACGTAGTACTGATCGGTGGCGCTCGCCGCGCCGGACTGCAGGGTCAGACCTAGTGCATTCTTTGTTCCGGCGCCGCTTGCGGTCGAGTGCTTGCTGCTGCACGCCGCGGCGAAGCTCAGCGCGCCCGCCCCACTCGCGACGATGAACCCACGGCGGGTCAGACTACGTTGATTTGCGCTGTCGCTCATGCTGTGAACCTCCCCGGTTCTTTTTTGCTTTGCCATCGGCGGCCAAATGCGGCGACAGGTGCACGTCAATCATCTTTTGGACGTTGCTCGGATCACCCGTGCGGAGCAGCGCCACGATTTCCCGGTGGCCTTCGAGTACTCGTGGCATTGGTGGTTTGCGCACGATCTCGTCCCGATAGCCGAACTCCCAGAAAAAGCGGCGCAGGATCGTGCCGATCGTGACCAGAAACGGGTTGCCGGTCAGATGCAGCAGGGCGTCGTGAAACTCCTCGTGCTCGGCGGATGGCCGGTGCGGATCGTCGGTGTCGAGCATTGCGGTGGCGAGCTCGTCGAGGCGATCGAGATCCGCTGGCTTGGCGTGGGCCATCGCCAACTCGTAGACGCCGCGATCCCAGATAGCACGCACCTCCAGGTAGTCCCGCTCACTCAGCGTTTCCGAACCCATCCACGCTGCGATCTGCTGAAAGACGCTGGTATCGGCCAGATCTGCGACATATGTGCCGCTGCCCTGGGTCACCCGCAGCATGCCCAGCCCTTCGAGCGAGGCGACCGCCTGCCGCAACACGTTGCGACTGACGCCGAGCGACCCGGCCAGGCTCGTCTCGGCGGGCAGCCGCGTTCCCGGCGCGAGCCGGTTGGCCAGGATGTACTCGCGTAATGCCGCCGCCGTCTGGTCGGTGAGGCGTTTACGTGAGACGACCGGTAGGCCGGCACTCGGAAATGAGTGACTCATTCTCTGTCACCCTCATTCTCTGGGTGGCGAGAACCGTACGTCCGCGTTCCGGGGCTGTCAACGAAAGCAGCTCAAACGCAACAAAGGCGCGACCGAATTCGCATCGCCGAAACAATTCGTAGTTCCCGAATGCGTGTTACCGGACCTGTTGGGGAGTTCGTCTGAATTTCTCTGAGGGTTTGGAAACAGGCTCTAACCTGTGTGGACGGTCAGCCGACCATGAAATCGCGGATACCAATGGCGAGTCGCTCGTAGTCGGCCGGCCGGTTGTAGACGTGCGCGGAGAGCCGGACCGAGCCCCGACCGCGCCACGACGGCATCGCCAACTCGACGCCGGTATCGGTCAAATGCCGTTGCAGAGCCCGAGCGGCATCACGGGTGTCGGCCAGGCCGATGGGCAGCGGCACAATCGCCAGGCTCAGGCCGCGGTCATGGCGTAGCTCGGCCGACGGAATGCCGAGAATCTCGGCCACTGTGGACTGTGCCCACCGGACCAGGGCCTCATTGTGGGCTCGAACGCGATCCCAGCCCAGCGAGCCGAGCAGTCGCAGGGCGAGTGGTGCGGCCAGCCAGGCGGACAGATCATTCGTACCTACGTGGTCAAAAGAGACCGGAAAGCCGTCGCGATCGCCGTGCGACACGACAAGGGGGAGCATGCGATCCTGCCATTCTGGCGCCACCCAGAGCACGCCCGTGCCGGCCGGGGCGCACGGCCATTTGTGCAGGTTGCCGAGCCAGAAATCGGCCCCGATCTGCGGCACGTTTACCTCCAACATGCCCGGTGCGTGCGCGCCGTCCACCAGCACCGCGGCGTTGACGCTGTGTGCCAGGCGCGCCACTGCCTCGATCGGAAACCGGCGCGCCGTAGGCGAGGTGACCTGATCGATGACGACGAGGCGGGTGCGATCCGAGCAGAGCCCGGCGAGTGTGGCAACGATCTCGGCATCCGGGCTGGTAACCGGCACTTCGGCGGTTACCCGGGTGGCGCCGGTGCGCGCGCACAGCCGGTCGAGCGCGAGCGAAACGGCGCCGTAGGCGTGATCGGTGGACAGCACCTCGTCGCCCGGGGCTAGCGGCAATGCCTGCAACACAGCCGAAACACCGGCGCTGACGTTGCTGACGAATGCCACATCACGGGGCTTCGCGGCGAGAAATTGGGCGACCTCGGCGCGTGCCTCGACGACCAGATCCGGCATTTCCCGGCTGAACCAGCGCATCGGGTTGGTCGCCATCCGCCGCCGCAGCTCCTCCTGGGCGGCGAGGACCGGGGCCGGCACCGCGCCGAACGAGCCGTGGTTGCAATGGGCCACGTCCGGGTCGAGCATCCAGAGCCGCCGGACCTCGGCCCAGTCCTCGCCCCAGAGCGGATTGCTGGCTGTGGACACGGCGCCTCCTCGGTCAATGTATTCGTGCGCACTGTAATCCGATGCGTCGTACTGTCGGTGCCGTGGACCATTTCGTAAAGACCCGCGCGCCCGCGGCGCCCGGTTCGATCCCGGCGGCGTTGGATATGTTTCGGGCTGAGGTGCGCTTCTACCGGGAGGTCGCGCCAATTGTCGGTGTACGGGTGCCGGCGTGTTACCGGGCCGAGGACACGCCCGACGGGACCCGGCTGGAGCTGGAGGATCTCTCGGCCTGGGCCGAAGGCGCCGACCTGGCTGCGTACGCCCGCATGTTGGCGGCCATGCACCGGCGGTGGGCGGGCCGGGCGAGCGTCCAGTGGCCGTGGCTGCGTCGGGCCTGGGCGGCCACTGATCTGGTCGGCGAACTATTTGACCGGACGTGGCCAATGCTGGCGGCGCGGCCGGATATGACGAGCCCGGTACGAAATCTAGGCGAGTCGCTGGTAGGCCGGGTCGTGGAGGTTGAGGCGGCCGGGGCGCTGGCCGGGCCGGTCACCCTCGTGCACGGCGACGCGTCGAGTCGCAATGTGCGCACCTCACCCACGGGTGAGCTGGCGCTCCTCGACTGGGAGGACGTATCGGCGGCGCCGGGTATCACCGATCTGGCATGGTTGCTGATCTGCTCGACGGCGCCGGCCCAGTGGGCGGAGGTAATCGTCGCGTACGAAGACGCCGACAACCTGGCGGTCATGCTGCCGGCTGCCGCGGTTCAGGGAATGCTGAGCCTGGCCGACACCGCGCCGGAATCAGCGAACGCGGCGGGTTGGATCGACCGGCTCACCGCGGCGACATTGTTGCTCGCGGAATAGCAGCGCTGCGCCGGAAGACGCCGTCGCTTCCAAGGCGCGACGATTACCGCGAGGACTGCGACTAGGACGCAGCCAGCGGGCCAGTCCATATCGGAATGGTGCCAGCGATTTTGACGCGGCCGCCAGAGCGCGGTCGGCCAGCGGCCGAATTGCTCGCTTGTCAGGATTACTTTGGCATTTGCATCGGCAAGATTGTACGAGCGGGCCCTCGTGGCGATTGCCCCGACGCCTCATCGATAATCGTACGTGACTCGCGTTGCCTGCGTGGTTTGGACCGAAGTCTCTTACGTGTCAAGGACTTTCAGCGGATACGCGACTGTCTGAGAGTTCGTCGACATCCTCCGGCGCGCCACATTCTCTTGCCAACGCCGCACTTGCGCTGCCTCGCCGGACACCGCTTGGATCACCGGACTTTATGCCGGCAGCCGCTGACCCAAACACTAAAATGGCGGAGTCTCATCGACATCGGGCATATACGCGGACGGCTTTGCTTCCGGCGGTCTTATGGGTATGGGGTCGTCGTCTTGGTAGTGGTGTGGGTAGCTTTCGTATCGTCGTCCGGACGGTGAGGTCCAGGTGACTTTGTCGTTCGGGTTACCGGTGACGGTCCAGCCGGTGTGTTGGTCTTTGAGTCGGTGATGCCGACGGCATAACGTCCAGAGGTTGTCGGGTTTGGTTTCGCCTTGTGGGTAGGGTGTTTGGTGGTCGAGGTCGCAGCGGCTCGCCGGGGTTTGGCAGGT
>Ga0137412_10003390_pt1 | contig 12428 bp, 9 predicted proteins | sample CZODoug2_1_16fun_FD_122160 | JGI IMG/M metagenome (GOLD analysis project Ga0137412, IMG submission 122160) | Vadose zone soil fungal communities from Angelo Coast Range Reserve, California, USA - CZODoug2_1_16fungal (Hybrid Assembly) | ecosystem: Environmental > Terrestrial > Soil > Vadose zone...
ACGTCGTGGGTGCGGTAGTCGTGGCCCCGGCCGGCGTGGAAGGTGCCCCGGGTGGGCCGCTCGGTGGTGTGCAGGATGCCCTCGAGCTGGCTGATCGTGGCGTCCGGCAGGTGGGACAGCTTCAGGTAGATCGGGCCGCGGGCGCTGTCCAGCTCGCGTTTGACCTCGGCCATCATCTGTCCGGACCAGTAGTCGCAGTCCACGAACCGGTTGCCCTCGGCGTTCACCTGGTACCCGCCGAACGGGTTGGCCACGTAGGCGCAGGCCGGGCCGTTGTAGTCCTTGATCAGCGGGTTGATCTGGAAGCACTCGATGCCGGTCAGCTCGGCGCCGGCGTGATACGCCATGGAGTACCCGTCGCCGGCGTTGGTCGGGTTCTCGTAGGTGCCGTAGAGGTAGCCGCTGGCCGGCAGGCCGAGCCGCCCGCACGCCCCGGTGGACAGCACCACCGCGCCGGCGGCCACCGTGACGAACTCCCCGGAGCGGGTGTCGAACCCGACCGCGCCGACCACGCGTCCGCCGTCGGTGAGCAGCCGCACCGGCATCACCCGGTTCTCGATCCGCACCTTCGACCGCACCGCCCGGGCCCGAAGCGTCCGGTAGAGCACCTTCTTCACGTCCCGGCCCTCGGGCATCGGCAATACGTAGCTGCCGGAGCGGTGCACCTTGCGTACCGCGTACTCGTCCCGGGAGTCCTTCTCGAACTTGACCCCGTACCCCTCCAACCGCTTGATCATGTCGAAGCCGCGGCTGGCGGTCTGGTACACGGCGGCCTGGTTGACGATCCCGTCGTTGGCCAGGGTGATGTCCGCGACGTAGTCCTCCGGGGTGGCCTTGCCGGGGATGACGGCGTTGTTCACCCCGTCCATCCCCATGGCCAGCGCGCCGGAGTGCCGCACGTGCGCCTTCTCCAGCAGCAGCACCTCGGCGCCGTGCTGGGCGGCACTCAGCGCGGCCATGCTCCCGGCCGTGCCGCCACCAATCACCAGCACATCGCACCGATACTCACGCCGCTCACTCACCGCCGGAATCCGCACCTAGGTTCCCTCCATAAGCGCTGGTCAAGACCTGTGAGTGGTATTGGTCGCTATAGCGACCAATACCACTCACAGGGTCTGATCAGGTGTTTTGGTCGTTTGCGGGGGCGCGGTGGGTGTCGGCGCGCATGACCAGGCGGTCGCTGCGGAAGCGGATGTATTCCAGGTCGACCGGGGTGCCGTCCTCGAAATGGGTCAACCGCTCCACCATCAGCAACGCCGCCCCCCTTGGCACTCCCAGTACGGATGCGGAGTGCGGGTCGGCGTTGACCGCCTCGACGGTGAGCTCGGCCGCGCCCAGCGTCCGCCCCGAGGTCTGCTCGAGCAGCTGGAAGATGTCCTGGCGCTCCAGGTCGGCGTGCAGCAGGGGCTCGCCGACCTCCGGGGTGACGTAGGTCAGGTCGAGGGACAGCGGCAGTCCGCCGAGGCGGCGCAACCGCTCGATGTAGACGACCGAGCTGTCCTCGGCCAGGCCCAGTCGGTGGGCGACCCCGGCCGGCGGTCGGACCGAACCCACCGCCCGGACCTCGTTGACCACCGTCCCGTGCTCGTGCAGCACCTCGGCGAGCCCCATCAGCCGGTGCAGGCCGTGCGGCACCTTGTGCCCGACCACCACCGTGCCCACCCCGGGGAGCCGGTCGATCAGGCCTTCCTGGCGGAGCAGATCGAGGGCCTCGCGCACCGCGTTGCGGGTGGCTCCGAACTGCCCGGCGAGGATTCGCTCGTCGGGCAGTACCCCTTCGTCGAAGCCGGCGCTGAGCAGTTGCTGACGGATCAGGTCGGCGACCTGGCGAGCCCGGTCGGCCCTCGGTCGCCGGTCCAGCGGCTCGCCGCGCCGCGCCGAAGATCGAACGGGCCGGTCGAGCACGGGCGGCCCCTCTCGGCGGCGCGGGGTGTTCATGGTTGGCAACGATAAGCCGAAACCCCACCAGCTCGGTTAGGGTTAGCGTGTTTCAGTCATGTTACGCCACCGCTGTGACCAGGCAATACGTCGATGAGCAGGTGTGTTGCCGACCTGATTCGGTCGCTCCGCCACCTCGCCCTCGGCCAGCCTCAGGGTCGGAACCGGCGGGAGTGGCCATCTCGGCGGAACTCCTCGGCCGCCTTGGCGAGCGACCGGCTGGCACGGCGCTGCTTGCGTGCGGCCTCGGCGGCGCCGCTGGGATAGCCGAATCGCGTCGCCCGCCGGTCGGTGGACTCGTTCAGGAAGACGAACGAGAACAGCAGGCCGATCACCGAGCCCATGACCACCGCGGTGACCCGGACCGACCACGGCCCGGGGAGTACCAGCACCAGCGCGATAGCCACCGGCACCAGCGGAACCACCAGCCGGGCCAGATGCCGGAGCGGCCAGGTCGGGCAGCTCAGGTCGTGTAGCACCCAATCCCGGTAGCGCATCGGCAACCGGCCGCTCAGCGCGTACCAGAGCCAGCGCAGCACTCCTGGGCGCCGAGGCGTGGAATCGGGCGTGCTACGACGGCTGGCCATGGAGCTCTCCTCGCGCGGAGCCTGCTTGGCGCCATAACGCGGCCCAGTGTGCTCCTGTCCGGACCGGTCCGGCTCGGTGGAACCGGACCGTCTCCATGGCCCCGTGCCCCGGTCGCGAAACCCGATCAGCCGCGCCGAGGTGCGTAGTCGGCGATGCCCTGGCCGATGAGCTCGATGGTCACCGACAGCCACTCCTCCAGCGCGGCCGGCTGAGCGGGCTCGGTGTGCGCGCGCAGGTAACCCAGGAAGCGTTCCGAGGCCATCATTCGGAAGACCAGGATCAGCTGGGCGGCGAGCACACTGGGCCGGGGGGAGTGCGGGCCCTCGCCAAATTCCTCCGCCAGCGCATCCGCCAGGGACTCCTCGAACTGCTCCCACATCCGGGCCAACCGGGACTGCAGGGTGACGCTGGTGCCCACCATCCGATGCAGCCGGTCCAGGTCGGTGACCGCGCTCGAGCCGGACACGCAGATCATTTCGCGCATCACGGCGACCATGGTCCGCAGCGGCGTCTCGCCGGGCGGCCGGTGCCGGATGCGCTCCACCAGCGCCTCACGTACCTCGGCGGAGTCGTCGAAGACCAGGTCTTCCTTGGACGGGAAGTAGCCGAACACGGTGTTCGCGGAGACGTTGGCCGCGTCCGCGATCTCCGCGACCGTCACGTTGTCGTAGCCACGCTCGAGGAACATCGCGTGCGCGGTGTCGGTGATCGCCTGCCTGGTGAGCAGCTTCTTGCGCTCGCGCAGGCCGAGGCCCGGGGGGTGCGCGAGTCGTCGGCCCATGCGGTCACCTACCACGGCGTGCATCGATGGTCACAGCCTATCCAGCCCGATATGCGGTTGCAGCACAATCACCTGGGCGAGTACAAATAGTTAGTCGATCACGTTTTGCAGTAACAGCATCTTCCCCGGGTTCGATGTCAGTACGTCGGAACTTTCGCTGGGAGGGAGGGCCACATGGAGGTCATGACCGCCTCGCCCCAGTCGGGCGCGGCGAGTGCGCCGAGCGCGGCCGGCAGGGGCTGGCTGGTGCCTCTGCTCGTGCTGATCGTCGGCATGTTCATGTCCGTGCTGGACACCACCATCGTCAACGTCGCGATCCCGACCATGCAGCGCGACTTCGGCGCCTCCAGCGACGACATCGAGTGGATCGTCACCGCCTACACCTTGGCGCTGGGCGTCGTGGTGCCGTTGTGCGGCTGGCTGGGTGACCGGCTCGGCGCCACCCGGGTGTATCTGGTCAGCCTGATCGGCTTCTCCGTGGCGTCCGCGCTGTGTGGTCTGGCGTGGGACCTGAACAGCATGATCGTGTTTCGGATCCTGCAGGCCATTCCGGGCGGGGTAATCCCGGTGGTGAGCATGACGATGCTCTACGTCATCGTGCCCCGGGACAAGATGGGCGCGGCGATGGGCATCTACGGCCTCGGCATCATCTTCGGCCCGGCCATCGGCCCGACCCTGGGCGGCTACCTGGTCGAGTACGTGAACTGGCGGCTGATCTTCTTCATCAACGCCCCGGTCGGCGTGCTGGGCGCCGTCGCCGGCCTGCTCCTGCTGCCCAAGCTCGGCGCCACGTCCACCCGTCGGATGGACTGGTGGGGCTTTCTCACCATCGCGTTCGGCCTGTTCGCGTTGCTGCTTGCGTTCTCCGAGGGGCAGTCCTGGGGCTGGACCGGCTACCGGGTGATGATCCTGCTCACCGCCGGCGTGCTCAGCCTGGCGCTGTTCGTGGTGATCGAGCTGGAGATCGACGAGCCCCTGCTCGACCTGCGGGTGTTCAAGATCTGGCCGTTCGTGAACTCACTGCTGCTGATATCCATCCTGTCCATCGGGCTGAACGCGATCCTGTTCTACCTGCCGCTGTTCATGCAGACCACCCAGGGCATCCAACCGCTGCGCACCGGGTTGATCCTGCTGCCCGAGGCGCTCGCCATGGCGCTGCTCATGCCGATTGCCGGCCAGCTCTACGACAAGTTCGGACCGCGCTGGCCGGCGATTGCCGGGTTGGCCATCGCCTGCTGGGGAGGGTTCCTGCTGTGCGGCATCAACCCGAACATGACCGAGGGTGACGTGATCCTCTGGACGGTCATCCGGGCGGTGGGCAATGCGTTGGCCATGATGCCGATCATGACCGCCGGGCTGGCCGCAATCCCGCCCGAGTTCACCAGCTCGGGCAGCCCGGTGAACAACATCGCCCAGCGGGTCTCCGGTTCCCTCGGCCTGGCGGTGATGACAGTGCTGGCCACCAACCAGCAGAACCAGCTGATGGCGGACCGGTCCGCGCTCATCACCGCGAACTCCGGCCTGCCCGAGGTGCAGCAGCTGACCCAGCAGGGGCCCGGCGGACTCTACGGCTACTACCTGCAGCTGCAGGGCCATGTCACCGGCCAGGCCTACAGCAACATGTTCCTGGCGTGCGCCATGCTCACCGTGGTCGGGCTCTTCCTGGCCTTCTTCATGAAGAAGCCGGCCGAACACCCCGCGCCGACCGAGGGACCGGACCAGGGGGCCCGCGGCGACGACTCGCCCGTCGATGCCGCCGACGGCACCGACACCGGCTCGGGGGACGGGCAGGACGACTGGGTGCGCGAGCTCGACGCCGAAGGCGCACCTGCCGGCCGCCGCTGACGCCACGCAGCCGGAGCTCAGCTGGCCGTGCTGGTGGGGCTCGATTTCTTTTACCGCGCGGCTCTGGCCAACGCCTTGCGTTTGGCGGTGCTCACCCAGCGGCGACCGGCGCGCCCAAGCGGGTACTGGGTGGCCCGGTGCAGGAGCCAGGATACGCCCGACGGAGACCCCTCCTTGCGGGTTCTCAGCGAATACGCGAATCGGACCGGATCGGATTCCATTTGCTCACCGAGCGCATCGATGTCTTCGAACCACTTCGCGCTACTATCCGCCGCCGCCTGTCGAAGCTCGGTCGCCGCTTTCCGCTCGATCTGATATTGCCGCAGCGCCGTGGGTAGATCGTCGTGCTGCCGGATCGCCTGGTCCAGCGCGACGGAATCTTCTATCGCAAGTCTGGTTCCGGACCCGATCGAGAAATGCGTGGTGTGTGCGGCATCGCCCACGAGAACAATGTTGTTGTGGAACCACTCGTGGTTGCTGACTCGCTGGAAGTTCAGCCAGCGAGCGGTGCTCGCCCCGCCGAGCTTGTTGGTCAGTTCGTGACCGCCGAGCTTGTCCGCGAATATCTTCTGTACCACCGAGATGCCCTCGTCCGGCGGTAGTCGATCTAGCTCCAGCTCGTGCCAGGTACTCGAGGGGCACTCGACGATACATGTGCTGGTCTTGTCGTTGAAGCGGTAGCCGTGGAACCACAGCCATCCCGCTGGTGTCTTTTCGAACGCGAAGGTGAACGCGTCGAATGGCTTGTTCGTGCCTAGCCAGATGTAATAGTTCTGGCCCGCTTCGATCTGTGGTTTGAAGTGCTCCGCGAGTTGCGTACGGACCGGGCTGTTGGCTCCGTCGGATGCGACGATCAGGTCGGCGTCGGACCAGTCGGCGAGGGTCGTGGCAGTACGGTCGAACTGCACTGTTACGCCAAGCGCGATGGCTCTGTCCGTGAGGATTGCGAGCAGTTCGTGGCGGCCGATAGCGAAGCCGTAACCGCCGGCTTGGGCTGGGGGCTGAGCGCCTACATACACTTCCTGAGCCCACCATTGCAGAGCATTGGCCTCGAGGAGCTCGGCGGTTGTCGCGTCGGTGCGATAGAGGCTGTGGAGGAGGTCGTCCCAAAAGACGACACCCCATCCGTGCGTCACACCACGTGGGTTGCGTTCCACCACGACAACGTCGCTGTCCGGGTCGCGCAGCTTCGTCAGGATGGCGAAGTACAACCCGGCAGGGCCGCCGCCAAGGCACACCACTCTCATCGCACGTCCTCCATTTGCGCGGGTGTCACGCGCGACTGGTTGGTCGGTTGGCGGGCCGATCCTTGGGCCGCGGAGCCCTCGTTCTTGGCACGTCGGCGCCCGGCGCGCATGCGGCGCACGGCGGTGAGCTTGCAGCGGGCTGCGCGTAGCAGCCGGATCTGGGTGGCCAGGTGCAGGTAGTAACGCCATGTGGCGCCTCGGTTGCCTAGCCGCCGCGCGATTGCGTACGCCAACTGCACGGGGTCCATACCCGGAGCGTCGAGCAGCTCAGGAACCTTCTCCAGGAACCGCATGCTGCGCAGCGCGTGCCCCTGCACGTGGTCTATCTCAGGACGCCGGTTGGAGTCATACGCCCGTAGGGCGGCGGAGACGTCGTCGCCGTGAGCGTTGACCGCCTCGGCCAGGGCCACCGCATCCCCGATCGCCAGGCGGGTGCCCGACCCGATGGAGAAGTGGGTGGTGTGCGCGGCATCGCCGATCAACGCGATGTTGTCCCGATACCAGCGTGCATTGCGGACATGCTTACCGTGGAGGCCGGTTACCGTGCTGACGTGGTCTTCCTGGCTGATCAGCCGGTGCCCGTCGAGGTGGCGGCGGAAGATCCCCGCCAGCCTTGTCAAACACTCTTCCGGACTGAGCCGATCCAGCCCCAGGCCGTACCAGGTCTCCGGCGGCGCTTCGACCAGGCAGGTGCTGCGCTGCTCGTCGAGGTAGTAGCAGTGCAACCAGATCCAGCCTGCCTCGGTCCGTTCGAAGATGTACTGGAACGGACCGAATGGTTTGTCGGTACCCAGCCAAAGGTAGTAGTTGCGGCCGGTGTCAGTCGTGGTGCCGAATCGGGCCTGATCGGCTTCGCGTAGGCGGCTGTTGATGCCGTCCGAGGCGACGATGAGGTCCGCGTCGGCGAACTCGGCCAGGTCGCCGACCTCCCGCTCAAAATGCAGCTCGACTCCGAGCTCACGGGCTCGGGCCACGAGGATCTCCAGCAGCCGCAGGCGGCCCATGCTCAGGCCGTATCCACCTAGATACGCGGTGGGCCTGTCCGAGATCTGGACCTCGATGCCGTCCCACACCCCGGACGCAGCTTGGATCTGCCTCGCGGTCACTGGGTCGTTGGCGTACAGGCTGGTCAGGACATCATCCCAGAAGCCGAAGCCCCACCCGAATGTCACGCCCTCTGGCCTGCGCTCGAAGACTCGGATCCGATGTTGCGGATCGCGAATCTTGGCGCAAATGGCAAAGTACAGGCCGGCTGGCCCGCCGCCTACGCACACGATCTCCACGTTGCTTCCCCCCGAGCTTCCCCCGAGCGCTGTGCAGCCCGGCCACGCGGCCTCCGAGGGCTTGCCCGGGCACCTTCGCCCTATCCCCAAGGCGCCGGATAGCAAACCACGGCGGCTTTAGCTGAATCCATCGGGGGCCGGCGGTTACCGGGCCATTTTTTACCAACAGCTTGCTTTCGGCTGGCCAGGATTTGGTGTCGGTCGGCATACCGTCCATGCATGGCGATGCTCTCGAGCTGTGGGGCGCCGCCTCTGGCCGGGACCTGCCCCCGCACCCGAGACCAGCCAGACCCGACAGGGGCCCACGACGGAGGCCAACGGTGAAAATCGCGCGCGATTTCATCGCACGAGGAGCCGACCCAACCGCTCCGGACCTCTGGCCCTTCGAGGGCGAAGACGATGAGTCTGTCCCGGGGTGTCCGACTCCGACGACCCCGGCCCCGAGAGCCGCGGTACAAGACGCCGGCCAAGTCGCGCGGAGCGACTGAGTCAAGCACGACCCGTCGGTTGTTCCCCTTCGTCCGTGCGCAGGTCACGGCCGTGCCCGGTGGTGGCACCTTGCTCTCCGTTTGCCGTCCCCTAACCTAAGACGGCATCCCCAGTACCGACATGCTGGCGCGGCGGGAGCCCGGTCCCACTGCTGGAGAGGGAGAACGCGCACGGTGAGCATCGATGACATCGACCGGTTAGAAACCGCCGCGGCAGGGGCCGACCGCCCTGGGGCCGCGCCAGATTTGCCTCTGAGCCGGGCTGACCACGGCGCAAGTCCGCTCTTCAGCTACGTCTGGCCAGACTCCGAGGACCTCAACGCCGAGCTCCGTCGCGTGGTCCTGGCGAACATGGCGGTCTCACCCGGGGTGACGAAGTCGAACTGCGGCGGCTGGCACTCGGAGTCAAACCTGCAGCTGTGGAGCGACCCGGCGATCACCACCCTCATAAAGCGCACGAAGACGATGATGCGAGCGGTGGTCCGTTCCACAGTCGACGATCCAGGCCCGGAGCTCCTCGAGAACTGGCATGTCGAGGCGTGGGCGAACGTCAACGAGATGCGCGACTCGGCCGCTGCGCACCACCACGCATATGGGCTCAACCAGTGGGCAGCGATCTACTACGTCGACTGCGGACAGAGCCCCGATGCCGTGACCAGCGGCTTCACCCGGTTCATGGACATGAGTGGCATACCCAGGCCGATCGCCAAGCTGCGTCCGGTGGTGAGCCGCGGCGCGGAGGTCTCCGACAGCAGCAGCGTGTCGGTCGAGGGATGCGCGGATCGGGACGCACCCGAACCCTATGAGGTTCAGATCACGCCGACACCTGGGATGATTCTGGTTTTCCCGGCGAGGTGGTGGCACTACGTCACCAGTTACCTCGGAGCCGACAAGCGGATCACGATCGCGCTCAATCTGCGGCACACAGGGTTCATCGTGCCGGACTTCGAGACTCCCCATTCGCGGCGCCGCAAGCTGTGGCGGGACCATCGCGCGTTGATGCTCGTGCTGTTTAAGGGCAAGCTCAAGCTCAGCGAGATGCTGCACGCTGTGGTGCCGGTGGAGAAGTGGCCCGCCGGGCTCCGCCGCAAGCTCCTGGGCTGAGCTGTTACGCCGGGCGCAGGCGAGGGCCGACATCGTTGGTCAATGGTGGGAGCGGCGAGACGCGCGGGGTTCGCCGAAGGAAAGGTGCACTGGGTGAGGCCGGTCGTGGTGGTGGGAGGTGGCACCCCCGGTCTGGCGGCGGTGCGGGCGTTGGGGCCGCACGGTGTACCGGTGGTTGTGGTCCACTACGACGAACGCGACACCGCCCATGCCTCGAAGTGGGTGCACGAGGCGCTCAGCTGCCCACATCCGGACCACGATGAGCCGGCGTTCGTCGCGTTTCTCATCATGCTGGCTGCCCGCTACCCAGGGTCGCTGCTGGTGCCGGCCTCTGATCGGGCTCTGGTGATCCTGGCTGGCCACGCCGAGCGGCTGAGCCAGGCCGGCTACCTGGTCGCCGCGCCCAGCGAGTGGACCATCCGAACCTGCCTGGACAAGTCGGCCACCTACGCCTTGGCCGAGCAGTGCGGGGTGCCCTCGCCCAGGACGATCGCTCTGAGCGGGATCGAGGACATCGAACGCTACGCCGCGGCGGCGGACCGTTCCGATGGGTTTCCGGCGGTGCTCAAGCCCACAATGAGCCACCTCTACCTGGCTAAGTTCGGCCGCAAGTGGACCCTGGTTGACAGTCCGGAGCAGGCGGCCACGGAATACCTGCGGGCCGATGAGGCGGGTCTGGAGGTGGTCCTGCAGGAACTGATTCCGGGCGACGAGCGGTGCGGGGTCAACTACAACGCCTATTTCTGGGCGGGACAGCCGTTGGTTGAGATGACCGCGACGAAGATTCGCAACTCGCCGGCGGACACCGGGTCACCGTCGGTGGTGGTCAGCGACGAGCTGCCGGAATTGCTCGCCCCGGGCCGACAGATGCTGCGCGCGTTGAACTTCGACGGCTTCGCGAACATTGAGTTCAAACGCGATCCCCGGGACGGCCAATACAAGATCATCGAGGTGAATGCCCGGCACAACCTGTCCGCGATACTCGCCGTGAGATGTGGGGTCAACTTTCCGCTGTTGCAGTATCGGCACCTGGTCCACGGCGAGGCGCCTCACCAGTCACCTTGCCGCCAGGGCGTCTACTGGGTCGACATCAGCCGCGATGTCAAGGATGCGATGTCATATCTGCGCCGGCCCAAATACACGGTCCGCCGGTTCCTGGGGCCCTACCTGGCGCCGCATGTGGCAGCGGTGTGGGACGCCCGCGATCCGGGTCCGGCCGTGGCGCGAGCTCGGTACAGCGTGAAAGCGGTTGCGCGGCTGGTGGCCAGGCTGATCCGGCGTAACCGGGCCGCTACCCGGGCATGCGCGGAGCTCAGAGGCGGCCGGACGCGTTGACGCACGGATCCGTTGTGCCTGGCCAGGCATCGGGTGGTGCCTCTGTCGGGCCGACGGGTGGCGGCCGGATGCGGCGCTCGGCCCTGGGTGTGGCGGTGTGGACTCTGCTGAGTCGGGTCACTGGGATGGCGCGAGTACTGGTCGCCGGCGGGGTGCTCGGTCCGACGTACACCGCGAACATTTTCCAGGCCAGCAACACGCTGCCCAACAATGTGTACACCGTCTTCGCCGGGCCGATTGTGGCCATGGTGGTGGTGCCCAGCGTGGTACACGCGAGCACCGGCACCGGGGCAGGACTGGGGCAGGCCCGCGAGGTCCTCGGTCGAGTGGCCGGGCGTTTGCTGACCGTCGCGGGCTTGGCCACTGTCGGCCTTGTGCTGTTGTCCCCGGCCCTGGCGTGGTCGTTGGTGCTGGGAGTGCCCGGACCGGACCGATCGCGGGCATGGCTACTGGCTCTGGTGCTGATCGTGTGTGTGGCGCCCCAGGTCGTGCTGTACACCGCCATCTCCCTTGCGCAGGCCGCGCAGCAAAGCCGGGACCGGTTTGCCCTCGCCGCCGGCGCCTCCACCCTCGAGAACCTCGCCACCATCGCTGTGGTGGTGGCGGCGGGGGCGATGTTCGGATCCGGGCTCGACGTCGCCCATACCCCGCTTGCGATGGTCATTTGGCTGGGCGTTGGAAGTACCGTCGCTGTGCTGATCCATGCTGGGTTGCAGTTCTACGGCGCCGCCCGGGTCGGCTTGCTCGTCATACCCCGGTGGGGCCTGAACCGGTCTGAGGAGGCGCAGAGGTGTGTGCGTCGCATCGCGCGGTCCATGTCCGTGCCGGCCAAATCGGCGGCCACCAGCTATTTGGTCGCGGCCATCGCCGCCTCCGTGCCGGGCGGGGTAACCGTCATCCAGTTCGCCTCCCAGGTCTCTAACGGCGTGTCCTTCATCGCGGCCCGCGCGGTGTCGATGGCCGCGATGCCACGGCTCGCGACAGCGGCGGCCGCCGGGGACCTGCCTGGGTTCGCCGCGGCCTGGCGAAAGTGTCTGCACTACGCGACGCTGGCCGCGTTGCCACCGCTGTGCCTGCTGATGTTGTTCGCGCCTACCGTCGCGGACCTGGTCAGCCAGGGCGAGCTCGCCGATCGGGTTCTGGTGACAGAACTCGGGGCCTGCTTGGCGATTGCCGCGGTCGGTCAGCTGGTCGCGGGGATCCATGACCTTGGCCGTCGAGCGTTGTTCGCCCGTCTTGATGACCGCGGCCCCCGGCGGGCCAGCCTGGTGGCGTTTTTCGTCAGCGTCTTGGTGGCCGGCCTCGCGGCGCTGCTGCACCCAGACCCGACGACCACGTTGATCACGTTGATGATGGCGATGGTCGTTGGCGAGGCCGCGGGCGCGGTGATGGTGCTCGCCGGCGTCCGACGCCACATCCGCCCCGAACGGCTCGCCGACGCGGGCACCGGGGCGCACGCACTGCTCGCGACTCTTGCGATGTCGCCCGCGCTCGCCGCGGGGTTCTGGTTGATCCGCCACGTCGGCTCCGGCCGACTGGTCGATCTCGCCGTGCTGGCCGGCACGACCGCGGTGGCTATTGCGCTGTTCCTCTGGTGCAGCGTCGCGCTCGGTCGCCGCCAGATGACTTCCTGATCCGCTCAGGCGGGACCGTCGGCTCGCGGTCCGTTCGGCACAAACGCTCCGGCGGCGGCGGCCGACGCGGCCGCGCGGGCAGCCTGCTCCTCGGCGGCCTCGTCGAGCGGTGCCGCGCTGGTCAGCAGCCGGTAGTAGAGGGGGGCGGAGACGGCGCGGATGACCTCGGCCGGGTCGGTCCCCGG
>Ga0137412_10003551_pt1 | contig 12428 bp, 9 predicted proteins | sample CZODoug2_1_16fun_FD_122160 | JGI IMG/M metagenome (GOLD analysis project Ga0137412, IMG submission 122160) | Vadose zone soil fungal communities from Angelo Coast Range Reserve, California, USA - CZODoug2_1_16fungal (Hybrid Assembly) | ecosystem: Environmental > Terrestrial > Soil > Vadose zone...
TCGACCTGTTGGGCGATCAGCATCGATAGCGTGATCTCGCGCGTGCCGCCGACCATGGCCGGCGTGATGTAGAAGCCGAGGGCCAGCACGAATACCAGCAGTACTCCGGCGGCGACGCCAGGCATGGAGAGCGGCAGGATTATCTGCTGAAAGGTCGCCCACGGCGTTGCGCCAAGCCCGGATGCCGCGCGCGCCAGCGACGGATCGATCTGCCGGAGCGCATTGGCGATCGGCAGAACCATGTAGGGCAGCAGGATGTGAACCATCGCGATCTGCGTGGCCAGCGGCGTATTGAGGATGCGCAACGGCTGGTCGATCACGCCGCCCGCGAGCAGCGCCTCGTTGATGAGGCCGTGCCGGCCCATCAGCACCATCCAGGCATAGCTGCGGACCAGCACGCTGGTCCAGAATGGCAGCAGGATCAGGATCAGGATCACCGGCGCGTAACGCGGCGCGCGCACCAGCGAGAGGGCGACAGGATAGCCCAGCAGCAGGGTCCCCACAGTGACGATCAACGAGGTGTAGAGCGTGTTCGAGAAGACCTTCAGGAAGACCGTGTCGCCTGTCAGGGATGCATAATGCGACAGCGTCCAGGCCGGATCGTTGACGCTGCGCATCAACATCGACAGCACCGGCAAGGCGTAGAATACGAGCATAAAGAGCAGAAGCGGCGCCGTCAGCAGCAGTGGCACGGACGGCCGCCACGACCGCCGCATGCCGACTTGCCGCACGGCGGACGTTCCGATTGATCGGACTTCGACCGCCTCAGACAAGGATCGTATCCGCGACCGACCACGCGATCTCTGCCCGCTCGCCAACCGCGCGGCGCCGGATCGCCGCGCTCGATGGCTCCTTCAGCACCATGGCGGTACCGTCGCTCGCCTGAAGCATGTAGCGGCAGCATTCACCCGCAAAGAGCGCCTCGGTCACGGTGACGCTGAGGCGATTCTGCGGCGTCGTCGGACTCCAGCCGCCGTCGGCGAAACGGATACGCTCCGGACGCGTCGTCAGCGTGACTTTCTCGCCCGTAGCTGGCGGTCTGAGAGACAGCGCGCGGATGATCGCGCCTTCGCAGTCGGCCACGACGACATCGTGTTCGATGCCGCGCACGACGGCCGGCAGGAAATTCGATTCGCCAAGGAAGGCGGCAACGAAGCGGCTGCCCGGCCGGTCGTAGAGATCTTCGGGCCGCCCGACCTGCGCAACCACCCCCTCGTTCATGACGGCGACGCGGTCGGACATGATGAGAGCCTCTTCCTGGTCGTGCGTCACGTAGATGAACGTGATGCCGAGATCGGCATGAAGGCGGCGCATCTCGAGCTGCAGATTCTCGCGGAGTTGCTTGTCGAGCGCCCCAAGAGGCTCGTCCATCAGCAGGAGGCGCGGCTTGAACACGATCGCGCGCGCAAATGCAACACGCTGTTGCTGGCCACCGGAAAGTTGGCGCGGATAGCGTTCGCCATAGCCCGGCAGGCGCACGAGCTCAAGCGCCTCGCCGATCAGCCTTGCCCGCTCTGCCTTGCCGACGCCACGCTGCTTCAGCGGAAATCCGATATTGTCGGCGACGGTGAGATGAGGAAACAGAGCGTAGTTCTGGAATACCATGCCGATGTTGCGGCGATACGGCGGCATCGCGACGACCGACGTCCCATCGATGGCGATATCGCCGCGGGTCGGCGTCTCGAAGCCTGCGATCATCATCAGGGTCGTCGTCTTTCCCGAACCGCTCGGTCCGAGCAGCGTCAGGAATTCACCGGAATCGATGCCGAGCGAAACCCCGGCTACCGCGACCGCGCGATCGTAGCTCTTTTCGAGGTCCTTGAGCGATACCGACGCGCCGCGGCCAGTTGCGTTCATCGCCGTCAGCTCAGCAGCCATTTATCGAAGCGGCTGACGACCGCGTCGCGATTGTCGATCCACCAGTCGTAGTCATAATTCACGAGCTGCGATTTGATGGCGGGCGCGCTGGGCAGGACGGCCAGCCGTTCGGGCGGAATGTGTTGGCCCGAATTGCTGTTGACCGAGCCGTACGGAATTCCGAAGGAGATGCGTGCCTGTGGGATCGCCATGGTCGAGTATGCGGCGAACTTCATCGCATTCACTGCGTTTTTGGCGCCCTTGGGGATGCCCCAGGCGTCACGCTTCATCAGCCCCTGATCCCAGCTGACGGCCGCCGGAACGCCCGCCGCCTGCAGCGCCGCCATGCGGCCGTTCCAGACGGTTGTCATGACGACCTCACGGTCGGTCAGGAGCTGGATCGGCACGGCGCCGGTGTCCCACCATTTGACGACAGCCTTCTTGATCTGGTCGTAGCTCGCGAAAGCCTTTTCGATATCGAGGGGATAGAGCTTGTCGGCCGGCACGCCGGCTGCCATCAGCGCAAATTCCAGTTCGGGCCAGTTGCCAGCGCCGGTGCCGATCATGGCCCGATCGCCAGGAAACGTCTTGGTGTTCCAGAAGTCCGCCCAGCCTTTGGGCGCGACGCCCTTGAAAACGTCGGTCCGATAGGCCATCACCTCCGCCCAGACCAGCATCTCGAGGCCGTATTCGAAGCGATATTCGGGGCCGACCCCGTCGTCGACCAGGGAGTAGTCGATCTTCTCGAAGTAATCGCCGTGCTTTTGCAGGTTCATGATCGAGCCACGGCTGAGCTGGGCGATGTCCCATTCGACATTACCGGTTTCGACCATGGCCTTGATCTTGGTCGGGTTCGTGCCGGGAAACGCACGCACCTTGATGCCGGAGATCTTCTCGAAGGGCTCGAAATAGGCCTTTTGCTGGGCCTCTTGCATCGCGCCGCCGAAGGTGGCGATACGGACCTCGCCGCTGCCCTTCAGGATGTCGGGAATCGTCGCCTGCTCCGGCCAAGCCGTCTCGGCATGGCTCAAGCGGACGAATGGCGTGGCAACGGCCGCGCTCAGCAGACCGACGACGGTGCGGCGGCTCAACTTGCTCGGAGGACGATGATCGCTCATGACGGCTTGCCTGCCTTTCCAGTCGCGTTGATCAGTACGCCAGAAGATTGTCGCGGAAATGCTTGTGCTCGTAGGCGGTGCGCATCAGGCCGCGATCCTGCAGCGCCGGCACCAGCCCGTCCTCGATCTCTGCGAGCGTGCGCCGATTGACGTTGGGCATCGAGAACAGGAAGCCGTCGCCGCCCACTTCCTGCATCACCTCGCCCATGCGTGCAGCCACGGCATCGGGCGTGCCGCAAAGCTCGACCGACAAGTCAACCGCATTGAAGCTCGCCATCGTCTGCCGGATCGAGCGCCCATTCGCCATCTTGCGGAACTGCTCGAGGTTCTGCTGGTGGCCATTGGTGGTGACCTCGTCGGGCAGCGGCTTGTCGAGATCGAACTTGCCAAAGTCGATGTTGGTCACCTTGCCAAAATGCGCGAGCCGCTCGTTGATGCGTTCCATCGCGATGGCGGCCCGCTTCCTCTTGCGCTGCTCGGCCTCCTCCATGGTCTCGCCGAGGATCGGATTGATAAGATAGAGGACCTTGCAGTCGGAAGCCTTGCGGCCTTGCGCGATCATGTGCTTGTGCACATCCTCACGGTAGGCCCGCATCGCCTCGATGCCCTTGGCGTTGACCACGATCGTATCCGCATGAGCGGCCGCGAACTTGCGCCCGCGCGGCGAGCCGCCAGCCTGGGCGATGACAGGCAGCCCCTGCGGCGCCGGCCCGCTGTTGAGTGGCCCGCGCGTGCTGAAATACTTGCCATTGTAGTTGACGGCGTGGACCTTGGTATGGTCGACGAGCACACCGCCCTTGCGGTCGGCGACGATGGCGCCCGGCTCCCAGGAGCCCCAGAGTCCGCGGCAGACCTCCATGTATTCGTCCGCCATGTCGTAGCGCAGATCGTGCTCCGGCATCCCCTGCATGCCGAAGTTCATGGCCGCGAAGTCTGAACTGCCGGTGACGGCGTTCCAGCCGATCCGCCCGCCCGACACCTGGTCGAGCGTCGCCACCAGGCGGGCGAGGAGGTAGGGGTGATAGGCGTATGTTCCGAAAGTGGGCACGATGCCGATGCGCGATGTCACCTGCGTCATCAACGCCGCCACCACCGACGGATCCTGCCGCGGCACGGCAATGCCATTCTTGAGGTAGATCTCGGTCGAGCCGCCGAAGCTCTCGCCGACATAGGATGAATCTTCGAGCAATATGTAGTCGAAGCATGCACGCTCAAGCGTGCGTGCCATGTTCAGGAAAAGCTCGGGTTCCATCCAGGTCTGACCGATGTGACCGGTCCATGCTTCGCCCCAGGCCTGTACGCTCGATCCCTGAAGGAACCAGGCCAAGTGAAATGGTTTGGTGGGCATCTGGGCTCCATGACCGCGATCAGATTGGCGGGATCGACGAAATCAACCGGCAAAAAGCAAATACCGTGCCGACCGCCTATGGCCTTTCATGCTGAAGGCGAGCAATCGGCAATCCGGTCGGTGTCGATGGGGACGAACGATCCAGCACAATCGCGTGACGCCCGCGGTCTATGCCGCCACATTCACCGCGCGACACACAGACGTCTCATCCATCGACCTTAACCCAACTGACGCACGCTCGTTGGGCGCGCAAAATCCAGAACCGGCGCGGCCGCGAGCAGCGCCTTGGTGTAGTCATGCTGGGGATGATCGAAAACGTCGTCGCGCGAGCCCTGTTCGACGACACGGCCGCCCTGCATCACCACGACGCGGTCGGCGACCTGCTCGACCGCAGCGAGGTCGTGGCTGATAAACAGGCAGGCGAAGCCGTATTGCGCCTGCAGCCGCCCGAACAATTTCAGCACCTGAGCCTGGATCGTCATGTCGAGCGCGGAGACCGGCTCGTCTGCGACCACAAAAGACGGATGCCGCACGATCGCCCGCGCGATCGCGATGCGCTGACGCTGGCCGCCAGAAAGCTCATGCGGCCAACGCTCTGCAAGGCCGGCGAGCCCGACTTCGTCGAGCATGGCGGCGACGCGCCGGTCGCGTTCCGCCGCTGTAAGCCGCGCGACATGGCGCAGCGGCTCGGCCACGATCTCGCCGACGCGCATGCGTGGATCGAGCGAGGAATACGGGTCCTGAAAAACGAGTTGCGAGGCCAGCCGAAACTCGCGATCGTGCGTCGATGTCACGTCCCGACCCTGAAAACGGATTTCGCCGCCGGCCGGCGCGATCAAGCGCAGCATGGCGCGGCCGAGCGTGGTCTTGCCTGATCCGCTGCCGCCGACCACGGCGACGGTTTCGCCCGCCGCAATGTCGAGATCGACACCATTGACGGCTGCGACATCAGCCTCGTGGCGGAACAGGCGCTGCCGTCCACCGAACGATACTTTCAAGCCGCGCACGCTGATCAGCGGTTCGCCGGCTGCGCGGCGCGCGGTCGCAACACCGCGGCGCGGCAGCGCTTCGACTAGCTGGCGCGTATAGGCTTCTCGCGGCGAGAACAGAATCTGCTGCACGCTGCCGGTCTCCACCAGCCGGCCCTGCTGCAGTACGACCGCGCGCTGCGCATAGCGCGATACCAGCCCGAGATTGTGGGTGATCAGCATCACCGAGGTGCCATGATCGCGCGCGAGCTCGACCATCAGATCGAGCACCTCGCGCTGGGTCAGCGTATCCAATGCCGTGGTCGGCTCGTCCGCCAGCAAGAGTTTCGGTTTCAGCAGCATCACCGAGGCCAACATGATGCGCTGGCGCATGCCGCCGGAGAACTCATGCGGATAGGCGTCGAAGGTCCGCGTCGGATCGCGGATCTGGACCCGCGCCAGCATGTCGAGACAGCGGCGCCTGATCTCGCTTTTGGCAAGCCGCTCATGCAAGGCCAAGCCTTCGGCCATCTGCGCGCCAACGCTGATCGCCGGATTGAGCGATACCATCGGTTCCTGAAACACCATGCCGACCGCCGGCCCGCGCAGCGTGCGCATCCGCCGTGGCGAGAGGGTCGCAAGATCTTCGCCGTCGAGCTCGATCTGGCCGCCGGCCCTGCGAAGACCGGGCGGCAGCAATCCGAGAATGGCGCGCGCCGCAGCGGTCTTGCCGCTGCCGGATTCGCCGACCACGGCGAGAAATTCGCCGCGCTCGATCGCAAACGAGACGTCATCGATCACGGCCGCGCCGCTCCGGACGGCTGCGATGCGAAGATGATCGACCGTGAGCAGCGGCACCGTCATCCGTGCGCCATCCTGGGATCGAGACGGTCGCGCAAGGAGTCGCCTAGCAGGTTGATCCCGAGCAATGTCAGCGCGATGCAGACCCCCGGCGCGATGCTGAGCCAGGCCGCGGTCTCCATATAAGGACGGCTCGCCGCCAGCATGTTGCCCCAGGTCGGCGCCGGCGGCGGCACGCCGAGGCCGAGGAAGCTCAGCGCGCTCTCGGCGAGAAGCACCCAGCCGAACATGCTGGTCGCCAGCACCGCCACCGGCGACATCGCATTCGGTAGCACGTGGCGCACCATCGAATAGAGCTCGGAATTTCCGATGACGCGCGAGGCCTCGATATATTCTTTCTCGCGGATCGACAGCACCGTGCCGCGCACGACACGCACGACCGAGGGGATGTAGGCGAGCCCGAGCGCCAGCACGAGGCCGGACTTGCTGGCGCCGAGCACGATCATCATCGCCAGCGCGAGCAGGATTCCAGGAAAGGCCAGCAGCGCGTCATTGACTGCCATGATGACGCGATCGGTCCACCCGCGCAGGTAACCGGCGACACAACCGACCACCACGCCAACGCCGACGGCCAGCGCGACCGTGAAGAGCGCCATCACGACGCTGGTGCCTGCTCCCGCCATAATGCGGCTCAGCACATCGCGGCCGAATTCGTCGGTGCCGAGCCAAAACAGGGATGACGGCGGCTGCAGCCGCGCCCGCAGATTGACGCGCAGCGGATCGAACGGCGTCCAGAATGCCGCGGTGAGCGCAGTACCGAGCACGAGCGTCATGAGGGCGCCGCCGATCACGGTGTTGGCGTGCCATCTCATGCGACGACCACCCTCGGATCGAACAGCGGATAGCAGAGATCGACGATCAGATTGACGACGACATAGATCACGGCCGTGAACAGCAAACAGCCCTGCACCACGGGGTAGTCGCGTGCGAAGATCGAGTCGACCAGGAGGCGCCCGAGGCCCGGCAGCGTGAACACGGTCTCGATCACGGCGATGCCGCCGAGCAGATGGCCGAGCACCAGGCCGATCAGCGTCCAGATCGGCGCGAAGGCATTCGGCAGGACGTGGCGGCCGAGCACCAGCCATTCCGGCACGCCCTTGGCGCGCGCATGCGTGACATATTCAAGCCGCAACACCTCGATCGAAGCGGCACGCGCCATCCGCGTCAGCACGCCGATCTCGAGCACGGTCAGCGTCACGATCGGAAGCAGCATAAAGACCGCCGCCTGCCAGAAATTTTCCGAGAACGGCACATAGCCGATCACCGGCAGCCATTTCAGCTTCAACCCAAACAGCAGCAGCAGGAGCAGCCCGAGCCAGAAGCTCGGGATCGACAACAGCAGCGTGGCGCTGCCGATGACGGCAAGATCGAGCGCGCTGTTCTGCTTCCATGCAGCGATGAGGCCGGCCGGCACCGCGATGCAGGTGGCGGCTGCGACGGCCACGAGCACGATGACCGCGCTGACCTGAAACCGCTCCAGGATCAGCGGCAGGACGGCGAGATCATTGGTGATGGAATGGCCGAGATCGCCGGTCGCGACCTTGCCGAGCCAATGCAGGAACTGCAGCGGAAACGCTTCGTCGAGGCCGAGCTGCGCGCGCAACTGCGCTGCCTGCGCAGCGTCGGCGTTGTCGCCCAGCATGACCTGCACGGGATCACCGGGAATGAGACGCACCAGCGTGAACACCGCGACCGCTACCAGCAGCAGCGTCGGAATCGTCATCGCCAGCCGTCTTGCAAGGTAACCCAGCATCGCCGCGATCCCTCAATCTACTGGATGCTCACGCCCCAAAATCGCGGCTGCGGATAAAGCCAGCCGGCATATCCCTTGACGTTCTTGCGCAGCGCCGCGAGCTCGGCGCCGTTGAACAGCACGATCATCGGCACATCTTCGATGAAACGGCGATGCATCGCGTCGAACAGCGCCTGCCGTTTGGCGGCATCGTCGGTCATCATCGATTGGCGGAGCATCTCCTGCGCTTCCGGATCGTCCCAGACCTTGCGTGGTTGCGAAGCCTTCGGCCCCATCAACATCTCGAAGCTGAGCGAGGCATCGAGGCGGGCCGAATACACGAACGACATCGACTGGTAGTCGCCGCGATTGTAGCGATCGAGTTGGGCGGCCCAGTCCAGCACCTCGATCTCGATATTGATGCCGACGGTTTGTGCCATCGCCTGCACCAGCACCGCAGAATCGAACACGAAGCTGTAGCGCTTGTTGGCGATCAGCTTGATAGGCTGGCCGTGATAGCCGGCCTCAGCGAGCAGCTTCTGCGCTTCCGCGATGTTCTGGGTATAACCATGCGCCTGCACCTCGCCGTAGAACGGGCTTCCGATCGGCAGCGCCGAATTGTTCGGCCGCGCGGTGCCCTGCATGACGCTGTCCACGATTTGCGTGGTGTCGAGACAGAGCGCGATTGCACGGCGGATACGCACGTCTTTGAGCAGGGGGTCCCTGGTCTGGAACAGGATGCCGGTGAGGCCGAGCGCCGGCGTGATGCTGAGCTGCACGTCCGGCCGCGACTTGAGGTCCTCGAGATCGGGGATGGCGAGGCTATTGATCACATCCAGCGAGCCGCTGAGCAGGCCGGCCTTGGCGGCCGAGCTGTCCGGAATGATATTGAAGCGCACCCGGTCGACCTCGGCGATCTTGGCGCCGGTATAGCCGTTGCGCGGCTCGCTGCGCGCGGCATAACCGTCGAAGCGTGCGAGGTCGATGTACTGGCCGCGCTTCCACGCCGCGAGCTTGAACGGCCCGGTCCCGATCGGCGCGATCCACTTGCCGTCCGGTCCAACGGAGTCGCGATGGATGATGGCGGTCTGGCCGCAATCGGGCCGCGCCAGCGTCGGCAGGAACAGCGCCGTCGGCTGGTCCAGCCTGACCACAACGGTCTGCGCGTCAGGCGCCTCGATCTGCTCGATGCGCGCAATGCCGCTCGCGCTGAATTCGGAAAGACAGCGCCATTGGGTGGCAGGATCGAGCCAGCGCTTCAGCGACCAGACCACGTCGTCCACGGTCATCACAGCGCCATTGTGGAACTTAACGCCCTGCCGCAGGCGGAAGGTGTAGGTCTTGCCTTCATTGGAGACCGTCCAGCTTTCCGCCAGCATCGGCCCGATCGAAGTATCCTCGCGGAACGCGACCAGACCTTCCACGATGTGGGCCATCACGCCGTCGGTGTTGGCATCGCGGTTGGTGCCGGGATCGGTGGAGCGGATATCGGCATTGAGCCGCGTGCGCAGCAGTGTCTCGGCGTTGGCATGCGCCACTACCGCGAGCGTGGCCAACAGGGCCACCAGGCCGACCATCGTCGTACGCGATGGCCGACGCGCCCGCGTCACGACGCCCTCGCGATCACCGGCTGATCGATACTTGCGCGCGGGTTGTTCACCACGTCGAGCCGGTAGGTTGTGAACTGCCGGTTCAGCGCCGGCAGCGGAGCCACTTCCATCAGCCCGCTGGCCGGCTCCATCAGCACCATCGCCACCGTGGCGCTGAGATTGTTACTAAGATTGCGGCGCGGCGGACGGCAGACCGACCATGGATGGGCGAAATCGTCGAACAATGCCGCCTTGACGGTGTCGAAGGTGATAGCGCCGAGATGCGGCTGCAGCAGTTCGCGCACGCGGATATCGCGGTAGAGGCTGTCCGGCGTGTTGGCAATGCCGGTATCCTTCAGCTTGCCGAGCGCGACGGGGCTCACGAAATGGTTGGCGTGCACCAAAAGCCCACGATCGGGATGAACCTGGAAGGTCTCGTCCGGCGCGCACTCGAAGTCGATCGCGATACCCTCGCGGTGACTGACGATCATGTTGTTGGCGGCGGATTTCCTGGTGCAGTAAACCGTCCGCATCGCGAGCGCGACATGCTCACTCTCCAGCACCTTGCGCCGGATCAGCGCCAGGGGAACCCCGACCTGACGATAGTCGCGGTCGCATTCCAGATAGTTTGCGGTGATGGCGATGCCGACGGCATTGAAGCCGCAGCGGCCGAGCGCGCCGGCCTCGGTGAAGGTCATGAGATCAGGGCCGTCATCGCGACGGACTTTCAGCACCACGGCGGTCTCGGCGCATTCGCGCTTCCAGTCCCAGTTCTGGGCGTGGATCAGCCGTCCTGCGCCGCTTGCCTGTGGCAACACGACGACGCCGGTGCAGCCATCCGGCTCGTCCGGCGTTTTCAGCCGCGCGCGGATCTCCGGTTTGGCGAGCTTCAGAATCTCGGTGCGCGCATTGAGCAGCACGATGTCCTCGAAGGGAACGCCGGCGCCTTCGGCGATGCCATGCATCTCCTCGATATAGGTCGGCTCGAAAGCCTCGATGACAGGCAGATAATCGCGCACCAGTTCGGCCACGCCGCTGGCGTCGAGCGAAAGCTCCTTGAGCTGGGCGAAATAGTGCGAGGCGCCCTTACGGATACGATCGGCGGCGAGGCGTCCATATTGCGCGCCGCGCTCGTGCGGAGGTCCGGAGATTTCAATCAGGGGAAACGGTTCGACCATCTCTGCCGCCAACTTCCTTTTGCAATTCCGTGGAGCCTAATGTATTTTGTAATTCCATGAAACAAAAATATTTGCTCCAAGAAAAGGCAGCTCCGAGCCGCCTGCAGCGCGAATTGTCCGCCGGCATCCTCGATCTGATCCGGACGGAGAAACTCGCACCGGGCACGCGGCTTGCGGAAGTGGCACTGGCGGTACGGCTGCAGGTTTCACGCACGCCGGTGCGCGCGGCGCTGAAATTACTGGCAAGCCGCCGCTTGGTGCGGCAGGGCGCGCGGCGTGGCTATTTCGTTGCGAACGCGGTTCCTGCAGCGCCAAAGACACCGGGCAAGCCAGCGCCGGCGGATGCCGACCGCCTGTTCCTTGCGATCGCGCGCGACCGGCGCAGCGGTCGCCTGCCGGTCGATGTCTCCGAGCGCGACCTGATGCAGCGCTATGGCGCGACGCGGCCCGTGGTTCAGCGCGTGCTGACCAAGCTTGCGGAGGTCGCCGCCGTGCAGCGCAAGCCCGGACATGGCTGGCGCTTTCAGCCGATCATCGCGGACGCCGCGGCGCGCCACGAGAGCTACCGCTACCGCATCCTGATCGAGCCGGCGGGTCTGCTCGAGCCGGGCTTTCGGCTCGACCCGACATGGGCCGCCGAGATGCGGCATCGCCATCAGGAAATGATGGCACTGCGGTGGAGCGAGACGGCGAGCATCGCGCTTTACGAGATGAACGCGGCTTATCACGAGGGGCTAGCCGCCGCTTCCGGCAATCGCTTCCTCCTGGTCGCCGTGCAGCAGCAGAACCGGCTGCGCCGCTTCGCCAACTATGATTGGACTTTCGGCCATGAGCGCGTGCTGGTTAACTGTCGCGAGCATCTCGCGATCCTCGACCGGCTCGAAGCGGGCGAGCGCGAAGCCGCGGCCGCGCTGCTCCGCCGTCACCTCGAAGCCGCGGCAAAACTCAAGCGCACGACCGAACGCGCCGCCGTTGCGGCGACCATTTAAGTATCCAGGGAGGCATCCATGCCTGCATCGAACGCCGCATTATCCAACACTCCCCTCACCCGCGAGGCGATGGAGCCATTCTGGCTGCCGATGACGCCGAACCGGCAGTTCAAATCCAAGCCACGCCTGTTCGTCGCAGCCGAAGGCATGCACTACACGACGCAGGATGGCCGCCGGATTCTCGACGGCATGGCGGGACTGTGGTGCGTCAATGCCGGACACGGACAAAAGCGCATCGTCGAGGCGATCCAGACCCAGGCGGCAAAACTCGATTTCGTCTCATCGTTCCAGATGAGCCATCCGGCCGCGTTCGAGCTTGCAGGCCGCATCGTGGAGATCGCGCCGGAAGGTCTCGACCATGTCTTCTTCACCAATTCGGGTTCGGAAGCCGTCGATACCGCGCTCAAGATCGCACGCGGCTATCACCGTGCGCGCGGCGAAGCGAGCCGCATTCGCTTCATTTCCCGCGCCAAGGCCTATCACGGCATGGGTTGGGGCGGATTGTCGGTGAGCGGCCTCGTCCGTCACCGCCGCGATTTCGGACCGCTGCTGCCGGAGGTCGACCATCTGCCGCACACGCATGATCCCGAACATGCGGCGTTCTCCCGCGGGCAACCGCAATGGGGCGCGCATCTCGCCGACGAGCTCGAAAAGCTTCTGCTCATCCACGATCCCTCGACGATCGCGGCCGTCATCGTCGAACCCGTTACCGGCTCCGGTGGTGTATACCCGCCGCCGGTCGGCTATCTCGAGCGGCTGCGCGCAATCTGCGACCGGCACGGCATCCT
>Ga0137412_10003552_pt1 | contig 12428 bp, 11 predicted proteins | sample CZODoug2_1_16fun_FD_122160 | JGI IMG/M metagenome (GOLD analysis project Ga0137412, IMG submission 122160) | Vadose zone soil fungal communities from Angelo Coast Range Reserve, California, USA - CZODoug2_1_16fungal (Hybrid Assembly) | ecosystem: Environmental > Terrestrial > Soil > Vadose zone...
TTGAGCGAGTTGACGCGAAAGCCGGTGCCGATATGGCCGGGCATGACGACCGAGACCTTGATGTGCGGGGCATTCAGCCGAAGATCGGTGATCAGGGCCTCGCTGAATCCTTTCACCGCGAATTTCGCCGCCGAATAGGCCGTGTGCGGGGCGCCGGGGCCAATCGAGGCCCAGAAGCCGTTCATGCTGCTGGTGTTGACGATATGGCCTTCGTCCGCCGCCTGCAGGAGCGGCAGGAAAGCGCGGGTGCCAAGGTAGACGCCGCCCCAGCAGATGTTGAAGGTGCGCTCCCACTCGTCCCGGCTGTTGGCGACCATGCTGCCACCGCCGCCGATCCCGGCATTGTTGAACAGCAGGTGGATACGGTCGGTCGCGTGCTGGGTCGCGGCTTCGTCGCGAAAGCGCATGACCTCGGCCTCGTTGGACACGTCGGCGAGATGCGAGGTGACGCGGAGGCCCTGCGGCAGCCCCGTCGCTTCGCACTGTCGTCGCGTCTCGGTCATGCCGTGCATCGAGACGTCGCACATGGCGACGTGGCAGCCCTCGGCCACCAGCAGGCGTACCAGCTCGCGTCCCATTCCCGAGCCGCCTCCGGTGACGACGGCAATCCTGCCGGAGAATTCTTTCATCGGGTTCCTCCCTATGGACCGCCCCGGACTCAGATCCTCAGCAGCCAAGCCTCGACGCCGCTTCTGCCTTTGACGTCGATCTGGCCACGCGGCTCGAAGGCGAAGCGGTCCTTGAGCTTGTCATACACCGACCGCGTCACCTGGATCGTGCCCGGCACCCCGCCTGATTCCATGCGGCTCGCAAGGTTCACCGTGTCGCCCCAAAGGTCGTAGATGTACTTCGTCTTGCCGATCACGCCGGCCACGACGGGGCCGCTGTTGATGCCGACCCGGAGGGTCAGCGCAACGCGATGTTCCAGGGCATGTTCCTGGGTGATGTGGACCATCCGGATCGCCATGCGCACCATGCGCTCGGCGTGATCGGGCACTTGCTCCGGCAGGCCGCACACGGCCATGTAGGCATCGCCCAACGTCTTGATCTTTTCAATGCCGATCTCCTGGGCAGCCTCATCGAACCGGGTGAACAGGCCATTCAGCAGGCTGACGACGCTGGCGGGAGGCATTTGCGAAGACAGAGCGGTAAAGCCGACGATGTCGGCGAAGGCCACCGTGACCTCGGCAAAGCCGTCGGCGATGTTCTTCTCCCCGCCGCGCAGCCGGTTGGCGATCGGCCCCGGCAGGATGTTGAGCAGCAACTGCTCGTTCTCGCGGTTCTTGTTCTCGATGACGATGTTCTTGTCCCGCAGCTCCTCGACCATGCCGTTGAACGCCGTGCACAATGCGCCGATCTCGTCCCGCGTACGGACCGGCACCTTGGCGCCGTAGTCGCCGGAGGCAAAGCGCGTCACGCCGGCGGTGAGCTCGCGCAGCGGGCCCAGCAGCGAGCGCGACAGCCAGGCACCGGTCACGATCACGACCAGCAAGGCAAGGCCGCCGACGATCATGAGGTCGTGCTGCAGCTTGTAGATCGGCGCGAACGCCTCGGAGGCGTCGATCTTGGCGATCAGCGCCCACTTGATGCCGGGAATTGCGAGCGGCCCCCAGGACGCGAGCGTCGGGACGCCGCGATAGCCGACGATCTCGCCGGTGCCCTCGACGCCGGCGAGAGCGGCTTTGGCGGCGTCGGTCGCGACGCGCTGCTGCAGCACCGGCGTGCCGTAGCGGCGGATGGCTTCGATGTTCTCATCCGACTGGCCGCCCTGTTTCAGCTCGATGAAGTACTGATCGGGGCGTTCATAGAATGCCCGCAGGCCGGAGCGCGCGAAATGGTCGGAGCCGACGAGGTAGGCCTCGCCGGTGGCGCCGAATCCGTCCTGGTGCCAGCGTCGATCGCCGGTCACGACATTATCGATCTCCTCGATCGACAATTGCGCGACCAGCACGCCGATCACCTGGCCATGGTCGATCACCGGCGCCGCCATGAAGGCGATGGGTGCGCCGCCCGAGGGCGCGTAGGGCGCGAAATCCTCCAGGCACACGGCCGACCTGTCGGGCGTGGCGCCGCAGCGGGCGACGGCGGCGGCGAGGTTGGACTGCCGGTATGAGCCGGTCCGCAAGGAGGCGCCAAGATCCACTTCCTTGTCGACGCCGTAGACGATACGGCCCGTCTTGGGATCGGCCAGCATGAAGTCGAAGAAGCCGAAGCTCGTGGCGGCGGCCCGCAGAAGCGGATGGTAGATGGCGTGCTGCGCGCTGTAGGCGCTGCCGTCGCCTGCGTCGTCCAGCAGCTTGCGCCGATCCGCCGGGTACGGATTGGCGACAATATAGTGGTACTGGAGATAGTAGGCGGCGGGGCCGACCGGCAGGTAGTCGTTGACGTTCGGCTCGTGGCCGAGAACGCGGCGCATGTCAGGCAAGAATTGCGTCTCGTACCAATCGCCGACCTGGCGGCGGAGGTTGAACGGGACGTCGGAACGGTCGAGCTCGTCGAAGCCGGCGTTGAACTCGCGCGCGGCGTCGATCGCCATTTTCGAGACGGCGAGCTGGCTCAGTTCGTTGCGGAGGGTACGGAAGTAGGTTTCGACCTGGCGCGCCTTGCTCTTCCGGGTGGCAGTAAGCTGATTGTAGATCGACTCCTGCAGCGCGTCGCGAGCCCGCATGTAGCCCAACACGCCCGTCACCAGCACGGCGACCGCCCCGAGCAGCGTGAGAATGGCGAAAAGCTTCGCGGCCAGCCCCCAGCGCGTGGCGCGCGCAGAGGAGGCCGTCATGTCGACGGGAACCATGGTCGACATTAGACGGTTCGCGACGCATTGGGCAGTCATCCGCCTGCCTGAAGTCCGTAATACGGACTAAGCCCATTCCGGTCATGCGGCCGGAAGCGGGCGAGCCTAGAACACCACCGACGAGCCCGAAGCTCGCGGAGGAAACCATGACCTATCAGTCGATCGAGGTGCGCAAGCTCACCCCCACCATCGGCGCCGAGATATTCGGTGTCGATCTCGGCAAGCCGCTCGGCAATCAGCAGTTCCAGGAAGTGCACGATGCCTTGATGGAGAATCTGGTGGTCTTCTTCCGCGACCAGAAGATGAGCATCGATCAGCACAAGGATTTCGGCCGCCGTTTCGGGCCGCTGCACACCCACCCCAATGCGCCGATCGAATTCAAGGACCATCCCGAGATCCTGGTCATCAAGGCCGACGAGAAGTCCAAGCGGGTCGCCGGCGAGGAGTGGCACACCGACGTGAGCTGCGACCTCGAGCCGCCGATGGGCTCGATCCTGTACCTCACCGAGGTGCCGCCGGAGGGAGGAGGCGACACGCTGTTCGCCAACATGTACCGCGCCTACGAGACCCTCTCGCCGCCCATCAAGCAGATGCTGCAGGGCCTGACCGCGCTGCACGACAGCTCCAAAGCGCACTACTACCGTGTCAAGGCCACCGACCGCGACGACATCAAGTTCCCCAACGCCGAGCATCCCGTGGTGCGCACCCATCCGGTGACCGGCCGGCAGGGATTGTACGTCAATCGCGGCTTCACCTTGCGCATCCCCCAGCTCAGGCGAAACGAGAGCGACGCGCTGCTGGAGATGCTCTACCGCCACATCGAGACGCCGGAGTTCCAGTGCCGTTTCCGGTGGCGGAAGAACTCGGTGGCATTCTGGGACAATCGCTGCGCCCAGCACCACGCGATGTTCGACTACTTCCCGCACCGCCGCTACGGCCATCGCGTGACGGTGTGCGGCGACAAGCCGTTCTACCGGGCAACGTGATGCTGTCCCGCCGGCTTCTGCTGGGCGGCGCGCTCGCCGCCCCTTTCGCGGCGCCCTTCGCCGCACGCGCCGACGCCTGGCCCGCCAAGCCGATCCGGGTCGTGCTGCCCGGACCAGCCGGCGGACTGATCGACGTGGCGGCCCGCGCCGTCTCCGAGGTCATGCTGGGCGAACTCGGCCAGCCTCTCATCATCGATCCGAGGCCGGGTGGCAACGGCGTGGTGGCGGGCCAGGCCGTGACCGGCGCCGCGCCGGACGGCTACACGCTGATGCTCACCGTGTCGGCCCATGTGGCGCTGCCGTTCCTGATGAAGGTGCCGTTCGACGTCGTGGCCGACTTCACGCCTGTCGCCATGCTCGGCGTCAGCAGCGCTCTCGTCTGCGTGCCGCCATCGTTGCCGGTCGCCAACCTGGCCGAACTGGTCGACTACGCCCGCGCCAGGCCGGGCAAGCTCAACTACCTCAATCCCGGCAACGGCACCGGCGCCCACCCGATCCCCGAGCAGCTCAAGATCCGCTACGGCATCGACATCGCCTCGATCAGCTATCGCGGCCTGCCGCCCGGCATGCAGGACCTGCTGGGCGGACGCATCGAGCTCGGCGTCGTATCGACCTCGCTGATCGTCGATCACGTGAAGTCGGGCGCGGTGAAGGCCATCGCCGTCGTCGGGCCGAGCCGCGTCGAGGGCCTGCCCGACATTTCGACCATGGAGGAACAGGGGCTGGGCGACATGGAAGTCCGCTCCGCGCTGCCGCTCTACGGACCCAAGGGCCTGCCGGCGCCGATCGTGCAGCGGCTGACCGGCGCGGTCGGCAAGGCGCTCTACGACGACGACGTGAAGCGCCGCCTGGGCAAGGCCTATATCGATGCCACGCCGATGAGCCCGGCCGAGACGGGCGCTGCAATGGCGCGCGAGCACGAACGGCTGGGCAAGCTGATCACGCAGCTGGGCATCAAGGCCGACGGCGGGAGCTGACGTCAGCCATCGCCCCGCCGGGCCGCGAGGTCGGCGGCGATCGCCAGCGTCAGCTTCGCAAGCAGCCGGCCGTATCGGGCGCCGGCGGCCGTTTCGCTCATCGCCGAGCGTGGGAACCGCATGGAAACGCAGCCGACCACGCGGCTCTTGTCGAGAATCGGCACGGCCATACCGTGGATGCGCATCGGACGGGGCGGCACTGTGAAGGCGTAACCGTCGCGGCGGATGCGGTCGAGGGCGGCCTTGAGCGCGGGACCCTGGCGGACGCCGATGCCGCGCAGGATGCTGCGGCGCTCTTCTTCGGGACAGAAGGCGACCCAGGCGCGGCCGAGCGCACCCATCAGCATCGGGCTCCTGCGGCCGTAGCCCGCCGTCTCGAACGACATCGGGCTTTCAGGCGCGGTCGAATGGCGGACGGCCATGCCGCCGGCGCTCAGCGTGCCGAGATAGAGCGGCCAACCCTGCTCGCGCGTGAAGCGGCTCATATGCGGGATGGCGGCATCGACCAGGTGATCGATGAAACGCACACCGCCGGCCAGGGTGAGCACCTGGTCGGTGAGCCGGTATCCTGCCTCGCGCGAGACCCGGGAGGCATAGCCGAGCGCGATCAACGTATGCAGGAGCCGCACGACGGTCGGCCGCGGCAGGCCCGTCTCGGCGGCCAACACGGCAAGCGTGGTCGATCGCCTGCGGTTCAACGCCTGCAGCACCGAGAAGGCGCGGCGTATGGGCTCGATCACGGGTTCAGACATGGGCTGCCCTAAAGCTTCAGCAGCCAGGCCTCGACGCCGCCCTTGCCCTTGACCTCGATCGTGCCGCGCGATTCGAACACGAACTCGTCCTTCAACTTCTCATAGACCGAGCGCGTCACCTGGATGGTGTCGGGCATGCCGCCCGATTCCATACGGCTCGCCAGGTTCACCGTGTCGCCCCATAGATCGTAGATGTACTTGCTCTTGCCGATCACCCCCGCCACCACCGGCCCGCTGTTGATGCCGACCCGCAGCTTCATCTCGACATGGTGCTCCATCGCGTGCTCGCGCGTGATGTGGACCATGCGGATCGCCATGCGCACCATGCGCTCGGCGTGGTCGGGCACGGGCACCGGCATGCCGCACACCGCCATGTAGGCGTCGCCCACCGTCTTGATCTTCTCGATGCCGAGCTCGTGGGCCGCATCGTCGAACCGGGTGAACAGGCCGTTCAGCAGGGAGACGACATTGGCCGGCGGCATGTCGGACGACATGGCGGTGAAGCCCACCAGGTCGGCGAAGGCCACCGTGACCTCGGCGAAGCCGTCGGCGATGCCCTGCTCGCCGCCGCGCAGGCGGTTGGCGATCGGCGCCGGCAGCACGTTCAGCAGCAGTTCCTCGTTCTCGCGGTTCTTGTTCTCGATCAGGACGTTCTTCTCGCTGATGTCGTCGATCATGCCGTTGAAGGCTGCGCACAACTGGCCGATCTCGTCGCTCGTGCGCACCGGCACGTGGGCCGCGGTGTCGCCCGCCGCGAAGCGCCGCACGCCGGCGGTGAGCTCGCGCAGCGGGCCCAGCAGCGAGCGCGACAGCCAGGCGCCGGTCACGATCACGACCAGGAGCGCGATGGCGCCCACGATCATGAGGTCGCGCGCGAGCTGGTAGACCGGCGCAAAGGCTTCCGAGGAATCGATTTCGGTGATCAGCCCCCATTTGACGCCCGACACCCTGACCGGCCCCCACGAGGAGAGGTTGGGCACGTGGCGAAAATCCAGGACTTCGCCGGTGCCTTCGACACCGCCCAACGCCGCGCGGCTCGCCACCGTGTCGATGCGCTGCTGCAGCACCGGCGTGCCGTAGCGGCGAATGTCCTCGATATCGTTCTCCGGCGTGCCGTTGGCCTTGGCCTCGGCGAGGTAGAGGGCAGGATCCTCGTAGAAGGTGCGCGGCCCGGAGCGGACCGTGAAGTCGGGCCCGACGAGATAGGCCTCGCCGGTGGCGCCGAAGCCCTCCTGGCGCCAGCGCCGGCCGCCGGTCACGATATTGTCGATCTCGTCGATCGACAGACGCGCCACCAGCACGCCGATCACCACGCCGTGGTCGATCACCGGCGCCGCCATGAAGGAATTCGGTGCGCCGTCGGCCGGCAGATAGTCGGCAAAATCCTCCAGGCAGGTCGCCGACGGATCGGGCGCCGCCGCGCAGCGGGCGGCGGCGGCGGCGAGATTGGAGCGGCGATAGGGCCCGGCCTGCAGCGAGGTGGCGAAGTCGGCGTCCTTGTCGACTGTATAGAGGATGCGGCCTGTCTTGGGGTCGACCATCAGGAAGTCCGACAAGTTGAGCGTCGCCGCCGCCGTGCGCATCAGCGGGTGATAGAGCGCGTGCAGCTTCGAGTAGGCGCTGCCATCGCCCGGATCGTCGAGCAGGCTGCGGCGATCCTGGGGATGCGGGTTGTCGACGATATACAGGTCCTGCAGGAAATAGGGCGCCGAGCCCACGGGCAGGAAGTCCTTGACCGGCGTGTCGGGCCCCAGCAGGCGGCGCACCATCGGCATGTATTGGTCGTTGTACCAGCCGTCGACCCGCTGGCGCATATCGGGAGGCACGTCCTTGCGATCGAGTTCGTCGACGGCGTCGCGGAAGCCGCGCATGGCGTCGACGACCATCTTCGAGGCGGCGAGCAGGCGCAGCTCGCCGCGGATGCTGCGGAAATAGGTCTCGACCTGGCGCGCCTTGGTCTCGCGCGCCGCCGTGAGCTGGGCGAAGATCGTGCGCTCCAGCGCATCGCGGGCGCGGACATAGCCCAGCACGCCGGTGATCAGCACCGCCACCGCGCCCAAAAGGATCAGGATCGCGAACAGCTTGGCCGCCAGCCCGAAGCGCGCGGGACGGAGAGGTGCTGCGGGATGGGCGGCGGTCATGGCGAGAGGTTCTTACTGACCCCGTCGCGCGTTGGATAGGCGTAGTTTATCGCCGCAGCGGGGATCAACGCTGTTTACGGCTCTCGTCCCTCGAGTCCTATAATAGAGCAACGAGCCGTGATTGAGCCCGCCGCCATCGACAACGAGGAGGGAGCCTACGGCCGCAATGCCGGGTCGAAGCCACCAATGGCCGCGCCGCCTGCGAGGAACTCGGCATCAGCTTCTACGACGACACCCGGCTGATCGTGCTGGAGAACACAGCCAAGGCGCACAACCCCATCGTCTGCGCGCTCTGCTCCTACTATCCGCGGCCGGTGCTCGGGCTGCCGCCCGACTGGCACTAGAACAAGCCGTACCGGGCGCACGCCGTGATCGAGCCGCGGGCCGTGCTCGCCGAGTTCGGCACGGTCATTCCCAACGACGTCGAGATGCGCGTCAGCGATTCGACCGCGATGGTGCATTTTCTCATCCTGCCGCGGCGGCCCGAAGGAACCGATGACTACGACGAGGAGCGGCTGGCCGCGCTGGTCACGCGCGACGCCATGACCGGCATTGTTCCGTCACCCTCCGATTTGAGCCCCTGACCGCGCTTGACGTGCGCCTTACCGGAGGCCCGCACGCACTCCACCCACCGCCCCCAGGTCCTGGCCTCATCGGGGCGCGACCCCTGCCAGGATCCTGGAGGCGGACAACATGAAGAAAAGACTACGCCTTCAAAGGCACCGCTCCCATCCGACCTCACCGGATGAAATCCTGTCGGAATTCTGAAGCGGAGCGCCAGCGGGGGAGCGGACTGGCAACAGAAAAATGTTCTGGCGCCCGTCTTGTTGCGTGACCCGTCTGTGGTCACGACGCCCTGGCGATACCGTTGCAAATTCGCCACGGTGACGGGCACGGATTGAACTCTGGCGAGAAACTCAGGGGGCGACGCGTGCTCGCCGCCGGCTCGCCCAAAACCTGTCCGATTAGCGCCATGAGAGCTCGTGGCCGCTGCAACGCCGCGTCGCCCTGGAAGGTTGCCGACGGGTTCTAGCCCTTCTTCGGCGTATAGGCGCCGCCCGACGACGCGGCCCGCACCTCGGCCGCGGTCTTCGCCTTGCGCAGCAGCACCAGCCGGCGCGCCTCGTCGTCGAGCATGGCCTGGGCGTTCTTGACGATCGCCGGCGCATGCCTGGGCGGGAACTTCACCGCGCCGTTCTCGTCCATATGGACGAGGTCGCCCGGCGCCACGTCCATGCCGCCGACCGAGACCGGCACGTTGACCGACTGCACCGCCATCTCGCCATGGCCGGCGGTCACGCCGCCCAGCAGGAGCTGGAAGCGGAGCTTGCGGATGGCGTCGACGTCGCGCGACGGGCCGTTCGACAGCATGCCGACGCAGCCTACCGCCATCATCGAGCTCACCATCATCTCGCCGGCCAGGCCGGCCTTGTTGTGCAGCTCGGGCGGCCATTTCTGCTGGATCACCAGGATGGTCGGCTTCTTCATGGCGTCGAGCGCGTCGACCACGTCCATGAAGGAAAGCCGGCCGGCATAGTTCGGATCGGGCAGGCCGTAGACGCAAGTCACGGCGTAGCCGACGATCGGGCCCATCTCGGGATAGATGCAGCGGATCGAGGTGTCGGTGTACCAGTTCTCGGTCCACGGATTGTAGAGTCCGAGGCAGAGCGGGTTCTTCGGGTACGTCGCCACCACGTTGGTGATGGTGGGCGTGTCGATCTTGCGCAACTCCGCAAAGAGCTGGTCGTCGGACGTCTGTACGGCTGAGTCGGGCATGGCAGGCGATTCTCCCTTTTGCGGCTTCGTTCTTCGCGCAATTGACGGCCGCCGACAAGGGTTCGCCGTCGCTGGGCAAAAGAGAGAACTTCCGCTAAAGCCTTCTCGTCTCGCGTGAACGTATGGACGTCGTCGCCATGCCAATGCCGTCCCCGCCGCAACGATCCTGGCCCATCGGCCTGCTGGTGCTGCTGGCGGTTGCAGGCGTGCTTTACGGTCTCATGCTTGCCAACGCATCGTACAAACCCTCGGGCGGCGGCGAGGCATCGCTGGAGGCAGCGCTCGAGGGACTCTTCCTCACGGCGGCCCTTTGGATCGTGCTCGCGATCATGATCGTGGTCGGCGCCGTCACCGGCGCGATGCCCGGCTGGGCAGGCGGGCTCGCCGGCATTCTCATTCCCGCTTCCGGAGTCGCCAATTTCACCGCCGTCGACATGTGCTCGCGCCACATGCCCTGGGCCATCGTCTTTCCCGTCTTGCTGGCGCCCCTGATCGCCTTCTACGCCTTCTGGATGGGATGGAAGCGGCTGCATGCTGCGCTGCCGGCGGAGCGCACCAGCGTCGCCGTTTGGGCTTCCGTCTTCGTTTTGTCGGTGGCGACGTTCGTGCTGGCGGCTTGAGCGTTCAGCGCTCGGATGCCAGCAGGGCGCGGACGCGGCGCACGAGCTCGTCATACTTGTAGGGTTTGGCCAGAACGGCTTCACCGCCGGGTTCAGGCGAGCGCACCACGCCCGAGGTCAGAAGGACCTTCATTCCCGGCTTGTTGTCCCTCACCCAGCGGCTCAATCCGAAACCGTCCAGGCTGCTGCCCTCCAGATTGACGTCGGCGAACACCAGATCGACCTTCACCGGCGCCTCGAGGATCCGCATCGCCTCATCGGCGCTGCTCACTTCGATGACGGTGAATCCGTGGTGGCGAAGCTGGCTCGCCGCGACCATGCGGGCGAGAACGACGTCGTCGACCACCAGGATGGTGGGCAACTGCTTGCCGGACGATTCGTCTTCGATGCCTTGTGCCGCGTTCATGATCCGGGAGCAGGCTTCATTGTGGTGCCGCAACGGGCGCGGCAGATTCCCCCGGCGACAGCGGTCAAGGCAAGCACAAAGGTCGGATCGGGCGCACGCAACCAAAGGCCATGACGGACGTTACTCGCGCCATGAAGTCGCTCCAGGACGCATCCTCCGAATCGACCGGCAAGCCGCCGCCGACCGTTCTCGTCGTCGTCGACGAAGTGCTCGTCCGAATGGCGCTCTCGGACTACCTCCGGGAGTGCGGTTACAATGTCGTAGAGACCAGCGACGCCCAGGAAGCCATCGAGGTGATGACGTCCGACGTGGCGGTCGACGTCGCTTTTTCCGACATCGTCATGCCGGGCAGCCTGGACGGCTTCGGCCTCGCGCAATGGATTCGCCGCGAGCGTCCGGACATCAAGGTCGTCCTGTCGTCAGGTGTCGCCCGCTCGGCCAAGGCGGCGGGCGAGCTTTGCGAGCACGGCCCGATGCTCGCCAAGCCCTACGAACATGCCGATCTCGAGCGCCGCATCCGGGCACTCCTCGCCTCGGCGCCCAACCGCGACTGAGGGGCCGCGACTGAGGGGCCGCGATTGAGAGAACGCGCCGTCAGCGCCCGACAAGCCGGCGGACTCGGCTCATGAAACCTGTCGCGGGTTCGTCGGCGTAGCAGCGCCCCAGCGCGATGCGCGTGCCTTCCAGCAGGCCGCCCTCCGTGGGAAACCACGGATACCAGCCGGCCAGGCCGGCAAAGACCGGATCGAGGGACGTCTTGCTCGCCGGCAGAAAGTCGAATTCGATGGTGGGCCTGAGCGCCGCGCCGCAAATCGGGGCGTGCAGGACGACGCTGTTCTCGAAGATCACCCAGATCGGATTCTCGCTCTCGATCGTCAGCTCCTCGCCGTTGCGCTGGCAGAACCACGTCGTGCCCGAACGCCGTCCCGCGCCCTCGGGCAAGATGAAGACCTTGCGGATGGCTGTCGGCCAGCCGTCGGTATGCCGGTCCGCGGCGACGTCGCGCGGCACCAGCTGGAACTGACGCGTCGAGCCAATCCGGAACGGGTGGCCGATGGCCTGTTCGATCGTCGGGCCATTCGCCGCCAGGAATTCCGACAACAGCGCCAGCGAGCGCGGCGCGAGCTCGCGATATTCGTTGCAGGCGTTCATGTAGTCGCTTTGCGAGGCGGCCGTGCTGACATAGCCCAGGGCGAAGTCGTCATGCCGGAGCGGCGTCTTGCGGCTTTCGAGCAGGGCCGCCAGCAGCTGGGCGGCGAGACCTTCGTCCAAGGGGAAGATCATCACACCGGTGCGCGACAGCGGCCCCGAATCGCAGTCGAGCGCCGCGGAGAACGCGCTCCAGGCGATGCGGGACAGTTCCGAGCGCACGGCCTTGAAGCGGCGGAGCTCGGCGTCGTCCTCGCTTGCATGCTTTTCCAGCGCATCGATTTCCTGGGCCAGGCGAAGGTCCGGATACTGGAGCAGCTCGCGCAACGATCATTCTCCCAGGGCTGTGGTACGCGCTGTGGTACGGCGATGACCTCTTGGCATGGGCGCCCGCGGGCGCACAAGCGCTTTGGCGGGCGGCGTCTGCCCTCAGGGAACGAAGATCAGGAAGACGAAGATGGCGAACAGCACGAGGTGAACGAAGCCCGGCAGGATGTTGGTGCGCCCGCCGCCGAATGTCACCAGGCTGACCAGGAAGGTGAGCACCAGCAGGACCGTGTCGTTCTTCTCGATGCCGAGCTCAAGCGGCTGTCCGAGCCCGATCGCCAGCAGGCTGACGGCGGGAATGGTGAGGCCGATGGTGGCGAGCGAGGAGCCGAGCGCCAGGTTGAGGCTCTTCTGGAGCTCGTTGCGCCGGGCCGCGCGCAACGCCGCCACCGTCTCGGGCAGCAGCACGAGCAGCGCCACCAGGAGGCCGACGGCTTCGACCGGCGCGCCCACCGCGAGGACCATGGTCTCGATCGATCCCGAAACGCCCTTGGCCAGCA
>Ga0137412_10003554_pt1 | contig 12426 bp, 7 predicted proteins | sample CZODoug2_1_16fun_FD_122160 | JGI IMG/M metagenome (GOLD analysis project Ga0137412, IMG submission 122160) | Vadose zone soil fungal communities from Angelo Coast Range Reserve, California, USA - CZODoug2_1_16fungal (Hybrid Assembly) | ecosystem: Environmental > Terrestrial > Soil > Vadose zone...
ACCTGGCTCAGCCGATCCTGGCGTCGCCGCGCGTCTTCGTCGTAGTACATATCGCGGGCCGCGTCGGCGTCCTTCTGGAACAGCCGAGCCCGCGGATGACTGGGGAATACATCGAGGATTCGCCGGTAGCATTGCCGCGCTTTTTCGTATTGCTGCATGTCTTCATACAGCACGCCGAGGTTCAACAATGTGCCGACGTGAGTCGGAAACTGTGCGGCCGCGCGCTCGTATCTGAATGGCAAGTAACGCCGTAACGGATATCGAAAACGTCTGGATCACGTTGTCCGACGGTTGTCGACTGGCCGCGCGCCTCTGGCTGCCCGAGGATGCGCAGCAGAATCCGGTACCGGCGATTCTCGAATACATCCCGTATCGCAAGCGCGATTACATGCGCCGCCGGGACGAGAGCATCCATCCCTGGTTCGCGCGCAACGGGTATGTTGCGATCCGGGTTGATATGCGCGGCTCGGGCGAATCCGACGGCGTGATGGATGATGAGTATCTTGCCCTGGAGCAGCAGGACGCGCTGGAAGTCATTGCCTGGATTGCCGCGCAGCCGTGGTGCTCCGGCAATGTCGGCATGATGGGCAAATCCTGGGGTGCGTATAACTCTCTACAGGTCGCCGCATACCGGCCGCCGGCGCTCAAGGCGATCATCTCGGTCATGGGGACCGACGATCGCTACGCCGAGTGCATCCATTACTACGGCGGTTGCCTGCTGCAGGATAATTTCTGGTGGGCCGGCATCATGCAGGTGTTCAATGCCCGGCCTCCCGATCCACAAATAGTAGGCGAGCGCTGGCGTGCGATGTGGCTCGAGCGTCTGCAGGCTGAGACGTTCTGGGCGGACATCTGGCTGCGCCATCCGGTGCTCGATGACTATTGGAAACACGGGTCGGTGTGTTTCGACTATGGCGCTGTTGAATGCCCGACCTGGTTCTGGGGTGGTTGGGCCGACCTGTATCGCGACACGCCGCTGCGTCTCGCGGAGCATTTGCAAGTGCCCCACAAGGTTACCGTTGGGCCGTGGGCACATCTGTATCCGCATGAGGCATTGCCGACACCGGCTGTCGGTTTCCTGCAGGAGTCGCTGCGCTGGTGGGATCATTGGCTGAAAGGCCGCGATACGGGCCTCATGGCTGAGCCCGCCCACCGCTTCTACATGATGGAACCCGCAGGCCCGGTCACTCACCTGGAGCATCGCGACGGCCGTTGGGTCCCGGAAGCGGCCTGGCCATCCCCAAACGTACAACTCAGCAAGCTCGCCCTCAATCCAGGCCGGCTGGACGCGGCAGCGGTTGTGGAGCAAGCGTTGTCCATCTGCTCACCGCAAACCACCGGGCTGGCAGCAGGTGACTGGGCCAGTTTTGGCAATCCGGGCGACCTGCCCGGCGAGCAGTCGCTCGATTCATTCGGTTCCCTGGAGTTCGACGGCCAACCGTTGCACGAACAGTTGGAAATATTGGGGAACCCGGTGGTGATGTTGGACGTCGCCGCCGACAAGCCGGTGGCGTTCGTTGTGGCGCGTTTGATCGATGTTGCACCTGATGGCTCTGCGGCGTTGGTCAGTCGCGGCTTTCTCAATCTGACGCAGCGCGAGGGTCGTGACAGACCGTCCGCAGTTGTGCCGGGCACTCGCTACAGTGTGCGACTGAGTCTCCACGGCACGGGCTATGTTTTCCGACCGGGGCATCGACTGAGGCTGGCTCTGTCGACGGCGTATTGGCCGATAATCTGGCCATCTCCGGAGACTGCGACAGTAACGGTGTTTACCGGAGTTTCATCATTCCTGGCGCTGCCGGTTCGACGGCCGCATGCCAACGACGCAAATCTGCAGCCGCTTCCCGAAGCCACAGCTGCTACACCCTCCGGCGCGACTGTGTTGCGTCAGGGACGGGTCGAGCGCTCGGTCGTGACCGATCCACAGACCGGCGAAGTCGATCACCGGTTGTACACGGACGGCGGTGTCTTCGGCGCCTGGGGTAAATTCCGTCTCGATGCGATCGGCATGGAGATGAGCCACACCTACGAGCGGCACTATCGTATTCGTCCCGACGATCCCAACTCGGCGTGCGCCACCATGACGCAAACGTACGAGATGGGCCGGGGTGACTGGCAGACCCGGATCGAAACGGGCGCGCAGATGCGCTCGACCGTGAGCACATTCGAGTTGTCGGCCTGGCTGGAGGCCTTCGAGGGCGACCGCCTGGTCTGCCGGCGCGATTGGAAGTCGAGCATCCCCAGAGCAGGTGTTTGATTGGATCGGCGCCGGTTTGTCGCTGGCGTAGCATCCGTGGCGGCGGCAGGGCTTGCCGGCTGTGCAGTCGATGATGAGACAGCAGCCAGCGGCGGCGGCACGCTGCGGCTGGGCATGAGCGGGGGCGCGATTTCCGACAGCCTGGATCCCCGTAATTTCATGGACTGGGTGCCCATCAACATCGGCTACCAGATCATGAACGGTCTCGTCGAGATCGATGATCACGGCAACGCAGTTCCCGAGCTGCTGGAGAGCTGGGAGGCGCAACCGGGCGCCGCGGAATGGACGTTCAACGTCCGGCGGGATGTCGTTTTTCACAACGGCAAGACGCTCGACGTGGACGATGTCATCTATTCCCTGAATCTGCATCGGGGCGACACCCGTTCCGCTTCCCGAGGCGTGTTGGAAAACGTCGCATCGGTGCGCAAGCTGGATGATCATCGGCTGCAAATCTCATTGACCGCGGGTGATGCGGAGCTGCCGGCCACCCTGTCGGATTACCGGCTGCTGGTGGCTCCCGCCGGCTTCACAGATTGGGCGCACCCTGTTGGCACCGGCGGATATCGTCTCGAGAGTTTCGTCCCGGGAGTGCGTTGCCTGACACGCAAGACCGGAGACTACTGGAAGCCGAACGCCGGCCACGTCGAGGCGATCGAGATCATTGTCATCAACGATCCGATGGCGCGGATCAATGCGCTGATCTCCGGGCAGGTAGATCTCATCAGCCGCATCGACGGCCGGACCGCGGACCTGATGAAGCGCAACAAACAGTTCCGCGTCGTGCGCTCGCAAACGGGTCAATACGCTGTACTGGCAATGAATTGCAGCAGCGCTCCTTTCCGCGACAACCAGGTGCGCCAGGCGCTGAAAGCCGCCATCGACCGGCCGGCCCTCATCAAAACCATCCTCAATGGTTACGGCCAGGTGGGCGATGACCAGCCGATCCCGCCGGGTAATCGCTTTTACGATCGCTCGGTGACGCCACCTGTTTATGATCCGGACAAGGCGCGGTTCTACCTGAAGAAGGCGGGGCGCGAAGGACTGCGTGTGACGCTGCAGGTCTCGGAGGCTGCGTTCTCCGGTGCAGTCGATGCCGCCGTGCTTTATCAGGCAAGCGCCGCCCGCGCCGGAATTACGCTCGAGGTCAAGCGAGAGCCGACGGATGGCTACTGGAGCAACGTCTGGCAGAAAGCCGCCTTCTGTGCCTCCTACTCGGATGGTCGCAACACGGTCGACGCAGTTCTATCGAAGGCCTACAAATCGACCTCGAGCACCAACGACACGGATTGGCGTCGGCCTGACTTCGACCGCTTGGCGAATCAGGCGCGCGCCGAGCTCGACGAGCAGAAGCGGCGCGCACTGTACGGGGAATGTCAGCGCATGATCCGCGAAGACTGCGGTGCCGTCATTCCCATGTTCATGGATCATGTTTCTGCAGGCACGCAACGGGTGAAAGGCTGGCAGCCGTCGGTCTCACTCGACCTGATGGGGCAGCGCATTGGCGAGAAAGTATGGCTGCAGGATTGAGCGCAGGCATGAAGCGGCTTCTGCTGGAACGCGCAGGCTGGGGGTTGCTGACTCTCGTGGCCATCTCGGCTTTGCTGTTTGCCGCGACCAACCTGCTGCCGGGCGACGTGGCAGAGGCGCTTCTCGGTCAACAGGCAACCCCCGAAGCGCTCCACAACATCCGCGCAGCACTCGGCCTGGACCAACCGGCGTGGCTTCGTTACCTGCATTGGCTCGGCGGCGCGGTGCATGGCGATTTCGGCACGTCGCTTGCGAGCGGCCGGCCGGTGGCAGCTCAACTTCTGCCGCGCCTGGGTAACACGCTGTTGCTGGCGTTCCTTGCGGCAATGATTTCTGTGCCGTTGGCAGTGGGTCTGGGAGTGCTGTCCGCCATACGCGAGGGCAGTGTGCTCGACCGCCTCGTGAGCGTGCTTTCGCTGGTGACCATTTCGGTTCCCGAGTTTTTTGTGGGGTATATCCTCGTTGCGGTGTTCGCGGTTCAGCTGGGGTGGTTGCCCTCGATCGCGTTGATTACCGGCGGCATGAGCTTTGCGCAACGCCTCGGCGCCATTGCGCTTCCGGTTGCAACACTGGTCATCGTTGTCCTGGCGCACATGCTCAGGATGACGCGCGCTTCACTTTTGGCGGTGATGTCTGCGCCGTTCATAGAGATGGCGTTCCTCAAAGGCCTTTCGCGCTCCACTGTGGTTGTGCGTCACGCGCTCCCGAACGCTGCCGCGCCGATTGTGGCGGTGGTTGCGCTGAACCTCGGCTATCTCATTGTCGGCGTCGTCGTCATCGAAGCGGTTTTCGTGTATCCCGGTGCGGGACAGCTCATGGTAGATGCTGTCTCCAAGCGCGATCTGCCCCTCGTACAGGCCTGTGGGCTGGTTTTTGCCGCAACGTATGTGGTCCTCAATACGCTGGCTGACATGCTCGTCATTTACACAAATCCGCGCTTGAGGCATGCCCGATGACGAGCGGCCGGCCACCGGCTCTGACGTTGGGTGCCGTGGCGGCAGTGTCGCTCATCGTGTTGGCCGTGCTACTGGCGCCCTGGATCGCGCCCTATGCTGAGCAGGATTTCACGGGCGGTGTGTGGGAGCCGATCAGCGCGGCGCACTGGCTGGGGACAGACAACCTGGGCCGTGATTTGTTTACACGGTTGGTCTACGGCGGTCGTAATACCATCGGCGTGGCAATTGTTACCACTGCGGTCGCGGTCTTCCTGGGCGGTGCCCTGGGTCTGACTGCGGCCAATGCGGGGGGATGGATCGACAACGTGATGTCGCGCTGTATCGATGTGTTGTTGTCAGTGCCTGTGCTCATATCGGCACTCATGGTGTTATCAGTTCTCGGATCCTCAGTGCCGGTCCTGATGGGCACCATCGGCGTGCTGGAGGCAGCGCGCGTCTATGTGGTTGCTCGCTCGGTTGCCCGCAATGTTGCAGTCCAGGACTTCGTCGCGGTTGCCAGATTGCGCGGCGAGGGTCCTATCTGGGTCGTGTTCCGCGAGATCCTGCCCAACGTACTGCCTCCCCTGATGGCCGAGACCGGTTTGCGCTTTTGTTTCATTCTGCTGTTCATTGCGTCGCTGGGATTTCTGGGCCTGGGCATTCAACCGCCGGCCGCGGATTGGGGCTCGATGGTCAGGGAGAATGCCCAGGCCATCTACTTTGCGCGCTACGCTCCTTTGTATCCTGCCGCGGCCATCGCCATGCTGACGCTCGGCATCAACCTGTCCGTTGATTGGCTGTTGGGGCACTCAAATGGCCGCTGATGTGCTGTGCATCCGCAATTTGCGTGTTGAGAGCACAACGGGTGCCGTGTTGGTGGATGATATAGATCTCACGCTCGCGCGCGGCGAGGTGTTGGGTCTCATTGGTGAGTCGGGTGCCGGCAAGTCGACCGTCGGGCTCGCGGCGTTGACGTTCGGGCGCCCCGGCTGCCGGATTGTGGCGGGACAGATTCTCATTCACGGCCAGGATGCCTTGACCCTGTCCGCCCGGGATCGGCGGCAGTTGCGCGGCGTGCGGGTGGCCTACATCGCGCAGAGTGCCGCGGCGGCGTTTAATCCGGCCATGACTTTGTTGGATCAGATCTGTGAGGGTCCCATCCGCCATGGGCTGATGAGTCGCCATGAGGCGCGCGCCCGTGCAATCGAGACCTTTCGGGTGCTCGAGCTGCCGGATCCGGAGCACTTCGGCGAACGCTACCCGCACCAGGTTTCAGGAGGGCAGCTGCAGCGCGCCATGACGGCAATGGCGCTGTCGTGCCGCCCCGATGTGTTGGTGTTGGATGAGCCTACCACCGCCCTGGACGTCACTACGCAGATTGAAGTGTTGGCGCACTTGAAAGAGCTCATTGCACTGCAGGGTACCGCCGCCTTGTACATCAGCCACGATCTGGCCCTCGTGGCCCAGATCGCCGACCGGATCCTGGTGCTGCGACACGGCAAGGCGGTGGAGAGCGGGCCCGCCCGGCAGCTTCTCGAGGCGCCCCGGACTGACTATGCGCGCGCGCTCGTTGCCGAGCGCAGCGTCGCGTCCGTACAGAGCCGCCTTCCGCCGGACACAGGGTCGGAGCCTCTGCTCGTGGTCGACAATATTTCGGTAAGGTTTGGCAGCCACGAGGCCGTGCGTGCGGCACGATTTGCCGTGGGCCGTGGCGAGACAGTTGCGGTCGTTGGCGAGTCCGGTTCGGGCAAAACAACCCTCGCGATGGCCATCTGCGGAAAGGTTGGCCTGCACGGTGGCCGGGTGCGTTTCCAGGGTGCTGATCTCGCGGCGGGATATGCCGGTCGCAGTCGCGAGGAGTTGCGCCGGATTCAGCTCATTTTCCAGCTGCCGGAGATGGCGCTCAATCCGCGGCAGACGGTGGCCCGGATCGTGGCTCGTCCGGTGGAGTTTTACTTTGGGCTGCGGGGAGCGGCGGCGCGCGATCGTGCGTTGGAGCTGCTCGAGGCTGTCGGCCTCGACGGCTCGCTCGCCCAGCGTCTTCCGGGTCAGTTGTCCGGGGGGCAGCGGCAGAGGGTGTGTATCGCCCGGGCGCTGGCAGCGCGACCGGATCTCATCATCTGCGATGAGGTGACGGCTGCGCTCGATCCCCTGGTGGCCGAAGAGATCCTGAAGCTTTTGCAGCGGCTGCAGCAGCAGCTCGCGCTCTCTTTCCTGTTCATCACCCACGATCTGGTCACGGTCCGCCGGATCGCGCATCGCGTGCTCGTCATGTTGCGGGGGGAAATCGTCGCATCGGGCGAGTCCGGCGAAGTTTTTGCAAGCAACCATCCTTACGTCGAACGCCTCGTCGCGGCCACACCTGAGCCGCGTATCGGATGGTTGGATGAGGTGTTGCACGAGCGTTCCTTGATACAGTCGCCACATCCATGACCTCAACAACACGCCGCAAGGCAGAACCTAAGACATCCGGCGCCGCTGGAACGCAGGGGCTTTTCAGGGCCATTCTGGCTGGCGCGGGCCATACGCTTGCCGACGCCTTCGCCAATCTGGAGCAGGCGCCCCAGGTTGAGCGTGTGTGGCGGCACGCGCGACGTGACCTGCTGGGTGCGAGAATCACGCTGCCTCCGGAGGAGGGCGATGGTTACTGGGAATTCACCCGTATCCGTCAGGATTTATACGTTGTCATCGCCAACTTCGCCTATACCGACCCGCGCGTGGAGATCGTGCCGGGCGACGGCATGATCCAGTTCAACTTCAAAATATCAGGAGACATGTCGCTCGCCGTGAGCCGCACGGAACCGCTGCGTTGGAACCAACCATCTTTGTTGTTGTGGGCGCAACCAACCGGGGTTGATATCAGCGAATGGACCGCCGCCAGCTCCCGCGAGCAGTTCATCATCATCAGCATGCGCCCGGAGTTTCTGGCCGAGCATCTCCTGGCCCCCGGCGCTGAGGTACCTGAGCCCCTGCGGCCGTTTGTCGCCAGCCGGGGAGATGGAATCCACTATCACCAGCACCCTCTGTCCGCTCAGACGCTGGAGATCGCAGCCCGGTTGATCGACAACCCCTATGCCGGACCCCTTGCGCTCGTCTACACGGAGGCCCTGGCCCTCGAGCTGCTTTGTGGCGCAGTGGGTGCGTTCTCACAGGTATCCAGTACACCCGGCGCGGACTACTCGGAGCGCGAGCTGCGGTGTCTGCATCAGGCGCGCAATCTACTCATGCGTCAGTTCGCTCCGGCACCCACCATCGCAAAGCTGGCGCGCGGTGTCGGCATGTCGAAATCGACACTGACCCAGGGTTTCAAAGCCGTGTTCGGCGAGACGATCTTCGATTTCAGCCTGCGTTGCCGGATGCAGCATGCCCTGACGCTCATGCGCGGTCACGACTGGTCGGTGGCCAAGGTCAGCGAGGCGGTGGGTTATGCTCACTCGACCTCGTTTACCACGGCTTTCCGCCGGCATTTTGGTATGCGCCCCATCGACGTCCGCCGTGCAAAGTCCCGTTAGCCGGCGGGAGTGGCGCGGTCAATCTCCTAGTAATCGCATGCGGCAGCGAAGGATTTCGCCAGCCCCTGCGGGGTATCGTCAATCGCAAGGGTGGGTATGAAGTCCGGATCAACAATCGCGTCCTGGGCGCTGGCAATGATCGTGTGTTCCTCGACGTGCACTTCTGCGGTGACGGCGGTGGATTACGCGCGCGCCGAGCGTTTTCTGCCATTCAACACCGCCCCGCTGGTGCTGAATGTTCCGCGGGACGTGACTTGGATGGCGGATGGCACAGCCCGCTATTCGATTCTCACGGCCCGAGGCGAACAGGCGGTGTCGGTCGACCCGGCCCGGAGCTCCCGGACGATCAGCGGCCCGGCCGCCAAAGCGGCGGCGGCGGATCCGACTTTCGCTCCGTCGCCGGACGGCCGGTACCTGGCTTTCATCCGCGATGATAACCTGTGGGTGCGGGAGTCAACTTCTGGAGCGGAGACCTCTCTCACCACGGATGGAGTAAAGGACTTCGGCTACGCCACCGACAGCACCGGATGGAAGCACACAACGCATCCCATTCTGCTGTGGTCACCGGACTCCCGTCGCATAGCAACGTTTCAACAGGATCAGCGCGAGGTTGGGGAAGCCTACGTTCTGCGCACCAAGCCAGGGCGCCCGGAGTTGGAGCGTTGGAAGTATGCAGTGGCTGGAGACCCTGTCGTAGCGGTCATCAACCGCGTGATCATCGATGTGCCGCAGCGCAGGGTCATCCGTCTGCAGGTAGCCCCAGATCCGCATCGATCTTCGGCCTGTTACGACGTGGAGTGCGGAGACGGCACGCTGGCCGATGCGCAGTGGAGCGCCGACAGTTCAAAACTTGCGTTCATATCCACGAGCCGCGATCACAAGATCGCCAGGCTACGCGTGGCCGACGCAGAAACGGGTGCCGTACGCGAGGTGTTGGAGGAGACCGCAGCGACCTATTACGAGTCGGATATCTCGCAGACCAATCTGGCGGCGGTCAACTGGCGCTATCTGCCTGCCAGCAACGAAATCATCTGGTACTCGGCACGCGACGACTGGGCGCATCTGTATCTGTACGACCTGCACAGTGGCAAACTGAAGCTGCAGATCACCCGCGGCGCCTGGAACGTGGTGCAGGTCCTTCGTGTCGACGAAAAGACCCGTTCCATCTATTTCCTGGGCGTTGGTCGCGAGCCGCAGCGAAGTCCCTATTTCGTCCATCTGTACAAAGTCGGGATGGACGGGCGGCACCTGCAACTCCTGACACCTGAGAATGCCACCCACGAGGTGTCGTTGGCGCCTTCCGGGCGCTATTTCATCGACAGCTATTCGACGCCCGATACCCCGCAGGTTACAGTGCTTCGTGACGCCGATGGCCGCTTGCTCGAGTCGTTGGAGAAGGCAGACATCACGGCTCTTACGGCCACCGGCTGGCAGCCGCCGGTACTCATCAGCGTGAGGGCGCGCGATGGGGTCACCGAATTGCATGGGTTGATGTTCAAACCCACGAACTTTGATCCCACGCAGCACTATCCCATCGTCAACTGGATCTACCCGGGTCCCATGGTCGGCAGTGTCAACCTGTGGACCGACAAACAACAGTGGAAATTCGTACCCGCACGCGCCGATGCGCAATCACTGGCGGAGCTGGGTTTCGTGGTGGTGGCGATCGATGGCATGGGTACGGCGATGCGCTCGCGAAAATTTCACGACACCTATTACGGCAATATGGGCGACAACACGTTGCCCGACCAGGTCGCCGCCATGAAGGAGTTGGCGCAACGCTATCCCTGGATCGATCTGCAGCGGGCCGGAATCTATGGCCACTCGGGTGGCGGATATGCGGCGGCGGCGGCGATGTTGCGCTATCCGGACTTCTTCCAGGTGGGTATTGCCGAATCCGGCAATCATGACCAGGCGGGCTACACGGATGACTGGGGCGAGAAATTCCAGGGATTACTGCAACGTCACCCGGACGGCAGCAGCAACTACGATGCCCAGGCCAACCAGAATTTTGCCGCCGGCTTGCAGGGCCATCTGCTGCTCGTGCACGGCACGGCCGATGACAACGTGCCGTCCAACCTGACTTTGCTGCTGGCCGATGCTCTGATCAAAGTCAACAAGGACTTCGACCTGATCCTGTTACCCAACCAACGTCATACCTACACCGGTGAGTCGGGCGCCTACATGACCCGCCGCCGCTGGGATTATTTCGTCCGCAATCTGCAGGGCGCCACGCCACCGGCAGGCTATCGGATCGTGCCTCCCGCCGATCCGAACGCGCCCGTACCTTGAAAGGCTCGAAGGACCATGCCTCAATCGACTGACCCGTTGCTGCAGCCGTTTCAACTGAAGCACCTGACACTGCGCAACCGCATCATGACCACCGCTCATGAGCCGGCCTACGCCCAGGATGGCCTGCCGAAAGAGCGGTATCGCGCCTATCACGTGGAGCGCGCCAAAGGCGGCATTGCGCTGACGATGACCGCCGGCTCTGCTGCAGTATCGCGGGATAGCCCACCCGTCTTCAACAACATCCTCTGCTACAAGGACGAGGTGGTGGCGTGGATGAAAGACCTCGTGGACGCCTGCCACGAGCATGGCGCGGCTGTCATGATCCAACTCACGCATCTCGGGCGCCGCACGCGTTGGGACAAGGGCGACTGGCTGCCGGTGGTGTCGCCTTCGCATCGCCGGGAGCCGGCCCACCGGGCTTTTCCAAAGAAGCTGGAGCAGTGGGACATCGATCGCATCGTGGCGGATTTTGCCGACGCGGCCGAGCGCATGAAGGCTGCCGGGATGGACGGCATCGAGTTGGAAGCCTATGGCCATCTCGTCGATCAGTTCTGGTCTCCGGCGACCAATGATCTCGATGGGCCGTACGGCGGCTCTTTGGAAAACCGCATGCGTTTCAGCCTGGAAGTGCTGACGGCCATGCGCAAACGGGTCGGGCCCGATTTTCTCATCGGGGTACGCAATGTCGCCGACGAGGTGTTGCAGGGAGGTCTGTCGAAGGTAGACGGCATCGAGATTTCGCGCCGCCTGAAGGCCAGCGGGCTGGTGGACTTTCTCAACATCGTGCGCGGTCACATCGAAACGGATGCGGGGCTGACTGATCTGATTCCCATCCAGGGCATGGCCAGCGCGCCTCATCTGGATTTTACCGGCGAGGTGCGAGCCGCTACGCGGATGCCTACTTTCCACGCGGCTCGAATCCAGGATGTCGCGACTGCGCGGCACGCCATTGCCGCCGGCAAAGTTGACATGATCGGCATGACACGCGCCCACATGACCGACCCCTACATCGTTCGCAAAATCATCGCGGGGCGTGAGGATCAGATTCGACCGTGTGTGGGTGCGAACTACTGTCTCGATCGAATTTATCAGGGCGGCTCCGCCTATTGCATCCATAACGCCGCCACCGGTCGTGAGCTCACCATGCCGCACGAGATCACGCCGGCGTCTGTCAAGCGCAAGGTGGTGATTGTGGGTGCGGGACCCGGGGGACTCGAAGCCGCGCGTGTGGCTGCTGAGCGGGGTCATGAGGTCGTCATTTTCGAGGCGGCGAGTGAGGCGGGAGGCCAGATTCGTCTCACGGCGCGCAGCAAAGCGCGGCGCGAGATGCTGGGACTGGTGGAGTGGCGAGTTGCCCAATGTCTCGCGCTGGGTGTTCGGTTCGAGTACGAAATCTATGCCGAGGCCGACGATGTCCTGGCATTGCAGCCGGACGTGATCATCGTCGCTACCGGCGGCATGCCGCACACCGAGATTCTGCAGGCAGGTAACGAGCTCGTCGTGTCGAGTTGGGACATACTGTCCGGCAGTGTCAAGCCCGGCTCCAATGTGTTGCTGTTCGACGATGCCGGCGATCACACCGCGTTGCAAGCTGCCCAGGTCATCGCGAACACGCGAGCGCGCCTGGAGATCATGACCCCGGATCGTTCGTTTGCTCCAGAGGTCATGGCCATGAATCTCGTGCCCTACATGCGCAGTCTGCAAAACAGGGATGTCACCTTCACAGTGACGTTCCGAGTTCATTCGGTCAGCCGCGAGGGCCACGAGTTGTTGGCGACAATCGGCAGCGACTATGGCGGCGTGCGCAAACAGCGGCGCGTCAATCATGTGGTGGTCAACCACGGCACGCTGCCCAACGACGAGCTCTATTTTGATCTCAAGCCCAATTCCAGCAATCTGGGCA
>Ga0137412_10003555_pt1 | contig 12422 bp, 9 predicted proteins | sample CZODoug2_1_16fun_FD_122160 | JGI IMG/M metagenome (GOLD analysis project Ga0137412, IMG submission 122160) | Vadose zone soil fungal communities from Angelo Coast Range Reserve, California, USA - CZODoug2_1_16fungal (Hybrid Assembly) | ecosystem: Environmental > Terrestrial > Soil > Vadose zone...
CGCTGGCCTCGCCGAGCCGCGCTATCCGCTTCGATCTCGGCCGCGTGGCCGGCTATCGCAACTTCTGCAACAAGTTGTGGAATGCGGCGCGCTTTGTGGAGATGTCGGTGGGCGATACGGTGTTGACCGACACCGGAACGGTCGAATATTCCATGGCCGACCAGTGGATCCGGTCGCGCTTCGGCCAGATGATTGTGGCGGTCGAAAACGCCTTGCGCGACTACCGCTTCGATTTCGCAGCCACCGCGCTGTATGAATTCACCTGGTATGCCTTCTGCGACTGGTATCTCGAGCTGACCAAACCGGTGTTCCAATCCGACACCGCCTCGGCCGAAATCAAACGCGGCACACGCAGGACCCTGGTTGAGATTCTCGAAGCGCTGCAGCGGGCCCTGCATCCGCTGATGCCGTTCATCACCGAGGAGATCTGGCAGGGCGTTGCCGGCCTTGCAGGCCGTTCGGGCACCACCGTCATGCTCACCAACTATCCGGTGGCCACGGACTATCCGCCCGATGAAGTGGCCGACAGGGAGATCGCCTGGGTGCAGGCGTTTGTGCTGGGTGTGCGCCAGATTCGCGGTGAAATGAACATCAAGCCGTCCAAGCTGATTCCGGTGTTGCTGCGAAATGCTTCCACGCGGGACCAGGAGTACGCCGAGCGGCACCGCCCTTACCTGGAGAAGCTCGCCGGCCTCGAAAAAATCACGGTTCTGCCGGAAGGCACGCAGCCGCCGGAGTCCGCGATTGCCCTGGTGGGTGAGCTGTCGATCCTGGTCCCCATGGCCGGGCTCATTGACGCCGCGGCGGAAGCCGAGCGGCTGGGAAAGCAGCTCGCGAAGGTCCAGAAGGACCTGGCGACGGCGCAGAAAAAGCTCGCCAACGAGAACTTCGTGCGCAACGCCCCACCCGAAGTGGTGGAACAGGAGCGGACCCGCATCGCGGATCAGGAGCGCACTGTGACTAACCTCACGGCGCAACTGGAACGGGTACGGCGATTATTCGGGCCATGAATGCAGCCGCCGCGATTGATACCGACTCCGCGGCATTACATCGCGCGGTCAACGCGCTCGAGACCATCATCCTGGGCAAGCCCACGCAGGTGCGGCTTTGCCTGGCGTGCCTCCTGGCCCGTGGTCACCTGCTCATTGAAGACGTCCCCGGTGTAGGCAAGACGACGCTGGCGCATGCGCTGGCTCATGTCCTGGGACTGTCCTGGCAGCGCGTGCAGTTCACGAGCGACCTGCTGCCGGCGGACATCATCGGCGTGTCCATTTTCGACCGGGCCAGTCAGCAGTTCCATTTCCGCCAGGGTCCGATCTTCACGCAATTGCTGTTGGCGGATGAGGTCAACCGCGCCAGCCCGCGGACCCAGAGCGCTCTGTTGGAGGCCATGGAAGAGCGCCAGATCAGCGCCGACACCACGACTCACCCGCTGCCTGAGCCGTTCTTTGTGGTTGCAACCCAGAATCCCCACGAGCAGCTCGGCACGTTTGCGCTGCCGGAATCGCAGCTCGACCGTTTCCTCATGCGCGTGACGTTGGGATACCCGGATTCGGCACACGAGCGCGAGCTGTTGCGCAGCGGCGAGCGGCGCGAAATGCTGCCGCAGATTGCGGCTGCACTGACACCCGACACCGTGATCCGGGTTCAGAGCCACGTGCGCTCCGTTTACGTGTCGGATGCAGTGTTGGATTACGCGCAGGCACTGATCACGCGCACGCGCGAACGGATGGACCTGAAACTCGGCCTTTCGCCACGCGCGGGACAGGGACTCATTCGCGCAGCCCAGGCCTGGACCTATCTCGCCAAACGCGGAGCAGTCTTGCCGGAAGACATTCAGACGGTTCTACCCGCGGTAGTGTCGCACCGGCTGGAGCGCCGCGAGCCCACTGCAAACGAAGACGGCAACACGCTCGCGAACGAGTTGATCAAAGCAGTACCCGTACCCGTGTGATGAAGCTGCGGGAGCGCATGGCCCGGTATATCCGCAAGCGCCAGGGTCCGGATACCCTGCCTCTGACCCTCGCCCGCCGCAGACTGTACATCCTCCCAACTCGCACCGGCATCGGCTTCAGCCTGTTGCTGCTGCTGATGTTGGTCGCCGGGCTCAACTATGCCAACAGCCTCGCGCTGTTCCTGACATTCCTGCTGACCGGCTTTACGCTGGTGACCATGCATCACTGCCACCGCAACCTGCTGGGCGCGCAGTTGGTAGCCGCAACCGCTCATCCGACGTTTGCGCAACGTGACGGCACATTGAGCCTGTCGTTCGAGAATTCCTCCGGGTCCCCGCGGTTTCAGATAGCGGCGGGTGTCGGCGATCTGCCGACCATCGCCGCCGCCGATGTGCCCGCGAACGGGTTTGGGAAGATCGAGATCCCGGTGCCGGCAGCCAAGCGCGGCATCGTGCGCGTCGATCGCCTGCATTTGGTTACTACACACCCGTTCGGGCTGTTTCGCGCGTGGACCTGGGTGCACGCGCCGATTGAAATGCTGGTATATCCGCGCCCCCAGGGGCTGTTGCCCTTGCCCGCCGACATCGGCAACAAGTCCGGTGAACGATCGCTCACCAACGCCGGCGCCGACGAGTGGTTGGGTTTGCGGGCGTTCCGCGATGGCGATTCACCGCGACAGGTCGACTGGAAAGCCTACGCGCGTGATGCTCCACTGCTGGTGAAGGAATACAGCGCCGCGGGCGCCGAGGTGCGGATTTTTGATTTGTCCCACCTGGGCCACCTCGGGATGGAGGCGCAGCTCGAGCAGTTGGCTCGTTGGATCGTGGACGCGGAGTCCAATGGGGAGCGTTATGGGTTGAAGGTGCCCAACCGGTTTATCGCGCCCAACCACGGCTCCGAGCATCGACACCAGTGCCTGGCGGCGCTGGCTGTGGTTGGGCTGGAGGAGACGGCGCGTGTCCACTGAGCGGGCAGCGGCGATTGCTGAGCGAACCGCGAGACGCCGCGAGCGCTGGACCTGGTTGAGGCCCCCGGCGGTCGAGGGAACCCGTCGCGGCCTCGGGTGGGCCAGCGTCGCCTTTGTTGCAGGCCTGCTGCTCAATGTCGATCGCATTCCCGCCTGGACACCCATTGTCGCCCTGGTCTTGGTCGCCTGGCGGCTGCTGGCGGCCTCGCGATCCTTGAAGCTGCCCGGCACCGCCTTGCGGAGCCTGATGGCGCTTGCGCTGGTCGCGGGAGTTTTAGTCCGGTTCCATACCCTCAATGGGCTGAGCGCAGGTACCGCCCTGCTGATCCTGATGGGTTCCGTCAAGCTGTTGGAAACCAGGACGCAACGCGACCAGTTCATTGTGGTGGGGGCCGGAGTATTCCTGCTGCTCGCCGCCTGTCTCGATCGCCAGAACATCGTGCGGGCGCCACTTTATCTGCTGCATGCGTGGCTGTGTTGCGCGGCATTGGCCGTCATCGGATACACACCGGGGACCTCGCCGACCGCCACGCGAGTGGCATTCGACAACCGTGCCGCAATGATGCTCGCCGCGCGCAGCCTCGTGTTTGCCCTGCCGCTGGCCCTCCTGTTGTTTGTGTTTTTCCCGCGGCTGCCCGGTGCATTCTGGGCCATTCCCCGCTCCGATCAGGCGCAGACCGGCCTGGGCGACCAGATGAGCCCGGGCAGCATCTCGGAACTGACCACCTCCTACGATGTTGCTTTCAGGGCGCAGTTTGACGGCCCGATCCCACCACCCCAGGAACGGTATTGGCGCGGTCCCGTATTGCACGAATTTGACGGCTACACTTGGAAACGCACGCTGCGCAGCCTCGCTCGCATGGAGCCGCTCCAGTATCTCGGACCGGAATATCGTTACCGTATTTCGCTCGAGCCGAGCGCCCAGCGCTGGTGGTTCTCGTTGGATACGGTCACGGGATCGCCCGGTCCCCGGGCATTCTTCACCTACGACTACCAACTGATATCGCCTGATCCGGTCACCGAGACAACGACCTACACGCTCGTGTCATACACGAGCACCCGCGCAACCGTCGAGCTCTCGCAAGCATCGCGTCGCTACGACACCCAACTGCCCCGCGATCGCAACCCGAAGTCGCGCGAGTTGGCGCTGCAGATGCGCGCCAAAGAGCCATCGGATGGCGCATACGTGTCGGCCGTATTGAACTATTTCCGCACGGGCGGTTTTCAGTACACCCTCACTCCGCCGAAGCTCGATCTCAACTCGGTCGACGACTTCATATTCAACACCCGGCTGGGCTTCTGTGGTCACTACGCCTCTGCGTTTGTGTCGCTGATGCGCGCCGCCGGTGTACCTGCCCGTGTCGTGACCGGCTATCTCGGCGGCGAGTGGAACCCGATCGGCCGCTACTTCATTGTGCGGCAGTCGGATGCACACTCCTGGGCTGAAGTGTGGCTCGAAGGACGGGGCTGGACGCGGATCGATCCAACCGCGGTGGTTGAGCCTGAGCGCCTGACCCGAGGCATCCTCGACCTGCTGCCCGACTCGGTATCGGGGTCGGCGCGTTTCGTGCGGTCGCAGCCTTGGCTGGGCTCCCTGTTGCAACGCTGGGATGCGCTCAACAACTGGTGGGATGGCGAGGTGGTGAAGTTCAACTACGACGACCAGTTGCGACTGCTGCAGCGGCTGGGATTCTCTTCACCGGGTGCACAGGAGCTCGGGTGGGCTTTCGGCGCCGGGCTCGTGGGTTGGTTGTTGTGGATCGCATGGCAGGTGGGGTGCACTGGCCCCCGGGCTCGTCCTGACCGGCTGGCTCGTGCTTACACTGCTTTGTGCAAGAAGCTGGATCACGCTGGATTGGAGCGGCAGGCGCACCAGGGTCCGCTGGCCTTTGCCGACCTGGTGTTGCAGCGCCGACCGGACCTGGGCGGGGTGCACTCGCTGCTGCATTCCTATAGCGAATTACGCTACGGACGGCCCATGCCCGCGGCCGAGACGAAAATCCGCGCCTTCGAGCGCGCCGTCAGGCACCTTTCGGTAGCCGCACGCGCACGAGAAACACGGCCCCGATCACAAACAGGATGGTGATCGACAGAATGGCCAGCCGCGAGTCGTTCGTCGTCAAAGCGACGACGCCGGTCAGCGTCGGCCCCAGAATGGCCGCTGCCTTGCCCATCAGGTTGTAAAACCCGAAAAACTCGCCCGACCGCCCCGGCGGCACGAGGCGCCCGAACAGCGATCGTGACAAGGACTGCACGCCGCCCTGGACCAGGCCGATAATGATGGCCATCACCATGAACTGGGTTTCCGTGCGCAGGAAATACGCATAGCACGCTATCGCGGCATACACCGCAATGCCGAGCAGAATACCCGCGCGGGGCCCGATCTTCTGCCCCAGCCAACCAAACCCCAACGCCGCCGGAAACCCGACGAACTGAACAACGAGCAGAGCGGTGATCAGGCTGTTTTGTTTGAGGCCGAGGGACAAGCCATAGTCCACGGCCATCTTGATGATGGTGTTGACGCCGTCTATGTAGAACCAGTATGCCAGCAGAAACAACAGCAGCGTGCGATCGTTTTTCAGATGTCGCAGCGTATTGAGAAGCTCTGCGGCCCCCGCACGAATGGCAGCGCCGGCGGGCAACGCCTCCTGGGTTGAACGCTCTTTTACGAACAACACAGTGAATAAAGTGAAGCCGTCCCACCAGACCCCAACGCTCACAAACGACCAGCGGACCGCCTCGCCGGCATCGGCCAATCCAAACATCGCCGGCTTCAATACCATCGCGACATTGAGGGCAAACAGGAGGCCGCCGCCCAGGTACCCCAACGCATAGCCGTAACCTGACACGAGGTCGTACTCGTGCTCTTCGGACACATCGGTCAGGAGTGAGTCGTAGAACTGGTTACCGCCCCAGAAACCCAGCGAAGCTGCGACGTAGAGGATGCTGGCGGCCAGCCAGTCGCCTTTGGCGACGAGGAACATGCCGGCCGTCATCGCCGCGCCGAGAACTGTGAACAGTCCCAGCAAGCGCACCCTCGCCCGGCCTTTGTCGGCTATTGCGCCTACCAGGGGCGCGATGAGCGCGACAATGAGGCTCGCCACGCCGTTGGCGATTCCCAGCCGGAAAGTGCTCTCGGTGGCGGGCACGCCGGCGTTCCAGAACTGTTTGAAGAACAGGGGGAAGAAGCCGGCCATGACGGTGCAGGCGAAGGATGAGTTGGCCCAGTCGTACATGGCCCAGCCGAAGACGGGGCGGCGGGTGAGGACCCGCTTCGCGCGGTTGGTTACCGCAGCCGTGGTGCTCATGCCGGCCGTCCTTGGCGGTGCGGTTGGCCGGCGCTGGCGTGGGCCACTACGCTCACTGCGCGTACTCGCGCGTTTCGTGGAACGTGATGTCGGGCCACCGCTCCTGGGTCAACTGCAGGTTGACCCGCGACGGCGCGAGATAAACCAACGCCCCACTGTGATCCAACGCCAGATTATCATGCGCCTTGGCCCGAAACTCTTCGAGTTTCTGCCCATTGCTCGCTGTAATCCAACGCGCCGTGTGCACACTGATGCTATCAAACACACACTGCACGCTGTACTCATCCTGCAAGCGGAACGCAACAACCTCAAACTGCAGTTGCCCCACCGCTCCGAGAATCATGTCGTTGTTGCGCAGCGGCTTGAACAACTGCGTTGCGCCCTCTTCGCACAACTGCGACAACCCTTTGCTCAACGCCTTCGCCTTCAAGGGATCCTTGAGCACGGCGCGGCGGAACAACTCCGGCGCGAAGTTGGGCACGCCGGTGAACGTCAACTTCTCGCCATCGGTGAACGTATCACCGATGTTGATCGTCCCGTGGTTGTGCAGGCCGATAATGTCCCCCGCGAAGGCCTCCTCCGCGGCAGCCCGATCCGCCGCCATGAACGTCAGCGCATCGGCCACGCGAACTTCCTTGGCCAACCGCGTGTGATACATCCTCATGCCACGTGAATACTTCCCCGAGCACAGCCGCATGAACGCAATCCGGTCCCGGTGCATGGGATCCATGTTGGCCTGGATCTTGAACACAAACCCTGTCAGGCGATCCTCCTGCGGATCGACCATGCGCTCGCGCGCCGTGCGGGGCAGCGGCCCCGGTGCATGGGTCGTAAAGGAAGCCAACAGCTCCTCCACACCGAAATTGTTGACCGCCGATCCAAAGAACACCGGCGTCTGTTTGCCGGCGCAATAGTCCTGCGGACTGAAGCTCTCAGTCGCGCCTTTGACGAGCTCGATTTCGTCATCGAACGACTGCGCCATGTCACCGAGAAACTCGCGTGCCGCCGCGCTGTGCAGGCCATCGATCGTCAGGTTCTCGCCTACCCGGCCCTTCGCTCCTGCCTCGTAGGCATAGATCCGATCTTCCAGCAGGTGATAGATGCCACGCAGCTCGCGGCCCATGCCAATGGGCCAGGTGACAGGCGTCGTGCGAATCCCCAGCACCTTCTCGATCTCGTCGAGCAACTCAATGGGAGCCCGCCCGTCGCGGTCCAACTTATTGATGAAGGTCATAATCGGCGTGTCCCGCAGCCGGCAAACCTCCATCAGCTTGATCGTCCGCTCCTCAACGCCCTTGGCACAGTCGATGACCATCAGGGCGGAGTCGACCGCCGTCAGCGTCCGGTAGGTGTCTTCAGAGAAGTCTTCGTGACCCGGCGTGTCCAGCAGGTTGACGATGCAGTCCCCGTACGGGAACTGCATAACCGACGACGTCACGGAGATTCCGCGCTGCTGCTCGAGCCGCATCCAGTCCGAGGTCGCATGCCGCGCCGCTTTGCGCCCCTTGACGCTACCCGCCATCTGGATGGCGCCCCCGAACAGCAGCAGCTTTTCAGTGAGGGTGGTCTTGCCGGCGTCGGGGTGCGAGATGATGGCAAACGTGCGTCTTTTGCTTATTTCTCGGGCAGTTACGTCGCTCAACTAAGCCACCTCTTTTCAATTTTGTACATAAATTTGTACATGTTCCACCCCTTACGAAAGGCCCGTCCAAAGTCAGGGCGGGGCGCCAAATTTCCAAGTGAGCCCTCTCAGCGTAGTCAGCGCCTTTCGGGCGCGCGAATTCTAATTCACACGAGACCCGAAAATGCCCGGCTGATCACGACCAAATCTGGCCCCCAAGGCGCCTTCGAAGGCCAGAGCACACCGGAGCGAGGCGCGCGGCGTTGTGCCCCCGCCCTCTAGGCCCGGAGGGCAAGTGTCGGTCCTGAACCGACCCAATGGTCCAACACCTACACCCGGCGAGAGTGCAACGATGCCTGAACAGGACCGTCCACCGACAGCGCCTATCCTTCCAGCCGCTTGGTCGAATGCCTCAAGCCGTTGAGTATCGTATCCAGTACCCGGACAGGAAACCCGCGTGGCAAGCCTTTGTGCATATCGGCTATGACTTTTGGCGTTGCGGTGATCACTTCGGATATCAGAGCGTCTCCAGCACGGGGCAGCCCCAGTTGCTTGGCAAGCAATTGGAAGTGGCGTGCCTGAATGTCTCGGATCCGGTAGTGCGCACGGGTTGCATGCATTGCCATGGCCAGTCTCGCCTTCTCGTACGACAGATGATTCGCGCGCTTGCCGATGATCGGCCAGGCCGAGAGCACATCATAGAGAGGGGTCAGTTGATATCGGCCGCCCGGGAGGATGCGTATGCTGAAGTTCTTGGCGTGCCCATCGGTTGCCGCGAGCAACCAGAAGATCAGTTGCGCTTTGAAGAGTGTCTCCAGATCCTCGACGCGGCGACGGGAGCCCTGAAGCACGCGCCCTATGTCCAGGACTCCCGGCCCACCATCCGCTTCGTACTTCACATGACTGGGTCTGGCCAGCGCCTGGCAAAGATCTTCCTGCATGAGTCGCAGCCAGAATTTTCCGCCCGAGTGCAGAATGCGATCGAAGCGTTCGACCACGAGAACCTTGAATTCCCCGAAATGCTCGATATCGCAGTGAGCTGTCGGCAAGCCATAGCCTGTTAGAATGCGGGAGCAAAGCCACTCGTTCTCGACGGATTCGCTCATGTCGGCGCGCATGTTGCCGACGAGGCCTAGCGGGAGCTTGAAGATGTGGGTGGTCGGCGTCGAACCGAGAGGCCGACACCAATGTCCACCGTGACGCAGAAAAGCCGTCTTTTCCTGCGCGCCTGCTATCGATATGCGAAACCCGTCCGGATCGATATTTGCGGCGGCGGGGGAAATTGCAGCTGCGATCGCCCGAGCGACAGCGGTCTCACTGAGACGCTCGGCTTCGATTCTCTTGATTCCTGTCGGCTGCTCGTCAACGGGCAGAAGCTGTACGGCGCCAACACAGTCGCGTCCGATGGCAGCGAGCAGATCAAAGGGCTGGCGCGATGGGGCGCCAAATCGCTCCTGGATGCGTCGGCGAATGGAATCGCTATCCGGCAAGAGGTTCTCGAAGTAGGCTTCCACACCCGTGCCCTTCAGGGGAACATCATCGAGCGTGAGGGGCAGAGAGAGAGACAGCGGACGATGATCTTCAGACTGCCGCCACTCGGCTGAATACTGAAACTCCATTGCACCGCGTCCCGGAAGCCGCCAATAGCCGACCCTGACCCCATTGGCCCAGACAGCCAGCTCTTTGCTGCCACGTCGCGCGACTGCCACGGCCGACCTACCACTCCACGCCGTGCGCTCGGACACTCGCGGTTTGCTCGCGGAGGGTCAGCTCGAGATTGAGAAGATTCAGAAGCACGAGCAGCCGCTCGAGAGTCAGGGTCTGCGGGTGGGCCTCGAGTTCCGACAGGCGGTTCTGACTGATGCCCAACTGTCTCGACAACTGCTTCTGTGACAGATTCAGGGCTTTGCGACGCGCAACGAGGTTACGGCCGAGCTGGGTGGCGGTCGTGATGACGTCCATAGAACATATCGGTTATGTCGATATTCGTATATTATCGCTTTTACCGATAAATGCAAGATATCGGTTATACCGATCGAGGTCCCAAAAGCCGATCACTTCGAGGCGATTGTCCGGCCGCGCGAGCTCCAAATTCTCTCGCAGAAAGCTCGTCTGGGATGCGGCCGTCTTCGACTGCAACCGACATGCCTTCCGGACAGTCGCCACTCAGGCCGTCGAACACACGGGCATTCTCGAGAACGTAGGCGCTCAGAGGATCTCCCTCGACTGCGCCGCTTCTCGAAGCAAGTGTCGCTGGATCTTACCCGTCGCGGTCTTCGACAACGCGGCACGAACTCGACGGCGCGAGGATATTTGTACGGCGCTATCGCCTGCTTCAGGAATCTTGCAACTCCTTTGTGAGGGACATGCCCGGAACGAAGCCGTGGTTGAGCACTACAAACGCCTTGACGATCTGTCCGCGCGCTTCATCAGGTGCGCCAATGACTGCACACTCTTTGACGGCCGGATGACCGGCGAGTGCGGACTCGACTTCGGGTCCGGCGATGTTGTAGCCGCCCGAGATGATCATGTCGTCGGCGCGCGCTTGAAACCAGAAGTACCCGTCCTCGTCCACACGGTAGACATCGCCGGTCACGTTCCAGCCATTGCGCACATAGCTTCGTTGACGATCGTCGTCCAGGCCAGTCATCCGACGTCGACTTGGGCAACGGCTAGCCCGCGGAAATGCAGCTGCGCAGACTCGAGATGTCATAGTTCGAGATCGTCGCAACCAGATTTCGATACGCCGTAGGCGCGGTGAACAACGTCGTCCCGCCGAATTTCTGGACGGCTGAGAGCAGATTGTCCGGCGCCGGTTGCTCGACCAGCGCTGCGGCGCCACGACAGCCGAGTGGAAATACGAGCAAGGCACCAAGCCCAAAGGTGAAGCCCAGCGGCGGACTACCCACACAGACATCGCCTGTTTTTTGCTTTTGACCTTGCGGCCGGACCGACCGCTACGCAGCGTGCCCTTCTTGCGCTCGTGCATCGCCCGCTTTACTTTGCTGCCTGCCTTCTTTCCATACCGGGCCATATCGACCTCACAGGTGAGATGCATTGGCATGCCGACAGCAGGAATCAGACCCGTTGATTGATTATGTTCCAGACCGTGACCGACAAGCCCCTTGCTCAGCGCCTCAAGACCTCCTTGGATGAGCTGCGCATGCAAACCATGGGTACGCAGATTCTGTTTGGGTTCCAACTTCAAAGCCTGTTTCAACCGGGATTCGATCACGCGAGCACTGCAGAACGCGCAGCTCATGCAGCCTCGCTCGCGGCCATCCTGCTTTCGTTCGCAGTGCTGATAATCGCGCCGGCTCACCATCGACTCGTGGAACCCGGGCAAGCCAGCCGCCGTTTGCTGATGTTGTCTCGCCGGTGTGCTGAAGTGGCTCTGGGAACGATGGCTATCGCGTTGGGATGCATTTCGTTTTCAATCACCACCCATCTGCACGTACCTCACAGTGGACTCATCGCTGGGCTCGTGAGTGCGCTCGGTGTCATGCTGTGGTTTGGGTCGGGAATCGCGCTGAAACGCCACATCAACTGCCCACTACCGGAGCGGGAATCCATGGACCTGCATACGAAAATCGACCAGATGCTGACCGAGACCCGGGTGATTCTGCCGGGAGTGCAAGCATTGATGGGGTTTCAGTTGATTGTGGTCATGACGGATGCATTTGGGCAGCTTCCACTGGCCTTGCAGAATTTGCACTTGGCCGGGCTCGCCTCGACGACGCTTAGTACCGTTCTCTTGCTGACGCCGGCGGCGGTTCACCGCATTGCGTTCTCAGGAGAGGATGATGCGCGATTTCATACGATCGGCACGCGGCTGGTGAGCGCAGCGCTCATTCCGCTGGCCGCAGGGATGGCAGCGGAGATTTTTATCGGAACGTGGAGGCTGTTCGAAAATCTGTCTGTCTCGCTCAGCTCAGCGCTGCTCACCTTGATGATCCTACTAGGGGCATGGTACGTGCTGCCTGTTTGGCTGCAAAGGCACATAACAAAAGAGGCCGCGTGAGCGGCCTCTGTGTAGTCTCGGAGGCATTAGCCCGAAGGTGAGCTGCGAGAATCTACGGGCTCCATCTTGATCTCGCCGACAACCGTGTGCAATTCCGCTAGGTCGAGTCAGGTTGTCAGCACATTCCTACGTTGCAACGGTGGGGAGGCCGCAGTCGCCCCGAGTTCTTCTGATATGTCCCGACGCGGCCTTTTCGTATACCGTCAAGCTCCGACTCGAACGTTTCGGCGTTCGGAGATTCAACATGGCAAAACGAATCGCGGAATGGGCTGCGCGCCCGGGCAACACCGAATTCGATGGCGCACTGCGCTATCTCTCGCTTCAGTTCAGCAAGGCTCGGTCCGACCGTCTAGTGTCAAAGGCACGCCGTGCGGCAAGTACAGAACACGTCGCGAAAGATGTCTTACGGGCCAGTCGATTGCCGTTGTTACCGACCGACGAACGCCATGTGGCTGAAAACCTGAAGAGAATACGCAAGGGCAAACCAATCGCGCCGATCATCGCCATTCGAGGTGATCTGATGTCGAGCCGACCGCTCGTCATCGCGGAT
>Ga0137412_10003556_pt1 | contig 12421 bp, 10 predicted proteins | sample CZODoug2_1_16fun_FD_122160 | JGI IMG/M metagenome (GOLD analysis project Ga0137412, IMG submission 122160) | Vadose zone soil fungal communities from Angelo Coast Range Reserve, California, USA - CZODoug2_1_16fungal (Hybrid Assembly) | ecosystem: Environmental > Terrestrial > Soil > Vadose zone...
CTTCCTTCAGAACCGTTTTGGGGGACGACCGATGCGGAATTGGAATCGTTGCCTTGGAGCCACCGTCGCCGTCACCGCGCTGGCATTCAACACGAGTGCGCAGACTCGAACTCCCGCCCACAAGTCGCAACTTACTATCGAGCAGTTGATCGAGATTAAGCATCCGTCCGATCCCATCTGGTCTCCCGACGGCAAGCGCATCGCGTTTGTCTGGGACCGCGCGGGCGTCGCCAATCTCTTCGTCGTCAATGTCGATGGCCGCGGACAACCGACGGCGCTCACTTCGTTCACCCAGGGCCAAATCGAAGGCGCGTTCTGGAGTGAAGACGGCGACATCCTCTACTTTCCTCACGACGGCGATCTATGGCGGGTCGCCGCGTCTGGCGGCGCGCCAAAACATGTATGGAACAAACCAGATCCGGGGAGCGACTTCGTCCCGTGCCCCGATGGCAAGCGGGTTGCCTTTGTCCGTAGCAACCGCGCAACTTCGGCGGGCGCGCGGCACGGAAGCGATTTAATCATTCGCTGGCTCTCCGACGGAGCTGAGTCGACCACTGCGCACGATGATGAGAGTATTCACGGCGTCATCTGGTCCGCCGACGGTTCGTCCATCGCTTATATCGGCGGCTCCAAAGTGATTCACCACGATGAGTCGCCCTCTTATTCCGGGGCCAAGCTCATTTATCGAGTTTCCGAAGAAGTGCCGGGACAAATCTATGCCTTGAGACTCGCGAGCGGGAAATCCTTCGCGATTGGCAAACCCGGAGATTACGGCGGATTGGCTTGGCTCGACGCCGCTCATCTTGTATTCGATGGCCAGTCGGCCAACTTCAAAAAATATTTCATATACATTGCTGACGCCGCGGACGGTTCAACGCGAGTGATTCATGAAGTCAACGAAGAGAAATTCTGGAGCATTCCCGATTGGGGCGAAGCAGGGGCGCAGCCTTGGCCATCGCCGAATGGCAAGTGGATTGCCTTCTTGAGCGATCAAGACGGTTGGGACCATCTTTACGTCATGCCCGCCTCTGGCGGTAATGTCGTTCAGATCACCAAAGGTCACTTTGAAGCTTGGCGTCCCGCATGGTCTCACGACAGCACGCGCATTGCCTTTGACGCGAACGTGGAAGAGCACCCGGGTGACCGGCAGATCGGCATCGCTACCATTGCCGACGATCCCACACACGCAACACTTACGTACCTCACGTCGGAGCCGGGAACGAATATCGAGCCACACTGGTCCGATGGTGATGCACGCCTTGTCTACCAGCACACCGATGCACACAACAGCGCCGATCTTTTCACCATCGGCACGAATCCAGGCGCGCCGCCCGTCCGGCTGACCGACTCCATGCCTCCGGAAATCGACCGCTCCCAATTTGTCGAGCCGCAATTCGTCCACTACCCGGGACCCGATGGCCAGATGGTCCCCGGCTGGCTTTTTGTACCGAAAAATCTGGATCGCACAAAAAAGCATCCCGCTATCCTGTGGATCCACGGCGACGGCGTAAATCAAAACTACGATGGCTGGCACGTGCAGCGGAACTACGCTGTCTATTACAGTATTCACCAGTATTTCCTGCAGAAAGGCTACATTGTTTTTGCTCCTGACTATCGAGGAAGCATCGGTTACGGCCGTGACTGGCGCACCGGCGTCTACATGGACGTCGGCGGCAAGGACGCGAAAGACGCGTGGATGGGCGCGAAATATTTAAATACGCTGTCTTATGTGGATAGCAGCCGCATCGGCGTCTGGGGTCTAAGCTACGGCGGATTTTTCACGCTTATCGCCATGACCGATCAGCCCAAGCTTTTCCGCGCCGGCGTGGATGTTGCCGGTGTCGTTGACTACGCGATGTATTATTCCGATCCCTATCATGGTGATTGGACCGCTAGCCGCATTGGTACTCCGGACCAGAACCCCCAAGTGTACGCAAATGCTTCACCGATTTCGCACCTCGACAAGCTCGAGCGACCGCTTCTGGTGCTCCACGGCACCGCGGACGTTAACGTTCCATTTCTAGAATCGGTCTGGCTCGTCGACGAAGCCCTGAAGAAAGGTAAAGGCGATCTCATCACTTTCATGATGTACCCTGGCGAATTTCATTACTTTAGCCGCGAACACGTTTTGCGCGACGCCTGGCATCGCGTGGCGGACTTTTTCGACGCCAATCTGCGTGCGCCAACCGCGAGCGCCGCCAAGCCTCGTTGACCATCTTGCCACAAATCATTCGTAGCGTAGGGCCACCATGGGGTCGACGCGCATGGCGCGACGCGCCGGAAGGTAGCAGGCAAACAGCGCCACGCCGGAAAGTAGCAGTGCGACGCTCCCAAACGTAAGCGGATCGGTGGTTCCCACGCCATAAATCAATGTGGTGATAAGCCGCGTCAATCCAAATGCTGCGGCAAGTCCAATAACTACTCCGATCAGCGTAATTTTCAATCCTTGCCCGAGCACCATGCGCAGGACGTCGTTGCGGGAAGCGCCGAGCGCTACGCGCACTCCGATTTCATGTGTGCGCTGGCCAGTCAGATAGGAAATCACGCCATAAATGCCCACTGCGGAAAGTACGAGCGCGAGTGCGGAAAAAATACTCAGCAGAAACATCGTCAGCCGTTGCGTGGAGATGGAGCGCGCCACGATTTCCCCCATGGGCCGCACATCATAGAGGACCGCGCTGCTCACCACTTTTTCAGCGCCCTGGCGGATGGCGCCGGCGATGTCTCCAGAATTGGCCGCGGTGCGCACCACGTAGCCGCCGCCGTTTGCCAGCAGCGGCCAGAAACGATCCGGCACTTGCCAAACCGGCAGATAGAGTTGGGCCTGCAAATTCTGATTTTGCCGCGAACCCAATCCCCAGTGCTCGACATGCCCGACCACGCCAACGATTTCCGGCTGAGTATCGAACAGTCCGAGGTTTAAGTGTTTTCCGATGGGGTCCTGATTCGGAAAATATTTGCGCGCGAAACTGTCGTCGATCAGCGCAACAGCGGGTCCATGCTCGCTGTCCTGCTCGGTGAAGGTGCGCCCGCGTTCGACGGGAATCCGCATGACTTGGTGGTAGCCGGAATTCACAAGATAAAACAACGCGAAAGGCATGTCGGTATCATTTGCCGGCTTGGCCTGGCCTTCGAGCCAAAAAGGAATCTCGGAATCTCCGGTCATCGGCAACGAACCGCCCATCAGCGAGACCGCTTCCACGCCGCGTATGCTCCCGAGCTGCCGCAGGGTCTCGCGGTACGTGGCCCGAAGCTGGTCGGCGCTCATGGCTGCGCCGGAACTTGACGAGATGCTGAAAGTGAGCACGTTATGCGGATCGAAGCCCGGGTTGATATTGCCCAGCGCCGAAAGCGTGCGGATCATCAAACCAGAGCCGATGAGCAGCACCACTGCCATGGCCATTTCGACAACGATGAAAACGCTTTGCGTGCGATGACGCGCGCCGCTGGAACCGCGGCCTCCTTCCTTGAGCGTCTCGTGGGTATCGGGTCGCAGCGTTTTCAGCGCGGGAATCAAGCCAAATACTACGCCGGTCAATACGGAAATGCCCAAAGTGTAAAAAAGCACGCGGCCATCAAGGGCAATTTCCTCCGAGCGCGGCAAGCTACCGGCCAAGGCAACAACCAAAGCGCGCACTCCCAACTTGGCGACGGCCAGTCCGATGCAGCCACCGGCGATTCCGAGGAGAACACTCTCGGTGAGCAACTGGCGGATCACTCGCGCGGGACTGGCGCCCAGAGCGGCGCGAATCGCAAATTCGCGTGAACGACCGGTCGAACGTGCCAGAAGCAAGTTGGCAACGTTGGCACAGGCGATCAAAAGCACGAAGCTCACAGCGCCGAGGAGCACCAGCAAAATCCCCTTCACGTTGCCGACGACATCGGTCTTGAGCGGGACCAGAGTGACGCCCATACCCTTGTCCGCTTCGGGATAGGCGACGGCGAGATTTTCGGAGATACGAGTCATGTCCGAGCCCGCTTGCTCGATGGTGACGCCGGGTTTCAAGCGCCCGATGGAGTTCATGCCCATGCTGATCCGGCGGTCACGGAATGTGGGGTCGTTCCACTGGCCGATGGGCACAAAAATATCGGTATCGCTAAGACCGGTGATGTGGCCGGGTGCCACGCCAATAATCGAGTAGGCTTTACCGTTCAGCGTGATGCTCTTTCCCAGGACGTCTTGCGCGGAGCCAAATTTGCGGTGCCAGAGTCCATCGCTAACGATGGTGACAGGGCCAGCGCCAACCTTATCTTCCTCAGGGCGAAATGCGCGTCCGAGCAGCGGCTGCATGCCGAGAGTGGCAAAGAATTCGGCGGAAATCATGTGGATGTGAACGCGCTCGGGTTCGCCGGCGCCCGTCATGTTGTAATCGTCGGACCGAAAAGCGCATAAGGAAGCGAAGGACTGATTGTCTTTCTGCCAGTCGAGGAAGTTCGGGTAAGCGATGGAACTCTCCGCAAATGTCGGGGATTTCGCGTAAACGGCGACGAGTTCGTCGGGATTCGCGAACGGCAGCGGGTTGAGTAGCACGGCGTTGACGACGGAAAATAACGCGGTGTTGGCGCCGATCCCAAGGGCAAGGGTCAGGACGGCAATGGCGGTGAAACCGGGATTCTTCAACAGCACGCGCAAGCCGTAGCGGACGTCTTGCCAGAAACTGAGCATGAGCCACCCCTCTCGGATACACACCCCCTAGTTCAGGGCGTCTGCAGGTAGGAACGAGAGTGAGTTGGTTTTTGTTCCTGAAAGTTGGGACGAGATCGTCGTCGACATTTGACGCCAATCCCGATTAGGCCGAGGTGAGACGCGGCCTTTGGCAACGAGGGCCAGGGGGCGGGCAAGCATCGGCCACACTACGATCCCCAGCAACCAATTATTTTGCCGAGGCGGCGGCCGCTTTGGATTTTCCGTTTCTCGATTTCGTGGCTTTGGTCCAGCCGCCGAGATCGAGCGCGACGGACATGCAAGCATCGCGGAGTTCGTCAGCGAGGGTGCGATCAACGAGGGCGCGGGCTACGACCATGCCGCCGATGCATAGCGATGCGATACTCTGCGCGGTGGCTCGGCGGGGGCGGCCGTTTTGGGTCAGGCTACGCTCCAGAACGCTGACCATGGAGCGAAATACCGTTTCGAAAGCGCTTCGCGCCGATTTACCGCTCCGGGCAACGTCGGTGGGCAGCGCGACCATGGGGCAAGAATCCTCAACATTTTCGAAATGCTGGCGGGAGAGGTAAGCGCGAACGACTTGCGGACCGACGTCCCCGGAGGAGAGATCCACTTTCACGCCCTCCCAGCAACTTTTCCAGTTCGGATCGGTGAAGAAACAATTGAGAACCTCGGCGTAAAGATCGCTCTTGCTATGGAAATAGCTGTAGAAGCCACCATGGGTGAGCCCGGCGCCGGCCATGATCTGATGGATGGAGACACATTCAAAGCCATGGCGGTTGAAAAGTTTGCGAGCGCTCTCGATGATGTTTTTCTTGACAGCCGGACGATGGGTAGAGGGATAAGGCATACAGCCTCCTTGTGCGCGAAGTACTGAAGTATGCCTCGAACGAGAGTTCCCTTTCCAGCAAAAGATTATCTTGAACATATTTTGGTGCAGTGATGAGATGCCAGGTGGTCGCGCGAATTACTGGAGGAAAACGATGAGCGAAGGGCGGTATTTGATGGCGTTGATGAATACACCGACGCGCCGGCAGTTGATCGGAGGGATAGGCGTCGCATTTGGCGGCATGCTTCTTGACTCGAGCGAGGCATGGGCTGGAGCGGAGGAGGAGATTTCGCATTCGGCGGAATCGATTCACCAGGAACCGGTGTTCAAGGCGAGCCGGAAGCGCGTCTACGAGGCGCTAACGGACACCAAACAGTTCGACAAAGTGATCCACTTGAGTGCGGCGATGAAGTCCGGTATGCCGCCGGACGCTGCGCCCACACAAATCAGCCGTGAGGCTGGAGGAGCTTTCGCTTTGTTTGGCGGATATGTCACGGGACGGCAGATCGAGCTGGTGCCAAACGAACGAATCGTCCAGGTGTGGCGAGCGGGCGGATGGGATCCCGGCGCTTATTCCATTGCGAAGTTTGCGCTTGTGGAACAAGGCGTCGGGACCAAGATCGTGTTTGACCACACAGGGTTTCCCAAGGGCGACGCGGAGCATCTGGCCGTAGGATGGAAAATGAATTATTGGGAGCCGCTGGAGAAATTCCTGGCTTAGGGATGGAAAGTGAACTCCATCTGGGTCGTTGTTTCAGTGGCGGCCGGAGCGTACTTCCAGTCCTTCAACGTTTGCTCGACGGAGTTCACAAAGATTGGGTGGCCGCCCATAATCTTGGTTTCCCTGATCTTGCCATCCGGAGCGATGGTCACTTGAACCTTGACAACACCGGACAGGCGAAGCCGCCTTGCCACTTCCGGATAAGGTGGTTCGGGATTTGAAAGCATCTTGCGACTGCCTTGTGCGGGGAGATTTGCGGCCGGCAGAATCAGAGCCATGGCCACAAAGAAGCAGGTCGCTGCGATTTTCACTTTCGGTCTCAAGGCAAATACCATCTCTTTCTCTAAAGTAGCGTTTCCTCAAAAGGAAACGCCCTGGCATGCACGTTTAAGTTCCTTGATGTGTGCCATTCCAATATAGCGTGGAGAAGCGATCGGGGAGTGATGCGGCAGTACAGGTGTGCGCCGGAAAAAACTGGCAAATGGGACAGGTAAATGGATTTAGTATGAGGAAAAGTGAACTTGGAGCGCTCGTGACCGAGGCGGGAAGTGATGGCAGCTTCCCGATTTTATCGCGATAAATTCCGCTACCTCTGCAATTCGCAGGGTCACACGATGCGGCGGGGCAAGAGCGGGTTCAGGTGCATAGTGAGATCGTAGACAGAGGCGCCGCAGGATTCGGAGACATCTTCGGGCCGCGAGCCGGGCTGCCAGTCGAAAAAGGTGGCGATGTCGCCGATCCTAACGCGCTCTTCCCTGCCGATTTCTAGAATGCAATGACTGGCCGAGACGGACGCGATCACGGGATAGAGATCACCGTTGATGCGGACCTTGGCGCCTTTTTCGTGGGCGAGTGCGGCGTTGCGCGGCCAGCCGTCGGCGTGTCCAACCGGCAGAGTTGCCACCCATACATCGTCTCTTGCCGTGTAAGCGCGGTTGTAGCCGGCACTGTCCCCTTTGCGTAGTTTTTTCACGTAGATGACGCGCGCCTTCAGGCTGATGGCGGGGCGGAGATCCATGATCGCGATGTGGCGGAATTCGTTTTCGGAGTAGATGCCGTAAATGGCCATGCCGGGGCGCACCATGTCGAGAAACGCTTCCGGATGCTGAAAAAGGGTGAAGCTGGACGCGGCGTGTTTTTTCCCGAGGGAGACGCCGTCTTTTTCGAGAGCGGCACAGGTCTCGTGGAAGCGGCGGAGCTGCTCTCCGTCGAATTCGGGATCTTCGGTAAAAGTCATCATCGCGCCTTGAATGCTGACGGACTTGCGGATAGCGAGGTCGCGGATGAGCGGCGCGGCCTGGTGATACGGCACACCGACGCGGCCGATGCCCGTGTCAATGCAGATATGTAGTGGGACGGGCTTTTGCAATTTAGCGGCGACCTTGTCGAGTGCAGAGCCGAGCGGCGTGTAGATCATGGGCATGATGTTGCGAGCGACGGCCTCTTCGAGATTTTGTTCGTCGAAAGGGCCGAGGAGGAGGATAGGCTTGCGGACGCCAGCATCTCGGAGAGAGATGGCCTCGTGGAGCTTTACGACAGCGAAGCCGAAGATTTCGGATTGAGGTTCAAGGAGCTGGGCGACGTTTACAACACCCATGCCGTAGCCGTTGTTTTTGATGACAGCGAGGATGGGGCGAGACGCGACGCGGCGAGAAATTTCCTGGACGTTGTGGCGAAGATTTTCGCGATGGATTTCGACCCAGGGATCAAAGGCTGAATCTTTCAGGGCGGCCACTTCAGATATTGGCGCAGGGGCAGTGAGAGAGGGAGAAGCGTCGAGAAGAACGGGGAGGGCTAGCGTCGCTTCGAGGAAGGATCGCCGCGAGGGCTTCATGGCCGCTACTTTTTGAACAGGTTTTCGAAGGCCTGGCGGGCGTCGGTGTGGCGCGGAGGCGCGGCAGGTGGCGCGGATCCGTTAGCGTTCGGCTGCGTGTAGGAAGTAGGCGCAGTGTCTTTTTCGATGGTCATGCGAAATTCATAGAAGGTGCAGGCGTTCTTGGCGTCTTTGGGAGAGATGCGTTCCTGGACGGGCTGGGTGCATTCGAATTGGGCGCCGGAATCGAAAAATCGACACTGTTTGCAGCAGTGCAATTCGAACTGGCACTTGGGACATGTGCCGTTCGCATCGAATCCGGGAGTGAGGACGGCTCCGCAATTGGCACAGCGCGCGCGAGTAACGGTGCCGACCATGCGCGGAGTGCGAGGGCCGAATTGATCGGCGCCGCGCGGCCCGCCAGCGGGCGGCTTACGGTCATGGGACTTGTCGCGTTTTTCTTGCTTTTCCGCGTCGCGGTACCCGCGGTGTCCGTACTTTCGTTCCACAAACGCCTCCGTCCGCCAGTCTCGACGGACTGCCACAGCTATAACTCATGCTTTTGCGCTGACGCGCTTGCCAACTTGGCTTGTATCCATTCGGATTGTTACACTCGGCCGGACGGCGCACTCAATCCCAAGTAATTGCTTGCAGAATAGCGAACGTCCAACGAGCAGGAGACGGGACCTCTATGTTTGTAGCGCTCTGGGAGTTCGAAGTCAAGCCGGGCAGTGAAGAAAGATTCGAGAAAGCCTATGGCCCGGATGGCGACTGGGTACGGCTCTTCCAGAGCGAGACCCACTACTATGAGACGCGGCTGGTGCGCGATTCGTTTCGCCCCGGCGTGTATTTGACGATGGATTTCTGGGAGTCGCGCGCCGCGTATGAGGAGTTCATGGCGGGTCACCGCGCCGAATATGAGGCGATTGACGCGAGGGGAGAAGAGTTGACGGTGACAGAGAGGCGGATTGGCTGCTTCGAGATGGTGGAAGGAAATTCTCAATAGAAGGTGATGTCCTTCATGGGGTAATGCTTGCGATTGCGAGTCCAGAGAGACAAGTTATGAAGTGCGGCTGTCGCCGCTATCAACGCGTCTCCCAATTCTACATTATGGCTCTTGGCATATTGTCCTAGATATTCCCCCGCTCGAATTCCAATATTAAAATCGATAGGGATAGACGGGATCGCGGCGAAAACCGCATTTAGCGCTCCAAGTTCCTGTTGACGAGCCCCGTGCCTAAGTTCAGCGACGGTGACTGGCGAGCACAACAGAGGGGTAGTGCCACGACTCAGTTGGTCCCAGCGGGCCAGGATCGCAGTGTCCCGGGCACGGTTGACTTCGATGAGAATATCGGAGTCGATCAAGACGGACTTCAAGAAGCGAGCCTCCGAAGCCGGTTCCCTTTCCGGAGACGGCGCACGTAGGTTTTGGAATCAGGCAGGTCTTTTCTATTTTTCCAGAGGCCAACAATGGCCTGCATGGCCTGTCTGCGGTTAGCAGGCGAGCTTCCGTACTTGTCGCTGACAGCCTGCCGAACGAGCTCGGAGATAGTAGTGCGTTGCTGGCGGGAGCGAATATGCAGCGCCTTCCAGATGTCCTCGTGGAGATAAAGTTGAGTACGCTTCATGATGTATAGTATACATCATGAAACAGAATTAGAGAAGCGCGGCACAGACGCTTATAGGGCGCCCTAAGCCAGTGCCAGATTCAGGTTCTCGATCGCCTCGTCGATCTCCGCCGTGTTCTTATACCCGACTGTGACGCAATCAACGCCGGCATTCTTGAACGCGAATCTCATTGCCGCTTGGCGGTCCTCCCGGTTGAACGTGCCTTCGCCCACAAGTTTCATGCTGACTACGCCCATTCCTTCTTTGCGTACCTGCTTGACGTGGGTGACAACTTCGGGGACGTTACCCAGTCCGCCGGTGCCGTAGTCTTCGGCGTCCATACTGGTGCCTTTGTGGTTCATTCGTATCATCGCGATGTCGAGCCACTTGTTTCCGGGCACCTGGCGCAACGCCGGAAGCCCGTGGACCGACGCGCCATGACTCACGATAGCCTTCCTCGCCTGCGCCTCCAGAATTCCATCCTGCCACCGGCGCGTATCCACGGGCCATGTCGCCGTATGCTGCCAGTGCAACAGCATGATGTCGAAATACTCGGTGTTCGCCAGTTTACGTAGCTCGTCGAATTTCTCTTGGGGATTCACGCCTTCGTGCGTGGTCACTTTCGACATAATGCGATAGCTGTCGCGCGGAATGCCCTTCAGGGCCACTCCAAGCATCCTGTGCATCTCGCCGTACGACTCCGCAGTCTCGAAGAAGCGCACGCCTCTGTCGTAGGCGTAGCGCACCAACCTCGTGAACCCGTCTTGTCCCAGGTCGCGCTGTACCTTTCCGCTGAAGCTGCCTGTTCCAAACGCCAGCCGCGTCACCTTCACGCCGGATTTTCCTAGCGTTACCCAATCCGTGGCGGACTGGGGCGTGGCACTCAGCAGGGGGCTCGCGGTGACGGCAAGGGTGCCGGCGGCAAGTCCGGTTTTTAGGAACTCACGTCTTGTGTGGTGAGACACGGTTGCACCTCGAATTAAACAAAAGACAGCCCGAGTTGAGTTCCAGCGGCGCCCGGTTCGCGGTCCGCGGCGACGGATAAGGCATTGGTGTCCGAAATCAACGCCACATCTCCGGGTCGATGTTCTCGGAGCCTGCTTCAATGAGACGGTTGATGCGCACGGTTTCCTTGCGCAAATGCTTCAGCTTGCCCATATGCTTGACCCAGGGTTTTTCGGAGGTTTTAGCATCTGCAGCCAACTTATCTTTGATCGCTTCGGTCACAAATTCACGGAGCGGAATTCCGCGCTTGGCAGCGGTGATCTTGGCCCGGCGGAAAATGAGATCGGGAATCTCCAAGGTCGTCTTCATGATGCCATGTTCCAATATTTACGGGACTTGGTCAAATAATCTGCCCATAGCTGCGTGAATTAGGCAAGGGGTGCGGTGCAGAGCTAGGCTTGCCAAGCCACATGGCGATGAAGCCGTCGGGGGCGAGATCGGGTTGTAGAAAATTACTGGGAGTTCCTTCGGCGCGGAGCAGGGCTTCAGCGGCCAGATAGCCGCTGCGGACGGCGCCTTCCATGGTGGCGGGCCAGCCGGTGGCAGTCCAATCGCCGGCGAGAAAGAGGCGCGGGATGGAGGTCTGCTGCTTCGGGCGCCAACGATCGACTCCGGGCTCGGGGGAAAAAGTGGCGGCAGCTTCCTTGATTACGGTGGCCTTCACAAGTTGTGCTTCGCGAGCAGCAGGGAGAGCTTGGCAGACTTCTGTTAAACAAAGGTCGATGATTTCCTGACGTGATTTTTGCAGGAGCTCGTACGAGGCGCTGATCACCAGCTGTAGATATTGTCCAGCCGCGGCGGGCTTCCCTGCTCCATTCGAGTCGGCGTAGAGAGCTGTCTTGTTAAAGATCCACTGAGTGTTGGTTTCGAGCAGCGTGACGAACGGCTCGCGCATGACGACACGATCGAACCAGAAGTGGACGCCGGTGATGGGGGCGACCTTGATTTTGTCCAAGTTGGCGAGCGAAGGGTCGCTTTGCTTCACGCTTTGCGGCAGCAACTCCGATAGCGCGGTGTGGGGCACGGCGAACACGTAAGCGTCTGCCGTTTCTTCTCGGCCCTCATCGAAGCGGATTCCGGTGAGTTCGCCACTTTCCATTTTGAGGCCGCGCACCGGCGCGCGCAGGGTCACTTCCCCGCCCCGCCGCTCGATTTCGGATTTGCAGCCGTCGTAGAGATTGGCGAGTGGCACTGCGGGTACACCCATGCGGTAGCCGGTGCTGTTGGAAAGAAAAGCTTTCCAGAAAACGTCCACGCCGAAGCGCGCGTCAGTCCGGTCAAGCTCCTCATCGAGGGCGCTCACGAGCACCACGCGCCAGAACCGTTCGATGGCTCGTTTCGTCTGGCCTCGGCGGCGGAGCCACTCGAGCATCGAGATGCCGCCTTCTTCCCGAAGATCGGCGGTCTGCCCCTGGGTGCGCAGAATATCGAGCATGGCGCGCGCGATGGAAAGCTTGTCTAGCAGCGTCAGCGGCGCGAAGGCAGCGAACGATCCGGTCATGTGAAAAGGCGCGGGCAAGAAGCCGGCTTGCATTTCACCTTCGCGGCCCTGCGGATCGAGGAAGAGGAGCCGGTCGAAGAATTTGATTTTGCCGGCGGCACCGACGCGGCGATAGAAATCATCGAGATTGGTGCAGCAGCCGAGGGTGACGTGCTGGCAATTGTCCACGTGCTCGCCGTCCGGCAACACATAGGAGGTTGCGCGGCCGCCGAGAAAGGGACGCTGTTCAAACAGACGCACGCGCCAGCCGGATTCAGCCAGCGCGACGCCGGCTGCCA
>Ga0137412_10003557_pt1 | contig 12421 bp, 11 predicted proteins | sample CZODoug2_1_16fun_FD_122160 | JGI IMG/M metagenome (GOLD analysis project Ga0137412, IMG submission 122160) | Vadose zone soil fungal communities from Angelo Coast Range Reserve, California, USA - CZODoug2_1_16fungal (Hybrid Assembly) | ecosystem: Environmental > Terrestrial > Soil > Vadose zone...
CCTTGCGTCAAGAGAGTAAAGCGAGGTGACCGTTTTGCACAAGCGGCAATGGGATGCGCGAGGGGCAACAACCCGTCTTCGGAATAAGGTTTGTGGGTCGCGGCTTCACAGGTTGCGGAAAAAATGCGTTGGTTGTCATTCTGAGCGAAGCGAAGAATCCCTCCCGATTGAAAACAAAAGACCAAGAGGGATTCTCCGCGCAAAGTCGGCGCTTAGAATGACAGTTTTCTGCTTATTTCCGCACCCTGTTCAGCCGCGACATCAAAACGCCAATAAAAACGGGGCCTTAGTCCCTGAAGCGCGAATCGCGCTACGCCTGGGGGAATTTATGAGATAAGTTCAAGTAGCCATGACCGCGACGCCCGAACATCCGAAGGGAACTGCGGGGGCCATCCGCATCGGCCCGGCGGGATGGTCCTACGCGGATTGGGCCGGGATCGTCTATCCGGCGCGCAGGCCGCGAGGCTTCCACGAAGCCGCCTATCTCGCCGATTTTTTCGACACCATCGAAATCAACACCTCGTTTTACCATCCATTGAACGCCGAACATTGCCGCCAATGGATCGCGCGCGTCTCGGCCAATCCACGATTTCTGTTCACCGCAAAACTCTGGCAGAAATTCACGCACGAACAGGACGCGGGTGACGAAGACGAGCGCGCTGTCCGGTCGGGATTCGACGTGCTCCGCGACGCCGGAAAACTCGGGGCTGTTCTGCTCCAGTTTCCGTTTTCTTTTCATCGCAGCGAGGAGAACACGGCCTACCTGAAAAAACTTCTCAAGCGTTTTGCCGATTATCCACTGGTGGTGGAGGTGCGCCACGCTACCTGGAACGACAAAGCTTTTTACGCGATGCTGCACGAGCGCGGTGTCGGATTCTGTAACATCGACCAGCCGGTGATTGGGCGTTCGATGAAGCCGAGCGAGCGCTCTACCGCGCGAGTCGCCTACGTGCGGCTCCACGGCCGGCGTTATGACTCCTGGTTCAGTGACGATCCCGCCATGCCGCCTTCGGAGCGCTACAACTATCTCTACACGGAGCAGGAGCTGGAGCCCTGGGCTGCGCGCATCCGCCATCTGGCCGATGAGGGCGATTCCACATTCGTCGTCACCAACAATCATTTTCAGGGAAAGGGAATCGTGAATGCGCTGCAATTGATCCGTCTGCTCACCGGCGCGAAAGTCAAAGTTCCTGAGCCGCTTCGGCGCCATTATCCCGAACTCGAACGCATCGCCTCCGAACCGCCAGCCGAACCATTGTTATTCCAGACTTAACGAGAAGCCGCCCGGTATTGATCCAGCTTTCGAGAACACCGCTTCCAAGACTTGGCACGTCTCTTGGGTGTACCCTATAGGTGACGTTGAGTTTGATTTGAAGTGGTTGTACCTCCCCGCAACCACGGTTGAGCCACACCTCCTTGGGCGGTGGAACAGGGTGCCTGTGAACCCGGAAGCCCCCATTCGCTTCCAAAATCGCATAGGTAGGAAGACGACGATGATGACTCACAGAATGCTCACTGCGTTTTTGATTTTATTATTTGTGATATTTGGAGTCCCTCAAGGCCGCGCACAGACGAATGAGACGGGTCAGGCTCCTGCCACTGCGGCCCCGCCCGCTCCAGGTCAGAGAATCCTAACGAGGGATCCTGAATACTTGAAGTTGCTGAATCCACCGCTAGGCAATGATTTCCTTCAGGCCTACAGTAAGGGGTATAGAGAAAAGTCAGCGGAGATTGAGGCCAGCATTGCCGCTATCAGGGATGAGAATCTTCGCAGCCAGGCTCGCGGCAATGAATGGGCCAGGCTGCTGAATAAAGACCGGGACAAATTCAGAAACGAAGCAGAAGTAGCTTTCAATGACGCGAAGATTTTATTTTTGCGGCAGCATCGAGACGCTTTGTTCGAGGTTGGGCTTGTAGCCTACGACGAAAATAATAATGCTCTGGCGGTGCATGCAAATCCGACGGCTCCGATCGACGCCAATTTCCGTGTGGGCGTGAATCGCGCAACGATCAATCAGGTTTATGACAAGTTTCGCCAAATCGCCGGTCAAGACATCGACCAAAAAACTCGTGAATACGTTTCCAAAGCGGGAGCTGATTCTAATTGCTCGAGAAACCCCGACTGGTGTTACAGATTTGGAAAAGAAGAAATTGAACGAAGCCTGCGATCCGAGCGAATGGTTGTTGTGGCGCAAGGGGACTTGGAGAACAGGAAAATCGATCGTCTTCTGCTCGTAGACGATGACACCGAAGCGGTCCTTCTGGAACTGGACCCCCATGTTTCGGCCCTCGATACTGCCGCGTGGCGGTTTTCTGTTGGACTGGTCCCCGGAATTTCAACAGAGGTGCCGCCCACCGAAATGCAGGTCCACCCAGCAACCGTCGCCTCCACGGAACCAGGGCCTTCAGCGAATCAACCTACGGGAGGCGCCACAACAGGAAATGCCGCCGAGTCCGCGTCGAACCCACCAACCTCCTCAAACTTCACTCCACCCCGTATGCTCGTCCCAGGCAAGGTGACGGCGGCGGCGATCGTCACCCGGACTACGCCTCAATATCCCCCGCGGGCACGAGCTGGTCATATTCAGGGAGACGTTGTCCTTCATGCGATTATCGACAAGGAAGGCTACATTTCGGAGCTTCAGGTCTTAGCCGGGGACGATTTGCTGGCGCAATCGGCGCTCGCGGCTGTCCGCCAGTGGCGCTATAAGCCAATGCTATTTGATGGCGAACCCGCGGAAGTAGATACCACCATCACGATAACATTTGCACTGCTCAACTAACCGCATCGCTTGTGCGGTGTCCGGCCTGACATAAGCGTGCTACGGGACAGGCAGTCCTTCGGCCCTGGCCAATTTTTCCAGGTTGTGATCGAGTGTATAGAACATCTCTGCCTGTAATTTCAGCGCGGAAGCCACATGCAGAACATCCAGGGTACGAGTGCCCGATTGAGGCGTCCTCCGGCGGGCCATCTGCATTGCTCTGTCAAATAGACCTTCGGGCAACGGCTATTGAGTTCCGCCCTTTTCTCAAATAACCTAGCGGCCATCTTTCTGTAGATTTCAGGTTGGAATTCCGGCCCGGGGTAGAGCAAAAAGGAGGAATATCGATGCGTAAAGGAAACCGCAGCTTGCATTTGACGGCGTCATTGTGTTGCGCTGTTGGCATCAGCGCCGTCACAGGTCTACTTCTTGCGTGGGCCGTGCCTGCGGCGGCGCCACAAGATCGCGTCAATGCCGCCTATGCGGCGATGGGCGGCGACAAGTTGAAGACGATCAGTTTGAAAGCCAGCTTGGAACAATTCGATCCAGGAGAATCGTATTCTCTATCCGACCCTACCAAGCCGGACACTGGTGTGTCAGATCTGGTGCAGAGCCGCGATCTCATACACGGGTTCGCGCACAACGAATGGGTTCGCCCGCTGCCGGACAACTCGGCCAAGCGGACGTACACGGAAATCATCACGCCGGCTGCTGGCTATGTGATCGGCTACGACGCGACGAACGGCCGCCTGCCGAAACGCTCGACCAAAGGGACCCAGCCCGAGCACACCATGTCAGGCCGCCGCCTCACCGCAGCCTTGCGCGAACTCGAGCGGCCGATGATCGTCATCGAGATGAAGCAGCATCCCGATGGGGTCTCCGCGATCGTCGATCAGACGGTTGCGGGCAAGACCTATCCCGCCCTGCAATATCGCGGTGATTATGGAACGTTAATCGTAATGTTTGATTCCGCCACGAATCTTCCCGTCCGCGTGCGCACGCTCGATTGGGACGGATTGGAAGGTGATTCCGTCTTCGACGCTGAGTACTCGGATTGGCGTGACGTTGACGGCGCGAAAGTTTCGTTCCACGCCCTGTATACGTTAAACGGCATGAAGGTCGCGGACCTGAAGCTCGCCAGCGTGATGGCGAACCCGGCCTTGGCGCCCGCGACCTTCAACATTCCGCAAGTCATGTTGGCCAGTGCGGCGAAGCCGGCGCCCGCAAACGTGACGCCGTTTCAATGGATCATCCGCCGCCAGTTCTTCGGTTTCTATTACGACTCAGACGCGATGTACACGGACGATGTTGATAGCCTAAGGCTCGACGACATTGGCCCGAATGTCAGCCAGACCCAGGGCGGAACGCACAATACGATCTTCATCGCCACGAACAACTATCTGATCGCGGTGGAAGCGCCGAACGATGACGGCCAGGCAATCCAGTCCATCGACATGGCAAAGAAGAGATTCCCGGGGAAACCGATCCGCTACCTGATTCTCACCCATCACCATGTCGATCACGTTAGCGGCATGCGCACCTACGCTGCCGAGGGCGCGACCATCGTGGTAGGCAAAGGTGACGGCGATTATTTCCGCAAAGTGCTGGCACGTCCGGAAACGCTGAACCGATTCGCGCCCAAAACTGCTTTCACGCCCAAAGTGATCGAAGTCGATGGCAAGTGGAGTGTGGCCGATGGCGGTCGCGAGGTGGATGCTTATGCCGTTGAAAATCCCCACGCGGCGGGCTATGTCATGGTGTACGTGCCCGATGCCAGGCTCGGAATCGTGAGCGATCTGTATGTTCCGGGCGCACCTGTACCCTCCAATGCGATGGTGGCGGCGCTAGTGAAAGGCGTCGACAAATGGGGGATCAAGCCAGAGCGCTTCGCTGGCGGTCACGGCTCCACTGGTCCGTATGCCGATGTGGTTCGAGCGGCGCAAAAATAAATGTTTCCGAACCGGTCCGGTAGCATTGTCCCGAACTCGAGCGCATCGCCTCCGAACCGCCTGCGAGCCGCTGCTGTTCCCCACAACTTGTGGTCTGGTCTTCGGAGCTTGTGTGTATACCAATATGGGTATATTCTAGGGTGCCGATGAGGGATCCGCGGACGGTAAAACCACTGTACTGGGTGGGCAGCAGTAAGAAAGACCTCATGGGGCTGCCGGAAACAGTAGTGAACGTATTCGGTTACGCCCTTTATTTAGCTCAGATCGGCGGCAAGCATGACCAGGCCAAACCCCTGAAGGGATTTGGTTCGGCAGGGGTACTGGAAATTATCGAAGATTGGGAAGGGAATGCATACCGCGCGGTTTATACGGTTCGCTTGGCCGGATGCGTGTTCGTCCTGCACGTGTTTCAGAAGAAATCCAAGCGGGGTGTTGCGACACCCGGAAAGGACATGGACTTGATTCGCGAACGATGGAAAGTAGCCGAACAAATGGCCAGAGAGCTGAAATCATGAAGAAAACACAAGTCATTACTCGACAAAAAATGCTGGTCGAAAAAGGCTCGGGGAACGTGTATGCGGACCTGGGCTTTCCGGACAGCGCGGACATGCTGGTCAAGGCGCAGTTGGTCACGAAAATTGCGGAGATCATCCGCCAGCGGCGCTTGACACAAGCGCAGGCGGCAAAACTCCTTCGGCTAACCCAGCCCAAGATTTCTCGATTGCTCTGCGGGGAGTTCCGGGGCATCTCCGAGCGCAGGCTGCTTCAATGCCTGACGCAATTGGGTCGCGACGTTCAAATCGTGGTGAAACATACGCCCCAACGGCGCGCCCAAGGTCGACTGACCGTGCGCTTCGCCTGACAAGCAAAAGGGCCCTCAAAACTCATCGCCCGGCAATCTTCTTTAATGTTTGCTCCGCTGTACATTCGCTTTTTATTCGCCTATACTGAAGCTCAATAGAGACGGCCCCCGCGAGGAGCACGCCCCATTGCCATGGCTTCAGATCCCATCTCGGCTGCACTTGCCACTCGGCGTTCTCCAACAGCTAGGAGAAGAGGTCTCGCGATCACCGTGCCTGCTGGGTCGGGCGGCGCGGCTCCTGTAGGGGCACGGCATGTTTATCCTGAGCAGAGGCAAAGGGCCGTACCCCTACAGGGCGTTACCGCAATGGCCGCACCGGTGGCATCGCCGCTCCCAACAAAACGGCCCTTCGAATCCTCTCCCTTCGCTATCGCTCAGGGCAAGCAGGGCAAACCCTGGGTGCTGCCGCCTTCCGGGCTGGCGGTGTTTTACGGGCGGCCGGAGACGCCGCGGCTGTTTCATTATTTTTTGCCACGCCTCTTGGCCGAGGGGAAGCAGGTGCTGTGTCTTGACGGCGCGAACCGGTTTGATCCGCTGTTGATTGCGCGGCTAGCGCGGCAGCGAGGGCGAGAGGTGGCCGAGTTCAACCGCCGTATCCGCGTGGCGCGGGCGTTCACCTGTTTTCAGTTGACCGAGCTGCTGGTGCGTGTGCCGCGCCTGCTTGAACAATTTGCCGCCGACGCGCTGGTTGTGACGGCGCTGCCCGACCTCTACTTCGATGAAGACGTGCGCGAACGCGACGCCGGAGCGTCGTTCCGCCACGCACTGGACGCGCTGCGGGCACTGCGCCCCTTGCCGCTGGGCGTCGCGGTGTTCTCCGACGCGACGTCGTTTGAGACACCGCGCCGCGCGATGTTCGGGCAGCTTGCCGCGCAGGCAACCGAGCTCTGGCGATTCGCGCTCGATGGAGAAGGGGGCAAGCTGCGCCTGATTGGGGAGGAGGGGGGAAACAGGTTGCAGGTAACAGGTGGTAGGTGACAGGGGCTCTTGCCTCTGCGGTTTTCTCTGTGTTCTTTGTGCCCTCTGTGGTGAATGCTTTTCAAGATTTAACACAGAGAACACGGAGAGCACAGAGGGCACAGAGAAAAGGTCACACGGGTTACGAATCACGAGTCACGAATCACGGAACTTTATGGGCCGCACAGTACCTACATTCCGGCAACTGATCGACGACTCCATCGCGCGGTGGTCGAAGTTCCGCCGCGCGCTGCGCCGCGAGGACCAGGAATATTTCGACCGCCTGTTTCGCCGCGTACGGTTGTACACGCAGGCGGCCACCTATCAGGCGAGCGACAACCCCATGGAAGCGATTCTGCTCTCCATCGCGCTCGATCAGGAAAAGCGGCTGGACGCGCTCGAGCGCGCCGCGCAGCCGCCGGAGACGGGTGCGGGCTCCACGCTCCGTCGCCATAGCGCTGGCATTAGCGCGTCGGCGACTTGGAGCCCGCCGGAAAAATATTTGGAGAACCTCGATGCGCCTCAAATCGCCGGTGAAAATCAACAGCCAGACGCACCTCAACGGCCAGACAAAGATCAGCGGCCAGACAAAACTCAGCGGATGGATCCTCGATCTCTACCCGAGCCCGCACGGGATGAAGCTCTGGCTGATCGAGCCGAACCAGACGCGCCACCTGCTGATTGACCGCTTCGCACCGGCGTTCTATGTCTCTGGCCCTGACGCGGTGCTCGGCCATCTGCGCGAAGAAGCCGCGCGGCAGCCGCACGCGCTTGCCTGCCGTCTGACCGAGCGAATGGATTTGTGGGAGCGGCGCGCGCGTCCGGTGCTCGAGATCGAGGTCGCGCATCCGAACGAGTATTCGTCGTGGACGCGCTGGGCGCGCCGCTTCGATTCCTCGCTGCGGCTTTACAACAGCGATCTGATGCTCGCGTCGCTCTACTGCTGGCAGCGCGGCGTTTTTCCTCTAGCGCGCATCGAAGCCGAGGTCGACAGCGAAGGCCGCGTTCTCGCGCTCGAATGCCGCGACACCGAATGGGCTCTCGACTACGAACTGCCGCCGCTCGAAATCCTGCGCGTGCGCCTCGGAGGCCTCAAGCGCGTGGACCCCACGCACGGCGTGCGGACCGCGCTCGAAGTCGAGGTGGACGGCCGCCAGTTTGAATTCGACGAATCGGGCGAGCCCGCCGCCGTCGCGTTTCAGCATTTGCTCACGCGGCACGATCCCGACCTGATCCTGAGCGACTGGGGCGACGCCACGATTCTGCCGCGCCTGCGCGAACAGGCCGCGCGGCTGCGTCTGGCGCTCACGCTCAACCGCGATCCCGACGCCGAAGTGCAGCAAAGCCGTGCGCGCAGCTTCATGAGCTACGGCCGTATCCTGTTCAAGAACAGCGCGACCACGCTTTTCGGGCGCCTGCACGTGGATACGCACAACTCCTTCATCGCCGATAAATGTGACCTCTCCGGGTTGTGGGAACTCGCGCGCGTCACCAAATTGCCCGCGCAGTACGCCGCGCGCACCACGACCGGCACCGGCATCTCCTACATGCAGATGGAGCTCGCCTGGCGCGACGGCGTGCTCATCCCCGAGCAGAAAGCCGAACCGGAAGATCCCAAATCGCCGGACGAGTTGCTCGCCTCCGACCGCGGCGGCCTGGTGTTTACGCCGAAGACCGGCTTTCACACGAACGTCGCCGAGCTTGATTTCGTCAGCGAGTATCCCAGCATCATGGCGCGGTTCAACATTTCGCCCGAGACGATCAATTGCCCATGCTGTCCCGATGCGCCGCGCGTGCCGGAGCTGGGCTACCGCGTCTGCCGCATGAGGCGCGGCATCACCAGCCGCGTCGTCGAACGGCTCATCGCGAAGCGCGGAGAGCTGAAGAGGTTATGTAGCGCCGCGCGGAACCTGTCCCGGCCCGGCCGGGAGGGCGGCATTTTAGATTCGAGCACATGCCCGCCTGATGGTTCGGCTTCGCTCACCACAAGAGGCGGACGGCCCGCGGACCAGCCGTGTGGTGAGGAGCTGGAAAAAATCCAACATTACAAGCTCCAGCGCGACTCTCTCAAATGGCTGCTGGTCTGCTGTTTCGGCTATACCGGCTACAAAAACGCGCGATTCGGAAAGATCGAGGCGCACGAAGCCATCAACGCCGTCGCGCGCGAAACGCTGCTCGTTGCAAAAGAGATGGCCGAGGAGCGCGGCTACGAAGTGCTGCACGCGCTGGTGGATTCACTCTACGTGCGGAAAGCGGGAGCGACGCGCGTCGAGTACGAAGCGCTCACCGCGGAAATCGCCGCGCGCACGCAATTGCCGCTGGCGATCGAGGCGGTCTATCGCTACGTCGTGTTCCTGCCGTCGCGGCAATTTGAAGACGTGCCCGTGCCCAATCGTTTTTTCGCCGTTGCGGAAGACGGCGCGCTCAAGGTGCGCGGCCTCGAATTGCGGCGTCACGATACGCCGCCGCTGGTCGCGCGCATGCAACAGGAAGTTCTCGCGATTCTCGCCGAGGCGCACGATTTCGCCGGCTACACCGTGAAGCTCGAAGAGGCCCGGGAAATTCTGCGCGGTTATGAAGAGAGCCTGGCCGATGGCAGCGTCGCCATCGAGGATTTGATTGTGAGTAAAAGACTTACGCGCGCGCCGCGCGAGTACCAGAAGGCCAATCAGACGGCCATTGCCGCGCAGCAGTTGTTTGGCTCGGGTGTGCACTTGCGGCCCGGCCAGACCGTCGAATACATCATCACCGACGCCGGCAATCGAGTTCCGAACGACCGTGTGCGCGCCTATGCGCTTTGGGACGGCTGGTTTGGATACGACCGCCGCAAATATGCGGAACTTTTGCGCGACGCTTTCGAGCCACTCGCTCTGGGGCACACGGCGCAAATCCCCTCAAACATGCGAAAAGCCCGGGAATAAGGACAAAACAAGGCGACAGGCCCTATTCTTTCTGCTCCAACGGACGAGATCTTCCCGGATGCCAGGTAACCGGCAACAGGTATTGGTCATCAAACATGACTAAAGTCCGGAAATAAAGGACAGGGTGGAACAACTGTCCCAATGCTGCTCGAAAGACCAGTAACCCGAAAATAGCTTTTGATCATCTAAATATACATGACGGTACAGGAAGAGCTTACGAGGGTCAGGCGCATCGTGCCCATCGCGTGGCTTGTCACGCTGGCATGCGCTGGTGTCTTTGTGCTCGGCCACTTCTTGCGCCAGCTCAACATCGTCGTGAACCCGCTGGTCTGGTCGAGCGCGCAAATTATTATCGCACTTCTGAGTTTTACCATTGCCGCCAATGTCCTGGTGCGGTACCACGGCACGGGCGATCGCGTGTCGCTGATTTTGGGACTGACCTTGGCTGTCACCGGGATGATTCACCTCTTCGCGATTCTTGAGTTCTACCGTAACTTTTTAATGCGTGAGGAGCAATTCCGCGTCCCGCTTTCGTGGATGGTGGGCCAGACGCTCCTCGGCCTGGTTTTTCTTTTCGCCTATACCATCGATAAACTCTTGCCATGGCCGCGCGAAATGAAAAGAAACCTCCTCGCCGTACTGGCAATTGTCGTCGCAACGTCTTGTCTGGTTGCGATGGCTTTTCTAGCCTTTCCGCATCAACCGCCCGTCTACCCTCGGAACCTCATAGCGCGCCCGTGGGAAATCCTTCCCGGCGTCATCTTTCTGGCAGCCGCGTTCGGACTGCGGCGCATCCCCGGCGGGGACCTCTTCGCCTTTGATGCCGTGCTGGTTTGGGTGGCAGGTATAAACGCTGCCGGCCATGTGATCGCCACGCAATCCACGCGTTTGCTCGACGCGCCCGCGGCGGTTGCACAACTGCTGAGCACCATCGGCTGTGTCGTTCTCCTCGGCGCAACTCTATTGGACAATGCGCAGCTCTTCGGCCAGGTGCGGACTCTGGCCATCAGTGACAGCCTGACGGGCCTGGCAAATTACCGGCATCTCGTGGATGTCTTGCAAAATGAATTGGAAAGATCGGGGCGAACCAACCGTTCTTTTTCCGTTCTGCTGATGGATCTCGACAGGCTCAAGAGCATCAATGACCGCTACGGGCACATTGCCGGGAGCCATGCACTCTGCCGCGTGGCGGACACTCTTCGCCTGCAATGCCGTTCGATTGACACGGCGGCGCGCTACGGCGGCGACGAATTCGCGCTCGTCCTCCCGGAAACCGGCGAAATCGCCGCGCAGCAAGTCGCCGATCGCATCCGCGATTGCCTCGAATTCGATGAAGAAGTTCCGCGGCTCAGTATGAGCATCGGTCTCGCCACTTTTCCGCAATCCGGCAATTCCGTTCAACAATTATTGGAGTCCGCGGATCGTGCCCTATATGCGATGAAAGAGAAATTGAAGACTGGGAAAGCGCAGAGGCAACGCCGCCGGTGATTTCTGAAGCTACGACTTACAAAGATTCTCCGGTTGTCAGACAGAATCTTCAGTCTCTGACGCGTGAATCACGCTATGCCTGGACGGGATTTGTGAGATTAGCTTTAGAAGCCTTCGTCCGAAGGCTCTTGGTACGGGTTGCTTGGGACGTCCGGAATTTGCCAGAACTCCGGATTAGATGATGGGAAAGCCACGCCGACCTCATTCGCTTCACCGTCTCGGCCCCGGACGCGCACGACGCGGCACACCTGTTCTTTCGATGTCCAATTGTTGATCAACAGCAAATCCTGCCCTTCGCAAACGAGCCCGCGCAGTACGATCAGCCCTCCGCCCGCGCTTGCGTTCACCGCGTCCGCTTCTTTATAGAACGGAGATCCGCTCGGCCCACGGCCGTATACAGTGAGAGGCACATCCAATTCCCACCTTCGGCTTCGCCGCTGCTCGCGCATTTCCATGACGCCGAGACTTTCCCTAACGGCCGCGCCGTTCGCCGCGCGCGTTGCTGCCACGAGTTTCAGGGCTTCGTAAATTCGGCTCATACGTCGTATCCTGTCCGTGCGAGGATGATTTCGCCCATAAGTTAATAATCCCATGCGAATCCAACCGGGCCAATGGTTGTGGAGTCTCATTGTGGGGGAGTACCTCTGGCCTAGTACTTTGCCGTTCGATCTATCAGGATCTCGTCAGTGGCGGTAGGAGGCCCTCCGTATGTGTTCTTTGCCGATAGAGGCCTCTTGTACCCGTGATTTCGGCATGAGAGGATTTTGCCTTAAGTGGGGGCGCGGCTGACAAGCGCCAGGAGTTGTGGCAGCCAGGCGGGAGGGAATCGTGAACCGGAGAGATTTCGTGAAATTCGGTGGTGTGGCCGCGATTGAACTGAGCACCGCCAGATTGCTCATGTCACAAATGCAACCGGGCCCGCAGTCTAATGCGCCGGCGTCCGACACCCCTAAGCCCGATTTCACGCTGCGAATTGCTCCCGTGATGGTGGAACTCACGCCGGCCCATACGATCAGCACCATCGGCTACAACGGGACCTCTCCGGGGCCGCTGCTACGGATGCGGGAAGGCCAGCCGGTGACGGTGGAAGTCATCAACGACACTGACGTGCCGGAACTGGTGCATTGGCACGGCCTGTTCATTCCTCCCGAGGTGGACGGTGTAGAGGAGGAGGCGACGCCGATGGTGCCTCCGCATGGCCGCATCCGGTATCAATTCATACCGCGGCCGGCCGGGACGCGTTGGTATCACACCCATACGATGGCTGGCGCAGACCTTCACCGAGGCGCCTATACAGGACAGTTCGGATTCCTCTTTATCGAGCCGGCGAACTATCCCGGGAACTTCGACAAAGAATTCTTTCTAGCCCTGCGCGAGTGGGAGCCTTTTTTCAATCCAGAAGCAGACGACGATGAGGATGCGAGTAACTCCGGACCGCAGCCAGAAAGGCCAAAGACGCTGGATACCAGCCCGTCGGGTCTG
>Ga0137412_10003558_pt1 | contig 12420 bp, 9 predicted proteins | sample CZODoug2_1_16fun_FD_122160 | JGI IMG/M metagenome (GOLD analysis project Ga0137412, IMG submission 122160) | Vadose zone soil fungal communities from Angelo Coast Range Reserve, California, USA - CZODoug2_1_16fungal (Hybrid Assembly) | ecosystem: Environmental > Terrestrial > Soil > Vadose zone...
CCGGCCGCGTCGATCAACGGCATCGGCTTTGCCTTCCCCGATTACGACACGGTCTGGAAGGCGATGGACGGCGATCTCGGCGCCTATATTCGCGGCGAAATCACCAAAGCCAATCTCGTCGTGATGGACAAGATCTGGGACAACGGATTCCGGGAAACCACGTCGTCCAGCAAGCCGATCAATCATCCTGACGATTTCAAGGGTTTCAAGATCCGCGTTCCGGTCTCGCCGCTCTGGACCTCGATGTTCAAGGCCTTCGATGCCGCTCCGGCCTCGATCAATTTCAGCGAGGTTTATTCCGCGCTGCAGACCAAGGTGGTCGAAGGCCAGGAAAATCCACTGGCCATCATCTCGACCGCAAAGCTCTACGAAGTGCAGAAATTCTGTTCGCTTACCAATCACATGTGGGACGGCTTCTGGTTTCTTGCCAACCGTCGTGCCTGGGAGAAACTTCCCGAGGATGTGCGAGCGATCGTCGCCAAGAACATCAATGCGGCCGGGATCAACGAGCGCGCAGATGTTGCAAAATTGAATGCCGGGTTGCGCCAGGAGTTGGCCGGCAAGGGACTGACGTTCAACCAGCCGGAGGTCGCGCCGTTCCGCGAGAAGCTGCGTTCGGCCGGGTTCTATGCCGAGTGGAAGGGAAAATACGGCGACGAGGCGTGGGCGTTGCTGGAGAAATCCGTCGGCAAGCTGTCGTAACGGGCTGCCAAGAAGCTGCCAAGAAACGGGCTGAGGGAACGTCATGGCGCACGCCGAATTGACGCAAGCGGCGGAAGGTGGGGCGATGCCCCCTCGCCCACGCTCCTTTGCGGCCTCGCTCGAGGCATCGCTGGGAATGCTGGTCGAAATTCCGGCGGCACTTCTGGTCGTCGCCGAGATCGTGATCCTGTTCGCCGGCGTGGTCGCGCGCTACGGACTGCATCGGCCGCTGATCTGGTCGGACGAACTGGCATCGATCCTGTTCCTTTGGCTGGCGATGCTGGGTGCCGCGGTCGCGTTCCGTCGTGCCGAGCACATGCGAATGACCGCCATCGTGGCCAGCGCGAAGCCCGCGATGCGGACCTATCTCGATCTCGTCGCAACCTGCGCCGCGCTGGCTTTTCTGCTGCTGGTCGCGTGGCCGGCCTACGAATACGCCTACGAAGAAAGTTTCATCACCACGCCGGCGCTGCAAATCCCCAACATCTGGCGCGCGGCGGCGTTGCCGGTCGGCATTGGCCTGATGGCGCTGTTTGCGTTTCTGCGGCTGGCACGGGCCGGCGATCTCAGGGTCGTGCTGGGCGCGGTGTTGTCGGTCGCGTTGCTGATCGGCATATTCTGGCTGGCACAGCCGTGGCTGCGTCCGCTCGGCAATTTCAACCTGATCATCTTCTTTGTCGGCGTCGCCGGCTTCTGCGTCTTTACCGGCGTGCCCATCGCCTTCGGATTTGGACTTGCGATCTTCGGCTATCTTGCGCTGACGACGCGCACGCCGCTGATGGTGCTGGTCGGCCGTATGGACGAGGGCATGAGCCACCTGATCCTGTTGTCGGTGCCGCTGTTCGTATTTCTCGGCCTGCTGATCGAGATGACCGGAATGGCGCGCGCCATGGTGGCGTTTCTGGCCAGCCTGCTCGGCCATGTCCGTGGCGGGCTGCATTATGTGCTGGTCGGTGCCATGTATCTGGTGTCGGGCATTTCGGGCTCGAAGGCCGCCGACATGGCGGCGGTCGCGCCCGTGCTGTTTCCGGAAATGAAGCAACGGGGGGCCAGGCCCGGCGATCTCGTCGCCCTGCTCGCGGCCACCGGCGCGCAAACCGAGACCATTCCGCCGAGCCTTGTTCTCATCACGATCGGTTCGGTGACCGGCGTCTCGATCGCGGCATTGTTTACCGGCGGCTTGTTGCCGGGCGTGGTGCTGGCGATCACGCTGTCGGCGCTGGTGTGGTGGCGCTACCGCGACGAGGACCTCAGCCACGTCACGCGCGCGACCGGCGGCGAGATCGTCAGATCTTTCGTCATTGCCCTGCCCGCGCTGGCGCTGCCGTTCGTGATCCGCGCCGCCGTGGTTGAGGGCATTGCCACCGCAACCGAGGTTTCCACCATAGGTATCGTCTATGGTCTGGTCGTCGGCCTCCTGGTCTATCGCCACTTCGACTGGCGGCGGCTGATGCCGATGCTGGTGGAGACGGCGTGCCTGTCGGGCGCGATCCTGCTGATCATCGGCACCGCAACCGGCATGGCCTGGGGGCTGACCCAATCCGGATTTTCGCGCGCCCTTGCCGGCGCGATGACCGGCCTGCCCGGCGGCTCCGCGACCTTTATTGCGGTATCGATCGTTGCGTTCACGGTATTGGGCAGCGTGCTCGAGGGCATTCCCGCGATCGTGCTGTTCGGCCCGCTGCTGTTTCCGATCGCGCGGACCGTGGGCGTTCACGAAGTCCATTATGCCATGATCATTATCCTCGCCATGGGCATCGGATTGTTCGCGCCACCGTTCGGAGTAGGCTATTATGCGGCCTGCGCCATCGGCCGCGTCGATCCTGCCGAGGGCATTCGTCCCATCTGGGGCTATCTGCTCGCACTGCTGATCGGATTGATCATCGTGGCGATTTTTCCGTGGATCTCGATCGGTTTTCTGTAAGCGGCATCAAAGGGAGGATCACCGATGAGTGGTCAGCAAAGCCAATACAGCGTCGGTTTGGACAAGACGCCTGCCAATTTTGTGCCGCTGACGCCGTTGAGCTTCCTGGCGCGCACCGCCGCTGTCTATCCCGATCATATCAGCGCCGTTTACGAGAGCCGCGTCTTCACCTGGGCGCAGACCTATGCGCGCTGCCGGCGTTTTGCCTCTTTCCTCGCGGCCCGAAACATCGGCAGCGGCGATACGGTCGCGGCGATGTTGCCGAACATCCCCGCGATGAATGAGGTGCATTTCGCGGTCCCGATGGCGGGCGCGGTGCTCAACGCCCTCAACATCCGGCTTGACGCCTCCTCGATCGCCTTCCAGCTCGATCATGGCGGCGCGAAGATCATTCTGGTCGACCCGGAATTTGCCGGCGTGATCGCCGAAGCGTTGACGCTGATGACGGGACCAAAGCCGTTTGTGATCGACGTCGACGATGCGGCTTTCGCCGGAGGAAAACGGATTGGCGAACTCGAATACGAGGACGCGTTGTCGCAAGGCGATGAGAACTTCACCGCACAACTACCGCAGGACGAATGGGACGCCATCGCGCTCAGCTACACCTCGGGGACCACCGGCAATCCCAAGGGCGTGGTGACCCACCACCGCGGCGCCTACCTCAACGCCGTCAGCAACATCCTCGCGGCCAATCTCGGCCCGCATCCGGTCTATCTGTGGACCCTGCCGATGTTCCACTGCAACGGCTGGTGTTTTCCGTGGACGATAGCGGCGGCGGCGGGCATCAACGTCTGCCTGCGCAAGGTCGATCCCAGCAAGATTTTCGAATTGATCGGGAAGCACGGCGTCACCCACATGGCTGGCGCGCCGATCGTCTATAACACCCTGATCAATGCCCCCGATGCGCCGAAGGGCACCACCGCGCGGCCCGTCGTCGGATTGATTGCGGGCGCGGCACCCCCGGTTGCCGTGCTGGAAGGTGCCGAAAGCATCGGGATCAAGCTGACGCATGTCTATGGCCTGACCGAAGTCTATGGCCCCGCCTCCGTGTGTGCGGAGCAGCCGGGTTGGGACGATCTGCCAGCGGACCAGCGCGCGCAACTGAAGCGCCGGCAGGGCGTGCCCTACCCGCTGCAGGAAGCCGTGGCAGTGATCGATCCGGAAACCATGCAGCCAGTACCGCGCGACGGCGAGACCGTCGGCGAAGTGATGTTCCGCGGCAATATCGTGATGAAGGGGTACCTGAAGAACGAGAAGGCCACCCGGGAAGCCTTTGCCGGCGGCTGGTTTCACACCGGCGACCTCGGCGTGCTCGATGAAACCGGCTATGTCATCATCAAGGATCGTTCCAAGGACATCATCATTTCCGGGGGTGAAAACATCTCCTCGATCGAGGTCGAGGATGTGCTGCACAAGCATCCCGCGGTGCTGTTCGCGGCGGTGGTGGCAAAACCCGATTCAAAGTGGGGCGAGGTGCCCTGCGCTTTCATCGAATTGAAGGACAACGCCAGCGCGACCGAAGCCGAGATCATCGCGTTTTGCCGCGCTCAGATGCCGGGCTTCAAGACGCCGAAGGCTGTGGTGTTCGGCCCGATTCCAAAAACCTCGACCGGAAAGATCCAGAAATTCATGCTGCGCGACGAGGTCAAATCGGCCAAGGCGATTTCAGCCTGAGGCTTCCAGAGTCGCGGACTCATGGATGAACCGTCAAAACCGCAGTTGCAGGCGCAGCAGATGAATCTCTCTTCGTGGTCCGTTTCGTTGTAGGGTCCGAGTAGAGTCTGACAGTTGAGGTGAAGATGACCGGGCTCGAATTCACCAATGAAGCCGCAAGACAACTCGAAAAAACCTATCTCACCGGGGACATCGTTGCGCAACGATCTGAGACAATTCGGCAGCTCAATTTGTCCGACGGTGAGCGCGTCCTGGATATCGGCTGCGGTCCTGGCTATCTGTGCGAAAGCATGGGGGAAATCGTTGGGCGCCATGGCGCTGTTGTCGGCATCGATATTTCAAGCGATCTAATAGCCTCTGCAATCGGCGAAAAGCTCCAACGCAGCTTTCATATGCAGTCGGTGACGCAACTGAAGTAAATCAAGCAGATGCGTCCTTTGATGTCGTGGTATGTACGCAAGTTGCCGAATACGTTCCCGATGTTGACCGCGTTTTTTCAGAGGCATTTCGCGTCTTGAATCCGGGAGGCCGAACGGTTTTTGTGGCAACGGATTGGGATGCCGTTGTGTGGCACTCAGAAGATCCTGAACGCATGGCCTTGGTCATGAAATTATGGGAAGAACACTGTGCTCATCCGCATCTCCCGAGATCCATGGCATACAGGTTAATCCACGCAGGATTTCGATTTGACGGTGCAGCCGTCTTTCCGATCCTCAACCTGAAATGTGACGATGATAGCTACAGTAAGGGATTATTCGAGATTTCGTGGCACGAAAGAAAGACATTTCGGCTGATGATCTGAACGAATGGCATAGCGAGTTCGAGCGCTTGAGTGACGCAGGACGATACTTCTTCGGTATCAACCGTTACATCTTCAAGGCGTCAAAACCTGCTGCTCACACAAGTTGAAATGACGGATCTTGGCGCAACGAAGACCGCCATTCAAGCGTGATGGATCGATGTCTCCTAAAGAAATGCAATTCAATAAGAGTTTATCGCTTCGCGATTGCGCTCCCGCGTATAGCTTCGCGCGGTACGATTGATTTTATTACAGGAGTTGATGATGACCACATGGTTCAGAACGACACTCACGCTGCTTGCGGTTTTCGCCGCAGCGGGTTTCACGCCGGTCGCGGCGCAAACGCCGTCGCCGGCGGGAGCTAAAATCTACTTCATCAATTTGAAGGACGGCGACACCGTGAGCAGTCCCTTCCTGGTGCAGTTCGGGCTGTCCGGCATGGGTGTGGCTCCAGCCGGTGTGGAAAAACCGAACACGGGCCACCATCACCTGCTGATCGATGCTGCCGCTTTAACTGCCGAACAGATGAAAGAGGCTATCCCCGCCGACGATAATCACAAGCATTTCGGCGGCGGCCAGACCGAAACCATGGTGACCCTGCCGGAGGGCAAGCACACCCTTCAACTGGTACTCGGCGACTGGACTCACATCCCGCTGGTGCCGCCGGTGATGTCTGAGCCGATCACAATCACGGTGCGCTAGAGAGCGTTTTCAAGCGAAAGCCTGCCCCGGACTTGATCCGGGGTGGAGACCGGTTCGCGTTAAGAAAACGCGTCAAATAGAGAAGCTAGAGCCCGTTTCGATTCTATCGAAACGGGCTCTAGATTTGCTTCAGCCCGCCTTGCGTGCGTGATGGCTGTGCAGTTGCGATGACAGCATGCGCCGCCACTCGTTGAACTCCGGGCTGGCAATATCGCGCGGTCTCCGCAGGTCGATGCCGTACTCATTGTCGATCCGGCCGGGTCCGGGCGACATGACCACGACCCGGTCGGCCAGAAAGATCGCTTCCTCGATCGCGTGGGTGACGAACAGAACCGTCAAGCCGGTTCGCGACCATATCTCGACCAGTTCATCCTGCAGCCGTTCACGCGTCATCGCGTCGAGCGCGCCGAACGGTTCATCCATCAGCACCACCTCGGCGTCGTTGGCGAGTACGCGAGCGATGGCGACGCGCTGCTTCATGCCGCCGGAAAGCTGGTGCGGGTAGACATCGGCAAAGCGCTGCAGCCCGACGAGGTCGATGAAGTGATCGACCGTTTCACGGGTTTCGGCTTTGGTGCGGCCGCGCGATTTTGGACCGAAGCCAATGTTGTCGCGGACATTGAGCCAGGGAAACAGCCCGTAATCCTGAAAGACCATGCCGCGGCTCGGCCCCGGCCCTGTGATGGGCACACCCCACATCAGGTTGTCGCCGTGCGTTGCGGCCTCAAAACCAGCGGCCATGCGCAACAGCGTGGATTTACCGCAACCCGATGCGCCGATCAGGCAGATGAATTCGCCCTTTTTCACGCTCAGATTGGCGCCGCGCAGTGCCTCGATCGACCGCCCGTTCTGCGAATAGGTCTTGCCGACGTTCTTCATTTCCAGGATAGGAATCGTCGCTTCAGCCATGGGACGGACTCCAGGCCAGAAGCCGTCGCCCGATCAGCATGACCAGCTGGTCGGATAAAAAGCCGACGGTGCCGATGACGATCATCCCGGATATCACGATTTCGGTGCGCGAAAGCTGGCGTGCTTCCATGATGATGGCGCCCAGCCCGGTTTGCACCCCGGTCATCTCTCCGACGACGATCACGACCCATGCGAAGCCCAATCCGAGCCGCATGCCGGTAAAGATGGATGGAAGGGCAGCGGGCAACACGACGCGGAAGAACTGTGCTGAGCCGCTGCAGCCCAGCATCGCCGCGGCTTCGAACAATCGGGGTTCGACCGAACGCACGCCAAAAATGGTGTTCACCAGAATCGGATAGAACGCCCCGAGAAAGACGAGAAAGAATGCGGAGCGAGGCCCGAGCCCAAACATGATCATCGCAAGCGGCAGCCACGCGGTGACCGGCACCGGCCGAAGAATTTGAAGGGTCGGGTCGACCACCTGCCGGATCAGCGGGACGCGCCCAATCAGCATTCCCAGCGGCAACGCGACAATCAAGGCCAGCGCGAAGCCGCCGTAGACACGGCTGATGGAAGCCAGCAAATGGGCGTGCAGGGTCCGGCTATAGGCATCGTCATTGATGCCGCCAACGGCCAGGTCTTGCAGCTCAAGCCAGACATCGTAAGGCGGGGGGATCAGGCTGCCGGGCCGCCCCACGGTGGAAAAGTGCCAGATCGCCAGCAGTGCGGCAGGAAAGGTAACCGCCAGCAGCAACGGCCGCAGCCGCGGCCACCATGTTGTCGCCCATGAAGTTTCGGGCGCTGAGGCGGTCTCGTCCTCGGTATGGGACGCGAGCGTGGTCACGATCAGGTCGGTTTCACCGCATCGACGAAGCTGGTGTCGATGAAGGTGGCGAAATCAGGCAGGCGCTTGATCTGTTTCAGCGACAGCATATGGTCCGCGTAGATTTTCGATTGTTCGATTTCCTTCGGCCCAAGTCGCCACGTCAGTTCGACATTGGGTACCGAGGCTTCGATAGCTTCCTTCTTCTGCCCGAGCTTGCTGGACGCCATCGCGACCATGGCGTCCTTGTTGGACGCCGCGAAATCGGTCGCCCTTTGGTGAATGCCCATCATCACGCGGACGAGGTCCGGCTTTTCGGTGATCACGTCGCGATGTGTGCCGAACACCATGTTGAGGGATCCCATGGCCGTCGAATACGGATATTCAACCAATGAGCCGACGCCGCTGGATAACGACACGCCGGGACCAGGCTCGGCACCGACATAGGCGTCGATGTCGCCACGCGACAAGGCGATATGCATTTCACTGAACGAGACGCGAACCGGTTCGACATCCCTGATGGTCATGCCTTCCATCCGCAACCGCTCGAGGAAGAAGACTTCCTGCGTGGTTCCTGGAAACACCGCGACGCGCTTTCCCTTGAGATCCCTGATCGAGGCAATCCCTGAGTCCTTTTTCGCGATGATGGCCATGCCGCGATTGCAGGTCGAGGCAATCACCACCACCGGCTCGCCTGCGGCGGCGCCGAGCAAGGCTGCCGCGATACCGAACGCGCCGAAATCGACCGACTTGGTCACAACGGCATTCTTGCATTCGGTCGGCGTTTCGAACGGCAGCACTTCGATCTTGTAGCCCGCGGGCACGAACTGATCGTAGAAATACGGCGCGATGGAATGGATCAGCTTCAGAGCTCCGGCGCGAATGACGATTGGCTCGCCCTCGGCACGCACAATCGCAGGGCGTGCGAAAAGTCCGACCCCGAGGGCGGCAATGAATTCACGGCGGCGGATCCTGGACGTCATTCGCAACTCCTCTGTTGCTTCGAAAAGATGCAACAAATATGCCGATTGAGAGGATTTGGCAGTCTAGACCGTTCGCGCTCGCCGTTACACGTTGACCGCGCGATGACGTTTCAGCTCCAGCCTTCCGGGGGTATGGAATGCGCGTGACAAGCTGCTTCCAAACTTGCGATGCACTAAAATTGAGCGTGCAGCACGTTAACTGATCAAGAAACAGCTCGCGCGCGAGGTTAAAAAATGTGCGTCGCGCGATCCGGCGGGCGTCGCTACCCCGCCTGCTCCAACGTCATCTGCATGCCGTCATAGGCCGGAACGATGGTCGGCGGCAGACTGAGACGCAGCACCTTATAATCCAGATCGGAATGCATGTTGGTGATAACAGCCCGGCGCGGCTTGAAGCGGTCGATCCATGACAGCGCGTCGCTGACGCTGAAGTGACTGGGATGCCCGGCATAGCGCAACCCGTCAATAATCCAGAGATCGAGATTTTGCAGGTAAGGCCAGCTCTCGGGCGGGATATCGCTGACGTCGGGCGTATAGGCGGCATCTGCGATCCGATACCCGAGCGCCGGGATATTGCCATGCTGCAGGATGAATGCCGAAAGCGCGACCGGACCGCCCTTCCCTTCGATGGTGCGGCTTTCGCCAGCTTCGATGGCGTGATTGTCCAGGATTGGCGGATAGTCGCTGCCCGGTGGCGCCACAAAGCAGTATGAAAATCGCAACAGGATGTGATCCGCGGTCGATTGGTTCAGATAGACCGGAATGCGCCTGCGCTGATGCAGCACGACAGAGCGAAGATCGTCGATCCCATGGGTTTGATCGGCATGCTCATGCGTCAGAAACACCGCATCGATGTGATCGACATTGGCATCGATCAACTGCTCGCGCAGATCGGGCGAGGTATCGATCACGATCCGCGTGACCCCGCGATCGCCAGCCCGCTCGACGAGCAGCGAGCAACGGCGGCGGCGGTTTTTCGGATTATTGGGATCGCAGGCGCCCCAGCCGAGCGCGGGACGCGGCACGCCGGCCGAGGATCCGCAGCCGAGGACTGTCAGCGTCAGCGTCATGCCGTCGCTTCCGCAGGCGGCACCTTAGAGAACAGGCGGAAGAAGTTTTCCGTGGTCTGGCGCGAAATCTCCTCAAACGAGACCCCGCGCGTTTCCGCCAGCACCTTGGCAACTTCAACCACGTAGGACGGTTCGTTGCGTTTGCCGCGGAATTTCCCGGGCGCCAGATAGGGTGAATCGGTTTCGACCATGATGCGATCGGCTGGAAGCTCGGCCGCGAGATCGCGCAAGGCTTGCGATTTCTTGAAGGTGAGAATCCCCGTGAATGAAATCGAAAGACCCAAAGAGATCGCTTTCATCGCCAGCTCACGTCCGCCGGTATAGCAATGCAGCACGGCGCGAAACGATCCTTTTGTCATTTCGTCTTCGAGGATACGGCCGCAGTCGTCGTCGGCGTCGCGGGTATGGATGACCAGCGGCAGACCGGTCGCGCGGGCCGCTGCGATATGCGCGCGAAAGCCGCGCTCTTGCGCTTCGCGTGAGCCGTGCTGGTAAAAATTATCCAGTCCCGCCTCGCCCAGCGCCACCACCTTGGGATGATCCGTCAACTCGATCAGTTCGTCCGCAGCGATCCCGTCTTCCTCGTCGGCGTGATGCGGATGGGTGCCGACCGAGCAATAGACGTTTGGAAATCGCTCCGCGATTGCCAGCAACCCGCCAAGGCGCCTCACCCGCGTCGAGATGGTGACGATGCGCCCAATGCCTGCGGCCGCAGCCCTCGCCACGATGGCGTCAAGGTCGTCGGCGAAATCCGGAAAATCGAGATGGCAGTGGCTGTCGACAAGCATCGTTTTTCCAGCCGTTCAGGCAGCGGTCGGTTCGATATAGCGCGGAAAAATTCCGGTTGGCGCAGGCAGCGCGGTGCCTGACCTGATGCGGGCAGCGCCGCCCAAGCCTGCGAAATCGCGCTGATCGGCCGGTATGCCGAGGATGTCGAGCAGCCTTGCCGAGCAATCGGGCATCGCCGGCTGCGCCAGAATGGCGACCTGGCGGACCACTTCGGCGGTCACGTACAACACGGTTCGCTGGCGCTGCGGATCTGTCTTCGCCAATGCCCACGGTGCCTCCCCGGCGAAATAGCGGTTGGCTTCCGCCACAACGGCCCAGACCGCATTCAGCCAATGATGGATCTGCTGTGTCGCCATCGCCGTTCGTGCAAGCGTGATCATGCCATCGGCCTGCGCCAGGATCGCCTTGTCGGTGTCGCTGAAGGCGCCGGGCTCGGGCAACACGCCCTCATACTGTTTTGCGATCATCGACAGCGAGCGTTGCGCCAGATTGCCGAGATCGTTGGCGAGGTCGGCATTGATGCGCGCAACAATGGCTTCGTGATTATAGCTGCCGTCCTGCCCGAACGGCACCTCGCGCAGGAAGAAGTAACGCATCTGATCGACGCCGTATTGATTGGCGAGATTGAAGGGATCGACGACATTGCCGACCGATTTCGACATCTTCTCGCCCTTGTTGAACAGAAAGCCGTGGGCATAGACGCGCTTTTGCACCGGAATGCCCGCCGACATCAGGAAGGCCGGCCAGTACACCGCGTGAAAGCGGATGATGTCCTTGCCGATGATGTGCACATCGGCCGGCCAGTAGCGCCAGTTCGGATCGCTCTCGTCGGGAAAGCCGACGCCGGTGATATAGTTGGTCAGCGCGTCGAGCCAGACATACATCACATGCTCGGGGTCGTTGGGCACCTTGACCCCCCAGTCGAACGTCGTGCGCGAGATCGACAGGTCCTTCAGCCCGCCTTTGACGAAGCTGATGACCTCGTTGCGGCGCGAATCCGGCCCGATGAAATCGGGCTGGTTCTCATACAGCTCCAGCAGCTTGTCCTGATAGGCCGAGAGCTTGAAGAAGTAGCTCTTCTCCTCGACCCACTCGACCGGCGAGCCCTGCGGCCCACGGCGCACATTGTCCTCACCGACGACGGTTTCGTCTTCGGCGTAATAGGCTTCGTCGCGCACCGAGTACCAGCCGGAATAAACGTCGATATAGATGTCGCCATTCTGCTGGATCCGGTTCCACACCACTTGCACCGAATGATGATGCGCAGGCTCGGTGGTCCGAATGAAACGGTCGAATGACACGTTCAGGCGCTGGTCCATATCGCGGAACCGACCGGCGTTGCGGGTCGCGAGCTCGGCCGCGGTCATGCCTTCGGCTGCCGCGCTCTGGATCATCTTCTGGCCATGCTCGTCGGTGCCGGTCAGGAAGAACACGTCCTTGCCGTCGAGCCGCTGAAACCGCGCCAGCGCGTCGGTCGCAATCGCCTCATAGGCGTGACCGATATGCGGCTGGCCGTTTGGGTAGGCGATCGCAGTCGTGATGTAGAAGACATTTTCGCGTGACGCGGCCGTCGCGGCCGGAACGGCGTTGGCCTTCGGCGCAGCTTTTGGCTTCGCGGCGGTTTTTTTGACGGCAATTGTCGGCGGCGGCGCCGCCACGGGTTTGGTCGTCTCCGCCTTGGCCGCGGATTTTCCGGCGGGCTTCTTCATCGCTTTTTTGGCAGGCGCCTTCTTGACAGGCGCCTTGGCGGGTTTCTTTGCAGCCGTTTTCTTCGTGGCTTTCCTCGCCGACTTTTTTGCAGCCTTCTTCGCCTTCTTGGCGACGCCCTTGCCTTTGGCCGCGCGCTTCTTCGCCGCGGGCTTCTTGGTGACGCGCGCTGCGGCAGATTTGCGGGCCTTCTTGGCCTTTTTCTTCTTGGGAGATTTCTTCGCCTTCGCCACCACGAATTCCTTCAAAAGTTCAGCCGATATGTCGGGATTGATCAGCGGCGGTGCGTCTACCGCGTCGCTTCCGCGAGCATCGAGAATACCGAGAAAACCAGCGGT
>Ga0137412_10003559_pt1 | contig 12420 bp, 9 predicted proteins | sample CZODoug2_1_16fun_FD_122160 | JGI IMG/M metagenome (GOLD analysis project Ga0137412, IMG submission 122160) | Vadose zone soil fungal communities from Angelo Coast Range Reserve, California, USA - CZODoug2_1_16fungal (Hybrid Assembly) | ecosystem: Environmental > Terrestrial > Soil > Vadose zone...
ACGAGAAGATCGTGATCCGAAACTACGAAGGAAAAATCTTCGAGTATCCCGAGACCGGAAACGAAAACGTCCAGTTCACGCCGCAACGCGAGTATCACGACGAGTATTTGTACTCCTGAACGCCCACATACGCGTTCTCTTCCCTCATTCCGAGCGAAGTCGAGGGATCTCTAACTTAAAAAAGGGAAGAATAATTAGAGATGTCTCGACTTCGCTCGACATGACAAAAGGGGCGTGAGACAAGAGCAAAACCTCCAGTGCGAGGATTCGAAGGTAGGGCGAGACTCACTCGAGCCGCGCCAATACCAATAGGGGTGAAAACTGAAAAAGCTCGTCCTCAATAGCCGTAGCTGCTCTTATTCGCTAGATGGTGTGAGCTTTCTCCGCTTCTTCATCTTTATCACCTGCGGTGCTCTCGCGTCGTCAGTGATTGGCGGCATTTTTGCCTTGTGTGGTGGCATTTGTCTCGCCGGAATTCGTCAGCTCTCTCTTCTGACGAGAACTTAGTGGCTCCTTAGTGCGCTATGCGGCGGGCGTCGGAATGATCTGGGGGATATTTCTCGGTAGCGCGGCGATGGCGTTTTCTCTTTTACTTGCGACACTCATTCACATTGCCCGCGCCTAAAAAAAGAAAAGCGACGAGACAGAACCCTTCGTGAATGTTTTGGAATGCCAGTCCGGTTCGGACCGAGACATCTCTAACCGTTCGTCTGTATTTTTGAGTTAGAGACTCCTCGGTTACGCTCGGAATGCGACCCCATTCGACCGGTGCTGGGCAGGGCGGTGCCTGTCCTCCTTTATTAAGCTCGCCTAGGAGTGCACCGTTACCTTCGTTTCCGTGCCTTTCTTCGGGTGGCCATCCAGAGGAGAGTACGCGCTGTAGGTGCCGCGTTTGAGTTGGACATGCAACACTTTGGTCTCGTTCGGCTGGAGATCGACCATAAACTTGTGGGTTCCGTCCTTGCCGCGGACCACGAAGTTGTGTTTTTCGTTTCCGACATTCTTGACTACGAACGCAGTCTTGCCTGTTTCCAGGCTCGTCGGCATATCGATCTTCTCGTCCGACAGGGTGACGTCGACGCGGCGAGCGTCCGGATCGGGTGTCACCGCGTCGACCACCTTGTTGACCACTTTTTTGGTGCCCTTGACCACTTTGTGTCCGACATTTTTGGCTGTGTCAGCCGCGTCTTCGGCCACTTCGGTTGCCTTTTCGACGGGCCCCTCCGCCCAGACAACACCCAGGGACAGCGCGACCGCAATAATGGTTGAAAGAGAAAGTTTCATAGTACTAAAGATATCGTATGCAGCCCGCGAATTAGCTGCTCCAGTAAGCGATCTCTCCGCCAATCACCGTCGTTTTCGCAGCGCCTGCTTGTCATGTCGAGCGGAGTCGAGACATCTCTAAATATTCCTTGAACAGTTAGAGATTCCTCGGCTCCGCTCGGAATGACAGAGGGTGGTCAACGCGTGTCGTAAACGATCTCGCCGCCAATCACAGTCATCTCGCAGCGTGTTTTTAAAATCTCCGGCCCGGGAATTTTCATGATGTCGGCCGAGAGGACAGTGAAATCGGCGAGCTTGCCTACTTCGATTGAGCCTTTGTCGTTTTCCTCAAAGGCGGCGTAGGCGGCATTGCTGGTGAACATCCCGAGCGCTTGCTCCCGCGAGACGGCTTGCTCGGGATGCCAGCCTACGCCCGCTTCGCCCTTAATGCTTTTGCGCGTAACCGCCGCGTAGAATTCGATCATCGGTTCGCCGCGCTCGACCGGGGCGTCGGACCCGCCGCAAATGATTGCGCCAGACTTGATCAGACTATTCCAGGCATAGGCGCCGGCGAGTCGCTCCATCCCGAGCCGTGACGGCGCGAAAAACAAATCGCTGATCGCATGCGACGGTTGCATCGAAGCGATGACACCGAGCTTGGCGAAACGCGGAATGTCTTGCTCGGTCAGAATCTGCGCGTGCTCAACCCGCCAACGCGGTTCCTGAATTTTTCGTTCGCCAGGTGGCACGGCTTTAAACGATTCCTCGTAAAGGTCGAGAATTAGTCGATTGGCGCGGTCGCCGATGGCGTGCGTCTCGACTTGAATGCCACGGCGCAACGCCTCTTCAAACATCGGCCTCAGCTCTTCCGGTTTTTGCGTCAGGAAACCGGAAGTGTCGGCTTTGTCCGAATAAGGTGCGAGTAAGGCGGCGCCGCGCGAACCGAGCGCACCGTCAAAAATAACTTTGATCGTGCGCTGCGTGAAACGGTGATTAAATGCGTTCAAGGTCGCTCCATTTTTCAACAATGCGTTGGCGGCTTCACCGGGACCGTAGGCGGCATTGATCATGCGCAGTTTCACTTTTCGGGCGGCGTAGGCGCGTCGGATGATTTCCTGATCCGACAACTCACTGCCGGCGTTTTGGATTTCACACCAGCCGAGTTTGATCTCGCGATCGATGCCCTTGAGTAACGCCTGCTCGGTCTCAGCTTCGGTCGGCTTGGGAATATTTTTCGCGACCAAATCCATCGCATTATCGAGCAACATTCCATTTGGATCGCCGTTCGTTTTTAGGATTTGTCCGCCGAATGGATCGGGGGTGTTATCGTCGATGTTGGCGAGTTTCAGCGCGGCGGAGTTGACGACTGCGGCGTGACCATCGGCCCGGGTTAGGAAAACGGGATTGTCCGGCGCGATTTTGTCGAGATCAGCGCGGGTTGGAAATTGGGGCGGCTTCCAGAACGTTTCAATCCAGCCGCGGCCGGTTATCCATTTGTTGCGCTCTGTTTGCGCGACGCGCTCCTTGACCTTCGCGAGAAAATCTTCGCGGGTATTCGTCCCCTCGAGATTCAAAGTCATCTCGCGCTCGCCGATTCCAAAAATGTGACAATGCGAGTCAGTGAAACCGGGCGTAACAGTCTTGCCCGCCAAATCAACGATGCGCGTTTTGTCGCCTCGGAATTGTTCGGCGTCCGCATTTGCGCCAACGAAAATGATGCGATCCCCCTTGACCGCGATTGCCTGGGCGAACGGCTGCTTGTCGTTAACGGTGTAGATATTTCCGTTAATGAAAATTGTCTCGACGGTTTCCGCGCCGGCCGTGATGCCGCTCATGAACAGCAGGATAGCAGCGGCAGCTCGCATCAACCGGACTCCTCTGTCATTCCAGGCGAAAATGCCAGCCCGGCAGGGACTGAAAATTTTTTTTGCCAAGCGGTGGCGTGTTTATAGAATCAGCGCACACTGTTTCGGCAGCGCGTGCAACCTTAACCATTTGCTCATCTGAAACCGCCACAAATTTTTGCCGATTTTATCGTGGAGAAAAATTGGCGGTGGCGGATCAATTTCAAACGGGGTCGCTAACTTATGGCGAACTTTTTCCCGCGCTGGTCAAATTGGTTGCCGCTCAAGCTGGCCATTTGCAGCGTGGTGATTGTGTGCGGCCTCACCGCCGGCACCTGGTATTACGTCACCCCGAAATACACCAAGGTCGGTTACGAGCCGATCCAGCCGGTCCCGTTTCCCCACGACATTCACGTTTCCCAACTGGGAATGGATTGCCGTTATTGCCACAGCTTTGTCGATGTCGCGGCGCAGTCCAATGTGCCGAACACACAGACCTGCATGGCGTGTCACCAGCAGGTGCAAAAAGATAATCCGAAGCTCGAGCCGGTCCGTGACAGTTGGAAGACGGGCAAGCCGATTGAGTGGGTGTGGCTCCATCGCACGGTCGATTACGTCTATTATAACCACGCGGCCCATGTGAACCGGGGCATCAGTTGCTTCAGTTGCCACGGGGCCGTGAATCACATGCCAGTAGTGTATATGGCCAAGCCGCACAGCATGGCCTGGTGTCTCGAATGTCACCGGCATCCGGAGAATTTTTTGCGCCCGGAAGACCAGATCACAAATTTGGATTGGAAACCCTCGGATGTGAATCCGGCCGAATTCGTCGGCAAGTACGGCCAACCGAAAGAGGTGCACGACGACTGGTCGAAAAAGAAACGGCTGACGCAACAGGAGATCGGACAGACTTTGAAAGAACGGTGGAACATTCAGCCGAGCGAGAATTGCCAGTCATGCCATCGATGAAGGCCTCACCACACGTTTCTGTAGCGGCGGTCTGTGACCGCCGACTATTTTTAAGACGCATCCATTCTGGCGGTCATAGACCGTCGCTACTGCGGAAAATATGAAGCGCGTGTTTCAACATCCATCGGCACCTACTTCCGGGCGACGCTATTGGCGAAGCGCCGATGAACTGGCCGACACGCCTGAGTTCCGCGAATGGCTGGAGCGCGAATTTCCATCCAGCGCCGCGCAACTGAATGGCGACGAATGGTCGCGCCGGAGCTTTTTGAAACTGATGGGTGCGTCCGTCGCGCTGGCTGGATTTGGCGTGAGCAGTTGTCGCCGGCCGGAACTGCATCTGGTCCCCTTCACTAAAACGGTCGAGTGGACCATTCCCGGCAAATTCCTCTACTACAGCACGGCGATGCCGCGACGAAACGGGGCGATTCCGCTCCTGGTTACGACCGTTGACGGCCGGCCAATCAAGCTCGACGGCAATCCGCTGCATCCGGCAAGCAACGGTGCCAGCGATGTGTTCGTGCAGGCCGCAATTAACGAGCTTTACAACCCGCTGCGAGCAAAGCGCATTGCCGAGAACGGCAAAACCACCACCCCGGCCGCGTTTGAAAAATATCTGGGCGATTTGCGCACGAAAATCGGGGACGGCGCCGGTTTGGCGTTTCTGGTTGAAGAAACGCACTCGCCCACGCGCGAAAGAATTCGCGGCGAACTGGAGAAAATGTTCCCACGTATGCGCTGGTGCGTTTACGATCCCTTGCGCAGCGAAGCGCAAAATTTCGCCACCCAGATCAGTTTCGGCGATAATTTACGCCTCGTTCCTCGGATTGAGCGCGCCGATGTAATTCTGGCGCTCGACAGCGATTTCCTCGATTGCGGCGAAGGCGACATCGCATCGTCTCGCGCTTTCAGTTTTCGGCGTCGCGTTAGTTCGGGGAAAGACTCGATGAACCGGCTCTATGTCGTTGAGAACCGCTATACTCTTACCGGGGCGATGGCGGATCACCGGCTGCGTTTACCGGCGAGCCAAATTCCACTGGTCGCGCACGCTATCGCAACCAGGGTCGCGACCGCTACAAAGGACTCAGGCCTGGGTTCGATCCTTGCCACCTTGCAGGTTCCCGCGGGGGCGGCGCAGTTCGACGAGCAATGGTTAAATGAAGCGGTAAACGATTTGGTTTCGAAATCGGGTGCCGGACTGGTTTTAGCCGGGCCGCAACAACCGGTCGTCGTTCAGTTGCTTGCCTACGGAATTAATTCCGCGCTGAAAAATGTCGGGAGCACGGTTTTGCTGCGCGAGCGTCATCGCAATCAGCGCGATAATAGCATTCTCCAACTCGCGGGCGACATCGTTGGAGGCCGGATTAAACAGCTTTTCATACTCGGCGCGAATCCCGTGTTCAACGCACCGCGCTCGTTGGCGTACGATTCAACCAGCAAGACTTGGGTGGATTGGCCGGAACTTCAAAAAAAGGTGCCCGATGTAATCCGGCTCGGCTATTACGAAGACGAAACTTCCGCGCTTTCTCGTTGGAACCTGCCCGCATCACATTTCCTCGAATCGTGGGGCGATGCGCTCAGCTCAGAAGGGCATTACTTGGCTATCCAACCGATGATTCTCCCGCTTTTCGGCGGGTTCTCTGAACTTGATTTGTTGAACGCAGTGATGGGCAAACCGAAAGTCGACGGGCCCGAATTAGTTCAGGAAACTTTCCAGGCAAGCAAGCCAAATGGCGATCCTGCGACCGCCTGGTCGAAATTTTTGCACGACGGTTTCGCGTCGCACATTTTGCTGCGCGACCAGCCGCCCGCATTCAATGGCAACACCGCCGGCGGCATCGCGCACAATCTCTGGAGCCCGCCCGGGCCTGCGCCGACACCGGAATCGCCCGAGATCGTGTTGGTGCGTGATTACTCCATCGACGACGGCCGTTACATCAATAACGCCTGGCTGCAGGAGATGCCCGATCCGATCACGAAATTGACCTGGGATAACGCGGCTCTGATCAGTCCGCACTACGCCAAAACGCTCGGGGTGGAGACGGGCGATCTCGTTAAACTCACGGTGAAGGACTTCGTCCCGGTCACTCCGCCACCGGCGGAAGGTAAACCTGCCCCGCCAGCACCACCACCATCGACGCCGCGGGAACTGGAAATTGCAGTGCTGGTTTCGCCAGGACACGCGGACAATTCGATCACTATTCCGCTCGGCTATGGCCGCGCTAGTCTGACCAGCGTGGGCGAGAGCAGCGGCTTCAATGGCTATTTGCTGCGCACCGCAAGTAATCCGCATTACATTGTTGCCGACGGCAAAGCGATCGAGAGCATCGCCGTCAAAAAAGTTGGCAGAAAATATCCGCTTTCGATCACGCAGGATCATTTCAGCATCGAAGGCCGCGGGTTGGTCCGCGAAGCGACGCTTGAGCACTACCGCGAAGACAACGAGTTCGCAAAAAAAATCGCGGGTGACGACGAGCTGCCCCCACAATTACCGAGCATCTACCGTCATCCGCCGTTGCAGTCGGCGCAGCAGTGGGGAATGACGATCGATTTGAATACCTGCACCGGTTGCAGCGCCTGTGTCATCGCATGCCAGGCGGAGAACAATGTCCCGGTCGTTGGCAAATTGGAGGTCGCCCATGGCCGGGCGATGCACTGGCTGCGGATCGATCGCTATTTCGCCAGTGAGCATGGCTACGACCAGGACAAGGGCGAGCTTCCGGAAGATCCCGAGATGGTACATGAACCGATGATGTGCCAGCACTGCGAGAACGCCCCTTGCGAGACGGTTTGCCCGGTCAACGCCACCATTCACAGCGAAGATGGGCTGAACGTCATGGCCTACAACCGCTGCGTCGGCACGCGTTATTGCGCGAACAATTGCCCGTTCAAGGTTCGGCGTTTCAATTTTTTCGATTACAACCAGCGGCCGGTCGGCAAAAAGAAAATCGCCGGCGCCCTCAACGTCTATAAGGAATACTTCGCGCCGTTTACTGAAAAAGGCGCGCCTGATACGATCAAGCTCTCGAAGAATCCGAACGTGACCGTGCGCATGCGCGGGGTGATGGAAAAATGCACCTTTTGTGTGCAACGGATCGAGGAAGCGAAAATCGCCGCTCACGTCCGCGCGGGCGCTTCCGCGGATGACCTTCGAATTCCGCGCGATTCCTTTACGACGGCGTGCGCGCAGGCCTGCCCGAACGAGGCCATCGTTTTCGGAGACATTCGCGATCCCGAGAGCAAGGTCTCGAAAATGAAATTGCAGGATCGCAATTATCGCCTGCTTCAATATCTGAACGTGAATACCCGCGTTAGTTACCTCGCACGCATCCGCAATCCTAATCCGAAAATGCCTGATGCGCGCAAAATTGGCATCGCCAGCCCTAACGAGAAAGAGGAGGCGAAAGAATGAGTGTCATTCTGAGCGCAGCGAAGCGGAGTCGGAGAATCCCGAGGGGATACCTTAAAGCTTTTGCATCGGGATCCCTCGGCTGCGCTCGGGATGACGAATGAATATGGACGGCGCCACCACAGCACCAGAACTGACTGAGAGCGAGGAGATCGCTTCTCCCGAGCAGCCGCTGGCTCGCCCGCCGCTGGTATTGAACCGGCGGAGTTACGGCTGGATTACGGAGCGCATCTCCGGCGCGGTGGAAAATCGCGCGCCGCGATGGTGGTGGGTCGCCTTCGCCTTCACTTCGGGAATTGCCGGTTTCGGTCTTTTCTGCCTGGGCTATCAGATTTCCACCGGCGTTGGGACCTGGGGATTGAACCATCCCGTCGGATGGGCCTGGGACATTACTAATTTCGTGTTCTGGATCGGTATCGGCCATGCCGGCACTTTGATTTCGGCCATTCTTTACCTGCTGCGACAGAAATGGCGCACTTCGATCAATCGTTCCGCGGAAGCGATGACACTTTTCGCGGTGATTTGCGCCGCGATTTTCCCCGGCGTGCACGTCGGGCGCGTTTGGATGGCGTGGTATCTGGCGCCGTTGCCGAACAATTACGGCATCTGGCCAAACTTCCGCAGCCCGCTGCTCTGGGACGTCTTTGCCGTCTCGACCTACTTCACCGTTTCGGTGTTGTTCTGGTACACTGGATTGATCCCCGATCTGGCGACGCTGCGCGATCGCGCGACCTCGAAAATAAAGAGATTCCTTTATGGCATTTTTGCGGTCGGCTGGCGCGGATCGAACCGCAACTGGCGCCATTACGAAATGGCTTATCTCTTGTTAGCCGGCCTCTCCACTCCGCTGGTGCTGTCAGTGCACAGTGTTGTTTCGTTCGATTTCGCGACTTCCATTTTGCCGACCTGGCACACCACCATTTTCCCGCCCTACTTCGTCGCCGGCGCCATCTTCGGCGGGTTCGCCATGGTGCTGACGTTGATGCTGCCGGCGCGCGCGTTGTTCAAATTGCACGACATCATCACGCTCCAGCACATCGACAAAATGGCGAAGATCATTTTGCTGACGGGCTCGATCGTTTCCTATGCCTATGCCATGGAATTTTTCCTGGCCTGGTACAGCGGCAATCAATATGAGCGCTTCGCCTTCTGGAACCGCGTTCTCGGGCCCTATTGGTGGTACTGGTGGGTGGGAATGCTCTTTTGCAACTGCCTTTCGCCGCAACTCTTCTGGGTCCGCTGGTGCCGGCGCAATGTCCTCGTCGTCTATTTCGTCTGCATGTGTGTGAACGCCGGGATGTGGTTCGAGCGCTTCATCATCATCGTGGGCGGATTGCATCGCGATTTTCTGCCGAGCTCATGGGGCTTGTTCATTCCGACCTGGGTCGACATCTGGACCTTTATCGGCACCCACGGAATTTTCCTCTCCCTCTTCCTCCTCTTCATTCGTTTCCTGCCGATGATCGCGATGAGTGAAGTAAAAATCGTTTTGCCGGAATCGGACGTGCACCGCCATGATCCGGTCGTCCCCGCGGAAAAGGAGCGCGCATGAGAACGCCTTCCGGCCACAAAGTTTACGCCATCGCGGCGGAATATTCGAGCGCCTCGGAACTTTACGAGGCGGCCAAACGCGTGCGCGATGCCGGGTTCAAACGCTGGGATGTTTTCTCGCCCTTTCCCATCCATGGAATGGACGAGGCGATGGGGCTGGGCAAATCGTGGCTCAGCGCGGTCGTGCTGATCGGCGGTATCACCGGTTTATTGACCGCGGTCATTCTCGAATTTGGTCCCTCCTGGTTCATTTATCCGGTGATCGTGCACGGAAAACCGTTCAACTGGGCAACAGTGCCGGCGTTTTTCCCGATCATGTTTGAGCTGACCATTCTTTTTTCGGCTTTCTCCGCTTTTTTTGCGAATCTGATCATGAATGGGCTGCCGCGCTGGCATCATCCCATTTTCAACTGGGACCGTTTCAGCCGCGTGACCAACGACGGATTTTTTCTCGCCATCGAAGCGCGCGATCCGCGTTTCAGTGAAATGGAAGCACACGACTTGCTTGTCGAAACCGGCGGGTTGCACATCACCATCGTGCACGAGGAGGATTGAAATGCTGCGCGGCTTTTTTCTCATCTTCCTTCTCGCGGGCATCGTCATCGTCGCGATGTGTGGTTTTCGTGGAGAACACGGCACCCGCACGCCCTGGGAAATTTTTCCCGATATGGTGCGGCAGCAAAAAGTCCGGGCGCAAGCACCGCTCGATTTTTTCGCTGATGGCCGCGGACCGCGGGTTCCGATTGCGAGTACGGTCCCGATTGGTTACGAAATGCCAAAACCACAGATGACCGCGCCGCCTGGGATTACGCCGAGCGGCGCTCCCGCGGGTGAAGAGTTCTCGCGCACACGGATTGGTTTCAGCGTCGGCACGGATTATTACAATACGGGCAAGATGGGCGCGAACTGGGGCACTGGGATTCCCGTCCCGGTAAACGCCGAATTGATGCAGCGCGGACAACAGCGTTTCAACATTACCTGTTCTGTTTGCCATGGATTGACCGCGGCCGGCAACGGAATCGCCAAGCAGTACGGCTTGAACACGGTGGTGACTTTGCAGGACGAGCGGATTCGGAAAATGGCGGACGGCGAGATTTTCAACACCATCACCAACGGCAAAAACACCATGATGTCGTACGGCGGTAACGTGCCGGTGGCGGACCGGTGGGCGATTATTGCTTACGTACGCGCCTTGCAACGCAGCGAGAACGCCGCCGCTGCTGATGTTCCGCCGGAAGAATTGGCAAAACTGGAAAAGGCGGAGGCCAAACCGCCGGAGCCCAAACCTGCGACCAGCCCAGAGGCGACAAAGAAATGAGCGAGCGTTCTCAAATCGTACCGGCCCCCGAGGGTGAGTATTTCGAAACAAGTCGGTTCAGCGGTTTATCCTTGCTCCTGGCGGGCGGTGCTGTTGTCGGGCTCTTGCTCTGTCTGATTGGTGCGTTCACCTCGCCATTGCAATTCAGTTTTTCCTGGTTGTTCGGCTTCATTTATTTTTTCACCCTTTGCTGCGGCTGTTTGTTTTGGACGATTGTGCATCACGCCACCGACGCGGAATGGTCGGTCGTAGTGCGCCGGCAGCTCGAGAATATCGCGCTGCTTCTCTGCGCTCTTTTTATTTTTGCGATCCCGATTTTGTTGCTCCGTCATCATCTTTTTGAGTGGATGAATATCCCGCTGGGCCAGAATCCAGTACTTGACAGCAAACGTCAGTATTTGAACTGGCCGTTTTTCGCTTTCCGTGCCTTCCTTTATTTCGTCCTCCTGGGAGGGGTGGCGTTTTTCCTGCGCCGCTTTTCCGTGGCCCAGGATCGCGATGGCAATCCGCGGTTTACCGTTTGGATGCGCAAAGTAGCCTTTGCTGGGCTGCCCATCTTTGGTCTGGCGCTAAGCTTCTCCGCTTTCGATTGGTTGATGGGACTGAACTATCACTGGTTCTCCACCATGTGGGGCCCGTACATTTTTGCCGGCGCGGCCGGCAGCTCAATGTCGCTGCTCGTCCTCGTCGTGACGGCGTTGCGCCAGGCCGGCTACCTCAAAGTGGTGACGCTCGAGCATTATCACATCATGGGAAAATGGATGCTGGCCTTCTCCGTTTTCTGGGCCTACATCGGGTTCAGCCAATACATGCTGTATTGGTACGCCAACATTCCGGAAGAAACGGAGTTCTATCTGGTCCGGAACACCGAGTCATGGTGGCCACTGAGTCTGCTCCTCGTCATCGGACGTTTCTTTGGCCCGTTCGCGATTCTGTTGCTTCAGGGAATAAAGAAACGCCCACATCAGCTTTCCATCGTTGCCGGGTGGATCCTGTTCATGCAGGCGCTCGATATGTATCTGATCGTGCTGCCCTCGCTCCACGGCACCGGTGTTCACCTAAGCATCTGGGATTTCCTTTGCCCGATCGCGATCGGTTGCAGTCTGGCCTTCCTTTATCTGCGGTTAATTGGGAAAACGTCCACTTTTCCGGTGCGCGATCCGCGGTTGATCGAGTCACTGCGTTTGAGGAACTGACATGGCCGTTTCCGTTACACCGCAAACACCAGAGCACGCTCCGATTTTTTTTCGGGCATGGCTCGGCATCGTTTTGCTCTTTCTCTTTTTCGGAATTTTCGTTCTGGTGCTGGTAGCAATTGCGCCACACGGCAATACCTACGAGGCCAAACGAGCCGGAGCGCGTGAGAAGAAGTTGAACGATGCGCGCAACGCCGCGACCCAGGAATTGAACTCTTATGCCTGGGTCGATAAAGGCAAGGGGATCGCGCGCATCCCGATCGATCGTGCGATGGAACTTACCCTTCACGATTTGGTGTCGAAAAAGCCAGCGCCCGCAAATCCAATTGAAACTCCGGCGCAAGCGCCGGCTTCTGGGGCGTCACCCACCCCGGCAGTTTCGCCTGCTCCTGCGACGGCCGCCGGCACACCGAAACCGACATCAGTTGAGGGTCCGAATTCCGAAAATCGGAATCAGCCCGCCGCGGCGGGGAATCCACCCGGCGCACTACCTGGGACCCAGCCGGGCCCGGGTGCGACACCCGCCGCTTCTCCAAGCGGACAACCTGCACTTTCGCCCATGCCTGAACAAAAGCCGCCCGGCACTCCCATTCCTGTTGCCGGGAAGACGCCGCCATGATTTTTTGCGAATGAATCCCACTGAAATTCCACTCAAAAGCCCAGGTAGCGTGACTGATTTGAGCATCGGCGAAGTCGAACAAGTCGAACGCGCCCTGATCGATGCTTCAACCCGCGTTCCAGTGTTGATGTTTTATGCTTCGGCCGTTGTCTGGCTGTTGCTGGGAACGTTGCTGGCGGGTTTCACGTCGTTCAAACTCCATTCGCCTGATCTACTTTCAAACGTCGCCGTCCTGACCTGGGGCCGGATTCGTC
>Ga0137412_10003561_pt1 | contig 12418 bp, 10 predicted proteins | sample CZODoug2_1_16fun_FD_122160 | JGI IMG/M metagenome (GOLD analysis project Ga0137412, IMG submission 122160) | Vadose zone soil fungal communities from Angelo Coast Range Reserve, California, USA - CZODoug2_1_16fungal (Hybrid Assembly) | ecosystem: Environmental > Terrestrial > Soil > Vadose zone...
GTGCGGGCGCAAGGACGAGCAGCTTGAGCAGGTTGCGTCGGTGCACGGCGCGGTCAGCTCGCGAGCCGGGCCCTGGCCGGGCCAGCGCACGTCCAACGGATCCTCACCGGGCAACTCCCCTCGGTCGCCGTCACCCCCATGCCCGGAGGATAGCCGCGTTATCGGCATCTCCGTGAGCTAGAGCGTGGCTCCCGAATCATCCAGCCGGCTTCGCTCGGCATAGATCCGGGAGACACGCTCTGAGCGCGCGGGTCGGACGCGGATCACTTCCGGGATGGGAAATACTGCGGCGTGCCGTTCTGGGCAGAGATCCTGCTGGTCGTCGTCGCATGGTTCGCGCTGGCCGTGCTGGTCGGCCTCGGGCTGGCCGCGGTGATTCGCCGCAGGGAGCGCCAGCGCGTCCAGGACCCGGCTCCCGGGCAGGATGCCGGGGCGCCCACAGACCGGGAACCAGAGGCCTGAACGGGCACCGGTAGGCTCATTTTTGGGCATTCCGCGAGCGAAATCGTTCCATAATGGAATACTTTGAATTGCTCACCCTGTGTATTTGCCCTGTACCCCGGTTGTACGTGTTCGACCTTACAGACACTCGTTCGGATCTATTCTTGATTGATCGATGTCACGATTGCTACGCTCGGCCGAGCGAAGCTACACCCGAAAGGGGTAACTAGCAGGGGGTCGACTCGGGGGAGTCGTGGGGCGCGTCTGACCGTGGGATCTCTCGCGGTTCGGGCGCGAGGGGACACGGGGGAGTTGCGTATGCGCTCGCTGCCGATGAGTGCTGCCGAAGTACAGGGGGAAGGGGTCTCACCTCGCGGTGTGGCGCCTCGAATCGCCAGGGAAATCGGCGTTGCCATCGTTGCCGTTGCGGTTGTCGTTGTGGTCACCGGGCTGGCGGCTGTGTTGGGTGCGGTCTCGATAGACCGTGCCGGGCTGCTGCTCGGGGTGACCGCGTCCGCGTTTGCCGCCATGGCGGCGATCCTGGCCGCGCTGGCCGGCCGGTTGATGGAGGACCACAGGCTTGCCTGGCTGAGCGCGACGCTCACCTTTTACAGCCTGGTGGACGTTCCGGCGACCACCTCGGGCTGGGGGGTCACGCCGATCGATCCAGTGGTGAACGCCGTCCGGATGGCCGCGTGGGTGGTGGTGATCGGCCTGCTCTACGCGGCGGTGCGGCCACCTCGCCGACAGTGGCCGGGCAGCCGGTGGACAGCCGGCATGCTGGGCGTGCTGCTGACCCTGTGCGCCGCCTGGGTCGCCCAGCTGAACCCGGAGGCCACGGCGGCGGTGACCACGTTCCTACCGTTGCTGTTGCTGCTCAGCGCCTGCGGTATCGGGGTCGCGGTGTGGCTCACCGTGCTGGGCTGGTGGCGCAACATCGCGCTGGCCAGGGTCGGCATCGGGTTCACCGTGTTGGCCCTGGCGCACCTGGACCGGCTGGCCGCGGACATTGGCTGGTTCGACCAGTCCGGGCTGACCTTCGCCACACTTCGGGTGCTGGGCCTGGTGTTCGTGCTGCTGGGGATGGCCCAGCTCACCTACGGCATGCTGCGCGCGGTCGACGAGCGCCAGTCGCAGCACCAGGAGCAGCTGCGGTTGGCGCAGTTGAGCCTGGACGAGGTAGCCGAGCGAGACCACGAGCTGCGAAATGGCCTGGCCGGGCTGGCCGGCGCCACCGATGCGCTGGTCGCGGTGCCGGGAGGGGAGCGGGACGCGCTGCGCTCGGCGGTGGCTTCCGAGCTGGCCAGGCTCGGTGCTCTAGTGGGCGGTTCGGCCAGGGACACCGCCGACATGGAGGCGTACCCGCTGCGCCCGGTGCTGCGTGACGTGGTGCTGCTGTGGCGGACCACCGGGATGCAGATCCGGCTGGACGCCGACCCCAACCTTCGGACACACGGGGTGCCGGACACGTTGGCGCAGGTGGTCACGAACGTGGTGGCCAACTGCGCGCGGCACGCTCCGGGCAGCCCGGTACGGGTGCAGGCGCTGCGCTGCGGGGACCGGGTGCGGATCCGGATCTCCGACTCCGGGCCCGGACTGGGCCCGAATTCAGAAAAGCGAGTATTCGACCGCCACGTGCGGGACAACGCGTCCGAGGGACAGGGGCTGGGCTTGTACATCTGCCGGAAATTGCTAGCCCAGGACGGTGGCTCGATACGGATGCAACCCGCTCAGGTCGGGCGGCCGGGGTGCACCGTGGTCATCGAACTGCATTCCGCCGCGCTGATCTCCCGGCGCACCGCGCAACCGGCCATTTCGAGCCCGGCGTGACCACTATGAATCACGCTCGGCTGGCCGACCCGTTGCAGTACGAGAACCCGATCCTGATCATCGACGACCACGAGCTGTTCAGCACCTCGCTGCGGATGGCCCTGCGCGGTCACGGTTTCGACGCGCACCAGCTGCCCATCACCAGCATCGCGCACCTGCGGATCCGCATCAGCCAGTTCCGACCGGGCCTGGCGGTGCTGGACCTCGATCTCGGCCAGGACCCGGACGGGCGATGGATGAACGGCGTGGAACTGATCGACACGCTGTGCACCGCCGGCTGGCTGGTACTGGTGGTCAGCGGCAGCGTGGACACCCCGGGGGTGGCCGCGGCGATCGCCTCCGGCGCCGTCGGCTCGGTGCCCAAATCCAGCTCGTTCCACGGCTTGCTCGACGTCGTGCTGGCCGTGGCCGGCGGCGAACCGGTGATGACCGAGGAGGAGCACCAGGACTGGCTGGCCCGCCACGCCAGCTACCAGGCGCAGGAGCGCGAGCTGTCCCGACGGCTGGGCCGGCTGAGCACCCGCGAACGTGAGGTGCTGGAGTTGCTGGCCGAGGGACACCGGGCGGCGGAGATCTCCGAGCACTTCGTGGTCTCGATGACGACGGTGCGCACCCACATCCGGTCCATGCTGGCCAAGCTGGAAGTCAACTCTCAGCTCGAGGCTGTAGCGCTGGTTCGACAGGCGCCACAGTGGTAGATCTTGCACGTGACTGAGCCGCACGAGTTGACCGCGGTCGAGCAGGCGGCCGCGCTGCGGGCCGGCGAGCTCGGTGCCGTGGAGCTGGTCGAGCACGCGCTGCGTCGGATCGAACGGCTGGACCCGACCCTGGCCGCGTTCGTAACGCTGACTCCGGAGCGGGCCTTGGACGCCGCCCACGCGGCGGAGAAGTTGCTGGTCGCCGGCTCGTCGGACGGGGCGGAGCTGCCGCCGCTGTTGGGCGTGCCGACCGCGATCAAGGATCTGGCGCTCACCGCCGGGGTGCGCACCACATTCGGCTCGGTGCTCTACGCGGACTTCGTGCCGGACGTGGATGACGACGCGGCTCGGCTGCTGGCCGCCGCGGGGACGATCAGCCTTGGCAAGACCGCGGTGCCGGAGTTCGGCCTGCCGCCCTACACCGAGCCGGCCGGGCGGCCCGCGACGGTCACCCCGTGGGACACCAGCCGGCTGGCCGGGGGTTCCTCCGGCGGGGCCGGGGCGGCGGTGGCCGCCGGGATGATCCCGTTCGCGCACGGTACCGACGGCGGCGGCTCGATCCGTATCCCCGCCTCGGTGTGCGGTCTGGTCGGGTTGAAGACCAGCCGGGGCCTGGTGTCGCGTGGGCCGGCCGGCGGGGACCCGCTCGGACTGTCGGTGTCCGGGCCGCTGGCGCGCACCGTGCTGGACGCGGCCGCCATGCTCGATGCGTTGGCGGTGCCGGTCCCGGGCGAGCCGTTCACCCGGCCGGACTCCGGCGGGCCCAGCTTCGCCGAGGCGGCCCGGCGGGCCGAACCCGGCCGGCTGCGGATCGGCCGGTACGCGCGGCCGATGTTGCCCGGGCTGCCCGTCGATCCGGCTTGCCTGGCCGCCTATGAGCGGGCCAGCGAGCTGCTCACCGAGCTCGGCCACGAGGTGGTGGACGGGGTCGACACCGGCATCGATGCCGATTTCGTCACGGTGTTCGAGACGCTCTGGGCGGTGCTGGCGCACTCCGTCCCGGTGCCGCCGGGGGCCGAGGAGACCTTGTTGCCGTTGACCCGGTGGTGGCGGGCGCGGGGCTCGGCGGTGAGCGGCCCGGATTTCCTGGCCGCCGGGCAAGCCGCGCACAACGCCTCACGGAAGATCATCACCGCGCACCGAGCGGTGGACGTGATGCTCACCCCGACGTTGGCGCAGCCGCCTCGCCCGGTCGGCTGGTTCACCGACGGCGGTGACCCGGCCGAGGACTACGCCCGCCAGCAGGCGTTCACCCCGTTCACCGCGATCTACAACGTGACCGGCCAACCCGCGCTGAGCCTGCCGCTGGGCTGGACAAGGCCGACCCCCGACCAGCCGACCCTGCCGGTTGGCGTGCAGCTGGTCGGCGCGCCCGGAGCGGACCGGCTGCTGCTGGAGCTCGGCGCCTCACTGGAGGCCGCCGCGCCGTGGAAGGACCGCCACCCGCCCACCTGGTAGCGGGCCCTGGGTAGGGCATCGGGAAGTACATACCTAGTACTGCGGATGTTCTCGGAGCTGCTCCTCGGCATACTTGCCGCGACGAAGGAGCGATGTAGCCCTTATGAGTGCGCGAAAGCGGCCGTTCGAGCTCGGCGGTACGTACGCTGTCATGGCGGTCTGTTACGCACTCGCGGCGTGGGATGCGGTTCGCGCTTACCGGAGCGAGGCTCGCGCCGGTGAAACCCGCTCGGCGAGGGCTGGTTACCTCTCCCGCTTTCTTTACTCACCCGAGGCGCGCCCGCGGAGTATGGATTAAGACGGTCTCCCGCCACCGAAGCGCCCGCGGCGCCCAAGATCGTGAGTATCCGGGCGCTACGTTCCGCCGCGATTACTGACAGGTAGCGTCAAGGGTCCTCATCACTCTTGAGGACCGCGTTACCTGTACTTAATTCTAATCTCTTGTGACTTTCTCAGGTCTGCGGATAGCCTCGCGGCGTTATAACCACTCGATCGAGTGGATCACCGTGCAGCTATAGGGGTATGGCTGGCGGTTCGCGTGAGTGAGTTTCTGGGGCGGGGTGGCCTCACACACGACGAACACGGGGGGTCGCGGAGTGCGACGGATCCTGACTTTCAACGCGGTTCTGCGAGCGAGTGCGCGAGATCTGGCATCGGTCGGGGTGCCTCTGGCGCTGCTGATTGCGCTGACCAGGTCAACTGAAGTGCAGGGCGCGATACCGCTGGCTCATTTCACGGTCGTTATGGCGCTGCTGGCTGTGGCCGCGGGCGGGATGGCGGCCATCCTGGCACACCTCGTGGGGCGGCTGGCCGCCGATTCCCGTGCGGTCTGGCTGAGCATCGCGCTGGCGCTGGATACCTTGGGCGCGGTTCCGGCGGCCACCATTCACGCCACGTTCGCGCAGGCGGAAACCGCGGTCAGCACGGCTCGCCTGTTTGCCCATGCGGCTGTCGTGGTCTTGCTCGGCTTCGCGGCCTGGGCTCCGCCGCTGCCGCACTACTGGCGGGGTTGGTGGCTATCTGTCCTGGGGCTGGTGCTCATACTGCTGGTCGGCGGAGTGTCCAGCGGCTTCCCCGGAACCGCGCTGGCGATCGTCAACGCGGCACCGGTGGGGCTCGGGCTGGCGGTCGCCGGCCCGCTGGCCGGGTTCGCGGTGGCGTTGGCCGGATGGCTGCGGGGGAACGTCGCGGTGTCCGTGATCGGCCTGGGCTGCGCGATCCTGATGCTGGCGCCCGTCGGCGGCCCCGGTGCCGGGGACGGCCCGGTCGCTGAGTTCGGGTTCACCTACCCCAGCATCCAGCTCTTCGGCATGCTCCTGGCGCTCGCCGGGCTGGTCCAGCTGGTGCGCAGGGCCCTTTGGGCGGTCGACTCCTCCCGCGTCGAGAAGCAGAAGGAGCTCCTGGTGGCCAGGCAAGACCTGGTGCGGGCCGCCGAGCGTGACCACGAGCTGCGCAACGGGCTGGCCGGCCTGGCCGGGGCCGCGCACCTGTTCAAGTCACCCGTGCTCGGCGAGGACGCCCCCGTGCTGAGCAGTGCGGTGGCCGCCGAACTGTCCAGGCTGGACACCCTGCTCGAGGTTTCGGACGGGTACCCGCGGGGTGTCAGCCAGGTGTATCCGGTGTTGCCGGTGTTGCGCCAGCATGTCGCGCTGCGCCGCTCCGTGGGCATGGATATCCGGGTGGACGCCGAGCTCGGGCTGTGCGCGCTCGGCGCGCCCGGGACGCTCGCCCAGGTGCTCACCAATGTGCTGACGAACTGTGCGAAGCATGCCCCGGGCAGCCCGGTGCGGATCCAGGCAAGCAAAGGGGAGGACATCGTGCGGATACGCATCTCGGACTTCGGGTCCGGTGTCAGGCCGGGTGCCGAAGAGTTGGTGTTCGAGGTGGGCGTGCGGGGCGAGCGGTCCCAGGGTGACGGGCTGGGGCTGCATATCAGTCGGCGGTTGCTCGAACCCGAAGGCGGGCGGATCTTCATGCGGCCCAGCCAGCCGCATGAACCCGGCTGCACCGTTGTTGTGGAGCTCCAGGCCGCCGTCGCGGACCGCCCAATGCTCCCGCGTGCCGCAATGGCGGACCTGTCATGACGGGGACGGCCGGTGTGGCGCAGGGTGTGGACGGCGACACCGTCACCGGCTACTCGGTGATCATCGTCGACGATCACGAGCTGTTCAGCACCTCGCTTCGCATGGCGCTGCGCGCGCACGGGCTCGACGCCCATCAGGTACCACCGGGGAACGGTGTGGAGGACATCCTCGCCAGGGCGCGCAAACGGAGGGTCGGGCTCGTGGTGCTCGACATGGACCTTGGGTCGGACGGCGCCGGCGGGTGGCTCAGTGGCGTCGACCTGGTCGGGGCGCTGCGCCAAGACGGCTGGAAGGTGCTGGTGGTGAGCGGCAGGGTCGACCGGCCCTGGGTGGCCGCGGCCATCGCGGCCGGCGCTATCGGCTCAGTGCCCAAGTCCCGCTCGTTCGAGGACCTGCTGGAGACCGTGCTCGCCGCGGCTTCCGGGCAGCCCGTGATGGCTGACGCGGAGCGCGATGGTTTGCTCGCCCAGCACCGGGACGTCGAGGCGCGGGAGCGCGAACTGGCCCGCAAACTAGATCGGCTGAGCACCCGCGAGCGCGAGATCCTCGAACTGTTGGCGGCGGGACACCGCGCCGGGGAGATCGCGGAACGCTCCGTGGTGTCGCTGAGCACGGTACGCACGCAGATCCGCGCGATCTTGGCAAAACTGCAGGTCAATTCGCAAATCGAGGCCGCCGCCATGGTCCGGCAGTCGCCATGGTTCTAGTGCCGGGCGAGCGCTTTCCGGATACCTACTTGTAGGGATGCCAATTCTTCACTCGCGCACCATGCTTATAGGCAGGATGTGGCCGCGGACATTGTAGTCCGTGCGCGGCCGCTTCACGCGCCGAGACTTCATCAAGCACGGGAAGGCGTTGAGTGTGACCCTTTCAGGAGTGATTCAGGTATTGCGGGCCAGGTGGTTCACCACGATTGCAGGCTTTATGTTTTCACTGGCTGTTGCCGGTGTGGCATTCAGCCTTGTTCCTCCCGTGTACATGTCGAGTGGTGCCGCGCTGCTGGTGCAATCGAGGCAGCCTGGTCTCAATCCGACCAACTCGTCATCTAACCCGTTACTCAACTTCGATACCAGCCTGAGCACGACTTCGTCGATGTTGATCAAGACGATGAGTACGGCCGACGTCCTGGCCGAGGTTGAGGACTCCGGAGAAGGCTCCTTTACGGTCAAGAACGTGGATGTGACCGCGACCAGCCCGAACGAGCAGCCGTTCATCTACGTCACGTCGCGAAGCCCGACGCGTGAACTGAGCGTAGCGATGGTGAATCGCGTGCTAGATATGGCGCGCGAGGAGTTGGTCGACCAGCAGCGGGCTCTCCGCGTACTTCCCACGCGGTTCATAAAACTGCAACCGGTGGTAAATCCAACAAAGCCGAAGCTGGTACTCGGACCGCCGGCCCTGGTCGGTGGCGTGGCCCTGATTCTCGGAATTGTGGTCACGATATCGGTGGCCCTGTTACGGGAGCGCAGCGCCGTCCGGCGCCGGACGCTGGCTGTTGGTACCACGGAGCAACTGCCCGAGCAGATCGTCCCTCCGGTGGCAGCGACTCCGACCGAGAAGATGCGCCAGCCGTCGCCGGCCAGCACCTCCTTCGCGGGGAACGGTGCCGTGTCGTCCTAGTGCATGCGCTACCTGGTGAAGGGACCTTGGAACGAGGCTCCAGTCGATGAGCGAGTCCGACGGGGCGGGGGAGACGCGTGACCAGAGCAGCCCAGAAGCCCCCGCCCGCCGAGCGACGACCCTCGTTGGACTCCCTGACCGGCCTGCGGTTCCTGGCGGCAATGGCCGTGGTGCTCTGCCATTTCACCGAGACCGGGCTTGTACAGGTCGACAGCTGGGTCTTCAACGCCCTTGACGGAGGCCGGACGGCGGTCTCGCTGTTCTTCGTGCTCTCCGGCTTTGTGCTCGCCTACAACTATCGGGAGCTGGCTGGGCGGGTTCCCCGATGGAACTTCTACGTCGCCCGGCTCGCTCGGATATACCCGGTAGTGCTGCTGGGGATCGCCATCGGCGCCATCGGCGTCGGCTACGCATCGACCCGCCCGAATCTGTTGTTGAGCTGGTTCGCGCTCGAGTCGGCCGACCTGAGGCTGCTGGCCAGCCTCGGTGCCCAGCTGACGATGACCATCGGTTGGTTCCCGTTCGCCGCGCTGAACCAGCCGTGGAATGGGCCGGCCTGGAGCATTACCTGCGAGGTGTTCTTCTACGCGCTCTTCCCGCTGCTCATCATCTGGTTCCGGCGATGGTCACGGCCTACCGTGGCAGTCGCGGCGCTCACCGTCTGGGTGGCTCAGGGTCTCTGGATCGCTGCGCTCACGCACTTTGTGCCGGCCAATCGCGGGGGCTTCCTGATCGCGCAGTTCCCGCTGACCCACCTCGCCGAGTTCGTCCTAGGTATCGCGGCGTGGCGGCTCTGGTCGGGCAACCCCATCGATCGCCGGACCCGGGGGATCGCCCTGGCGGGAACGATGGCCGCGCTGGTGACGATGGCGCTCTGGGCACCGATCAGCCCGGCCTACTGGCCGATGACCCCCCTCTTCGCGTTGCTCGTGGTTCTGCTCGCGGCCCGGGGGAAGGCGCGGTCCTGGCTGGCGCTCCCGGTCATGCTGCTACTCGGTGAGGCCAGCTACTCGCTCTACCTCCTGCACCTCCCGCTGGTCCGGGTCTACGAGATCGCCGGGGTGCCGCCCGGCCCGGCCGGATGGGCGGTGATGGCGGCGACCGTCCTGATCAGCGTGGTCGTGTTCACCTGGTACGAGGCGCCGTTGCGCCGGCTGATCCGGCGGCGGTTGGCGCGCCCGGCGGCCGTGCCTACCGCCGTGACCGCGGAGCCCCGGTGAAGACGATGGAGCCCCGGTGAGAGGCGGGAAGCTGCTTGCCGGACGGGTCGGCGGCGTGGCCGGTTCGCTCGTCGCCGGACAACTCCTGCTCGGCCTGACCTACGTCCTTGCGGCGCGCCATATGGAGCCGGCCGGCCTCGGCCTGGTCGCCACCTGCTTCGCCATCGGGACGATCGGGGCCACCGTCTTTGATCTCGGCATGACCAACTACCTCGTCCGGGAAATGGCGGCCGGCAAGGTCAGTTCGCGGCATGCCCGATCGCTGGTGAGCGCGAAGCGCCGCATCGCGCCCATCCTCCTCGCGCCGACTCTGACCGCGTGTCTGCTGATCATGCCGTCGCCGGTTGAAGGCGTCGCGCTCGGTGTGGTGGGCCTACTTGTCTGGGAGGCGCAGACCGCCAACTCCCTGCTGCGGGCACTCGAGCAATTCTCGAAGGCAGCGTCGGCCCAGGTCGCCGGCCGCCTCCTCGGTCTGCTCACCACCGTCGTGCTGGTGTTCGTGACCCGTGCCGAGCTGGCGTTGTCGCTCGGGCTCGGCGTGGGCTTCGCCGCGGAGGCGCTGATTGATCGACTGTTGCTGGGGCCGAACCGGGCGCGGGCGGCCAGGATCCGCGAGCTGGGCGCGGTGCAGGGCCGATCGGTCTCGTTCGGACTCGTGTCGCTCTCGGCGGCGGGACAGCAGCTTGACACCCCGCTCGTCACGGCCGGAGCCGGTCTGACCGGCGGGGGCATCTACGCGGGCGCTGGACGGCTGCTCGGACCGCTGCTGTTCCTGTCGTCGTCGCTCGCGATGGTCGGGGCGCCCTGGCTGGCCCGCGCGCAGCACGACCCGGCGGCACTGCGGGTCGAGGAGCGGCGGATCAGCCGGTTCGCCCTCGTCCTGGCGCTCGCCCCACTCGCGGCGGCGGCGTTGGGCCCGCTCGTCATTCCGTGGATCCTGGGCGCCCGATACGTGGCCTCGGGTGCCGCGTTCTCGCTGCTCGCGGTCGGGGCAGCGTTCTCCACCATCAGCCAGGGCACGGCCACCATCCTGCAGAACCGGGGCGCGGAACGCTCCGTCGGTACCGCCGTCGCGGTGGGCCTGGTACTGGGGCTGGTGGCGACGTTCGGGCTGGCCGTCCTCGGCGGGGCGGTGTGGGCAGCGGCCGGCTACACGCTGAGCCAGGTCTACATCGTCGTCCATCTCACCGCGCGGCTGCGCATCGTGCGCCCGGAATCCCACGGCACAGCCCGGGCCGCCGGCGCACCCGGTCGGGCCGTCGTCACCGATCCGTAGAAAGGACACAGATGCATGCCATCCGCCGGCTGGCGCCGAGGCCGACCCGCCCAGCGATGCCGACGCCCTCGCCGACCCGGGAGCTAGCCGGATCATGACGCACCCTCGGCTCGATCTCGGGAAGCACTCCGGCCGCAACTACGACAAGGGCCGCCCGTTCCTCTGGCAGGCGCTCTGGCACGCGACAAGCCACCTGCTCTTCCAGAAGTGGTGGTTTCCCCGCCGGTTCCGCCCCGCCCTGCTGCGTGCCTTCGGCGCACGGGTCGACGACGACGTGGTGATCCGACAGGACGTGCGCATCCATTGGCCCTGGCGGCTCACGATCGACGGTCCCGCGTGGATCGGGCACGGCGCGTGGATCCTCAACCTGGCCGATGTGGTGATCGGACGAGACGTGTGCGTGAGCCAGGAGGCGTTCCTGTGCACCGGCTCGCACGACCGGAACGACGTCGCGTTCGAGCACGCCAACGCGGCGATCCACCTGGAGCCCGGGGCCTGGGTGTGTGCCCGCTCCGTGGTACTGCCGGGGACGACCGTGGGGCACCACGCCATCGTCGCGGCCGGCGCGGTTGTCGGCGGCACCATCGCGCCGTTCGCCGTGGTCAGGCAGCCGGACACGTCCAGCGGCATACCGAGGGGCGCGGCGCTGAGGGCGCCGGACCCTCGACGACCCAGTCTTCCCCGGCCGGTAGGAGAACCGTGAAGATCTCTTGGCTCAATAACGTGCAGGCCCCTTACCGGGAGCCGATGTTCCGCGAGATCGCCAGGCTCGTCGACTTCGAGGCGTCGTTCTTCTTCAGCGAGGAGAAGGTCCGGCACTGGACGTGGCGGGCCGACCCGGGCTACCGGTCCTCGGTGGTGCCGGCCTGGCGGCTCCCCGTGCCCGCGAAGCTGGCCCGCCGCCTCGACAACGAGGTCGGCATCCTCAGGCCCGGCGTGGCCTCCACAGTCGTCGGCGGGGCCGACGCGCTGGTCACCCAGGTCTGGTGGCAGCCGGCTCACCTGGCGGCCATGATCCACTGCCGCCGGCGAGGCATCCCGTACCTGCTCTACGCCGAAAGCACGGTGGAGAGCCGATCTGTCGGCGACGGTCCCGCCGACCGCCTGCGAACCTGGGTGTTCCGCAACGCCGGCGCGGTCATCGTCCCCGGCCCCGCCGCCGCCGAGGCCGCGGTCCTGAACGGGACCGCTCCCGAGCGCATCGTCGAGTCGGTCAACAGCGTGGACGTCGACCTGTACGGCGATGGGGTGCGGAGGCTCCGCGAGCCCGGGTCCGACCGGGGCCCGCACCGCTTCGTGTACGTCGGCCAGCTCATCGACCGCAAGAACGTCCACTCGCTGATCCGCGCCTTCGCCGCCGTCGGCGGTGGCGCGACGCTGGAGATCGCCGGGGACGGGGTCGACCAGGACCGCCTCCGGCACATCGCCGCCGAATGCGGAGTCGCTGACCGGGTCCGGTTCCTCGGATTTCTCGAGGAGCCGGCGATCCTGCGGCTACTGGCCCGCAACCACACCCTCGTGCTGCCCAGTACCGAGGAGGTCTACGGGTACACCGCCCTGGAGGCGCACGTCGCGGGCCTCCAGGTGGTCGTGTCCGACCAGGCCGGCATCGCCAGCAACCTCAAGGGCCGCGCGGGGACGTGGGTTGTCCCCCCGACCGAGGAGCACCTGGCCGCCGCCCTGCTCGAGGCGCACACGCGGTGGAACGGCTGGCACGACGACGTGGACGTGGACTTCGCCTCACCACGGCGAGTGGCCCGCGACATCGTCGCGGCCGCCCAGATGGCGGTT
>Ga0137412_10003562_pt1 | contig 12417 bp, 12 predicted proteins | sample CZODoug2_1_16fun_FD_122160 | JGI IMG/M metagenome (GOLD analysis project Ga0137412, IMG submission 122160) | Vadose zone soil fungal communities from Angelo Coast Range Reserve, California, USA - CZODoug2_1_16fungal (Hybrid Assembly) | ecosystem: Environmental > Terrestrial > Soil > Vadose zone...
ACATTGCCCTGCCAACAGCCGGAGATATCCGGAATCGAGGCGTCAGGCTGCTCGATTACATCCGCGTCGTCATCGCTCACGTCCTGCGCGAATGCGAATCCAGGATGCGTCACAAACAAAACCGTCGCGAACAGACCCGCCCCAATTAACGATAAAGCTCTGCCGAAGATACTGATCACAGTCTGACCCTCCCTGAACCAATTGTGAAAGAAAAAACCGCTACTTAAGAGGAGATATCACCAATTGGGCGACTATAACAATCGCGAGAGCCGGCTGTCGGATCCTCGGTGCGCCGCAGTTAGCTACGAGGTCAGCGCGATTCCTGGGGCTGGGAACTTGCGGCACATCTCGGTGACTTCGGCCGCGATGCGTTTCAGCGCGGATTCGTCGTTGACGTGAGCGATTGCGGCGTCGATCCATTTCGCTATTTGGCGCATCTCGACGTCGCCCATTCCGCGCGAGGTGATCGCGGGTGTGCCGAGTCTGATTCCGCTCGGGCTGAACGGTTTGCGCGGATCGTAGGGAACCGTGTTGTAGTTGCAGACGATGCCGGCTGCGTCGAGCGCCTTCGCACCTTTCTTGCCGATCACTTTCTTGTTGGTGAGATCGACCAGGATCAGATGATTGTCGGTGCCACCTGAAACCAGGTTGAATCCGTGCGCGATCAATTCATCGGCGAGCGTCTTGGCGTTGCTGACAACTTTTTTCGCGTACACTTTGAACTCAGGCGTCGCGGCTTCCTTCAACGCGACGCCAATCGCAGCGGTCGTGTGATTGTGCGGACCGCCCTGCAATCCCGGAAAAACTGCCTTGTCGATCGCCTCGGCGTATTCAGCGCGGCACATGATCATCGCGCCGCGCGGGCCGCGCAGCGTTTTGTGCGTGGTCGTCGTGATCACGTCGGCATACGGCACGGGATCGGGATGCACTCCTCCTACGATGAGGCCGGCTACGTGCGAGACGTCGGCAAGATGCAGCGCGCCGACCTCTTTGGCGATCTCGCCGAACGTTTTGAAATCCCAGAAGCGTGGATACGCGGTGCCACCAGTCACGATTATTTTCGGATGTTCCTTGTGCGCCATCGTGCGGACTGCGTCGAAGTCGATGACCTGGCTCTCGCGATCGACGACATACTGTGCTGAGCGCCAGAACGTCCCGGTGATGCTGACTGGCCAGCCGTGGGTGAGATGCCCCCCGTGCGGGAGCGAGAGTCCCATGATCGTGTCGCCAGGTTTCAGCAGCGCGAAATATACGGCGAGGTTCGCAGGAGAACCGGAATACGGCTGCACGTTTGCGTGATCGACTTTGAACAGAGCCTTCGCGCGTTCGACCGCGAGCGTTTCGATCTGATCGATGTTGCGCTGGCCCTCGTAGTAGCGGCGTCCGGTGTAACCCTCGGAATATTTGTTGGTGAGAATCGAACCGGTTGCTTCGAGCACCGCTTTGGAGACGTAGTTCTCCGAAGGGATCAGACGAATCGAATCGATCTCGTAGCGCTCTTCGTCCTTGATGAGCTTGAAGATCTCGGGATCAGTTCGCTTGAGTTCGTCCACGCCGCACCTCCGATGGCCTGATTCGCAAAGCCTATAGGCGCGAGCGCGGCGACGCAAAACTTTATGCGCCGGGCTTTACGAATCAAATTTTTCGCGAACCAAATTTTGTGAACGATAACTCTATTGCAAATCGGCCGGAGTGACCTTCGCGATCCAGTCGCGATAGTTACCTTCATAGCCGACCGCATGCTGACGCTCGCGCACCCGCTTCAGCACATCCGCGCCTTTGTCCGCGGAAATCTTCTGCCGGGTACTGATCGCGCCCGCTATCTTCTCTGCAGACGCCGCAGCCTCTTTGCGCGCGCCCTCCGCAAGATTTACTTCCTCATTCGACAATCCGAGATATGCCTCGGCCACCCGAATGCCAATCTCGGCGCCGCTTTCGAGCGAGTCCTTGATATTGCCCTTGCCGGTCAGCACGTTGCCGGCGGCGAACACCGCCGTCTCGCTGTCCATCAGAAGGCCGACTTCCCGATCGACGTAGGTATAGACCTCGCCCTTTTGCGGGATTCCTTGAATCGGCTCCGGGATGCTCCCGATGGAGCTGATGGTCAGCTTCGCGTGTGCCGATTCCGCGGCCTCCTGCACGATCCGCACTTGCCCATCCGCGACCTCGGTGCGGCTGAAATTTACGCCGACCATGACACTGTTATCCGCAATCATGCCGCTCGGTGCGCGCAATTCCTGGAACTCGAAGAGAAACTTGCGCTGCGCTTTTTCAAGGATCTTTCCGCGCGCCATTTTGAGCGCTTCGGCCCGCTTCGCGGGCGCATCGGGAGGAATATCGGAGAGCGGCATGTCGAGCACGCGCCGGCGATAAAAAAGTTTGCACGGCGCGACACCCAGGTCGCTGTACTTGAGCCCGCTCGCACTCAGCACCGGCTCGATTCCTTCGCGCTCGAGCGTGAGCATATCGGCGGCGATCCCGCGCGCCTTCAGCGCTGCGAGCGTGGTCTCGATTTGCAGGACCTTCACCACGTCGATCGACGCGAGCCCTCCGCCGACGACGGTTGCGCCGGGACTAAGCTCGTAGCGCGGACCGTCGTACTGTTTTTCGAGGTAGTGATTGAACCAATAAATCAGCGGGTTTTGATAGACGAGCCCGCGATCGACAAACTCGTCCGCGCCTTCGACTGGAAACGGCCGATCCCGCCATGCGCCGTGCGAGAGCACGATACCGCTGAGGCCCCATCGCGAGCGCAGTTCCTCGAAATCGAGATCGCGCCCCATCCGCGTCTTCGGCACGTACTCGATATTCGGATGGTCGAGGCGCTTGTTAATCTCCTCGTACTCGTCATGGCGCTGCTTCACGTGCCATCGCGGGAGACCGTCTTCGATTTTTCCATAGGGGCGCGGATTCTGCTCAAACACGATCACCAGCGCGCCGCGCTCCGCCAGTATCCGGGCAATCTCCGATCCCGCCGTCGCGGCGCCGACCACCGCCATCACATGTCGCGATGAATTATTTTCTTGCTGAGTCATCCGAATCCTTGATTACCGTCTAGAAGCGAATGGTGCAATCGCATTCGCGCGCTCCGCCGGCGAGTGTTCGTCTTGCGCACGCGATACTCGCATGGTTTCCTAACATAGCAATGAGCAGCGCGCGGATTGTGATTCGTCGAATTTCGAAAGTCTCGATCTGCGCCGTGATTTTGCTCGCGTCCGGATGCTACGCGCCTTATTTCGCCAATCATGCTGCCGGCGGCGATACCGAGGTTACTACTGGCGAGCAGCACGACGTCCCGTACAACGCCCACGATGCGTTCGTTCTTACCCAGGACGTACTCCGCGGCGAAGGCGTGCTCTTCGAAGTACAGCCCGACGACAAGCTGGTCACACTGTGGCGCGACGCCGACACGCAAGCGGGCATGCTCGGCAGTATCGTCGGAAAGCATCCGCAGTATCGCTACGAAATCGCGGTTGTGCCGCAAGGCAGCCGGCGCTCGCGAATCATCGTGAACGTTCGCGCCGAGGACATCGCCGACGACGAGCTTTCAAGATACAAGGCGAGCACGCGCATTGGCCTGTTCGCCAAGGTCGATCAGCTCGCCGCGAAGTTCCCGCCCTCGGGCGGCACTCCGAATGAGGGCGGCGTCAACTACGCGCTCCTTCCCAATGAAGATTTGAAGGCTCTCGCCCGCCGCGCAACCGGTAGCGAGGACAACTGGCAGGTGATCGCGGATGATAACGGACTCAAATCCCCGTCCGACGCCACCGGGCTGCCGAGCGTATGGATCAGGAACAGCCTCCTCTCAAAAAAGGGTACGCGGTCAAGTGATTGAGAATTCGCCACCACCGAGACGTGATGTCGGCCGGCTAGAAAATAGATGCCCGCTCGAGTGCGCTCGGGCGGGCATCGAAACTACCGTTTTGCTTGATTACCTAAGGTCAATCGTTGGGGTACGATGCCTCGCTGGGGTCATACTCGGGGCTGAGGCCAGCCGGACTCACCGCGGCGACCACGGCCAGGAATTGCTCGAACGTCATCTGGAGATTGAGGAAGCCGCCCTGGCAGAAAACCCATCCGTAGTAATCCAGAATCTCATCCGGGATCATCACCGGCAGACGTGGCAATGTTGATACGACGGGAAATGGATGCGGCTCGCCCGGATGGATTCGATCCCATACGCCAGACTGATCAGGCGAACCGTCCGCCTCGACCGCGCCCTCTTCCCTGAGCGGTATAACTTTACCTCTAAGTCCTCGATTCATTGAGAATAAGACCTCCTGACACCCTCATCGCCAACCGTACGCTAACGAGCACCAATTCTAGACGAAGTCCTGAGCCGGTCAAGAAGAGATTCGATACTTATTCACTCAAATGCACCTTTCAAGGTCAATATGTACTCGATAGCACAAATTTACCAACAAGCCGTGATTTGCGTATAACTACCTGAAAACACTATGATTTCTACAATCCAAGCGATCGTTTTGGGCATCGTGCAGGGCTTGACCGAGTTCCTCCCGGTCTCCAGCTCAGCTCATCTTATACTCGTCCCGTGGCTCTTGCGATGGCGTGATCCCGGCCTGGCTTTCGACGTCGTCCTCCACCTCGGAACGCTTCTGGCCCTGTTAGCCTACTATTGGCGCGATTGGCTTGATATGGGCAAGGCGCTCGTCGACGGACGCGCGATGCCCCGGCGCTTGCTCTTCTTCCTGGTAATCGCGTCGGTTCCCGGTGCAATCATCGGAGTCTTGCTGGAGAAGCAGGCGGAGACGATTTTTCGCTCGCCGGTACTGATCGCGACCACGCTGGCCCTGATGGGTATCGCGCTATGGGCTGGCGATTCGATTGGTTCCAAAAAGCGCAAGATAGAGGACATCACGATCGTCGATGCACTCCTAATAGGGCTCAGCCAGGCGCTCGCGATTATCCCGGGCGTCTCGCGCTCCGGAGCCACGATAACCACCGCCCGCCTGCTCGGCATCGACCGCGCCGCGGCTGCGAATTTCTCCTTCCTGATGGCGACCCCAATCATCGCGGGCGCCGGGCTGCTCGAGGCGCGCAAGCTCCTGCACTCCGGGCTCACGGCGGACCTCGGATGGGGCTTTGTCGCATCCGCCGTCTTCAGTCTTCTCGCAATCGTGGGGTTGTTGCGATTCGTCCGGACACATTCTTATCGCCCCTTCGCGATTTATCGAATCGTTCTAGGGATTGCAGTAATCGCGATCGCGATGTCACGTGGCTAACCGATGGCGATAGACGCTTCCACCGCCGATCTACGCGCGAGCGCGGCAACCGCCCGGCGCTCGCGAGCATTTCAGATCGGCTTCACGCTTTGCATCATCAACACGATCATCGGCGCCGCCCAGCCGGTAATCACGCGATGGGGCGCGGTCAACCTCGACCCCCTGCTCTTCTGCACCGGCGCAGTCGTATTCGCGACCATCTGCACCATCCCGCTCCTGTACTTCAGCGGCGAACTGAAACTCATCGTGGACCCGCGCTATCGCGCGCGCCTGTTCGTCATGTCGATGACGGGAACGGTCATGACGAGTCTCACCCTCACCTACGGACTCACGCGCCTCGGCGCTGTCGCCGCGGTGCTGCTCTTGCAGACCGAGCCGGTCTATTCGCTCGTGCTCTCGACCATCTTCGTCGGCGAGCGGCCGTCGGCGCGCCAGTTGCTCGCGACCGTGATGGTGCTGGTCGGCATCGGCTCAGTATTCGGCGCCGGCGATTCGTTCTCTCCAGCGTGGGCAGTGGCGCTCGTCTTCGTAACCCCGCTCTTCTGGCAAGCGTCGCACGTGATGGGTCTAAAGCTGATGCCGCCGTTGACGCCTATCTCGATCACCGGCGGCCGGTTCATCTACGCATCGATAGCTCTGACCGCTATGCTACTCATCGTGCGCCGCGACTCGCTCGCGCAACTCGCCGACCCAACCGCACTCGGAGTGGTACTGGTCACCGGTTTCTTCATTTACTTTCTAAGCGCGCTCACCTGGTACGGCGCGATCAACCGCCTCTCACTGGCATGGACAACGGCGCTGGTCGTCCCCGGCATCCCGATACTTTCGATTCTCTTCGCAGTAATGTTCCTCGGAGAGCGCGCCACCATGCGCGAGCTGATGGGAATCCTAATTTCGATAAGCGGCGTCGTAGCTCTGGTCCTCGGCGCCGACCCGCATCGCAAACACCCAGCCTCCGAAGCCGCCGAAGCAATCCACGAACCACTGATCTGATCACGCAGTACCGTCCGCGTTTGACTCTCTGCGTCGCGTGGACTTTAGTGGCTCACTGAAGGCGCCGCACTCTAGGTGATGTGCGCATAATCGAAAATCAACGCGAGGAATCATTCATGGCGCGAATTGTAAGACACGAAAAAAATTCCCCCTACGAAGTTGCCGAGGGGACCGAGCTGCCGATCTACATCTGCGCGTGCGGACTTTCAAAAAACAAGCCGTTTTGCGACGGCTCGCACAAGAAAACCCGCGACGAAAATCCGACCGACGTCTACCTCTACGACGACGCAAGCCGAGTCCTCGTAAAAAACGAATACTGAGCACTCGCCCCGACGAGAGCACAATCTCCGGCGATCAGCGGAGCCGGTCTGAACCACTGGGTGCAGGGGTCACCCCTGCTAGTGGACCTCTACTCCGCCGCAGATATTCAGCGCTTGTCCCGTCATATATCCGCCGTCTTCTGACGCGAGAAACGCGACCACGTTCGCGACATCTTCGCCGGTCTGCATGCGGCCCATCGGCACTTGATTCACGAAGGTCTTGAGCACCTGCTCGCGATTCAGATTCCGTGTCGAGCCGACCATGTTGATCAGTCCCTCGAAGAGTTGCGTCTCGACGAATCCCGGACAGACCGCGTTGACGGTGATCTTGAACGACCCGAGCTCCAGCGCGAGACTTCGTGTGAGTCCGATCACGCCGTGCTTGGCCGCCGAGTATGCCGCCATCATCGGGCCGCCGCGTTTTCCCGCGATCGACGCGGTGTTGATAATCCGGCCGCCGCGGCCGCCAGCGATAATTTTCGGCGCAACATGTTTGGCGCACAGAAACGTTCCGGTCAGATTTATTCCGACCGTGCGATTCCATGAATCCAACGTCTGCTGAATCACAGGGCCGCCACCAACTCCACCGCCGGCGTTACTGCAGAGAATATCCACCCGGCCAAATTCCTTCATCGCAGATTCCGCCATCTGCGCGACTTCAGCTTCATCGGTCACATCGACTTTGACCGCGAGACTTCGCCGCCCGAGTTTGCGGATAGCCGCGGCGACACTTTCAAGTTCCTCCATCTGGCCAAACTTCGCATCAGGATACTCCGGCATCGAGCGGCAGTAATCCGCCACCACTACGTGCGCGCCTTCATCGGCAAGGCGCATCGCAATCGCCCGTCCAATTCCGCGCTCGCGCGCGCATCCAGTCACTATCGCCACTTTGTTTTCAAGTCTCACGATAAACTCCTACTACCTGCTTATTTGCCGTCGTGCCGGTATGTTAATCGGAGCGAGGCGAGTTGCAAACGATTTGAAACTGGAAGAGGAAACTACTCAATTCGGCGACGATCAGGCGGCCGACGCTCCGGGGGTCGAAGTTGGTGACGCGACTTCGGTAGAGCTCCCGCGATGGCTCCGCTATCTCGCGGAACCACGGCACGCTGTTCCGATCCTTCTGATCGTCGGCGTCGCGCTCTACCTCGTGAACCTCGGCGGCTATCCGTTCTACACCAAGGGCGAACCGCGCGAGGCCGTGACCGTCTTCGCAATCGTTCATGGCGGAGGCGTGATCCTGCCGCAACGCGCCGGCATCGAAATTCCCTCCAAGCCGCTCCTGATGCACTGGCTGGCCGCGCTGGTGTCACTTATCGCGGGCAGCGTCGATGAATTCTCGGTGCGTCTGCCGTCTGCCGCGCTCGCGATCGCCGGAGTTATCGTCTGCTACAATTACGTCCGCCGCTTGTTCGACGAGGTGGTAGCTCTAATCGCCGCGCTGATCCTCGCGACCACGTTTCAGTATCTGCAAGCCGCGACTGGCGCGCGGGTCGATATGACGCTGACCTTCTTCATGGAAGTCGCGTTCTTCGAATTCATTGCGATGGCGGAAGGGCTGACGCGCCGCCGGATGCTGCTCTACGTCGCGCTCGCGTTTGCGGTTCTGACCAAGGGCCCGATCGGGCTGATTCTTCCCGGCATGGTCGCGCTCGCGTGGATCGCGATCGAAAAGCGATGGGACGTTCTTCGTCGCATGAGTCTTATTCGTGGCGCAATCGTTGTGCTCGTTCTCGCCGGAGGATGGTACGTCGCGGCGTATATCGAGGGCGGCCCGGGTTTCTTTCGCAAACAGATTCTCGCTGAAAATGTTCTTCGCTTCGCCGGCGGCAGCGATTTCCACGAAGGACATTTCCATCCGTTCTATTACATGGAAATGGCTCTACTCGCCGGGTTTATGCCCTGGACGATTTTATTGCCGGCAGTTGCAGTCCAGGCCGCGCGACAACCGCGCACGCTCGATCCTCGTCTCAAGTACATTTTCATTTGGTTCATTTCGGTGCTGGTCTTCTACAACATCCCGCAAAGCAAACGCGGCGTGTACCTGCTGTGTTTATATCCAGCTCTCGCGACGCTGGCCGCAATCTACATACGCGACGCAGCCTCACATCCGGAGTCCACACGCACCTGGGTCCGCTGGATAATGAGGCTCTCGGGCGGTGCGTTCTTGCTGATCGGCGCTGCCGCTCTGGGATCGTTCGCGATACTCATTGTTCGCCCACAGGCTGCCGCCGATTTACTCGCCGCGATGGACGTGCGCGCCCCGTCCTTTCAGCGCATCTTTCGCCGAGTCGTCGAAGAGCGATGGTTCGTGTCCGCGGCGATGCCGCTCGGTGTCCTCGGAGTCGGAATCTTTCTGATTCGCACTCAGTCGCGGATCGAGCGAATGGTACTAGGATTCGCAGCGGCGATGGTCTTCATCACAGTCACGGCCAACGTCGTGGTGGTGCCCGCAATCGCCAACACCCTCTCGCTCAAGGATTTCACCGACCATGCGATGAAAATCGTGGATCGCAATCGAGTCGGTTATCTGAGCGCGATGAATTATGACGTCGCCTTCTATAGTCGCCGCACAATTCCCATTGTCTCGATCCGAGATCCGAATTTGCCCGAGTATCTGATCGGATGGCGGAGTCTATTCGACGCGCTTTCAGAATCCAGGCGCCGCCGCTTCGATATCGTGATGGTCAGCAATCCGACCTCGCTCGACGGCAGCGACGAGATGGTCCTCATCCGCGAGCGTCCGAGCCCGGGCAAGCCGCTGCCCAAACCCGCCGACGGCTATATCGAGGCGATGACTTCCTCGCCGCGATAGCTACGACAACTTTCCCCGACGAATCTCGCCGACCGCGCTGACCAGCCGTGACAGCACATCCGCCGACGCGCCGCGCAGGCTGACGTCGCAGATCCGCGTGATCTCCGACTCGTAAAGATTTACCTCGATCAGAATTCCGCCGCGCTGCTTCACTTCGAGTGCGAATCCCGCCGCCGGATATACCGTCGCCGAAGTTCCCGCGACGATCACCAGGTCCGCCAGCGCCGAATGCTCGGCGCACATGTTCAGGACGTCGATTGGAATCGGCTCGCCAAATGAAACCGTGTCGGATTTCAGCAGGCCGCCACATCGCGGGCACTCGGGCGGCAGCTTCTCGAGGCTGATCGCGTCGCCATGAAAGCGCTTGGTGCAATCAAGGCATCGGATCAGCGTCCAGTTGCCGTGAATTTCCGCGAGCGCTTTCTGTCCCGCCTGCCGATGCAGGTCATCGATATTTTGCGTGATCATAAAACGCAGAATTCCCAAACGCTCCAAATCGGCCAGCGCGAGATGGCCTGCGTTCGGCTTCGCAATCGTGAGCGGCTTGAACAGTTCGTCGTTGCGTTTGGAGAGCCGCTCTTCCCAGGCCTTCTTCGGATCGGCCATGAAGCGCTGGAAGCCATTCATCGGCGGCTCGCCATACTTGGTCCACAGTCCGCCAGGGCCGCGAAATGGTGGGATTCCGCTTTCGACCGACATCCCCGCGCCGGTTAGCGCGATCGGATATCGCGCCGTCAAGATCATCTCGGCAGTTTCGCGAACTTCCTGGTCGCTCGCTCTCTCGTTTTTTTCTGCCATCGTGAATCGGGCCTCCACGACTAGAATCTCGCAGCTATGTGACAGTGCACGAAATAAATGTGAATGCGTACAGCGATACGCCAGCCTGCTCCGCTCGAAGAGTTGTCGCGCCCGATACGACCGAATCATTCGCGACTAGGCTATACATCCTCGGAGAATCGACCGTGACAAAGCCGCGCTCGCCATCGAACTTGACATCGTCGCCAGCACGCTGCGCGCCTTCGAGCACGATCTCCATGCGAACAACAGCACCAGCCGGCGGCGCCATCACGAGGTTGACATCCTTGGCCGTGTATCGCAGCGATATCGCGGCGCCGGGCGCCTCGGCGCGCGCACTTTCCTGCTCGACGCGCCATCGTCCACCAAGATAGCTCATCCCTTCCACGTGCGGACCGACGTCGCGATAATCATGCGCCTGATCGCGCATCACGCCCTCAGGATTTCCGAATTGTCCGCGCGCGTGTCCGAGATAAAGCTCGGGCGTGACGCGATAGCAGACCGCGCCGGGCTGATCGGTGTCGCGCATCGGCTCCATCGGCGGCGGCAAGCTCACAGTCGGACTTAGTTCGCGGAGAAGTCCCTGAATAGCCACTTCGCTTTCCTGGTAGGGGCCTTCGCCGAAGTGGTAGTAGCGAATTCGTCCTTTCGAATCGATTAGGTACTTGGCCGGCCAGAACCGATTCGAGTACGCGCGCCAGATTGCGTATTCGTTATCCAGCACGATTGGGTATTCGAGTCCGAACCGCGCGGCCGCTTCCGCGACATGAGATCCCTCGCGTGCGAACGAAAATTCCGGCGCGTGCACGCCCACGATCACCAGTCCGGACTTCGCGTATCTGCGATTCCATTCCACGACGTAAGGCAGCGTGCGGATACAATTGACGCAAGTGTAATCCCAGAAATCGATCAGCACGACCGCCTTGTCGCGCAGCTCCTTAAGCGACACCGGGCCATGCTGAATCCAATTCCCGCCCTCGAGTTCGGGCGCCAAAACTGTCTCGGAAATTTGCGGCATCTAAATCTCCAGCACCAACTGAGATTGCCCCTTCGCGCGGAGCGTAGCATAGCCTCGCTTTCAGAAATAAGCGCATTTGACGCGGTCGCGATTCGCGCGCTACTGAAAATCTTGTGGCTCACGCACCGGTAAAAGTTTTCGCGATCGAATCGCCCGCGGACATGGCGCGCGCCTATACGATTCGGCGCCGCGTCTTTATCGAAGAGCAGCAGGTGCCCGAGGAGATCGAACTCGATGTAAGCGCGATTCTACAGGGAGAACCGGCGCCGACGCCGTTGGTGTTGAATGAGCGGCAATACACGGTTCGGGTCCGCTACCCGGACGAGGCCCGGGCGTCCGTCGACGCTATTCGCAATACGATCCTGATTAGCTCCAACGGTAAGACGGCGACGCTGGGTTCTCTGGCCACTCTCACCGAGCAGCCTGGACAGACCGAGATCCGCCGTGAAAACCTGCAGCGGGATGTCGCCGTCACCGGCCGTCTGGAAGGCTTGAATCTGGGTGCCGGCATCGTCGCGGTGAAAAAGGCGGTTGCAGGATTAAATCTGCCGCCATCGATTCGCGTTGAATACGGCGGAGCCTATCAGGAGCAGCAGCGGTCGTTCCATGATCTGGTGATCGTGCTGGCCCTGAACCTCGACGCACTGCGGCCAGACTTTGTCAGGCGGCTGGATGTGGACGAGGATGCCGGTGTTGTCGGCCTTGGGCGCGATTTTGACAAAACGCCATTCGACGGTGAGAAAATAATTGCTGTAGACCTCCGTGGTGCGGAGGTAGCCGGTCGGTTTGCCGGTGCAATGAATGACGCCGTTGGTGATGCTCCAGGTGTCCTTCGGGTCGGCGTTGTCCTTCATGCAAAAGGTCCAGCCGGAAAAATCCTTTTGGTTGAACAGCGCGACGGACATTTCGCGGGCGCTTGGCAACGAGTTCGTCAAATCGGCGTCCTGGGCATAACTGGCGGTCGCTGTAAATAAAAGAAAAGCCACGATGAATTTCATGCCGGCGAGAATTATCCGGTGCCGTCCGCAAGTCAAGCGTGTGGCGGCAGCAGTTTTTGCACGCGTTGAAAAACCAGCGCCGGTGGCAGGGCGCGGAGGCATTCCTCCGGTTTTTCAAAATGACAGACGGACTTCATGCAGGGAGAGCAGGGGAGATCAAGCCGCAAAACATTTTCGAGCTGGCCATACGGACCGGTGCGGCGTGGTTCAGTCGGACCGAAGAGCGCGATCACCG
>Ga0137412_10003563_pt1 | contig 12416 bp, 10 predicted proteins | sample CZODoug2_1_16fun_FD_122160 | JGI IMG/M metagenome (GOLD analysis project Ga0137412, IMG submission 122160) | Vadose zone soil fungal communities from Angelo Coast Range Reserve, California, USA - CZODoug2_1_16fungal (Hybrid Assembly) | ecosystem: Environmental > Terrestrial > Soil > Vadose zone...
TTTTTCCGGCCCGGCTATGCGGCCAACCTTATTTCTGCGTGGATACCGGCTTTGGAAGGAGTTGACGCGAAGTTGAAAAGCGGTGGCAAGGTGGCGGACGTTGGGTGCGGACTGGGCGCATCAACGATATTGATGGCGAAATCGTATCCAAAATCCGAATTCGTCGGTTTCGACTATCACGACAAGTCAATCGAGACCGCTACAAAACGCGCGAAAGACGCCGGCGTGGCCGACCGCATCCGCTTTGAAATCGCCAAAGCAAAGGATTATCCGGGCAAGGACTATGATTTTGTGACCTTTTTCGATTGCTTGCACGACATGGGCGATCCCGCGGGAGCTTCCGGTCACGTGCGCAGTTCGCTGAAGAAGGACGGCACGTGGATGATCGTAGAACCGAACGCGGGCGACAAGCTGGAAGACAATCTGCATCCCATCGGACGCGCATTCTACGGAGCGTCCACATTGCTGTGCACGCCGGCATCGCTTTCGCAGGAAGTGGGATTGGCGCTGGGCGCGCAGGCCGGCGAAAAGCGGCTGCGAGAGGTAGTGACCAGCGGCGGATTCACGCGCTTCCGGCGGGCCACGCAGACGCCATTTAACCTGATCTTTGAAGCTCGGCCATAACGAACTGCAGGCGAAAAGATCAGTATTCCTCATCTTCTTCACTATTCCGCAGCACGGTGGTCCGATGATTGATTCGGACGCTATGCTTGCGAATTCCCGCGATAATGGCCCGGCGCGTTTCCACCGGCAAAGTTTCCGGCGGAAACACTCCCGCCAAGTCTCGAGGAAAAAACTTCACGAATAACGCGGCCACGTGCGCGGTGGCATACGCCACGGGCGTGGTGTACAGGCCTTGCTGGCGAATCTGATACAGCGTCGGGAATATGCAATCGGTGCGTATCAGCAGGCGATGTTCTTCCTTCGCGCGCCGTTTGACTCCGGTGACCAACACTGCCGCCGCGAAACGCGCGTTCTGCAAAATTCCCTGGCGAATCAACGATGCGATCTTGCGTGGCGACAGAGTTTGCGGGAAGCGCTGCCGCACTATCCCCCGAGATTTAGAGAGTTTTCCCTGTTTGTACCAGCGGCGCAGGCGGTCGAATTCGTTGCCCCCGATTTTCACGTCCATGCTCTGCATAGGAATAAAGTGTGGCAGGGTAGCGACTTCATCCTGCGCCGCGAGAACGACGTTCGCGTTTCCGACCGGGTCCGGAAAACGGAATTTCTCCAGCTCCGCAAAGCGCTTCTCCATCCTGAATTTTCCGGCACGATAAACTCTGGGATTGGAAATGGCCTCATCGAAACTGCCTTCCGGTGACCACTGGGAAATGGGGTCGTCGCTTTCGCTGCTTTCATACAGGCGAATCTGCACGGTCTCGACAACGTCGAGCATCTCCGCGGCGCGCTTGACCAACAGGTTGGAGAGGCCGGGCGCGGCGCCGGTGTTGATGAGCGCGAGCCTGTTCTTTTCATCAAAGCGCTTGGCGAAAGCCAATTGCTCGGCTTTGAATGGGTTCTTGGTGAGGTGCGAGCTTAGGTCCAGGTAGTGGGCACGCAGGCGCAGCGCCGCGCGCATCACAATCTGATTAAAGACCGAAGCCGAGGCGTTGACGATGAGTTGGCAGCCGCGCGCGGCTCGCACGATCCCATGCAAATTCCTGGCGTTCACGTCGGTAATGGCAATGCTGCTGCTCTTGCCCAGAAAGTGGTGAGCGCGCTGCAAATCGCGGTCACCGCACCAGACCGTATGTCCTTGCCGCTCTAATAATTGCGCTAGGAGAGAGCCGGTAGCGCCGGCTCCGAGAACGAAGATCCGCATGGCGTGGCGAAAACTCTACCACACTAGCCGGGCAGGTCTTGGGCAGGTGTGGCGCAGTGTGCTGAAATTGCAGCATACCGGGCAATGGCGTACACTGACAGCGAAGACTCCGACCCTTGGCGCCTACAGGGAGAAAACCTATGGCGGCAGGGGCGATGTCCCGGCGTAGCTGCCGGGAATTAGGGTTTGGCTGGAAACGGCTGGGCCTCCCCGCTTGGAAAGGAGCCAACGACGAAAATGTGCAGTTTTTCGTCCGCGCCTGCATCCAAGCATATGGATTCAGGCTTTTTGTTTTTGGGCTGCAATTGAGCGCGATTTAATGATTCTGAACGACAAATTCGGCCGCCAGATTACGGACCTGCGGATCTCGGTTACGGATCGCTGCAACTTCCGCTGCGTGTATTGCCGTTCAGCGGATCCAGAGAATTATCGCGATCACGATGAGATTCTGTCCTGGCCGGAGTTGGATCGCCTGGCGCGAATCTTCGTGGGCCTGGGCATACGAAAAATTCGTGTTACCGGTGGCGAGCCGCTGGTTCGCGAGGGTGTAGAAGACTACATTGCCCGGCTGCACGCGCTGGGCGTCGAAGATTTATCGATGACCACCAACGGCCATTTGCTGGCGGAACGGTGCGAGCGGCTGATCCAAGCAGGATTACGCCGGATCAATATCAGCCTCGATTCCCTGGACCAATCAAGATTTGAGAAAATCACTCGCACGAAATCTTTCGCAACGGTTTTGGGGAGCATCGATGCCGCGCAGAATTCGCGGCTGGCGCCGGTCAAGATAAATGCGGTTCTAGTCCGCGGCATCAACGACGATGAGGTAGAGGCGTTCGCGGCATTCGCGCGCGAGCGTGGCGTCATTATGCGGTTTATTGAGTACATGCCGCTCGACGCGGATCGGCACTGGAATCGCGGCTTGGTCGTGCCTGCCGCCGAAATCTATCGCCGGATTCATGCGCAATGGCCGCTGCAGCAAATTCCGCACGAGCGCAGCGAAACGGCCCGCAAGTACCGCTTTGCGGATGGCGCGCCGGGGGAGATCGGGCTGATTGCTCCGGTGACGCAGCCTTTCTGCGGACATTGTTCGCGCATCCGGCTGACCGCGGATGGCAAGCTGCGCACCTGCCTGTTCAGTAAGGAGGATCACGACCTGCGCGGATTGCTGCGGGAAGGGGCCTCCGACGAAGATTTGGTGACGTACATAGGCTCCGTGGTGATGGAAAAAGAAGAGGGGCACCGCATCAATGAGCCGGACTTCGTACCACCCTCGCGTACTATGGTGTTTATTGGCGGATAATGGAGAATGACACCAAAAGCTGAGTAGAATCATCTAATTAGTAGGGACATCCCTAGGACTACCTAATCCCATCTAGCAGTCGTAAAAGGCGATGAGCACCCTTATCTCTATCTCGAATTCCTCTACATTAATCGGCAGCGAAGCGCCTGAAACCGTGCGCGCGCCGGAAATCGAACCGGGCGTAGGTTGCGATTTCGATTCTTATTTGCTGGTGCCGGACAATTCACTGGACGAACGAATTGGTGCGGCGAAAGCGCGCCTCGGAAAAGACGTGGTCGTGCTTGGCCATCATTACCAGCGCGATGAAGTCGTAAAATTCGCGGATTTTCGCGGAGACTCGCTGAAGCTGTCCTTTCAGGCGGCTCAAACCGATGCCCGCTACGTCGTTTTTTGCGGCGTGCATTTCATGGCCGAAAGCGCGGATATCCTTCGCCGCTCACATCAAAGTGTAATTCTCCCGGACCTGAATGCCGGCTGCTCCATGGCGGATATGGCCGACATCGGCCAAGTGGAAGTCTGTTGGGAGGAGCTTTCCCGGCTTGGCGATCTTAAGCTGGTTCCCGTCACCTACATGAATTCCACGGCGGCCATCAAGTCGTTTACCGGCGAGCATGGCGGCTCGGTCTGCACCAGCTCCAATGCCGCCGCGGTGATGCGCTGGGCCTTCGAGCGCGGCGAGAGAGTCCTTTTTCTGCCGGACGAGCATTTGGGACGGAACACCGCTTTTCGCATGGGCATCCCGCTGGACCAGATGATCGTGTGGGATCCCTATCAGGATTTCGGCGGCAATTCGCCGGAAGCGATTCGCAAGGCGCGGGTCATTCTGTGGAAGGGCTACTGCTCGGTCCATCAGCGCTTCCAGCCGCAGCACATCGAGCGCGTCCGCCGGACGCATCCGGGCATCCGAGTTATTGTGCACCCGGAGTGCCGGTACGAAGTGGCGCAGGCCGCTGACCAGATCGGATCGACCGAAGGGATCATCAAGGCAATTTCAGAATCACCGGCGGGCACGGAATGGGCGGTGGGCACGGAAATTCATTTGGTTAACCGGCTTAGCAAGGAAATGCCGGACCATAAGATCATGTCGCTGGATTCCAGCGTTTGCGTATGCACCACGATGTTTCGCATCACACCGCAGCACCTGCTGTGGGCACTGGACAATCTGGCGGCAGGTAATATCGTCAACCAAATCTCCGTGGATGAGCGCACCCGCCACTTCGCACGCATAGCGCTCGATCGCATGTTAAGCTTGCACTAGGCTGTAGTGTAGGGCATGCAACACTCCCCCCGGCCGCCTAGGCTGCCAGCCGGAACGGAACCACCATGGCGGATGAAGACGACGAACAGAATCAGGATGAGACTCCTGAGCCAGAAGCGCGAATTTTTACCCTCACGGAAGCGGAGCGTGCCCGCCAGGAGCTTGAGCCGTTCCTTGTGGAAGCGATGGATTGCCGCAAGAAGCTCGCCGGCCTAGAGACCGATCTGACTGCAGTTTCGGCCCGGATTACCATGATGGGCGGGGTTGTTGTACCTTACGAAAAGCTGGCCACCCTCCGCGTCGAACACCAGCAGCTTGCCGAGACGCTAAAGTCCTCCCTGAATCGAATCCTTGAAACCGGTTGCATCATCAAAGATCTTGAGGTTGGCCTACTCGACTTCCCGGCCCTGATTAATAACGAAGAAGTTTACTTGTGCTGGAGGCTTGGCGAGGATCGCATCCGCTTTTACCATCGCCAGGACGAAGGATTTGCCGGTCGCAAACCATTGGACCCTCGCGATCTGGGCCCAGGTGACATCGTTCAGTAGACCTGCAGGTTTGTTCGGGCGCTCAACCAGTCTTTCGGCAATGCCGCGCGATGCCCTTGCGTCGCGGGATCTTTCGAGGATCGTTACCAGCACCTTAGGCAACATGGGAGTCCGCTTGCCGTCACAACCTGAAAATAGGCTCAAGGATTCGGTAAGTCCTTACCTGCGCTCGGCCGCCCATCAACCCATCGCCTGGTATGAATGGGGCGACGCCGCTTTTGCCCGCGCCAAGGCTGAAAACAAGCCGGTGCTGTTGGATATCGGCGCGGTGTGGTGCCATTGGTGCCACGTCATCGACCGCGAAAGCTACGAGAGCGCCGACATCGCCAAGATCATTAACGAACATTTTGTAGCGGTAAAAGTAGACCGCGACGAGCGCCCGGATGTCGACGCACGCTACCAGTCCGCCATCAGCGCCCTTTCCGGGCAGGGCGGCTGGCCTCTTACCGGTTTTTTGCTTCCGGACGGCAAACCGTTTTATGGCGGCACCTATTTTCCGCCGGACGATCAAGGCGGTCGGCCCGGTTTTCGCCGCGTGCTGCTGGCGGTGGCCGATTCTTATCGAAATAAGCGGCCGGACCTAGAGCGCGCCGCTAATTCCCTGGCTGACGCAGTAGCGCAGGCGGAAACTTTTACCGGCGCAAAAGCCAAGTTCGACCTAGGCGTAGTCGATGCGCAGATCCAATCGATCACCAAACTTTTCGATACACGGAATGGCGGGTTCGGCCAGGCGCCGAAGTTTCCTCATGCCTCCGCGATGGAGCTGATTCTCGAGCGCTACCAGGAAAGCAAGGATAAGCAACTGCTCGGCATCGCCGAGACCACTCTCGAAAAAATGGCGCGTGGCGGCGTCTACGATCAACTTGCCGGCGGCTTCCATCGCTATTCGGTCGACGAGCGCTGGTTGGTTCCGCACTTCGAGAAAATGAGTTACGACAATTCGGAGCTGCTGAAAAATTATCTTCACGGCTGGCAAGTGACCCAGAATCCGTTTTTGCGGGAGACCGCCGAGGGCATCATCGGCTGGGTCAACGAGTTGCTCTCCGATCAGCGCGCCGGCGGCTTTTACGCCAGCCAGGATGCGGACTATTGCCTGTCCGATGACGGCGATTACTTTACCTGGACGCTGGAAGAAGTTCGCGAAATGTTGCTGCCCGCCGAAGCCAAGATCATCGAGCTTTACTACGACATCGAGCCGCACGGAGAAATGCACCACAATCCCGCGAAAAACGTGTTGTGGGTGGCGCGCGACGCGGCCACGATTGCTAAAACTCTGGGCGGCGATGAAACCGCGATTCGCCTGACCATTGCGCGCGCCAAAGACAAGATGCTCGCGGGGCGGCTCTGCCGCATTACGCCCTACATTGATACGACCATGTACGTTGCCTGGAACGCGATGTTTGTCTCCGCGTACCTGCAAGCGTCGCACACGCTGGGCCGGTCCATCGGTGACAATTGCCGCGATTTCGCGCTGAAAACCTTGGATCGTATGCTGGCGGAAGCGTGGAGCGAGGAGCAAGGCTTCGCGCATCGCATCGGAGGTCCACGGCTGCAAGGCTCATTGGATGACCAGATATTCGGCGTAATCGCTTTGCTGGATGCATACGAGACAACCTTGAACTCGCGTTATTTCCGCGCCGCACAGCGCACGCTCGATTACCTTTTGGAGTATTACGCCGACGTCGAAGGCGGCGGATTCTTTGATCGTCCTTCCAATGCCGCGCCGCTTGGCGGGTTGGACGTTCACCGTAAACCTTTCCAGGACTCGCCCACTCCCGGCGCAAATTCCGTGGCGATTATCGCGCTCGTCCGCATGCACGCGTTCACCGGAGACGAGCGTTATTACAATTTTGCGCAGAAAACGCTGGAAGCCTTCGCGGGCATTGCGCCGCAATACGGACTCTTTGCCGCCACGTACGGTTTGGCCGCGCAGCTGTTTGCGCGCCACCCGATGCAAGTTGTAATCACCGGACGGGCCGGCGATCCTGCGGCGCTATCTCTGGAAGTCGCCGCCAATCGCGTTTATCGCCTGGGAAAATCTGTCTTGCGGTTCACCGCCACTGGCGAAGGAACGTCCTTCGAGAATCTTCCCGAAGCGCTGAAGGACACGTTGCCGCACCTGCAAGGCGACAAGGCCGTCGCGGTGGTCTGCGCAGGGCAAACGTGCCTGCCGCCCACCAATGATCCGGTGCAATTGACCGCTCTGCTGGAAAACGGCGCGAGGGGCGCGGCCGGAATGTCGTAGCACCGCTCGCAAATACCAAACGCCATCTTATTTTTTGGGCCGCGATTCTGGCGGCACCAGTCCCGCCACTCGGTAATACACCACCAATTGTCCGTAATGTTCGCCGGAGTGCTCCGTGAGTGAGTAGGCAAGATCGGAGATCTGCTCCTGCTGCTTGCTTTCAGGATCCGTGATCAATTCGCTCATGCCCTTGTCACCCTTGGACTTGATCACCGCGGCGCCGTCCTCCACGCATTTCTTAGCGAAGGCCACAATCTCCGCCTTAGTTTTCAGTCCATCGCGCTTGGGGTCTTCGCCGTAGCGCGGCTTCTGGCCCGTGGCCGGATCGGTGAAGTAATACATCGAGCTGGTGACATGCAGCAGTTGCTCCGCAAAAGTGCGCACTGCCGGAGTTGGCTTGAAATCATATTTGTCCTCGGGAAAGTCCTCGGCCATGGCGATCAGTTTCCGGCCGATCTCATTCCATTGCGAAAGGACTACTTGCGATGCGCTGGGCTGCGGCGCTGCGCTCGAGGCGTGCGCGAACATCAGCAAGGTCCCCAACGACACAGCCAATGCCAGCACCGGGCCCGCGATTACCTTCTTCATTTTTTCTCTCCTTGACTTGTTCGCTAGCGCGCGTGCCTCCGCGCAAACTACCCCGTTTGACGAATCACTGATCCAGACGGCTTTTGCTTCGGAAACGTTTCCGAGGTTCAGTGGGCTTGCATAGTACTCAGGAACGGTGCCGAGCGGCAAACGAAAGAACGATTGGAAGGGTACGAGAACGAGAACCCAAGCCTCAGTCGGATCAGACTTGGTTGCTGAAGCGGGGCGCAGCATGCTGCGCCCCTACCGTGTCAGCTGTGGTGTGCTCTACGCGACCGTTACTTCGGAGCTTAGGTACACGTCTTGTATGGTGTTGAGGAGCTGCACACCCTCTTTCATCGGGCGCTGGAACGCTTTGCGGCCGGAAATGAGGCCGGTGCCGCCAGCTCGCTTGTTGATGACCGCGGTGGTTACCGCTTCCTCGAAATCGTTGGCTCCGGAGGCGCCACCGCTGTTGATCAAGCCGGCGCGTCCCATATAACAGTTGGCCACCTGGTAGCGGCAAAGGTCGATGGGATGGTCGCTGGACAGATCGGTGTAGATGCGCTTGTCAAACTTGCCGTAGCTGGAGTCGCCCATGTTCAGCGCCTGGTAGCCGCCATTATTCTCGGCCATTTTTTGCTTAATGATATCGGCTTGAATGGTGACGCCGAGATGATTGGCTTGTCCGGTGAGGTCGGCGGAGAGGTGATAGTCCTTGTCCTTCTTGAACGCGGGGTTGCGCAGGTAGCACCACAAAACGGTGGCCATGCCGAGTTCATGGGCTTCCGCGAAGGCGCGGCTGACTTCCACAATTTGGCGGTCAGCCTGGTCGGACCCGAAATAAATGGTGGCGCCAACAGCGGCCGCGCCCATGTCCCAAGCTTCTTTCACGGTGCCGAAAAAGATCTGGTCAAACTTGTTGGGCATGGTCAGCAATTCGTTGTGATTGAGTTTCACGATGAAGGGAATTTTGTGCGCATATTTGCGCGCCACCGAGCCAAGAACGCCGAAGGTGGAAGCCACCGCATTGCAGCCGCCCTCAACGGCTAGCTTGACGATATTTTCGCCGTCGAAATAATCGGGATTTTTCGCGAAGCTCGCTCCGCCGGAGTGCTCGATGCCTTGATCGACCGGGAGAATCGACATGTAGCCCGTGCCGGCAAGGCGGCCGTGGCGAAACAGGCGCTGGAGATTGGCCAGCACGCGCACATTACGGTCGGAAATTGTCCACACGCGATCGATGAAGTCCGGCCCCGGCAGGTGCAGGCGCTCCTTGGGAATCTTGGGAGATTTAAAGCCCAGCAGTGATTCGGCTTTCGCGCCGAGATAGCTATCAATTTTGCCGCTTGTAACCGTTGTGGTTGCCATGGTGTTTCTCCTTGCGCTATTCGCGAATTCCTATAGAAAGCCTGCCGCCGGCGGTCGTGTCCACCAGCCAGAGCAGCTTGCCGTTCGACGGCTGAATCATTTGCGCCGGCAATTGATCCGGCTCGTACGGCCCTTCCAGAACGCCTTTCAGCGCGAGCGCTTTATCCGCGCCGGTAATCAGGAACATGATGCGCGCGGCGCTGTTGATGGCCGGGGCGGTCAACGTAATGCGTTCCGTGTAAAGCTTGCCCACCCAGGTGCGCACTACGGTGCGCTTCGTTTCGTGCAACGCCTTAGTCCCCGGAAAGAGCGAAGCAGTGTGGCCTTCGTTGCCCATTCCCATCAGCACCAGGTCGAGTCGCGGAAACTGGCCCTCGGCTATTTTCAAGCCTGTGCGTAAGGCCTGTTCATATTCTAGCGCAGCGCGTTCCGTGTCCTTATATTCGCCCTTGATGCGAAAGACCTGGTCCGCCGCAAGCGGCACCTTTGAAATCAGCGCTTCGGTGGCCATGCGGAAATTGCTGTCGGCATGGTCGGGACCAACGCTGCGCTCGTCGCCGAAGTACACCAGCATTCTATCCCAAGGAATCTGCGCGCGCAGCGCGGCATCATTGGCCAAGAGCGAGTACAAAGCTTTGGGAGTGGAGCCGCCGGAAAGTGCGACGCTGAACGAGCCTTTTTCGGAAACCGCGGAAGTAGCAGCTTGCACGAACTCCTGCGCCGCGCGTTTGGCGATGGCCTCAAGATTAGTCAGGATGCGTACGTCGTGCTGCACGATTTCTCCCGAAGATCAGCGCGCCGGCAAGCAGTTGTAGGGGCCGCGCTTCAGCCTGCCTGCGCAGGCAGGCGCGGCCCAGCGAGGCGAAGCCGAGTCTGCGCGCCAAGCAGGCCGCAAGCCCCTAGCCCGTGCTTGCAAATCTACCGCGCAGCCGCGACTTTTCCTTCGTCGTCATTGCACCCGCGGTCGCGATCGATTTCCTCTTCGCCGATGGGTCGCCACGCGCGGCCTTCGCGTTCGAGAAGCTCTTCCGCCTCGACCGGGCCCCAGGAACCGGCCGCATAGTTGGGGAAGCCTCGCGCCGGCAAAGCGTGCCAGACATCGATCACCGGCTGAATAACGCTCCAGCCGGCTTCTACCATATCAGCGCGCTGGAAAAGCGTCGGATCACCAGCCATGCAATCGCGCAACAGCCGCTCGTAACCGGTGCTGTGCTCAGCGCCGAAGTATGTGCAGTAATCGAAATCCATGTTGACCAGACCCAGCTTCATCACCGCGCCGGGAACTTTTGCGCCAAAGCTGAGCGAGATGCCTTCGTTGGGTTGGATGTGGATGACGAGGCGATTGGTCTCCAGATTTTTTACCGTGGTGTTGCGAAACAGCACGAAAGGCGTGCGCCGGAAATGAACGACGATTTCGGTAGCGCGCCGCTTCAGGCGCTTGCCCGTGCGCAGATAAAACGGCACGCCGGCCCAGCGCCAGTTGTCGATTTGCAGCTTCATAGCCACGAAGGTTTCGGTATTGGATTGCGGGTCGACGTCAGGCTCGCTGCGATACCCTACTACCGGAGTACCCCCAACCACGCCCGGACCGTACTGGCCGCGCACCATGCAGGTCAGCACTTCTTCCGGGCTGAGCGGCTGGATGGCGTGCAGCACTTCGGCTTGTTTGTTGCGCACTTCGTCGGCGTCAAAAGAGATCGGCGGCTCCATAGCGGTCATAGTGAGCAGCTGAAACAGATGATTGGGGACCATGTCGCGGAGCGCGCCTGCAGTTTCGTAAAAACCGCCGCGATGCTCGACGCCAACGGTTTCCGCCGCCGTGATTTGCACGTGGTCGACGTAATTGCGATTCCACAGCGGCTCGATGATGTTGTTGGAAAAGCGGAAGACCAAAACGTTCTGCACGGTTTCTTTGCCGAGGTAATGGTCGATGCGGTAGATCTGATTTTCGGTGAGCACTTGCTTTAGCTCTTCGTTAAGCTGCCGCGCGGAGTGCAAGTCGTGCCCGAATGGCTTTTCCACGATCACGCGTGCCCAGTGGCCATTTTCTTCCTTGGTCATACCGATCTGGCCTAGCTGTTTCACGATGGGAGAGAAAAAGCGAGGGGCCACCGCCAGATAGAAAAACCTGTTCCCTCCGGTGTTGTGCTGCTTATCCACCTCGGTGATTTGCTGGGAGAGCCGCTTGTATGCTTCGGGATCCTGGAAGTCGCCCCTGACGTAATAAATGCGCTCCGCAAACCAGGCCCAAGTTGCGGGATCGATCCTGGTGGCGGAGTACTTTGGGATTTCGTCGCTGAGAGTTTTTCGAAAACTTTCTGTCGTGTAATCGTTGCCGGCGAAGCCGATGATGGCGAACTGTTTGGAAAGGAGATTATCTGCGGCCAGGTTGCATAGCGCGGGAATCAGCTTGCGTTTGGTGAGGTCGCCCGTGGCGCCAAAGATCACCATTACGCAAGGCGCGGCGATCGGATTTTCATGGACATGGCTCATGAGAGATCGTCCCTTCCCGGGTCAGGGAGCTTTTCAGTTTGCCGCATTGCGCCGATCAAGATTTCTTTTCCGCGTGGCCGCCGAATTGGAAGCGCATGGCCGACAAAATCTTGGAGGCAAAGTCGCCTTCGCCTCGCGACAAGAATCGCTCGTAGAGCGCTTCGGTGAGCACGGGAGCGGGCGCGCCAGACTCGATGCCGGCGAGAATGGTCCAGCGGCCTTCGCCGGAATCAGAGACGCGGCCCGAGAAACGCTCGAGAGTAGGTTGCTCGAGCAAGGAAATGGCCGTGAGATCGAGCAGCCAGGATGCGACAACGCTGCCGCGCCGCCAGACTTCGGTTACGTCGGCGAGATTGAAATCGTATTGGTAGTGTTCGGGATAGCGCAGCGGCGTGGTTTCGGCATCGGTTTCATGGTGCTGCTTGCCGACATTGGCATGCTTAAGGATATTGAGGCCTTCTGCGTAGGCCGCCATCAGTCCATATTCGATTCCGTTGTGCACCATTTTCACGAAATGTCCGGCGCCGGAGGGGCCGCAGTGGAGATAGCCTTCTTCGGCGGTGCCGCTTGCTTTCTCGCGTCCCGGAGTACGCGGAGCGTCTCCGCGTCCCGGAGCTAGCGTTTTGAAAATGGGATCAAGATGGCGGACGGTGTTGTTTTCGCCGCCGATCATCTGGCAATAGCCGCGCTCCAGTCCCCAGACTCCGCCGCTTGTTCCGACATCGACATAGTGAATGCCTTTGGCGGAGAGCTCCTTGGCGCGGCGAATATCATCGATGTAATAGGAGTTGCCACCATCGATGATGATG
>Ga0137412_10003564_pt1 | contig 12415 bp, 11 predicted proteins | sample CZODoug2_1_16fun_FD_122160 | JGI IMG/M metagenome (GOLD analysis project Ga0137412, IMG submission 122160) | Vadose zone soil fungal communities from Angelo Coast Range Reserve, California, USA - CZODoug2_1_16fungal (Hybrid Assembly) | ecosystem: Environmental > Terrestrial > Soil > Vadose zone...
TCGAGATCGATGTTCTCAGCCGCATAGAGGCCCTTCGCCTTGCCATAATAGAACGGCGCGTGCTCGCCATAGACATACCAGTTCAGCATCAGCACGACCTTGTCGGCGGCCAGCACTGGGCCCACCGACAGCGCCATTCCCATCAACGCGGCAAAAACCGCCGCCATCCATCGCACCATGTGTTGTCCTCCGGTTTTAAACTCGCCGCATTTTCGCGGGCTGTGTTGTTGTTTGCCGCTCTCCGCCGTCATTGCGAGGAGCGAAGCGACGAAGCAATCCAGGGCGTCATACGCGGTCCTGGATTGCTTCGCTTCGCTCGCAATGACGGTGTCAAAATATCCATTCACCTGACTGCTTCTCGATCCTATCCCTCAAGCCGCAAAGATGATGTCCTCGCGCTGGCTGACGTGCCAGGGAATCACCAGCCGCTCGATCCGGTCGACGATCCAGAACAGCACGACGCCGAGCAGCGCCAGGATGACGAGTGCGGCGAACATCGTCGGCAGGTCGAAGGTGCCGATCGAGCGCTGCAGCACATAGCCGATGCCGGAATTGGAGCCGACGAACTCGCCGACCACCGCGCCGACCACGGCGAGCGTCACCGAGACCTTCAGGCCGGAAAAGATCGCGGGCATCGCGTGCGGCAGGTTGACGGCGCAGAACACCTGGAAGCGTCCGCCCTGCATCGCGCGCGCGAGATCGACCATATCGGGATCGACCGACTTGAAGCCTTGCACCGCGGAGACCACGACCGGGAAGAAGCCCAGCAGGAACGCCGAGATCACTTTCGGGACAATGCCGAAGCCGAACCACACCACGAACAAAGGCGCGATCGCGATCTTCGGCACCGACTGCGAGAACACCAATAGCGGATAGACATAGCTCTCGACCGTCCGCGAGCCCGCGATCAGCATCGCCACGGGAATGCCGAACACCGCCGAAAGGAGAAACCCGCAGATCGTCGCATAGGTGGTGGGCCACGCCTGCCGCAACAGCTCGGGCCAATCGGAGATCAGCACCGCGACGACATCGCCCGGCGCGGGGATCTGGTAGGCCGGAATCCGGAACAGCCGGATCGATAAATCCCAGGCGACCACAATGAGGATCAGGAACAAGAACGGCCGAATCCACGCCGCATTCAGCGCCTTCGACACGATGCCCTCGCCTTTCGGCTCGATCACGCTTCCGCTCCCTCAGTCTCGCTATTCTTGTGCTTCGGGAGCGAAATTAACCCGTTGGATAAATACTGTCCAGCGCTTTTGCCGTCCACCCGTCGCCCCGGCGAACGCCGGGGCCCATAACCACAGGGATTTGTGACGACGCACGGCTATCGCTCCGGCGCAAAGCCTTTACTACCCGGATCAGCAACTACTCCCCGGATCAGCAGCGCACTAGCGGTGCGCTGCTGATCCGGAATCCAGCCGCGAGCAATTTCGGAATATCCGAAATTTTTCTTGACAGCCAGGTAGAAACAGGAATATTCCGATTCCGTCCCGCCTTCTCATGAGGGGCGTTTCGCGATCGTCACGGACGTAGAGCGCGGGATGCGGTGGACGCGGGCTGTGCGCAGACGTACGCGCAGCCTCGCGGACGGCGAAATCGTATGGTCCTGGCGCCCCGACGCTGGCGCTAAGTTCGTGGAGACATCTCTGCGAATGACGGTGGCAAAAGAGCCCGGTCACCGGGGAGATCACGTATAAGCCGTAAAACCATCGTGCAGGGAATGCCGGCTGTTGCGGTGTACCCTTGGTTGCTAACGCCTGTGCTTTTTTGCTGCACAGGCGGCCTCGGGTGCAACGCGCATCCGGCATTCCCTGCGCCCTCTGTTGAGGAGGGCGGAACGAAAGAGCAAAACTCGGACGCATTCGTGCCGCGAGAACGAGGAACCGCGTCTCCCTCGGTGTCATGCCCCGCTTCATGCGAGGCATCCAGTATGCCGCGGCCTCTCGGTTCAAGCACATGCGTCTCTGGAATACTGGATCGCCCGGTCGAGCCGGGCGACGACGACCGAGAGTGGCTGTTTGACAAATGAAGATCGTATCAATCCGGCAGCAACATCCCCCGCCGTCGCCCCGGCGAACGCAGCGGCCCATAACCACAGGGTTTCATGTGGCGGACGGTATCAACTCCAACCGCCCAAAATCGAGGGGCCGCGGCGTATGGGTCCCTGCCTTCGCAGGGACGACCACAATCAGTTGACCACCATAAGGACCGCCATCACACCGGCTGCTGCACCGGAAGCCGCTCCCTCGCCTCGCTCCTGCCGAACACCGCCGACGACTTCCCCGTCAGCGCCGCCAGCACCAACGCGACCATGTGTTCGAGGCGCTCGTCCTTGGCTTCCTGCTTGAGCAGATCGCGGCCGAAGATCACGCTCAGCGTCGCGCTGTTCGACAGATAGAAGAAGCCGAGCGCCGCGATGGAGATGTAGAGTTGCACGGGATCGACCGAGACCTGGAAGTCGCCGCCCTCGACGCCGCGCCGCACCACGGTGCGGATCATCTCGACAAAGGGCGAGTGCATCGATTTGACCTTGGTCGAGCGCTTCAGGTGCCGTGCCCGCGCGAGGTTTTCGGTCTGCAGCAGCGCCAGGAATTCCGGATTGCGGATGAAATAGTTCCAGGTGAAATCGATCAATCGCCGGATCGCCTCCGGGGGAGCCAGATGTTCGAGATCGAGCCCGCGCTCCTCGGCGCGGATCTTCTCATAGGCGGCTTCGAGCACGGCGAGATAGAGGTCGTCCTTCTTGCCGACGTGATAATACAGCATGCGTTTGTTGGCGCCGGCCTCGGCGGCGATGCGGTCGACGCGGGCGCCGGCCAGCCCATGGGTGGCGAATTCCTGCTTGGCGGCCTCGAGGATGCGCCGCCGCATGCCCTCGGGATCACGCTGCCATTTCAAGACGCGCTTGCTCACAACCGGCTTCGGCAAAAGCTGCTTGGTGTTCTTCGTCTTGGCCAAACGGGTCGCCCGGTGAATGATCCGATGGCGGATGTAGCACGCGCGGCATGGTTTGAGAAATCGTCGGCGGCTGTTGCCCCGCGCCGGCAGGCAAGCGGCTCAAGCCACAGCCTTCGCGGTCCGTTCCAAAAGCAGCGTCTGGATGCCGCCGGTGCCGCTGCGCAGGCTCATCACCCTTGTGCCGGGCTTGCGGCCGATGCGCACCTCGGTGGTTTCCAGTCCTGCCGCCACCAGCCGCTCCCGCGCAGCGTCGATGTCGGCGACGCGCCATGTCAGGCCCCACAATTTGTCGTGGGTGTGGTCGCCGCCCGCGACCGGCCGGCGCACGATCTCGACGATGAGATCGCCGCAGCGGAAGAACATCAGTTGCCCCCACTCCTTGTGTGTGCGGTCGAGCGCCATGTCGAGCCCGAGCCGCGCGCCATAGAGCGTGGCGGCGCGCTCGGGGTCCTCGGTCGACACCACGACATGGTCGAGCCCGAGGATCGGCGTATCGGTGGTGGCGACCGAGCGCGGACGCTCACCTTTGAGTTCGAGAAAGAACATCCGCACCCCGCGCGTCAGTTCGGTCGCCGCCCGGGTGCGTTTCCAGTGCAAGGTGGCGCCAGAGACGCTATCGCGGCTGTCGACCTCGGCGATCGGCTCCGGCTTCAGCGCGACGCGCTCCAATCTGCGATGCATCTTGGCGATGTCGGGGGTTGCGAAGCAGATGCTGGCGAGCCCTTCGCCCCAGATCTTGATGACGGTACGCATCCGGTCGGCGGGGACGCTGAAGCCGCTCGGCGACATCAATTCCAGTGTCATGTTGTCGAGCGTGAACAGCACGCGCTCGGCGCCGTCGCTGGCGTTGCGCCAGGACGGCGAGCGTCCCAGCAATGTTTCATAGGCGGCGGTGCCCGCCTTGATGTCTTCGAGCAGCACGACGACGTGGTCGAGCCCCGTGATCACGGGAATAATCCCCGCGTGTTCTTGGCGGCGCGCACCTTCTCGACCCCGATTGCCATGGCGGCGGTGCGATGAGGAATCCTGTCGGCCTTGGCGCGCGCCAGCATCTGTTCGAAGGCGCGATCGAGAATCTGATATTCGCGACGCATCACTTCCTCTTCTTCCCAGAACAATTGCTGCAGATCCTGCACCCACTCGAAATAGCTTACCACCACGCCGCCCGAATTGCAGAGAATGTCCGGGATCAGAAACACCTCGTCCTGGCGCTTTTCCAGCACAAGGTCGGCCTCCGGCGTGGTCGGGCCGTTGGCGCCTTCCGCCAGAATCCGGCATTTGAGGTTTTCCGCGATCTTGGCGTCGATCGCCCGCTCCATCGCCGCCGGCACCAGCACGTCGCAGGCCAGCGTGAGAACCTGGTCGGGGTCGAAGTGCAACTGGTTCGAGAATCCGGCGATGCTGCCATGCTGGCTGGCGTGACGCATCAGAGCGGGAATATCGAGCCCCTTGGCATCATGCAGCGCGCCGGTGTGATCGCTGACCGCTATCACTTTCATTCCGAATTGATGCAGGCCGAACGCGGCATAGGAGCCGACATTGCCAAAGCCCTGGATCACGGCGGTGCCGCCGGACGGCTTGATCTTGAGCACGTCCATCACGCGCCTGGCGAGATGGGCGACGCCGCGCCCGGTCGCCTCGCGCCGGCCGAGCGTGCCGCCGGCAAAGACCGGCTTACCGGTGACGATCTCGGTCACGGTCTGGCCCTGGTACATCGAATAGGTGTCCATGAACCAGGCCATCACCTGCTCGTTGGTGCCCATGTCGGGTGCCATCACGTCGGTGCGTGGTCCGACGAAGGGGATCATCTCCTGCATGTAGCGCCGCGACAACACCTCGAGCTCGCGCGGCGAGATGGTGGAGAGATCGACATTCACGCCGCCCTTGGCGCCGCCGTAAGGCAAACCGGCCAGCGCGCATTTCCAGCTCATCCAGATCGCAAGCGCGGCCACCTCGCCGATATCGACCGACGGCGCGAACCGCGTGCCGCCTTTGGTTGGCCCCATTGTGAGCAGATGCTGCACGCGGTAACCTTCGAACACGGCGACCGTGCCGTCGTCGCGATGGATCGGACAGGACACCGTGATCGCCCGCTTCGGCATCAGAAGGCGGTCGCGCTCGTTCATCGGGATTTCCAGATGATTGGCGATCACGTTGAACTGATTCGCAGCCATGTCGAATACCGGACCGGAATAAACGGTCATGCATTGCCCCCTTCTCGGTTTCCCCGCGCCGGAACCCCGGCCAGCCGTCGTTGTTGGCGCGGCGCAGCGACGCACCCAAGCCTGGGTGGCCGCGTCGCGTGGTAGTCCCGCCTTATGTTCAGCTCAAGCGATTATGGCCAGGATTGCGAATAATTTCAGCGCAGTGCTAATCTGACGGTATCGGGGCCGGGACCACCCCATCAGCGCATGACGGAAAACCTTATGCAGGCCCTCTTTATCGGACAGACCTATATCGACGTCACCTTCATTACCGACCACATGCCGACCGGCGACGAGAAGCACGTGGCCTCGGCCTACGCGGTTTCGTTTGGCGGTAATGCGGTAACCGCCGCGTTCTGCTGCGCCAAGCTCGGCATCGTGCCGGACCTGATCGCGACGGTGGCCAACGACTGGCTCGGCCGCATGTTTCAGGACATGAGCGCGAAATACGGAATCTCGATCCATCCGCGCAAGGTCAATTCATCGTCGCTGTCCTTCATCATGCCCAAGGACGGCAAGCGCGCGATTGTGCGCTGCCGCGACGACGCGCATATCCACCCTTTTCCGTTGCTCAATCTCGGCAATTGCCGCGCGTTGCATGTCGACGGCCACCAGCCAGATGCGGCGATCCACTACGCCAGGCTGTGCCGCGAGGCGGGGATATTGACGTCGCTCGACGGTGGCGGCCTGCGCACCAACACCCACGAGCTTCTCGAATATATCGATGTCGCGATCGTCGCCGAGCGGCTGTGCGAGCAGATGGACCTGACGCCGGAAAAGATGCTCGACTACCTCAAGAGCCGCGGCTGCCGGGTCGGCGGCATCACCATGGGCGAAAAGGGGCTGCTGTGGTATGACGAAACCGGCGCGGTGCACGCGCTGCCGGCGCTGCCTATACCGCGCGAGCGCGTGATCGACACCAACGGCGCCGGGGACGTCTATCACGGCGCCTACATCTATTCCTATCTCGCCCATCCCGGGGCGAGCTGGCACGACCACTTCGAATTCGCGCGCGCGGCGTCGACCTACAAGATCCAGCGCCTTGGCAACGAAGCAGGCCTGCCGACCCTTCCCGATATCGAGAAGGTTAGGCGGGAATTCGAGGCGCGGGTCTAGCAGGTTCGGAGACAGCCCATGAACCACGTCGTTGTCGCCGGCAGCATCAACATGGATGTGGTCGCGACGGCCGAGCGGCATCCCCGTATCGGCGAGACGGTCGCAGGCAAGGAAGTGCTGTACTTTCCCGGCGGCAAGGGCGCCAATCAGGCCGTCGCGGCAGCCAAGCTCGGCGCGCCGACGGCGCTGATCGGCCGGCTGGGCGCGGACGCGTTTGGGCAAGAGCTGAGGGCGTTTCTCGCCGCCCAAGGCGTGGACTTGAGTTTCGTGCGTGAGAGCACGGAGGCCCACACCGGCACCGCGATCATTACGCTGGCGAATGCCGACAACACGATCGTCGTCGTGCCCGGCGCCAACGGGCTGGTCAGCGCGGACGACCTCGCGGCGGTCGAGCTTGCGCAAGGCGACGTCGCGGTCAGCCAGTTCGAGATACCGCTGCCCACGATCGCCGCCTTCTTCAAGCGCGCCCGCGCGGCCGGCGCGACCACGATCCTCAATCCCGCACCGGCGCGCGCCTTCGACGGTGAACTGCTCGGCCTCGTCGATATCCTCGTGCTCAACGAGACCGAACTCGGCTTGCTGGCCGAAATGGAGCTGAGCGACACCGACGATACGGCCCGTTTCGTGGATGCGGCAAGATCGCTGCGCGCCTCGGAAGATCAGACGATCTGCGTCACACTCGGCAAGCGCGGCGTGCTGGCGTTGGCGCGCGGCGAACCGGTGTTCGTGCCCGGCCGCGACGTGACGGCGATCGACACCACAGGCGCCGGCGACTGCTTCGTCGGCGCGCTCGCGGCGCGACTGGCGAATGGCGCTTCCCTTCGCGAAGCGCTTGGTTATGCCAATGTGGCCGCGTCAATCTGCGTGCAGCGGATGGGTGCCGCGCCGTCAATGCCGACGGCAGCGGAGGTCGCCGCGATCGTCAACCCAGCGCCTTCTTCAGGTCGAAATGCTGATCCGCCGCCTGCTCCGCCGTGATCGAGCCGCCGGCGACGAGCAGCCTGCGGCCGAACATGTGATCGCCGGCGCGATTGACGGACTCGATGCCGACGAGCTTGTCGCCCCGGTAGCAGAACGCGGAGAACGCCTTCTGCGCCGGATCGCCGCGCAGCACCACGCGATCGTAGCCTGTGGTGAGGCCCACCATCTGCAGCTTGTCGTCGCCCTGGTCGCTCCAGAACCAGGGATGGCCGTCATAGGGCTTGTCGTCGCCGACGAGCCGCGCCGCGACGCAGCGCGCGTGGTCGGTGGCATTCTGCACGGATTCAAGCCGCAGCGAGCCGCCGAACCGCGGGCTTTCGAACAGCGCGCAGTCCCCGATCGCAGAGATATCGGGATCGGCGGTCAACAGATGCTCGTTGACGATGATGCCCGAGGCGACCGGCAGGCCCGCTTCCCCGGCCAGTTCGACATTGGGCAGCACGCCGACGCCGACCACCACGAGATCCACCGGAATATGGCAGCCATCGCTGAGGCTGACGCCCGAGACCTTGCCGTTCTCAACCTCGATCGCGGTCGCCTGCACGCCCAGATGAATGCGGATGCCGGCTGCGGTGTGCTGCCTCTGGAAATACTCCGAGACCTCGGCGGTCACCGCGCGCGCCATCACGCGGCTCGCAAGTTCGAGCACGTCGACCTCGAGGCCCTTGATCCGCGCGGTCGCCGCGAACTCGAGCCCGATGAAGCCCGCGCCGATCACGACGACATGTTTGCTCGACGCGAGTCGCTTCCGCATATCCTCGCTGTCATCGAGGATGCGCAGATAGCGCACATCCGGCAGGTTGGCGTTGGGAATATCGAGCAGGCGGTTACGCGCGCCGGTCGCCAGCACCAGGTGGCCGTAGTCGAGGGAAGTGCCCGACGCGAGCTTCAATTTGCGCGCGGCACGGTCAATCGAAACAGCATGATCGGCGATCAAGTCGATGTTCTGGTCTGCATAGAATTTTGCCGGCCGGAACATCAGGCTGTCCGGCCCGCCGGTGCCTTTCAGGTAAGCCTTGGACAATGGCGGCCGCTGATAGGGCAGATGCGCCTCGTCATTGATCAGATAGATGGGCTCCTTGAAGCCCGCCTGTCGCAGCGACGCCGCGAGCTGAAAGCCCGCATGGCCGGCGCCGACGATGACAACGGGTCCTGCCATCATGCGTCAGACCGGCACGACACGAAGCGGCAGGCTGTCGAGGCCGCGCAGCGTATTGTTGAGCCGCCGCTTCGGCTCGCCCGTCACTTCGAACGACGCAACGCGCTTGGCGAGCGCACCAAAGATGGCCTCGCTTTCGAGCCGCGCCACCGCCTGCCCGACACAACCGTGAATACCGGTGCCGAAGGTCATATGCCCGGTCGCACGGCGCCTGACGTCGAACTGGTCGGCGCGCTCCCAGCGGCGCGGATCCCGATTGGCGGCGGCCAAAAACAGCAGCACTTTCTCTCCCTCGCTCAGCTTTACGCCAGCGACATCAATCTCTCTCGCCGTCGTTCGGAAAAACGTCTGCACCGGCGCCTCGAACCGCAGAACTTCCTCGAATGCCAGACGTATTAGCGAAGGATTTTCACGCAGGATAGCCCATTGTTCACCGTAACAGGCAAAACAGTACAGCGCATTGCCGAGCCCATAGACGGTGGTGTCGATCCCGGCTGACAGAAACGAGCGCACCAGCATGCCGGCTTCGGCTTCCGTCAACTCGCCGGCATCGACCGCGGCAAAGATCTGCATGCCCAGACCATCCGGCGCGAGCGCCGCGCGGCTGCATTTCGACATGATCCAGTCGCGCACCGGTCCGGCGTTGGTCATCGCCTTGTCGAACAGGTCGTTGCGCGGACCAAACGAGTTGAACACCATGTTGCCGTAAGGCAAAAGGTTCTCGCGGCCCTCTTCGGCAAGTCCGACGGCGTCAGGAAATACCTTGAGCGGATAGGCTTCGGCGAGTTCGGCGATGCCATCGAATTCGCGCTGTTCCACCAAGCGCTCGACCAGCGCTTCCGCCTCTCGCGCGAAGGTCATGCGCAATACGTTGATCGCGGCCGGCGAGAGGATGCGCGTCAGCACCGCGCGGGTGCGCGTGTGCAAGGGTGGATCGGCTTCCAAAATGATGCTCGGCGGCCGCCATGGCGGCTCCTTGCGGAAGTCGCTCAAGCCCACGCCCGCCCCCGAGCAATAGGTCTGCCAGTCCGTCAGCGCGTCGCGCACCTCCTGATGCCGCGCCATCGTCCAGATGCCGTATTGCTCGAGCCACACCACAGGTCCCGCCTCGCGCAGGCTCTCGTGATGCGGATAGGGATTGTCCAGAAAGGCATGCGAGAACGGATCGATATTGGAAACAGGACGCCCGACGATCGTATCCATGTGTCACTCCTCTCGGCCCCCGCCTGCTCCCTCTCCGGCGGTTGCGCAACGGCACGCCGGTTGATCCGCATCTTGCAGGCTTCGCCGGGGATTGTCAGCTCCGACCTTCTGCGATTAAGTCAGCCAGCCAAGACCGGGATCTTCAGATGCCGACATCCGCGCTTCCTGTCTCCCTGCCCGACGATCCCGCGCTGCTGCGCATCGACGGGCCCATCGCGACCCTCACGCTCAACCGTCCCGCGGCGTTCAATTCGATCGACCTCTCGATCGCCAAGAAACTCGAACAGCTTAGCGCCGCTATCGAGGCCTCCGACACCGTTCGCGTGCTCGTGATCGAGGGCGAAGGCCGCGCCTTCTGCGCCGGCGGCGACCTGCAGACCATCGGCGCCGCGGCGGCGGCCGATACCGTCGCGCCGGTGGTCGGCGAACTTCTCAAGCACTACCATGCTTTCATTACGAGCCTGCGGCGGATGCCGAAGATCGTGCTGACGAGCGTGCACGGCTCCGCAGCGGGTGCCGGATTGTCGCTCGCCTTTGTCGCGGACCTTTGCATCGCCACCGAGGATGCCCGCTTCACGCCGGCCTATGCCAAACTCGGCGTCTCGCCGGACGGCGGCGGCACGGTCGGCGTAGTGGCAAGCGTCGGGGTTCGCCGCGCGATGCAAATCTTTCTCGCGGAAGACCATTTTACCGCGCAACAGGCCTATGATTGGGGATTGGTCGCGAAAGTCGTTCCCGCCGTCGAATTGAAGGCAGCGACGCGCGAACTGGCGTTGCGGTTGGCGCAAAACGCCCCTGCAGGGCTCGCTGCGACCAAGGCGCTGATCCATCGCGCCCCCACGACGCCGATCGAGCAGCAGCTCGATGCCGAACGCGACGCGATCATCGATTGCATGCATACGGAGGATTTTCGAATCGCGGTGAAGAAGTTCACCAGTAAGGGGAAATAGGCTCCGCGGTCGCCCTCACGAAGGCAGCAACAACCTGCGCATCTTCACGGAGAGATCGCGCGGTATGGGTCCCGGTTCAGGGCCGGGACGACGAAGTGAGTTCATGGCGGGCAGATGTAGCCCGTCCCGGCTGGCGATTTGAAGCAGCCGACCGATTCCGGAATCACGTGCTTGGGCAGCCACAACACGACGCTCGGGAAAAAGATTGTGAATGTAATGGTCACCAAAAAAACCACATAGATCGGCAGCGCGGCGCGCAGCGCCTTGCCGAAGCCGACGCCGACAAACTTTGACGCCATCAGCAGCACCAGCCCATAAGGCGGCGTGATCAGTCCGAAGGCGAGCGTCGCGATCAGCACCACGCCCATATGGACGCCGTTGATGTCGCCGGCCTGGGTCAGCGCGTTGACCAGCGGCATGAAGATGATGATGGTCGGCACCGGCTCGATGAAGTCGCCGATCACGGTGAACAGCAGCACCATCAGCAGCATGATGTAATGCGGATCGTTGCCGGCGATCGAGGTGATCCAGTCGGCGATGACGATGGCGCCACGCAGATAGGCCAGCATCCAGCCGAACGCGTTGGCGGCGCCGATCGTGATCAGCGGCAGGGAGAAGATCAGCCCGGCCAGGCAGAAATCATAAGGAATTTTCTTCAAGTGGCCGCGGTTGAGCGCAGGAATCACGACCAGGATGATCCAGATCACCGCCACCACGCCGGCTTCCGTCGGCGTGAACCAGCCGGTCAGGATGCCGCCGAGCAGGATCACCGGAATCATCAGCGGCAACGCGGCGTCGCCGGCCGCGAACACGACCTGCCGCAGCGGCGCGCGCGGCTTGCGCATGCCGGAGGGACCAAAGAAATAGCAATAGATCATCAGCCCGAAGCCGATCATGAAGCCGGGCACCACGCCCGCCATGAACAATCCGGCGATCGAGACGTTGCCGGTCGCGCCATAGACCACCGCGGTGATGCTCGGCGGCACCAGGGCGGCGATGGTGGAGGCCGACGCGATGATCGCGGCGATGAAGGCGGGACTATAGCCCTCGCGTCTCATCGGCCCGCCCAGCGCGCGGCTCATCACCGCGACATCGGCGGTGGTCGATCCCGACATTTCCGAGAAGAACATGCTGAACACGACGACGACCTGCGACAGCCCGCCCCTGATATGCCCGACCAGCGACAGCGACAGGTTGGCGATCCGCACCACGACATTGGCCGAACTCATCAACTCGCCGACCAGCAGGAAAAACGGGATCGCCAGCAGCGCTTCGGAATCGACGCCGTCGAAGATCTTCTGAATGATCGCCGCCAGCGAGACATCGGTCAGCAGCGCACCGACGAACACGCCCGCCATCAGCGAAAACGGCACGGGCACGCCGAGATAGCCGAAAAACAGGAAGCAGAAGGTCATCAATCCCAGGATAACCGGTGAGCTCACGACCGCACTCCGATCTGGGCGTTCGGGTCGATCACCGGAATGTTCGGGTCTTCCTCCGGCGGTTCGGGATGGTCAAATCCGTTGCGGATGCCGTTGACCAGTTGCTCGACCGTGAACAGCGCGATCAGCACGCCGGCGAGGGGAATAGCCCCATATAATGAGGCGATCGGCGTGCCCGACGGCATCCGGAAACTTCCGAAGCCCCTGATGTAATTGATGTAACCGAACCAGATCAGGCAGAACGCCACGCCGAGGACCACAATTCGGATGAAGATCTCCACGATCAATCGCGGCGTGCCATGCAGGGCCTCGGAGATCGCGGTCAGGTACAGATGATCGTTGCGGCGGGTCGCGACCGCGGAGCCGATGAAGATCGCATAGATGAACAGCGTCGAGGTG
>Ga0137412_10003565_pt1 | contig 12412 bp, 14 predicted proteins | sample CZODoug2_1_16fun_FD_122160 | JGI IMG/M metagenome (GOLD analysis project Ga0137412, IMG submission 122160) | Vadose zone soil fungal communities from Angelo Coast Range Reserve, California, USA - CZODoug2_1_16fungal (Hybrid Assembly) | ecosystem: Environmental > Terrestrial > Soil > Vadose zone...
CTCGGAGAAACGCACGACCACACGTCTTACATGCACCCACCGACATTCCACGTGGCTGGTGGTCGATGCCGGCGACGGGATTCCCGGAGCGGACGTTCTGGCAAGGTGGCGTCTGCGCGAGCCGAGCTTCGGCCGTTCGGGTCGATCTAGAAAAGTGTGCTTCCGCCTCCTGGCCGGCGACCAGCGAGTCAGCGATGACGCTCCGCGCTGACCTCGTCGTGACGAGCCTCAAGTGCACTACGCTGACTGCGTGTCCAGCGGTGAAGAGCAGGACGAACGGAGGGTGCGGATCTACCCGCCTGAGGAAGCTCTACGCCGTGCTCGGCCGCTCCCGCCCCGTGATCAATTGATCGTTACGAATATTCCAGACGAGGACTGGGCAGCGTTCTACGAGGCCTTGACCGAGGCGTGACCCGCGCCAGCTCGGCAGCACCACTCACCGTCCAAGACGGTCGACCGTGACCGCCGTCAATACCGTCCTGACTCGCTCCCGCTGACCTGCCCGGGGCGCCGGTCACCCGGGCCGGCGGCCCCTACGGCGGTGTCTTCCACGGTCGCGCTGGGGTCGTCCGGGTCGAGGTTGTCCAGCCACTCCGCTGCCTCGGCGGCTGCCTGCTCTAACTGCTCTCGGGTACGTGGCATGTGCTCACCCCTCCTTCTCCAGGAACCGGTAACACTTCGGGCGCAGCGGCATCCCGTGGATGATCACCGGCTCGGTCCTCATCGGCTGCTTCCCGGTCCTCCCGGATCACTTGGTGCCGTCCTGGTGCCATGGTTCAGGTGCGAAGGGACGCGTCGTCGAGTGTGATGTCCATGATCTTGGCAACGCGGTGAAGATCGGCATCGTGGGACAGCAGGGTGGCGTGATGGCGCCACGCCACAGCGGCGATCATGCAGTCGAGTAGTCCTCGTGGGGTGATCCCGGCGCGTCGGCATGTGCGGTAGACGCGCGTGGCGGCGGAGAAGTCAACCGCAGCGTCGAACCGGAGTAGGTGAAACCGCAACAGCAATCGCCGTAGGTCGCGTTCCCGGGCGGCGCTGCGGGCGCCTGCAAGCACCTCCATAACCACGGGCTCGGTGTAGGCCAGGGGCCCGTCGTCGCTGATCAGCTCGGTCATGCGCTGGTCCACGGTGCTGGCGGTGGCGCGGTCGTACTCGACCCATGCGGACGTGTCGGCGAGGATCATGCCGCACCGCGGGGGGTGCTGTCCGGGGGAATCTGCTCGATGGCGTGCGCACCGCGCATGCCCAGGGCTTCCTCGCGGGCCATGGGCTGTCCGGCCAGGTGTCGCAGAGCGAGGTTCACGGCCTCGGTTTTGGTGTGCACGCCATAGCGATCCATGATTGCTCGGACGTCGTCGTCCTCGATCTCAATGTTCGTCCGCACCTTCGCCATACACACATCGTACACGACGCGTGTATAAAGCGTGCATGCGACGGGGTCTACGGTATTGCGTCGCAACGCTGTTCGCGCACTTGAACGACTGCTCCACCGCTGAAGTAGTTGATCTGTCGATTTTGGCGGGCGTCTCTTGGCGGCAGCGAGCGCCGCCTTCACCTCGTCCGTCTCGATGATCTCGTGGCGAAGGCGACGAGTGGACATGCTCCGAGTGTTGCTCCGCAAACCCGCAGCCCAGTACCCCGATGGCCGGCGGCCCTTCCACACACCTGTCGTGGTCGCTGCGCTCCACGGGCATAGCCACTGACCTGTCAGTACTACGTCTCAGGAGTTCCCTTGAGGTCGACGGTGAGCTTGGTCGGTGCCGTGGCTAATGATGGGTCAGCGTGGGTGCGCGCTGTGGTTAGCCGGTGAGGGTCCGCCGACGATGGAGCTAGACGGGGTGGGCCAGGTCCGGCCGAGCGGTTACGTTGCGTCGTGACTTGCGGCCGCTACCGTACCGTCCGCTGAGGAGGGCGTGAGTGATGACCGCGAAGCGGCGGGCGCTTGATCCAATCCTGCACGCGGAGCTGATGGTGCGTTACCAGCGCGACGGTGCTGCGCGTAGAGCCTACTTAGATGGCGGCAAACGGGACCCGTCCGAGGTCCTGGCGGTCGACACGGACAACCAAGCTTTCCTGTCTCCGTTGATCGAGCAGCACGGCTGGCTCGGCGCGGATCTGACTGGCCGGGACGGCGCGCACGCTTGCTGGCTCCTGGTCCAGCACAGTCCGGCGCACCTGCGCGCGAAGTGCCTGCCGCTGCTGGCCGCCGCGGTGGAGGACGGATTGGCTGAGCCGCGCGATCTGGCGTATCTGGAGGATCGAGTCGGGGGCGACCATGGGCGGGCCCAGCGGTACGGCACTCAATGGCTCGCGCATGCGCGTGGGGAGTCGCGGTTGTGGCCGCTCGAGGACCCCGACGGGGTCAATGACCGCCGTGCCGTCCTCGGCATGCAGCCATTGGATCAAGCGGAGATCGCCTTGGCATGGACTGAGAGGGAGCTCCGCGAGCTGGGGCTTCTGTGATGGAAACGTTCAGGGACGACGTTTGACGCGAGTCGGCTTTCATCGACCACCATTCGTTTCCTCGCTACGTCTCGATCCCCAGCGGACCGCAGCTCTTGCGGCGACAGATTGCGTGTGCTTCCAACGGTCTGGCAGCGACGCGAGAAGCTCACGCGCGAGTATCTCGGCCTGCACCACCGTCGGAAAACCATGCACAGGGCAAGGCTACGCATCGCTAGCGCGCCCATGCCAGCCCGAGACCTCGTGTCTTAGACCCAAGAGACACGACGACAACATCTCGCCGCAGTTGACTGCCTATCGTGCGACGAGGAGGACTGCGACCGCTTCGACGCTTCGCTAGTCCTCTTGCTCCAGATAGACAATTCTTCCATCCGGATCGCGTAACCGCAGACGACGCGTAGGGCCATCCCCAAGCGTGTCACCGGCAAGCACTTTGGATATCTTGTCAAGATTGGACGTGACCAGAGTAATCTGGAGTTCCGACAGGTAGGCGCCAGCACCGCGCTCGATCTCAAAGAGCTCGAACCAGTCAGTGATCTGCAGGCGTCCGTCCTGCACCATAATAATGTCTCCGAGTGCTCGACTATAGAACTCGGCACACTCCTTAATCCTGCCCGTCCCAACACTCAGGCGGCCAATCTTTGCCTGACGCGAGCGAGCACTGCCGGCCAGTTCGGAGCTCCTCTTATTGCGGGCAACTTCCGAAAGTCCGCCACCAATCCGATCCACTGAGACTGTTTGTCCATCGTCGAGCTTGAGCCTGACGCGCGTCACCAACTTCCGACTCTCAAGCTGCGAAAGGCCGGTGACGGAGTACCTCCGGCCATCGGGGAACTCTCCGGACGATGCTGCGGCAAAACCCGCATCGATCGACACATCCAACTCATGTCGCAGCGTTTCAGGAGTCCGAGTCGGGCGCGATAGTGAAAATCTCTCACCATGTTCGGCAAGAGCACTTGCAAGCTTACCCAAGTACTCCCGATCTTGTACGCGGAGCAAAGCCCCCAGCCACTCCGAGCCATGTATGGCACCCAGAAGGCCGCCTGTCATGGAGGCCAAGGTATCTGTGTCCGCCTTGGGTGCAAACGCTGCCGTAAGTAAACCGCTCATAGGCCGGGCAGCGGACCGACTAGCTAGGTAGATTGCTCCCGCCGCTGTGACCGTGCCAGCCCCGCTGACTCTCGAATCGATACATCCGAGCGATCGGAGAGTATTCTCTGCATTCGACATAGCGCCTTGCGACAAACTGTGATCGACCACATTTAGGAGTTCGGTAGTCTCATGGTTCGCCTGAGCCCAGCTCTGTTCAAATATCCGCAGGTCGCTCATGTCTGCCCATTTCTTTGGCAGAAGTTCCATTGCCTCCGTTGGCGCGACGATACCTTCCCGCGCTCCAGCAACTAAGGCACCGTACTCCAGGGTTGCAGGGCAGCTATAGGCGGTTGCTAACGCGCTCGCATAGACCAGAGCACCTACCAGCGCTCTTGGATGGCCATGGGTGGTGAGACCATCGAGGAGGACCCTGTCCAAGTAGGAACTATGCTGCCGGAACGCGTACAGAACGTGCGGTGCGATACGCATTGCAACGCCGTTAGCGCCCGCTTGTCGATACCTCGTCACCTGCTCTTGTAGGCGGGACGAGTCCCCTCCGACCCACGGCGGTCGGCCGTTAGCCCACCCAGAAGCCGCCGCCAGGACTGCCCTACCTCCGCCTCGCTGATAGATTCGCCAAGCAGGTAACTCGATCTCGGTGAGCCGTCTCAGCCAATCCTTTCCTTCGAGACATGATCGCGCGCATGCGCAGAGAAGTTGAGTGTCGTCGCTATATTCGCCCGCCGATATCGGATCGCGATACTGTGCCAAGTATCGGTTACCACCGTTTCGCGTCCATTCCCGGTAACGTGGCTCTGGGTTTAGATCGTCGCGTGCTCTTTGTCCGCCGACTATGCCGCTACGTATCTCTTGAGGCCACCCGAGTGCGTCACCGGCAGCGCCCGACACAATCACCCCTAGCGCGCGTCCGACGTTCCCCGCCGGTAGATTCATACTTGGGCCTCCGGCTCCTCGGTCCAAGGGGTCTCCTGAATCGGCACGCCGCCTTGGATCGCGGAAAGTATAGCGTCCACCTGAAACAGCCCCGGCGCCGCTATCCACCTGACGATATCTGGGTTCAGACCGAATTGGAGCAGCCTGCCACGTTCTTGAGCAACTAGAGCCGCACTCGGTAGGGCGATGGCCTGGACTGTCGACAATGGCAACGGACCCGGCACGAGCACCTCCGCCTGAATATCTGTGGGGGCGCTGGCCAGGTGAGATGGCCCGCGCGTGTATAGGCTACCGCCCGACCCTGACACTTTCGGCGCATAACAGCCTCGCAGAGACGCGACACCTGCAGCGAGAAGTGCCCCACGGCCAACCGAAGCGTTTCGCACGCAGAAGAGCGTCCCCGACTTGGCCGCGACCTTTGCCGCTAGCAAGAGGCATGCCCAATCTGGATAGTTCGTGGCGTCCGGGCGCTCTCTGGCTTTCCGCAAGTAGTAGATGTTTGGATATTCGATGCTGCAGCAGATCTTATCTGGCTGGCCATCGTATCTTGCCGGATCTGTAGCTGCGTAAACTGCGCTCTTGTCAGCCTGCATCTCCTGGGTGCTTCTTATGCTCATATCGCGAAGGATATTCGGCAAGTTTCGAGCCGGCGTAAAATGGGTCAGACGCCGGATACCCCGCGCGAGGACCTCCACAAGTACTCCGCGATCATGAGGAGGTAAGTCGGTCATACTTGCCCTACAGTCCACAAGCCGGAGGAAACGTTCGGAAGCACGGATGTCAACTCCCCTGCATAAGTAACGAGCAACTCTGTTTTGGCTCGAGTTACCCCTACGTAGAGCAGCCTGGACTCACGCGCCAGAGCGTCTGCAAGTCCGAACGCCCGGACTATGCCAGAATCTGGGATCCGATCGTTGCCGCAGAAAGGGAGAATTACCACGTCAAATTCCAGACCTTTGCCAGAATGATAGGTTCCGGCGTACACGCCGGGCCCTGCATCCCACGAGGTCATATCTTCATGTAGCCGCCTAACTCCAGAGATTCCATGGGTGGCGAACTCAGCTTCTGCCCGTGTCCTAGCCAACACGCCGACCCGCGCAACTCTCCCGGACTGCGACGCTTGCGACCGAACGACTGCGGCTTCTTCAGAACGCGATCGGCACCTCACCAGGGTCGGCTTAGCCCCGGCTGCGCTAGGCGCCGTCGGGGCCACGATATCTGTTGAGTCCTGGAAATGGGCCATATCGGCCATGCATAGAGCCAGGGCAGCAATTTCGGCAGTATTTCGGTAGTTTTCAGTAAACGACTCGCGGCGCTTGATATTCAGCCCAACCGACCGCCAGGAAATACGGTTTCCGTAGATCTGTTGCGCGTAATCGGCAAACAGCGTCACACTGCCACCAGCCTGGAGGGCATCGACCAGCGACCTAATCTCTTGGGGAGATAGGTCCTGCGCCTCATCGACAACGATGTGTCGATAGCGACGTGGCTGCGGATCCTCTAGCAGAGCAGCGCGCACCTCGTTGGCCAGGCTCCACCAATCATACTGCTTTCCGCCGGCCACAAGATTCTGTCGATAAGCTTCTCGAACCTTCCACAAAGCAATACGTGAGGGTGGCTGTAGCGGCGCCGTGCGGCCAACTCGGTCGACGCCCAGGTATTGCTCCAATGAGGTAATCCCTTGACCGTCTATCCACGCAAGCTCGCCAAGGAAAAAGTCATCCGGGCGTTCAAAGAATCCGTTGGATTGATACCCCACGCGAGCGATCTCGATAGCGGACTTCAGGAACTCGAGTCGATCTTGTGGGTCGGCGATCCCGCTCCGTGACATTCGTCCGCGGCTAGCAAGATAGCCCCGCGCGAACTTTCCGTACGTCTCAACGACAATTGGATCCGTTTCTCCAGCCGCGAGATATCTTATATACGAGACGAGCTACGAAGAAAAAGTAACGACCAGTACGGAGTCATGGTTGGCTGTAGTGCTCCGAGCCAAGTGGGCGGCTCTATGTATCGCCATAACAGTCTTACCGCTGCCGGCGGTGCCGAACACGACTTGGTGACCATCTGCGGGCCAGTAAGCGACGTAGTGCTGTCGCCCAACCGGTCGAGGCAACACCTGAGCGACCCCCGTTAAAAATAGGCACCTGTGACCCGGATCACTCTATCGTCAATTCGCCATTCGTCCAGAGTTGCGTTTCCGGCCCAGATGTGCTTTACGCCCACTCCGAACCGAACTTACTGACCGCACACACCCAGCGCCGTTCTCGCTCGCTTCGGCTCTCCACCGTTTCGCTGCAAAGCACTGCCGAATCTACCTTTATTGCATCAAGGCGCCGCCTCCGGCGGCGCGGGGCCGGCCACGCCGGCCCCGCCGGCTCGCTCACTACACCTCCGGCCCGTTCGCGGCCGCCGGCGCCGGCTACCCGGCCCCCACGCTCGGAGGGGGCACTTGTCCTGAGGCTTGCAAGCAGCGTCGGCACGTTCGAGGATCCCGCGATGATCGGACACTGGCAGGCCCTCGCCATCGACTGTGCCGACCCCTCGGATCTCGCCGCCTTCTACGAAGCGCTCCTTGGCTACCGCCGGATCCACGATGAGCCCGACTGGGTGGTCATTGGCCCGGGCAGCAGCTCGCCGGCCATTGCTTTCCAGCGCGTTCCGAGCTACCTACCGCCCGCATGGCCGTCGTCCGCTCGGCCCGCGCAGATGCACATCGACATCAAAGTCGGTGATCTGGAGCACGCCGAGGCCGCCGTCCTCGAACTCGGGGCCACGCTCCTAGAAGGCGGTGAGCGGTTCCATGTCTACGCCGACCCCGCTGGACATCCGTTCTGCCTCGCTGCGTGGTGACCAGGGTTGCTGCCCCCTCGGCCGAAATCGTCCACGTCGGGGTGGCGGCCGCAAGGGCGCCTGCGGCGTCGCTCCGCGATGGCTGCGCCACCCTTGCCCCCGCCACCACGACGAGCAGTGCGGCCAGGACGAGGGGGAAGGGGGAGAAGTGGCTACAACCCCCGCCAGTGCAGTCTGCGGACTATATGCGGACGCAGACCAGGGGCCTGTTGCCCCGCCGCAGGTCAGGGCAGGTTTAGCAGCTCACTGTAAATCCGCTCCCCATCGACCTCCGCGCGCAAATAGCGTAGGTGCATGCCGAGGCCGGCGCCGTGAGACCACAGCACTCCCGCGCTCCACGACGAGTTGCTTCGCCGACGTGAAATCGACCAGGAGGCGCGGCGAGCCGTCATCGCGTTGCTCCGACGAACGGGGCACGACCTCCTAGGTGAGGCTGACATGGCGGAGGAAGATCGAGCGCTACAGTCACGGCTTGGTGACATCGACCGTGACAACACCCGCTGGCTTCGCGGCGTCGTCGATGAGCACGGCTGGCCAACTCGGCGCATGGTCGGTGACGATGGAGCCGCCGCAGCTTGGCTGCTTGTTCAGCATGCCGACCACGACCCCGAATTCCAGCGCTCCTGTCTGGATCGCATGGGGGTCCTCCCGGACGCCGGGGCGACGCCGAAGCACATCGCCTACCTCACCGACCGCGTCCTGCTCGCCGAGGGGCAGAGCCAGGTCTACGGGACACAGATGGAACTCGCCAACGGCACACATCGACCCAGGAACCTCCGCGATCCAGCGACGGTGGACGAGCGGCGAGCCGAGGTTGGGCTACGTCCCATCGCCGAGTACATCGAGAGCATGAACCGCGATCAGAGCTGACTACGTCGTGCGGATTTCCGGCCCCCGGACTGCGACTAGACGGTCCTGGAATCCGGCCACGTTAGGTGCCGGTCGGGGAGCAGTTTGGGTAGCAGTTCGGTCCTGTCCAGCTGGTTACACGCCAGACTCAGAAACGTCCTGACCAGCGGCGGGAGGGCCTACGGGCGTCGCGTAGCCATGTCAGAGCTGCCTCGTAATGCGTAGGTCCAGGAGGAGGAGCGCTCCCAGCCTCCCGAGTATCTGCCGTCCATGATCAGCATGCCCTTCGCGTGCCCCAACCCAGGGTCAAGGGCGGTCAGTCACGGTCAACCGGGTCCGCTCAGCCGCAGGTGGGTGCCACCCGCGTTCGCGCAGGTGATCGCATCTGCCGGCGGCCCGAGCTTCCAAACTGGCTACGCGGGTTCGATTCCCGTCGCCCGCTCTAGTAAGTTCTTGCAGGTCAGAGGCGGTGTCACCAGATCTTGGTGGTACCGCCTCCGGCGTCCGCGTGCAATTAGCCCTCACCTGGCCTGATCGTCGACCTCCCTCGTCAGCCGCTCGACGTCCGCGATCTGCCGGTCTCGTTCACCGCTCGCGTGCGTCGCTTCCGAGGCTCCGATCAGCAGCCGCCTTGGTCTCCCAGAAGATCTTGTCGATCTCCCGGGCTGGAGCGTGCTGCGTTCCCGGTCGACGACCCTCCGTTGCTGCTCGTCTGATCCTTAGGTCAGCTCGTCGGAGCGGCCGGCTTCGATGCGGGACCACTGGGCGAGGGGGCGTCCGTTCGTACGCCAGACCTCGGGGTTCTTGGCGTCCCCCCAGGGCTTGGGCCAGCCGTCGGGGGAGTCCTCCCACGCCTCCTGGCGTCCATAGACGGTCATGTCCAGCAGCCCGTGGGTGGGGGCCATGATCTCGACGCCGCGACCGCCGGTGTAGTACGTCTCGAACATCCGCTCGCCGTCGCGGACGTAGCAGACGAGGTGGTGGCGCTGCCAGTCGCGACCTTCCAGGAGTTGCGCCGCCGTCTTCTCGACCGAGTACCACGGCATGTCCAACCCCATGAAGTCCCGGTAGCGGACGCTTTGCTCGTACGGGCCCTTGCAGAGCGTGGCGTACGTGGCGTCGCGGGAGTGGATGTAGGCCAGCTCGCGAACCTGGCTGTTGAAGAACGTGCAGCCCTCGCATTGCTCCGCGGCGGATTGGCCGGGCCACCAGGCGTGGAAGTACGCGATGAGCTGCTTTCGGCCTTCGAAGACGTCGAGGATCGTGATCGGTCCGTTAGGACCGATGACCTCGATGGTGGCGTCGACCTCCACCATCGGCAGCCGCCGCCGCGCCGCCGCAATCGCGTCCCCTTCGCGGGTGTGCGCCTTCTCCCGTGCGAACAGTGCTTCCCGCGCCTCCTGCCAGGTCTTTCTGTCGACCACAGGCGGGAGGGTCGGGCTGGGTGCTTGGTCCTTCATGATTGCCTCCGTGCGTTCGTTGCGGTTTGCCCACCGACGAACGGGGCCATACGGGATTCGACATCGGGCGGCTCACGTTTTCAGGTGCCGTGGCTGGCGCGGCCATGACACCCATTAGCCGCGTGGTCGAGCTCCGAGACGCCACGCTGGCCGACGCTGATGGCATCGCCACCGTGAACGTGCGGTCCTGGCGCGCCGCCTACCGAGGTCTCCTTCCCGATGACGTCCTCGCAGGCCTGTCCGTCCACGATCGGGAACAGTTCTGGTCGGGTCCGCTCACCACCCGCCCCGCGAACACCCGCATCGTCGTCGCGGCCATCCGGAACGCCATCGTCGGCTTCGTCGCGACCGGGCCGCCGCTCGTCCCCGACGACCAGGCAGATCCCACCCTCGGCGACCTCTACGCGCTCTACCTCGACCCCGATGTGTGGCGTCGCGGCATCGGAACCCAACTCCACGCCGCCGCCCTCGACCGCCTCCGATCCTGCGGTTTCACCCGCGCCGGCCTGTGGGTCCTCGACACCAACGAACGCGCCCTACGCTTCTACAACCGCCACGGTTGGACCGACGCCGGACGCACCCAAGTCGACCACGGACCCGGCGGCACCGAGCTACCCGAGCGACGACTCCAGCGCGAGCTGACCGTCTGAAGTCCGACGTGTCCGAGCTGCACTGCCGGCATGCGCCGAGGCTGCTGGCTCAGCCTGGGCGGACGGACGTGTTTGACCCGGCCTGCTGCAACCGTGTGGTACGGGCGCGAGTGACGGAAACTCCCGGTATCCGTCACCCGATCGCCCGTCTGTGCGGCACCGGGATTGCAGCCGTGTGCCAGGCTACGGCCCTCCGGCTCGAGTCCAGCCGCACCGACACCAGGTAGTTCAGGTCCAGCGCGTCCTGCCACTCCTCGTCGGGAATGGCCGAAGCGTCCTTGTACGGCCGCGCCCCACCCACGTTGTGGACCACGACGTCCACCCCGCCGAGCACCTCCTGGACCGCCGCGGCGAGCGCCCGCGCGCCAGCCCGTGTCCGCACGTCGGCCTCCGCAAAGGTGGCCCCCTCCGGCACCGTGCTCGACGCCGACCTGGCGGTCGTGAGCACCTCGGCGCCCGCGTCCAGGAGTTGGCGCACGACGGCCGCTCCGATTCCGCGAGAACCACCCGTGACCAGGGCCCGCTTTCCCCTGAGTTCTTGCGTTCCCGATCCGTTTCCGGTCGTGGTCATGCCACCGGTCCTTTCGATTGCGTGTTCGTCCACTCGACGGAAGAAGGATCGACGTGCGCATAGCGCGAATCTTCGGGGAAATCGCGGTGAGCACCTCGTCGAGCTTTTTCACGGTACGTCCGGAAAAGAACGAGAGGCAAAGACGAAATGTCACCAGGTGCTATAGGGAATTCCTATGGCACCGGCTCGACATCAGCCGACTCAGGCCCTAGCCAAATGCCAACGACGACGCCATGATGACGGCATTGACGACGGTATGTAGGGACGGCGGCTGTGCCGGAGGCCGAACGAGCGTCGATTCGTCGCGGGAGCATTGCAGACCTCGCTGCTCTCGAACCGCTCTGGCTCTCCTTGCACCACCATCACGCCGGGGCAATGCCCGAGCTCGCGCCCTACGTTGATGACACCCGGTCATGGGCGGTCCGCAGTCGCCACTACCGCGAACTGCTTGCCAGACCCACGACCGTGCTCCTACTCGTCTACGACGGCGCCACGCCTGTCGGATACGGCCTGGCGTACGTCATGACCGAGCAGGACCAGGCCTGGCTGGATGACACGTGGTCGATGGCCGAACCGGTCGGCGAGATCGAAACCCTCGCCGTCCTGCCCCGATACCGTGGTCGTGGGCTCGGCACCCGCCTCCTCGAGACCCTCGAAACCGAGATGGCAGCCGCCGGGGTCGCAAACCTGGTTCTCGGGGTACTGTCCGGCAACGCTGGCGCGATCCGCTTGTATGCCCGACACGGATACCTGCCCACCTTTCTGTACCTGAGCAAGCTGCGCGGGCGACCGCGGGCTGTCTGACCTGCCGCCGGTCAGGACTTCTCCACGAGGGCGACGGCGCGGGGGACGGCGGTGGGGAGGTAATCGGGCGCGGAGTCGGCGAGCACGCGCAGGGCCGTGCCGGCCAGGTGATGGGCGAGCGCGGCGGTGGCCGCCGGACAGTCGCCTTCGACCACTGCTTGCAGGATCGCGGGATGCTCGATGTCGCCCGCGTCGGCCCAGTGCGCTGGTTCGCCGTACTGCCGGATGCGGATGTATCGAACGCTGCGGTCGGCCAGCAGGCGCAGCTGTCGGCGCAGGGGCTCGGGGGCGCCAGCGTCGAGGATCCCGTGGTAGGCGCTGTGAGCGTCGAGCCAGTCGTCGACATCCTTGCGCCGGGCCGCGCGTCGCATCCGGCTCAGTAGCCGCTGCGCGTCTCGCCGCTGGACGCTGGAGAACCCGTCCATCGTCATCGACAGCGCCAGGGTGCCGAGCAGGATCCGCGCCGCGTAGTCGGAGTCGAGCTCCGCCGGATCGAGGCCTGCCACGCGCATCCGCTGGTTGGGCTCGGACGTGATCAGTCCTTCCTCCTGCAACATGCGCAGGACCTCTCGCAACGGGGTGCGGCTGACCCCGAGCTGGTCGGCGAGTGTGGCCTGCGACAGCTTCGTTCCGGGCGGGAGTCGGCCGTCGAGGATGCAGGAGCGCAGGTAGGCGTGCAGCGGCGGCACAGACTGGCGGGCCACCGGGACGTCAAC